>Ga0180437_10002702_pt1 | contig 27634 bp, 32 predicted proteins | sample SS_ome_4_FD_132410 | JGI IMG/M metagenome (GOLD analysis project Ga0180437, IMG submission 132410) | Hypersaline lake sediment archaeal communities from the Salton Sea, California, USA - SS_3_D_1 metaG | ecosystem: Environmental > Aquatic > Non-marine Saline and Alkaline > Hypersaline >...
CCGCAAGAGAAAGGGGGGCGGGGAGAAGGACCGTTATCGCGATATAATGGATTGAGCGAAGAGCTGCCTGTACAATTGGAGTGACTTGATCGGGTATATGCTTGCTTAAAAATCCAGTTCCTACTTGTGCAATTGAGGCGAAAGTACCGTCTGTTTTATCTAATCTTTCCACTCCTGCACTGAGAAAGTTTATTGCTGGCTTTATTTTGGTGTCGAGAACGTTCATGCATCGAGGCATCATCGGCCCTTCTCCTTATTTTTTGTTATATTGAGCATAATAAGCGCAAAGAGGTTATTAAGAGCTAGAGAAATCTATGGAGATAACGGCGGTTGCTTTTCTGCCTTTTTTTAGGTAGCATTTCATCAAAATCATACAGACTGTTTTTAAGGAGAGTTGATGGACCTGCTATCTCATTATATGCAAAAGACTCCTGAAGGCTCTCGGTCCAAGGCGGCCATTTCCTTTCTTGCCTCTCTCGATTACTTGTCAGAGAGGTCTCCTGATGTCGCCCGGGAGATCGTTCATGAGCTGCAAGATCAGCGCAATTCATTAAAAATGATCGCCTCAGAAAATTACTCTTCTTTAGCTGTTCAACTTGCAATGGGCAACTGGTTAACGGACAAATATGCAGAAGGAGCTGTCCATCACAGATTTTATGCAGGCTGTGAACATGTCGATGCAATAGAAGACAGCGCGTGTCATTCATTAAAGCAGCTTTTTAATGCAGAACACGTGTATGTACAGCCTCATTCTGGAGCAGATGCCAATCTCATCGCCTTTTGGGCGATTTTAACAGAGCGCGTCCAAAATCCAAAGCTTGCCGCTTTAAATGTTTCAAACCTGAATCACCTCTCTAGTGAAGAGTTCGAAGATCTTCGGAAAGAGATGCTTAGTCAGAAGCTGTTGGCGATGTCCTTAAATTCAGGCGGCCACCTTACCCATGGCTACAGGTACAACATCTCCTCGAAATTTTTCTCGAGCTTTTTTTACGATGTCGATCCTAAAACAGGATGGATAGATTATGACGAGATTTGGAGGCAGGCAAAAGAGGTTCAGCCGACTATTCTTCTTGCTGGTTATTCTGCATATCCTCGGGCTATCAATTTTGCAACAATGCGCCAGATTGCAGACGATGTGGGAGCAACGCTTCTTGTCGATATGGCCCATTTTTCTGGCCTCGTTGCTGGTAAGGTTTTTCAAGATGAGTATGACCCCATTTCGTATGCCGATGTTGTAACCTCTACAACACACAAGACCCTTCGAGGACCAAGAGGTGGTATAATCCTATGTAAAAAAAGATACCAAGAGGTTATCGATAAGGGGTGTCCGCTTGTTCAAGGGGGACCTCTTCCGCATATGATAGCTGCAAAAGCGGTTGCTTTTGAAGAGGCACGGACCTCAAGCTTTTGCGATTATGCCAGACGTGTTGTGGAAAATGCACACGCCTTGGCAGAATCACTTTTAGAGTTAGGTGCGGTTTTGTTGACAGGTGGTACCGATAACCATATGGTGATTCTTGATGTAACGCCTTTTGGAATCACCGGAAAGCAGGCAGAGGCGGCACTAAGAAAGTGCTGTATCACGTCGAATCGAAATGCCATTCCTTTTGACTCTAATGGGCCTTGGTATACCTCTGGTATACGAATCGGCACACCAGCGCTGACAACACGGGGCATGGGCAAAGAAGAGATGCGCCAGATAGCACGGTGGATTGTCGAGGTTTTGAAAAAGAGCACACCTTCGAAAACGTCGAAGGGAGAAATGAGTCGAGCTCTATGTGAGGTAGACCAAAATGTTCAAGGAAGTGTTCGGGAACAGGTAAGGGATTTGTTAGATTCTTTTCCTCTCTATCCAGAGCTTCCGTACAATTTAGTATAAAAGGAGATAGATACATTCTTATGAACAAGCCATCTGAACACCCCTTTCATCGCCTCGATGACACAATTGATGCGGCACTGCTCGAAAAGCGGCGACTTTTTATTTGTGGAGCTGTTGACATGGAAATGGCCGAAGAGGTCATCAGAAAGATCTGGTATCTTGATCATGTCTCTCCTGAAAAAGGCGTTGTCATCATCATCAACTCCCAGGGAGGGGCTGTTGATTCGGGGTTTGCCATTTGGGATCAGCTTAAGATGGCCTCTTTCCCAAAAACAACGATAGTTACAGGTTTGGCAGCCTCTATGGGATCTGTTTTGGCATTGGCTGCCCCTAAAGAGAAGAGATTTGCCTCTCCCATGAGTCGATTTATGATTCACCAGCCAGCGCTAAGCGCTACTGTTCAGGGCCAAGCGACCGATCTCGAAATCCAGGCTAAAGAGATTCTGCGCACAAAACAGCAGATTATCGCTTTGTATTGTGAAGCAACAGGTAAAGATGAAAAAGAGGTCGAAAAAGCTCTTGATAGAGACAAGTGGATGACTGCAGAAGAAGCGCAATCATTTGGCCTTATTAGCAAGATGGTGAGCAGCTACAAGGGTCTGTAGTTGTGAAAAAATGGCAACGCTACTCTGGAAGTGGAAATACGTTTGTTCTTTCTCATGATCCGGATCTTCTCTTTGATGAGAAAAGTAGTGAGCAGATCCGTTCCGTTTGTCAGCAGTACGACGTTGATGGGCTTATCGTTGTCAGACCTTCCTCACGAGCTCATTGTCGCATGCTATACATGAATCGCGATGGAAGTCGAGGATCGATGTGTGGCAATGGTCTTCGTTGTACAGCTCATTTTGTATTTTCGAATTTCTTTTCATCACCACAAGAAATTTCCATTGAGACAGATCGAGGCGTTCATAGAGCGACCATTCGAGACGACCTCATCATGGTAGAGGTGTCACCAGTGCCCGATCTGAAACCACTCTCATTGATTGTCGACGGAGAAAAGATTGAAACCAAAGTTGCGCCCTATCCCGCTCCAGGGGATGAGCGAAGGGGGCGGAATGCGAATGTTACGCCGAGGGCAAGGGTTTCATCCCTTGCCGAGGGGCAACATGAAGTAGACCGTCCCCTGCAGCCGTTCCATGAGAGGAATAGGGGGCAACTTGGGTTTGAAGGCGTCTTTGTAGATACCGGTGTTCCCCACCTGCTCATTCCCGTCTCTTTTGTCTCTTTGATTGATGTGGAGGGTATAGGAAAAAAAATCCGCTACCATAGAGCGTTTCATCCCGATGGGGTAAATGTAAACTTCATTGAATACAAAAAGGATTTTCTCGGTGTTCGGACGTATGAAAGGGGGGTTGAGACAGAAACGGGCTCATGTGGGACAGGCATGGTGGGAGCAGCTGCGCTCTTTTTTCACCTCTATCCAAAGAAAAAGCGCGTTGAGGTTCTTCCTCTTTCTCGAGAAAGACTTACCGTCTATAAAAAGGGGGGAGTTCTTTTTTTAGAGGGTACGGTAAACGCGTTATGAGAGAAGCCCTTTCTAAGTTCTTAGAGTATATTCGATCTATTCGGGGATGCTCGAAACACACCATTCGCAACTATTCGATTGATCTGAATATTTTTTTTGGCTTTTTTAAAGAGGACTCTATTTGTTCCATTGATAGAAACAAGGTCCGTCGATTTATTGTTTGGCAAAGAGAGGAGGGAAAGAGTGCGCGAACGATTGCTCGACGCCTCTCCTCTTTGAGGGCTTTTTTTCGTTTTTGCCTAAAGGAAAAATTGCTTGCTGAAAACCCAGTTCACGATATTGAGGGGCCAAAGCTCGATCGTCCTATTCCCCACTCTTTGACCTATCAGCAAGTAGAGCAGTTTTTTCATCTGCCAGATACATCAACTTGTTTAGGTTATCGTGATAGGGCTATGATGGAGCTTTTTTATAGTTCTGGACTGCGTGTAAGCGAGCTTGCCGGGTTAAACAGGTCTGATGTTGATAAAAAAGAGTTTTTGCTTCGCGTGTTAGGAAAGGGAAACAAGGAGCGTATTATTCCCGTAACAAGCCAAGCCTTGGAGTGGGTCTTTTCGTATCTCGATCATCCTGAGCGTTGTCGAACTCAAAGAGATGAGAACGCCATATTTCTCAATAGATTTGGTTCTCGTCTGACTACGCGATCAATTGATCGACTGTTTGCCTCCTACTATAAAAGAAGCGGTTTTGTCGACACCATTACGCCCCATGTTATTCGCCATACCATTGCCACGCACTGGCTTGAGCAGGGTATGGATTTAAAAACTATACAGCTGCTTCTAGGTCACAACTCAATGGCAACAACAACCATTTATACGGAAGTTTCACCAGAGCTGAAAAAAGAGGTTATAGAGAAGTATCATCCGAAAGCTTGAACTTTTCAAGAAAAGTTAGCAAGGAGGGTCTCTCTGCTGGATTTCCTGTTCGGACCCAAATTCCACTTGTTGCTACAGCAAGATTGAGAATCTCGAAAAGGGGTTTTTTTTCTAAAAGTCCTAGAATAATCCCAGCATTAAAATTATCTCCCGCCCCTGTTGCTCGCTTAGGATGTGAGCAGAGAGGGACTTTTAGTGATTCGGAAGAGATCTTTGATTCTTTCCAGCGCGCTCCTGCTACTTCTTTCCGTGTGTGAATAATAACAGCGTGAAGCGTAAGGGTGGTGGCAAGGCGTTTGGCCAACGAGGCAAGAGAGGTATCGGTAGGAAGACGAAAAAGCCGCGCTGTCTGCTCGGCCTCAGATCTGTTGAGTCCTAGTATTACCGGAGCGATTGAGTTAAGCCTTTTTAAGGCTTGGAGATCCTTTTTTAGATCGGTTTTGGTTCTTTTTGCAGGATCGCAAAGATCGACAAAAATAAAAGGCTTATGCTGAAGATATTGTGTGTGGTCTGCCATCCAGTGCCAAAACTCACCAACGAGGGGCATCATAGTCCAATTCACGGTTGCGATAACAGAGGATTGTTGCAAAAGATCTGGAATGAGGTTTCTTGGAAGGCGTGAAAAAGCTTCTTGTAAAGAGATCGTTCCAATCTCTCCCATTTTTCCAAGGAGAAGTTTTCCGTCCGTGAATTCCAGCGCTTCTGTTTCTCCAGGTTGTGCAAAAGAGTAGACATCACTTTTTTTAAGAGTAGAAAACTCTTTAGAAAGAGAAGGGTATCCGCAGCAGCCGACAAGAGAAACCGGAATATCGAGGTGAATAAGGGTTTGGGCGAGCAAGGGAGCGTTGCCACCGAGAAATTGATCTTGGACACTGCATTCAATATTGGTGCTTTTTCCTGAGGCTTGTTGAACGCGGGTGGCAAATTCTCGAATGGTGGCAATGGCTCGAAATGAAGAAGGAGATGTTCGTGTATCAACACACGTTATGAGTGTATCGATAAATCCATCAAAACCGATAAAAACGGACACACCTTCTCCTTAAACAATTGATATACGCTACACCCTCGCATCTTGTTCCACGAACAGAAGTAGGGCATGCCTTGGGTTTGAACGACCCCTCATTTTTGGGGTTATATCTTGAGAGAAAGATTCGATCAAGGGGCATAATTGTTACTTGAGAGGATTAGATCTAATGTGCTACACTCAAATGATCATTTTTAAATATCGCACATAAATGTATGGGGATAACCAATGCTCCGAGAAGCCCTCAAGGTCTTGCTTGATGTTCAAGAGCTCGACATCCAGATGATATGGCTCATGAGACTTAAGCGAGAAAGGCTAACAGAACTTAACAGAGTTCGCTCAATTCGTGATGATTTGCATCAACAGGTGGTATTGAAAGAGAGCGAAGTCATTGAATTAAAGGCACAGGTCCGCCTTGTTGAAGGAGAGGTCACAGACCTTTCTGAAAAAATACAAGGGTTAGAGACTCAGCAAAGCGGTGTACGAAAGGTTACCGAATTCAATGCCCTTACTCATGAAATATCTGCTTTAGAGAGAGAAAAGGCTGCAAAAGAGCAGCGCTTGAGTGATCACTACGATAAGCTGGCCTCTGAAGAGGATTTCTTGGCGAGTCTGAAATCTACCTTTGAGTCTGCCAAGCAAAATAGTGATCAGATGGAAGAAGAGATTAAGGGAAGTATAGATGAGATTAATCGGGAGGGAAAAGAGATTATGGTCCGCCGTTCAGAAATATCTGAGAAGGCAGATCCCCAGATTATGACCATCTATGAAAAACTTCTTCAGAACAAGAAAGATCGAGTAATCGTTTCGCTTGAGAATAGATGTTGTAGTGGGTGCCATATCACAGTTACGGCACAGCATGAAAATATCGTTCGAAAAGGGGAGCGGCTGACTTTTTGCGAACACTGCTCCAGAATTCACTATTGGGTTGAGCATGTCAGTGAAGAACCTGTTGTTGAAGGTAAACCTGTTCGACGACGACGACGATCTACAGCCCGAGTAAAAACGTAAGGGGTGGGAGAGCGGATAGCCGCTGGACGGCCTTAAAGCTGTCGAGAGGAAAGTCTGGACATCATGGGAATGGATACCAGCGAAAGGCTGGGGGCCGAAAGGCTACGGAAAGTGTAACAGAGAGCAATCCGCTTTAGGTCTTTTATGATCTAAAGACAGGCTGAAACGCTAGCTTTATGAGCTGGCTGTATTTGCAGAGATGCAGAGCACGACAAACCCTATCTGATGCAAGCTAAGAAAGATTCTTTGCGAAGTGCTGGTCTATTCCTGGCCACATTTTGTACAAAAGGAGAATCTTTAAGTAGGCGCTCTGAGGGTGTTGGTGACAATACCCCTAGATGAATGGCTATCGGTTGGAGAAATAGCCCCCTCCAGCGCACAAAATCCGGCTTATAGCTCTCCCTTTTTTCTTTGTAAATTCCCAAATGACGTAAGGACGATGTTACAAAACTGTAACCACCACCTTCACAATGACCGCAATAAGCGCTCCTAGGGGTGCTCCAGACAGTGCTCCCACGAAAACGATTCCTGCTATAATGGAAAAGCTCAGTCCCCCAACACAGATGTGTTCAGGATTACAAGAAAAAACACCTGCTGCACATTCGCATACAGAGGCAATTGTATGGGGAATAGCTGCTATGGCTGTGAGAGCCGCTGATGATAGGATTCCAACACCGGCTCCGATGGCTGCAACTTTAAGGACTGGTACAGCGGCAAGAGTCATAAATAGTCCTCCTAAAAATCTTCTCAGATGAGAGTACCCCTTTTTAGCAACCAAGTTAAATAACAAATAGAAAATGGGAAAATGGAAAAATTTTTTCTGGCCTCTTTGTCTCCTTCTTGATTACACTGCCCCTTTTCTGTCCTTGTGTGTGAAGGAGTTAGAAGAATGTTGGGCGTTTTCCTGGATACAGAGACCTCTGGGCTCGATCCTTTTCTTCATGTGCCACTAGAAATTGCTTTTCTTATTGTTGATTTATGTTCAGGAAAAGAGCTTTGTTCTTATGAGAGGGTGTTACAGACTTCTGAAAAAGAGTGGGGATCTCGAGACCCTCAAAGTCTTCTTATCAATGGATTTACCTTTGAGGAGCTTCAAGGAGGAGCTTCTTTAAAAGTTGTGGCACAAGAGATGGAGGAAATCTTCTCTCGGTTTGAGATAACGAATGAGAGAGCATTTTTTATTTGTCAAAATCCTTCATTTGATAGACCTTTTTTTGCTACAATTATGGACACCTATAGACAAGAAGCTCTCAAGCTTCCCTATCATTGGCTGGATTTGGCATCAATGTATTGGGTGTTACAAGGGATTAAAGAACAAAGGCGATCCGAATTTGGTATTGTTGTTTCAAAGGATATGATTGCGCATTCACTTCAGATGGGGCCAGAAGCCCGTCCTCATCGAGCGATGAATGGGGCCCGTCATTTGTTGGTTTGCTACAAAAGACTTATTGGGTTTGAATGAGGAATAGAAAGTAATTTTCGTATTAAGATATGTTGTATAGTTATAACCTTTTTCCTGTTCTTGTTCCCTTTATAGAGATTCTTCTCATAGCTGTTGTAATCTACCGGCTTCTTTCCTTTTTCTGGAATACTCGGGCTATGGATCTCGCCGCTGGGATTCTTATTTTCCTCATACTTTCTGCTTTGGCTGGTTGGTTGAACTTCCCCGTATTACAAACTCTCATGCGCTACTTCGTAAATGCGGCGGTTATTGGTGTTTTGATTATCTTTCAGCCCGAGATCCGTGTTGCTCTTGCGAAATTGAGTATGAAAGGAAAGAGGTATGAGCAGCTTTCTGAATTTGACAATTTTTTAGAAGGGCTCTGCAATGTCGTCTATCGAATGGCCGAGCGGCATGTTGGCGCTATTATTGTGCTTGAAAATCAAGACTGTCTAGACGAATTTGCCTCAAAAGCTGTTTTGCTCAATGCTCAGTTTTCTTCTGAGATGATTGAATCGATTTTCGTCAATCAGTCTCCTTTACATGACGGGGCTGTAATAATTAGGGGAACAATGATAGTTGCCGCGGCCGTTATTCTCCCCCTTTCTGATGATAGCTCTCAAATAACACGTTCGATGGGAACTCGTCATAGAGCTGCGCTAGGGATAACTCAGCACTCTGATGCGTTGAGCATTGTTGTTTCCGAAGAGACAGGGAAGGTATCAATTGCCCGAGAAGGAATTATGACCCGAGGAATTCGTGTTGATCGATTTAGAGGAGTATTACGCAGTCTGTTTACCCCAGAAGAAGAGGAAGAAGGGTCGTTTAAGGGCATTAAAGAATGGTTAGGGGCATGGAAGCGTTCCTGAGAAATATAGTTTTTGGCAATTTTCGAAGAAAGACACTTTCGTTGTTGGCCGCTACTGTCGTTTGGTTTTTTGTCAGTGCCTCAATTACAAAAACGAGAACGTTTGTACGCATACCTGTTCGTATTGTTAATATTCCTGCCAATAAGACAGTAAAGGGCTTGTTACCAGATGGGTTCCTCGACAAACGCATTTCGGTGACGCTTACAGGTAGTAAAGATGTTATTGATAGAATGGGGTCCCAAGATTTTGAGGTTCGTATTGATGCTTCGGGCAAGGGTGATGAGTGGGTAGTTGAGCTGACAAAGGCAGATCTTGTCAGTCAAAATTTGGATATCCAACTCACAAACTCTATAAAACAGGTCTCGTGTCCTCAACCCCTTGTGATTCATCTTTCTCGCCCTTCGACAGAAAAAATTCCTGTTCTGGTTTTGCCTCCTCAAGGGGATGTGCCGGAAGGCTATCAGTTTCATGCTGTCTGGCCTACTCGGTTGTACCATACGGTTACAGGTCCTGAAGAGGATGTCAAAAAACTACAAGAAGAAGGAATGACACTGTCTATCGATATGTCAGACATCAAGCGTAGTGAGCTCGATGGGTTGCGTAAACAGCAGGCTCAAGATGGTGAGTCTGATGATGAAGTAAGTTACTTTGTTCCGGATTCGCTGAAAAAAATTAAAATTCCATTTCTTAAGGACACACAGCAGCCGATTAACAGCCCAGAAGCGCGGCAATTGCGAATAGATTTTTTGCATAATGACATGCTTTCCTTAAACTCTATTATTCCTGTAAGGCTTTTTTATCCGATTAAGACGATGTCTTCGATAAATCCGGAGAGGCTTTTTCTTAAGGAAAATTCTTTGTTACGGAAAGACGAGGGTGTGTTTTATATTGATAGGCCCTTGATGGTGAGCGCAGTTAGTCGTCTTTTTCTCGATATTATTCGCGAAAATATTGAAATTGTGATTGTCCCAGCAGTTAAAGATGGCGTGGTGACCTTCCACTGGAATGTAGAGTTGATTGATTCAAATCAGCTAGAAGAGAAATATGTTTCGGATGCCCTTTCAAATGAGTTTGATGCTGAGTCTTCAGTTGGTGGAATAAAGGTCTTTCGCCAATATCTTAAGCAACGAGAAGAATATCTTCGCTCACAGTTTCGAGAATATTTAAAAGCTCTGTCTCTTTTTGCCAGTCCAACTACTGCTTTTGGATTAACCATTACATCAGATAGCTTGGGGGCGGTTAGTATTAAAGAGGAAGTGAAGTGAAGCCTCTCCGGGTAGCACTATTAAAGAGTTCCTTTCATCAAAAGGGGGGGCTTGAAAAATACTGCTTTCGTACGGCTAATGCGTTGCGCGAAAGAGGTCACTCGGTATCTATTTTAACAAGTTCTCCGTCTTCAGAAGAAGATCATGTTATTCAAATATGCTCTCGTGTGAAACCCTCGGCTCTTCAATTGATCTGGTTTGATTGGCATTGTCGAAAGTATTTGCGACAATATCCGCACGATATTGTCTTTGGGTTTGACCGTCATTTTTTGCCTCTGACTCACTATAGGGCTGGTAACGGTTGTCATGCTGCATATCTTGAGAGAAGACGAAAGGGGAGTTCTTTTCTAAAGGCTCTTTCTTTTTATTGTAATCCTTTGCACCTTCTTACGCTTCTTTCAGAACGATGGTTATTTGAGCGCCATCCTCCTCGGGCTATAATTTGTAATTCACATCTTGTGCAAGGTGAACTTCATAGATACTATCCGGATACACCACAAGAGAGAATTCACGTTGTACATAACGGTGTTGAGTGGCATGACTATGAAGAGCCTTTTTCTAGACGGCAGAGCTCTACAGTTCCTCGTATTTTGTTTATTGGGCATGAGTGGCGCAGGAAAGGGTTAGAGCTCTCTTTGCAGGCGCTCTCTCGTATTACATCTTCCGAGTTTCGTATGGTAGTCGTTGGTAAGGAAAGAGATCCGTCCTACTTTATTACCCTAGCCGATCGCTATGGGCTTTCTAATAGAATTGAATTTATACCAACCCCACAGCCAGCAATACCCTTTTATCAGTCGTCCGATATTGCCCTTTTGCCTTCATTATATGATCCTTTTGCAAATGCCACGGTTGAGGCTTTAGCTATGGGCCTGTATGTGATCACAACGACCTCTAATGGTGGATCAGAAGTTGTCCAAGAAGGTGTCAATGGCTCTGTAATCGATTATGATGCAGGTGAGTGTGCAAGGCAGCTTCTATATGCTTTTAATCGCATTCGAGAAAAAGGCTCTCAGGATCAGATTCGACACAGTGTGCGGCAGTATGATTTTTCAACCCAGCTCCAAAAAATTGTTTCACTTATTGAACAATAACCTCTATATTCAAAAGAAAGATTGGAAGGCTGTATGTGGCGATATCCTGTAGTGTTGCTTTTTTTGTTGCCAGTATCTCTTTTTTCTCGCCCTGTTTCGTATGCAGATAGCTGGACTCTCGAGCAGAAAAATGAGGCTTTTGGACACATACTCTCTCTTCACTATAGCCCAACATCGAGATACTCTTTGGGGTTGTATGCCCAAAGCAAACCGAATCTCAATAAGTCATGGTATCTGCTTACCTGTAATGCTCTGTTAAAGAGATGGAATTTTTCTGCGGCGCAAGCAAATGTCTTTTTTCTCTCAGGCGTTGGGTTTTCTCGGAATAATGCGCGCATGGGAGGTGCTGCAGGATGTGGAGTAAGCCTCGATTATGAGACACGAAGAATGCTTGTTTCGTATGAAAATAGGGCGGTTTATGCACAACATGTTGAAAAATCAGTACACCATATAGCACGAGCTGGTTTTTCTCCGTATGTGGCGCCTTTTGATGCTTTACAGCCTTGGTTTCTTTTTCAGTATGAAAAAAAGAGATCAAAAAGCGTTTTTACCCCCTTAGTACGACTTTATCGTAACAATGTATTGGTAGAGTTTGGAATATCTACTAAGGGAAATATTTTATTGAACTGGGTTGTCACGTTTTAAGGGGGATAAGATGAGGTTTTTTCTAACATTTGTAATGATTGTTTGTTCCACGTTGTCGGCTGAAGAGATCTTTGTCCAAGCTAAAGGAGTAGTGTGTTCTTTCTGTGCTCAAGGAATTACTGAGACGGTAAAAAAGAGGCCAGAGGTTGAGACTGTGTCGGTTGATATAGAAACCGGAGATGTGACTATTGTGACTAAAAAAGATCAGACACTCGACGATGAGACGATTAAAAGCATAATAGAAGATGCCGGTTATGAGGTGGCCTCTATTTCTCGCTCTTTATACCCCGGGTTGCCACCAATTTCCCAGTAGTGGCTTGTTTTAGGCATGCAGCACAAGCTTCAACGGCGAGCGCAACCCCTCTTTAGGGTTGGGAAAGGAGAGAATCGCAGTAGATGCATGCCTAAAAAGATGGCTGCTGGGCTATGCTTGAGGAAGAGTCTTGTTAATCGTATATCCAAAAATAAACAGGAAAATCTTAAGGCAAAATCCCTTCTGTGTTTCATTTTTTATAAGATTAAAAAGAAAACTTCGCATGATATTCCCTTTAGCGACACAGATTTAGGCCATCTTTCTCATCTTTTTTCTTGCCCAGGGCCAAAGCCCTGCGCTTCAAAAAAATCTGCGAAATCTAACCTAAATCTGTGTCGCTAAAGGGAAAAATTGGTATCAACCCGGGGTTATAACAGCGCCACCAAGACAGGTGTCACCATCATAGAAGACAATTGACTGTCCTGGGGTGATAGCTCGCTGAGGTGTTTGGAAGTAAACGAGAAGCTCTCCTGTTGTAGAAGCTTCTACTTTACAAGGGCTGTCCTCTTGTCTATACCGTATTTTTGCAGAGCAAGAAAGGGGGAGTTGGGGGGCATGACCAGAGATCCAATGGGATTCATGGGCTGTTAAGCTGTTGGCAAAAAGGGCAGGATGATCTGTTCCTTGGGCAACAACAAGAGTATTTTCTTCAATATTTTTTGAAGCGACAAACCACGCATCGCCCTCTCCGCCAATTCCGAGCCCCTTTCTTTGACCAATCGTATAGTAGGCAAGGCCGATGTGCTCTCCTACTTTTTTCCCTTCTGGGGTAATCATTGGTCCTGGAGAATATCCCAAGTAGGGCTGTAAAAACTCTCTGAAGTTGCGCTCGCCAATAAAGCAGATACCAGTGCTGTCTTTTTTCTCCGCTACAGGCAGCCCAAGTGCTTGGGCGATCTTTCTTACTTCTACTTTGGTGAGATGTGCAAGAGGAAAGAGGGTCTGGGAGAGGGTCTCTTGAGTTGCTGTATAGAGAAAATAGGTTTGATCTTTTGCGCTATCTCGAGCGCGTTGCAATTGATACGTTTCACCACCTTTGGAGGGCATATTTGTTGCATAATGGCCCGTTGCTAGTGCTGAGGCGCCAATGGAAAGGGCTTTTTCTAGAAGATGTTTGAACTTAATTTCTCGATTACATAATACGTCTGGGTTTGGTGTGAGACCAGATCGTAAATCTGATAAGAATTTTTCAAAGACGTGATCCCAATATGCTTTTGCGAAATGAGCAGTATAAAAAGGAATATGTAGAAGGCTGGCCACACGGGCGACATCTTGAGCGTCCTCTTCGATAGAGCACCCATCGTCCTTTTCCCAATTTTTCATCAAAATTCCAATGACGTCGTACCCAAGCTCCTTTAAAAGAGCTGCGCTAACAGAGGAATCTACTCCCCCGGACATACCGACAACTACGGTAGCTCCCTTGGGAATATGAAGTTCAATGCCTTGAAGGGCCTGTTCTATAATAGAATGATTCATATGTCATACTGTTGGAAAAAGCATGGGAGAAAGTATACCACATTTTATTCGAAATACATCTCTTTTTTTTAAACCAGGAGTTGAAGAGGAGAGAGGCCGATCTCCTGTCGTAAAATACCCCTGTTGAAATAGTCCATTTCTGAAAGAACAGAGAGAGCGGCTTTTTTAACATCATCAGGGCAAAGGGGCAAAACTTTTTCTTTAAAAAATGAGGAAACGCACAACACCTTTTCGTTCGGGTCACGTTTGAATCGACATCTTTTTAGAAGTACTTGGGAAACGAAGAAGAAAATCTGTTCGAAAGACCAGTTTTGTGTTTCAATTTCTAAGAAATCAACCGTTAGATCGTCTGGTTTCATATTAATAACTGTATTTATGAGTTGATAATAGGGAGAAGAGAGGGGATCCATGAGGCGTATTCGTTTTATTTCTCGAAGAAAAGAGGGGTGGTCGTGCGTAGGTCGAGGGTGGGGAAAAAGTGCTTCCGGGGAAAGTTTTCTTGAGAGCGGGCCCCCATCATCCTCGTTCAAGAGATTTAACCGTAATTTAGAGGCAGTTTGTTCTATTGTATTTTCAAGAAAGGTTTTGTTGTCTTGAGGCATGTCATCGAAAGAAGGGTGGAGAAGGATCATCTGAGATATTTTAAGAAGCGTTCGAATTTGAACAATCTCGTTTTCTCGGCCAGTATCTTCAACCTGGGCAATAGCCGTATTAAGAAAGTCTATAACAGTAAAAAAAACCTCAGTATAATTTGAAATTGTGTTGTTTGGTTGCGCTTTATTATATATGTCAGAAAAGCCAACCAAGAAACTCTCTAAGGGTTGCCCACCATTTCTGTGAGAGTACGCATGAAGGAGCATCTGAAGGGGGTTAGTTATTGACGACACGTTCTTCCTAATTAAAAGGATAAAATGCCAACAGTATAAAGAAGGGTATTACTTATTTTCTACATTAAACCCTTGCGTTGCGCCCTACATCGCGTAACGCGAGGTTTCACAGTGGAGTTACTCTTGTGCGTTCCATAGAGGAAGAGCGTGTTGGGCTTTTTGAGTGAGTTGCTGTAGGGGTCTCGATGGGGATTCTTTTTGTTCGCAAAGGGCGGTAAGCTGTTGGGTAAGTTCATGAAGCAAGGAGTTGACCTCTTCCATATTGCCCTTATGGTAGGCGTCTAAGACCTGTGTTTGGTAGGTATTGACAAGGCCGGTGATTCGATCTCCCTCGTTTTCGCTTACGTGGGAGGCGTGGATGGTAAGCTGGCTAAAAAAGTGGCGCACCTGTTCAAGGTAGACGCCGATTGTGTTGGCATATTGTTGAACGGCTTTTTCAATGGCTTTATGTTGTTCTTGACTCATTTTGGGATATTGATGCCAATTTTTGATAGCATGGGCAATAGCAAGACTGGTCTCTGGGAGTAGATGGGCATTGGCTGCCGTATATGCCTTTACGATGGCCATGGCCTCATTCCACTCACCACGGGTTTGCCCATACTGGGAAGAGTACTCTTGGCTCTGTAGCTCTCGAAATGCTTTTAAAAAATCTACCATCTGTGGCTTTGTCACTTGGGTAATTTCACAGGCCTTTTTAAATAGAGCTTCACAAAACTGCTGAGTACTCTTGTTGTCCATGATTTCTCCTTATTTTTAATCGAGAATGTGGCGAATGTGCTGCCGGAACCTGTCGGGTATATTTTTCGTACATGCTTCCAAAATGGTTCGCTTTACTGCTGCTAAGGTGTCTTCGTGTGCGTTATCAAAGGCTTTCAAGGTGTGTTTGATTAAAGCACAGGCTAGGCGACGATGCGATCTGTTGCTTGCTGTTTGAGGGAGGAAGGCTATGGTGAAGCGAAGTTTTACTATTGGCGTCATATTCAAGAAGCTTGAAAGGGGCTCACGGGCTTCTGAAATATCGCTTTTTGTTAGCGTTTTTGGAATCGCTGCAATTCTAGATTGAACGAGGGAAAGCCTCTGTTTTTGAGGGTTGGTTGTATCGATATTTTTAAGTTGTTGTGAGAGGGCTTTATACGCGAGAGTTCTTTGTTTTTTTCGTTTTGAAAGGGATCGGGGGGTATCATTTGTAGCCTCAGAGAGTTTTTCAATGCTGGTTCTAAGTCTAGTTAAAAGGAGAGAGATGTCTCTTGATGGAAATAAGGGTTTCGATCTGGAGCGTTTTCGAAGGTTTTCTTCGGCAGTAAAAACCTCGTCGCAAACCTCTTGAACTTCGTCCTCTTCAGCTTGACCCTGCTCTGCTTTTTGTACACAGGACTCAGCTCTGTGTAAAGTAGCAAGAATTTGCTGTTTTTCGTGTTCTGGAAGACGGTCTGCCCAGAAGGTGATCAGGTAAACAAGTAAGCGACATATATTAATGAGGGTATAGAGGGGGTTTTTACCATGCTCGAACGTGCTGAAAGCGGTCAAAAACGTGAGTTGGGCCTTTGCGCTTAGTTCAGCGAAACCTGAGGATTTTTGAACTTCTCTTCCAAAGAGAATAAGTTGAGCGCGTCTTTTCTGAGCGAGACCGGTCTGATGAGAGCCTTCTCTATACACGTGGGTTAAATCTCTAAAAACAGAAAGCGCGGCTACCTGAGTATCTTGATATGCCCTGTCCTTGAAAGCGGCTTCCGGATCCATATTGGGATTCTTTAGAAGTTTCCCTCCGATGTGGCTACAGACCTTTATGTGACTGTCAATTTGTTGAGACATAATTCACCTCCCTAGCCAGCGCGGCTTTGAGGAAAGAGCTTTTTTTGCTTCCATAACATCAGAATGCCAAGAATAGAGTCTCTCTTCAACCTTTTTATTAACCCCGGGTTGCTACCAATTTTTCCCTTTAGCGCCACAAATTTAGGCCACCTTTCACATCTTTTTTCTTGCCCAGGTCTACAGCCCTGCGCTTCAAAAAAATCTGCGAAATCTAACTTAAATCTGTGGCGCTAAAGGGAAAAATTGGTAGCAACCCGGGGTTAACGTTAATCGAGAGAGGCTCCTTCTACTTTTGGTTTCTTTTTCTTTTTTACGTTGAGTGTACCCATTTTCTTCGGATCTTTAAAATTTTCGGTATCATCGATTTCAGTAATAACTGTTTCAATGTCACTTTGAAGCGTTTCTAAATAAGAGGGCACCTTTGGTGCCATAAGCGTAGTGAGCGTTTGTGTATACTCGAGTGCACAGACAAGCTTTTCTTGAACATCGGGAAATTTTTTCTCTCCGAATTTTTCAAGCAGACCGTGTGCTTGAAGGAGCAGTTTGAGAATTGGGGTCCTGTGGCCTTTGTCGAGCTTTTGAGCAGCAAACTCTGCGCTAATGATCTTTTCTTTGGCTCGAATAATGAATCGATCAAGATCTGAAATTTCTTTCTTAGAAAAGAGCTTTTCCGCAACTCTTGCTGTATAGCGGGCCTCTTCAGAGAGTTCTCCGAAGACGGGCAGTTGAGTAAAAATTGCTGTAAGTTCTTTGGCAGCATGACGTCTTCCTTGTTTAAGCGACGCCAGATTAAGAATAGGGGAAAATGCCTCTAGTGTAGATCTTTTATCAGGAGTTGGTATGGACACGTTATGCTGAGGTGCTACTTTTCTGATCGCTTTGGCCATGTCATGAATCGAGGTCTGTGTTGTTTTTCCCTCCTTTTTAAGTTCATTGTAGACGTCTTTACAAAAGTCATAGGCTTCTGTTGATGAGAGGGTGGACATCTTATTTTTGCCTCCGGAAGAAATTTGTTATCCCATTACTTTTTCGTTGCTTTCTGTTCTTTTCGTGGAATGGCTGCAGGAAACAACGTAGATTTATAAGAAGTGTAAAATCCCTCTCTAAAATCGCACTATTTTTACCGTCGTTCCCTTTGCGTTTCCCATGAAAAGAATGGTGGGCAACGAACGGTTTTACATCCTATCGAGAGCCTTTTGTACCATTTCGTGGGCTACTCCTCCTATGAATCCCAGGAGCGATTGAAGCGTTTTCTTTTGGATTTCGCTTGGTGGAGATTCCTTGGCATGTGTGGCATAAATTCGTGCGAGTAACTCGATTTGACTTTGGGTGTCTTCGGTATTTTTAAGTTCATGAACAGGGTCTTCTTGGGGAATTCTTTCGGCAAAAGAGAGGTTTGTAACGAAGCCGGTTAGCTCTTCTGAGGTAATGGTTTTGCTGCTCACTTCCTCCTCAAGAGCATTGCAAAGGTCTTTTGAATTGCTAATTTCTGCTGACATGTGACACCTCCAGGTGTTTGTGTATAATTATTTTATTTAGTTATTCGTTGTACAAGAATAACTTTCTTTTTCTATCTAATTTTTTGATTACAACAATAGTTTGTTTTTATAAACAAAGAAATTTGATTTTTGTTGGCCGGTTCATTTTGTTTGTCTTATATCTTTTTGATTGTTAAGGTATTATGTTGTTTTGGGGTGAAGCTTTTTTTGTTGGGGACTGATTTTGGCTCAAGTTACGCGCTTGTTTTTCTTGTTCAGAAGAAATCTATTTGCACAAAAGTGGAGAAGGAGCGCAAAAAAGAGAGACTAGATTCTGACGTTGAAAAGGTCGTCTATAGAGCTCTACATTGACGTGAGATTGGCCTTTTTACAGCGGCAACAATGAAAAAGCATCAAGGAAGTAATGGGCACAAAGACCAAAATTATTTGTACAATAGGTCCGGCTGTTAACTCCGTTGAGAGAATAGAGCAGTTAATTCGAAGTGGCATGAGCATTGCTCGTGTCAACTTTAGTCACAGCTCCTATGAGCAGCACAAAGAGACCATATATAACCTTAAAGAAGCCAGAGATCGGTGTAAGGTCCCTCTTGCCATTATGATGGATACTAGAGGGCCAGAAATTCGAACAGGTGCGATTGAAGGGGGAGAGATAGCTGTTTGTCAAGGCAGTACCCTTACTCTCGTTCAAGAGGGAGAAGAAGGTGATGGCAAACTTGCGATACGTCCTTCGGTTGTTTTAGAAAGTCTAGAAGAAGGAACGCTTCTTCTTATCGATAATGGCTATATTCAGGCGAAGGTGGTAGAACGATCACATGGTAGGATAGTAATAGAGTTTTTAAACTCTGGAGTTGTTCGGTCTTCTAAGGGCATTAATATTCCAGGTGTTCAGGTCTCTCTTCCTGCGCTTACCGAAAAGGACATTGCTGACATTACCTTTGGTTGCCAGGAGGGATTGGAGATCATCGCCGCCTCTTTTATTCGAACAGCTGATAATGTGCTCGATATAAAAAGGTTGTTGTTAGATTTGGGGCGACCCGAGATGCTTTTATTGGCGAAGATAGAAAATGCCGAAGGAGTACAGAATTTCGAAAGCATTCTCCATGTTGCCGATGGGATCATGGTAGCCCGTGGCGACCTTGGAGTTGAAGTTCCTATCAGTCAGGTGCCAAAATTACAAAAAATGATGATCAAAAAGTGTAATTTGATTGGAAAGCCTGTCGTCACTGCTACACAAATGCTCGAATCAATGATGACCAACCCAAGGCCTACGAGAGCCGAAGTTTCTGATGTGGCCAATGCCATTTATGATGGTACGAGCTCTGTTATGCTCTCTGGAGAGACGGCAGTTGGAAATTATCCAATAGAAAGCGTAGAGACCATGCGAAGTGTTGTGCTTGAAGCCGAAGAGGATTTTGAATATAACGCTTTTTTCGATCTTCATGCCCAACGATCATATCACGATATTCCGTCGGCCTTGACGCTTTCTGCTGTGAAGACTGCAGATAGCCTCGATGCTAAAGCTATCTTTAGCTTTACCCACAGCGGAGCTACCGCACGGCTGCTCTCTCGTTTAAAGCCCAGAATGCCTATTATTGGTTTTACGACGGAGCTTTGTACGTACCATCAGCTCTCCCTTTTATGGGGCGTTTTTCCTGTGATGTGTGAGGAAGTCTGCTCTACTATTGGAGAAGCGTTTGCGTATGCAAGCGCTTGGGCCTTAAGACATACATTCGTTACATATGGTGACTTAGTTGTTGTAACAACAGGCTTTCCCTTCTGGGTTTCTGGAACGACGAATACTATTCTTGTTGAAAGTATCGGCGATGTCCTTGCTAGGGGCTCAATAGGCTTTGGCGCTCGTGTTCATGGGTCTATTCTTCTTGTCCCTGGCCCTTCTCTAGCTCGGCCATGTTGTGCTCAAGGGGCGGTTGTTGTGTTAACAACGTTTAGTGAGGAGCTGCTTTCCCTTGTCCTAGAAGCTTCGGGTGTTATACTACAAAGCTTTCCTGAAGATGACGAGGCAGAAGAAAGACTTCTTCGGGTTTGCCAAGAGAAGAATAAGCCTGTTATTGTCGGTGTTGATGGGGCTTTTCGAGCTCTTCGGGAGACACAACTTGTCACTCTCGATCCTGAGAAGGCCATTATATATAAGGGTATTATCAAACCAGGAGAATAGATTGGGCTGCTATCGCTTTTTCATTGATGTAGAGCGATTTGAGGTTGGGGCAGAAGTTGTTCTCGAAGGCAGTGAGGCTCTTCATGCACGTCGTGTTATGAGAGTAGACGTTGGTGATCGAGTAACCCTTGTAAATGGGAAAGGTTGGCTTGCGGATGCTCGGGCGGAGGCGATTGAAAAAAAACGAGTTCGATTTCAGGTCTTTTGTTGTAGGGAAATGAACAGGCCCTCCAGGCAGCTGTGGCTTGGTTTGGGTAACCTACGTTCGAATCATCTCGATTTTGCTATTGAGAAAGGGGTAGAGGTGGGAGTTGACCACTTTGTTCTCTTTGTTGCTGATGGCTCTGAGATACGGGAATTTTCAGAGGCCAAGAAGCGGCGTATGTGTTCCTTGATACAGTCTGCAGTTAAACAGTGTGGTCGTATTTTTTCTCCTACGATTCAAACGGCACAAAGTATAGATCAAGCTCTTCAGATACTTCCGGGCCCGTTTTTGTGGGCGCACATATCAGATGATGCCGTTCCCCTCTTCGAAGAGCTGTCTCGTTGTGATAAAGAGGGAGGGGTTTCCCTTTGTATCGGTCCGGAGAAGGGGTGGAGTCATCGAGAGAGAGCACTACTTTGTTCTTATGGAAAGAGCGTTGCTTTGCACGAAAATATTTTGCGTGCAGAGACAGCGGCCATTGTAGGTGCGTATGAGATAGCTCAGTGGTTCTCAAGTTAAGAGGGTAGAAAGCCTGGAAAGGTTATGTCGAGTTTGTGTATAATCTCTCCGAAAAACCTTAACATCAAAGCGAAAATCCATGTCTTTAGATCCGCGTAAGATGCGAGAGCTTGTTTTACTTCTTTTGTACAGTGTTGATGTAGGTTCTGCAGCGATTTCTGACGATCTTGTTTCTTTGATATCCAGAGAGTGTAAAGTTTCCCAATCTCATGTTCGGCAAGCGGCCGAAAAAGCAGAGAAGGTAGTCCACGAGATAAAAGCATGCGATGAGATTCTTGCGGCAACGTGTAAGGAATATCGTATTGAACGTATAGGCTCTGTGGAGCGATCAATTGCTCGCCTTGGCATTTATGACCTGCTTATCGAAAAGAAGCTTCCCCACAAAGTGGCCTTTGCAGAGGCCAAGCGACTTGCAAAAAAGTTTGCTTCTGAAGAGGCGGCTACGTTTATCCACGCTCTTCTTGTTGCCATTTGTGAGCAATCGGGACTTTCATTAAATGAGCAGATGGTTGTGCCTCTTAAAGAGGCATATAAACAGCTTTCTGTTGATCAAGAAAAAAAGGAAGGGGAGAGTCCCCTTCCTTCCTAAAGTTTATCTTTTTACGTAATGTCTTATCACAGGGTCCTTGAGGACCCCGCGATAGTGTTGTTTACTTATGAAGGTTGCCCATAGTCTGCAATCCTTGTGACAGATAGGTACGTTCTTGCAACCGGAACATTTCCAAGGTCAAAGAACGGATCGCCTACGTCAGAAGTTAGCAGTATCTTGAGGAAGGGATCATCTACTCCATTTGTTTCGGGGTTGATTCCAAAGACCCGAAGTGTGAGCAGATCAAGCGCCCTTAGATCAAGGACTGTGCTTCCTGTTGCCGTACAGAATCTGTGAGTTGCATCATCATTTCCTGTGGCACCTTGAGCAATACTAAAGGGAACAAATCCAGTGTCAACACGTGTAGCTGGAGCACCCCGCTCGAACCCAACATGGAGGTAAAGGGCAAAGGCGGTTTGATCGGAGATTTCCCGAGTGCTAAATCCTGTACAGTAGTACTGAACAAGATACCGGCCATCCTCTGTTATGAGAATCTTACCAGCGCCTCCACCGCCATCGATTTCAGCATATGGTGCACTCAAAACAGTGGCATCAGTCGGGATTTGATAGCTTTGACCGCTTGAATCAAAGGTGAAGAGACTTCCGTTAGGATCTTCTTCGTCCCAATGGAATCGGGAAAAGCCTACCGGTCCTGTTGCTCCTGTCGCTCCGCCGATTCCCGGTGCTCCTGTCTGTCCGTCAGGTCCCGTTTCGCCCGTAGACCCTGTTTCACCAGTGGCTCCATTTTCGCCGGTAGCTCCCGTGACACCTGTAGCTCCAGTTTCACCCTGAGGTCCTGTTGCTCCAGTGGGTCCTGTTGCTCCAGTGGGTCCTGTTGCTCCAGTGGGTCCTGTTTCGCCCGTAGACCCTGTTTCGCCCGTAGACCCTGTTTCACCAGTGGCTCCATTTTCGCCCGTGGGTCCCGTTTCGCCCGTAGGCCCTGTAGGACCGGTTTCGCCAGTAGCTCCAGTGGGCCCCCTGTCTCCAGTTTCCCCTTGATCTCCAGTCTCCCCTTTTGGTCCTTGTGGTCCAGGAAGACCTTGGCATCCTTTAGGTCCTTGAGGTCCTTGGGGCCCCTCATCTCCTTTGGGTCCATGAGGACCTTTAGGTCCTGGAGGGCCTGGAGGGCCTGGAGGACATTCTGGAGGGCATCCCGGTGGGCATCCTGGTGGATGACCGCCATTTTCAACATTAACCCCGACACACGTTTGGTCGGATCCTTTGTGTTTATGTTTGTGTTTGTGCTTATGTTTGTAACTGCCTTTTGTTGCCGGGGTTTCTTCGGCACCAAGTGCTCCTATGCTACAAATGGCACAGAGAGTGATAATCCATATTGAAAGACGCTTCATACCTATTCCTTGGGAAAAAGTGTGTAAACATATTCTGTTATATTAGGAATTCGAAAGAGGGTCAAACCTTTTTTGTGGAATATTTGCGAACCATCTCCCGAAAGGGTCGTTTTTTGTTTGTTCATTTGCTAAGATTATGGCCAGGCAAAGGGGGAACAAATGGAGTTTTTGTCCGAGTGTAGGGAGGGGGTTTTTCTCTCTGCTTTTTCAACGTTTGGTATTGGAGGAGCAGCACGTTTTTTCTTTGAACCGAAAAAAGTTGAAGACTTGCAAAAGGCTTTTCGTTGGGCATTTACAACGGGAACAGAGGTTCTTGTGGTTGGAAGGGGGTCGAATTGTCTTTTTGCAGACGATGGTTTTGATGGTCTTGTTATTAAAAATAGCGTTGCACACTGTAAGGAAGAGTCCGGGACGTTTTCAGTAGGTGGTGGCTACAGCTTTTCAAGGCTTGGGGTGCAAAGCGCTCGATCTGGATTGGGGGGGCTTGAATTTGCTGCAGGGATTCCTGGAACTGTCGGTGGAGCCGTTTATATGAATGCCGGAGCACATGGGCAGTGCACAGCCGATATTGTCTCTTTTGTTGACTATGTCAATGAGAAAGGAGAGAGGATCTCAGTATCGGGGGAAACCATTGAGTTTGGCTATCGGTACTCCTCTTTTCAGCATTTGAAGGGGGCTATTGCTTCTGTAGATATGACTTTGAATCTATTTCCAGAGGCTTTTGAAAGACAAAAGGAGATGTTAAAACGGCGAAAAGGGACGCAGCCGTATCACGAACGATCTGCGGGCTGCTCTTTTCGAAATCCTCCAGGCACATCTGCTGGAAAGCTTATCGAGGAGGCGGGCCTTAAAGGGGTACAAATTGGAGGAGCCCAAATTTCCACAATGCACGCTAATTTCATTATAAATACCGGAGGGGCAAAAGCTTCAGACGTTATACATCTTCTCGATCATGTTCGTGAAATGGTGTACAGGAAAACGGGAGTTTTATTAGAGCCGGAAGTTCGAATTATCGAGAGGGGTGGATGAGAAGGGGGGATTTGCATTGTCACAGCTTATATTCGGACGGGACGTCTACTCCCAAAGAGTTGGTAGATTTAGCCATTCAGGCAGAATTGAGTGCCCTTTCCATAACAGATCACGATACTGTATCTGCTTTTGACGATGTCTATTCATATGCGGCTTCAAACAATATTTGGCTTATTCCTGGCGTTGAAATTTCTTCAGAATATTTGGGGGAATCGGTTCATGTTCTCGGGTACTCCTTTAGAGAAAACTCTCTAGATGAGTTTTGTTCTTTGCACAGAAAAAGAAGGCTCGAGCGCAACAAAGGTATTTTAGAAAACCTAAGAAAAAGAGAGATGTATGTAAGCGATGAAGAAGTTAAGGCGTTCTCTCCTTTGGCAATAACCTACGGAAGGCCTCATATTGCTCGTGTATTAGTTGAAAAGGGTTATGTTGAAAATATTGCAGAGGCGTTTAGAAAATACCTTGGGGATGGAAAGCCCTGTTATGAAAAGGGACAAAGGTGGAGTGTAGAAGAGTCTATAGAGGCCATTCATAAAGCTGCGGGAAAGGCTGTGCTTGCCCATCCCCATCTTATCAAAAAAGGATCTCTTGTTCGCTCTTTGCTCGAATTCGATTTTGATGGAATAGAAGCATACTATAGCTCTATGCCTTTGGCTGAAAATAGGCGGTGGGTAGAGATTGCCAAGCAACACAACCTTTTTATTACGGGAGGATCTGATTTTCACGGAACTGTAAAGCCCCATGCAATCTTCGGTTCCTCGTGGGCTCCTGAAGAGACGGTGGACCTTTTGTACAACCACTCCAAATCCCACTCTCGTGGGTCAGAGTGAAAATGTTTGTGTAATTTTCGTTTGGGGTGTATGACTCAAGTTAAGAAGTCATGTTATTTGTAGGAGGTATTCCCATGTGGGAGATTAGTCAATGGGTCATTTTGGTCTGTGTTGTTCTCGCTTTTCTGATTCTTATATGGAGCATGGCCAAGCTTTTGTTTAAAGCCGCTCTTGTTGTTGTGGCTGCCGCTCTTCTTATTTTTGCTCTCAATTATTTCTCTTTGTTGCCTGAAGAGGCCCAAAAATACATGGAGGAAATGGTTTCAGAAGCCAATATTCAAAAGGCCCGATCATGGGTGAGTGAATTTTGGAGTGGTGGATCTGTTGAAGAAGCTTCCCAGCCTTCCGATCAAATAGACTCTGCTTCAGTAGAGTAAGAATATCCCCCATTTTCCTTTTCACAAAAGGTGCTGGGGGATATATATGAGCTATCCAAAAAAGAGATGTTTTGAGTTCGACCGCAAGAAGAATCTAGAGTTTTTCTTCGATCGACTATTGTGGATTTTGTTCCAATGTCGTTATACTGCTTCTCATGTGTTTGGGGTATTAGCTCAGTTGGTTAGAGCGCCACGTTGACATCGTGGAGGTCGGCTGTTCGAGTCAGCCATATCCCATTTTAATGCTGTTTTGCTTTTATAAAACGACGAGGAAAAGCATTTGAGAGTTAACCATGAGATTCGAGCTCCACGAGTTCGGCTGATTAACGAAAAGGGTGAGCAGCTTGGTGTAGTTTCAATCCAAGAGGCCGTAACTTTTGCTAAAAATGCAGATCTCGATTTGGTGGAAGTTGTTTCTACATCTTCTCCCCCTGTATGTAAAATTATAGATTACGGGAAATTTCGCTACGATCAGACAAAAAGAGAGCGGGAGAGCAGAAAAACGCAACACCACGTGAAGGTTAAAGAAGTTAAGGTTGGGCCTAACATCTCTGAGCATGATTTTGAAGTAAAACTTCGTCAAGCAAAAGGCTTTCTTGAAAAGGGGAATAAGGTAAAATTTTCCTGTATGTTTAGAGGAAGAGAGATAGCCCATCCAGAGGTCGGTCGGCGATTGATGGCAAGGATTGTTGAATACCTTGAGGCCGTTTCTATGGTTGAAACCACTCCAAAGCTTTTTGGGAAATTTTTAACTATGGTGTTGGCACCAATTGGACGGAAGAAGTAGAGGGCAATTGTAGATTGCGGGCAACTTCTTTCTTTTCCTTGATTCATAGCCTGTATATCGAGTATGATGGTGCCTTGTAATGTGACAATTCTCATTGTCAATAAGGTCAACTTTTTTTGTATATATTGTGTAAGGGGTTGAAAGCGCTGTGTCAAAAATGAAAACTGTAAAGGCCGTTGCGGCTAGATTTCGAACAACAGCTTCTGGAAAGCTTAAGCGGAACCGTCCTGGGAAGAGACACCTTCTTTCAGGAAAAACAACGAAACGCAAGCGGCAACTTTCAAAGTCTGCTATGCTTGATTGTGCTCATGAAAAGACATATTCTCGCTTAATGGGAATCTAAGAAGGAAAGAGGTTGTACATAGATTATGGTTAGAGCGACTAATGCCGTAGCATCGCACCGTAGAAAAAAGCGAATGACACGACTTGCCAAAGGGTTTTGGGGAGATCGTAAGAATCACATGGCCTTAACAAAAGAGGCTGTTACTCGTGCGCTTTCAGAAAATTATCGTCATCGGAAACTGCGTAAGAGAGAGTTTCGTCGTTTATGGATAACTCGCTTGAGCGTAGCTGCTAAGATGAACGGTATCTCATATAGTTCTCTTATCGATGGACTGAACCGTGCCAATACTCCGCTAAACAGAAAGGTGTTGTCTGAGGTGGCAATACGCGATCCAAAAGGGTTTGCAGCTATTGTCGAACATGCCAAAGGCAGTCTATAAATTCTGATTTTCTTAAAAAGAGTGTGGGGATGGTGCTGTGAAGGAACTACAGCAACAGTTTGAGCATGAGCTTTTGGATTGTCGAACTGTCGATGATGTTGAGGTTCTTAGGCTGAAGTACTTGGGGCGCAAGGGTGCTGTTCAGGAGCAGATGCGGCGTCTCAAAGATCTCAAATCTGAAGAGAGGGCCGGATTTGGTGCTCAGGTTAATGCCCTCAAGGGCTATATCGAAGAGAAGATAGAGCACTTTCTCGGCCAGATAATCGAACAGCAGCGTGCAGAGCAAATAGCAAAAGAGCACATCGATGTAACGCTTCCTGGTAGGATGACATGGACAGGCTCGTCTCATCCAATCTCTGCAACAATGGAGTCGATTGTTCGCATCTTTAAAGATCTCGGTTTTTCTGTTCAAATTGGACCACAGGTTGATTCCGATTACTATAATTTTGAAGTGCTCAATTTTGCAGAAGATCATCCCGCTAAAGATATGCAGGATACGTTTTATATAGAGCCCGGAGTATTGCTTCGGACCCATACGTCAAATACTCAAGGGCGCGTAATGGAGAGGACCTCTCCGCCTATTCGAATTGTCTGTCCTGGTCGTTGCTTTCGAAATGAGGAGATTAGTGCTCGATCTCATGTCTTTTTCCACCAGATAGAGGGGCTTTGTGTTGATGAAACGGCATCATTTCAAGACCTTGCGTGGACTTTGACAGAATTTGTGAATAGATATTTCCAGCGCGATGATGCACAAATCCGGTTTCGGCCCAGTTACTTTCCTTTTGTCGAGCCCGGGGTTGAGGTAGACGCATCTTGTCTTGTTTGTTCTGGCAAGGGGTGTCAGTTGTGTAAATATACAGGATGGCTTGAACTCGGTGGTGCCGGGATGGTTCACCCGCAGGTGCTTCGAAATGTCGGTATTGATCCTGAAAAGCATCAGGGGTATGCGTGGGGGTTTGGTATAGAGCGAATGATAATGTTAAGACATGCCATTAGAGACATCCGTCTCTTTTCGGAAAATGACATGCGCTTTTTACGCCAATTTCCTTCAATATAATGAAAATTGAACGCTGGGTTCATCATGGACCCGAAGATCGCCTTCCGAATGTAATAGCTTCCTATCCTCCTCTCAATATTCCATCTCGAAAAAAGGCCCGAAAACTTATCGATGAAGGGTGTTGTTCTCTCAACGGTCACATCCAACGCCTTGCAAATAGTACGGTGTGTCCTGGCGATCAGGTTGAGGTAGTCATTCATGAAGAAAAAGAGCTTCCCTTCGATATCATGTATGAAGATGACTCCTTGATGGTTGTAAATAAGCCTCCTGGAATGGTGGTTGATCCTAAAACCGTTATTAAAGCACTTGGAAAAAAGGTTTATTTGGTACACCGGCTCGATAAGCAAACATCGGGTCTTTTTGTTGTGGCAAAGAATGTAAAAAC
>Ga0180437_10002703_pt1 | contig 27625 bp, 21 predicted proteins | sample SS_ome_4_FD_132410 | JGI IMG/M metagenome (GOLD analysis project Ga0180437, IMG submission 132410) | Hypersaline lake sediment archaeal communities from the Salton Sea, California, USA - SS_3_D_1 metaG | ecosystem: Environmental > Aquatic > Non-marine Saline and Alkaline > Hypersaline >...
CCGAGCACATGGTCTATGCCACCGGGTATATCGAGGATATTTATGATCTGAAGGAAGTGCCGCTGGGGTTGAGTTCCACCGGTACGCCCATCCTGCTCAAGGACGTGGCGCACATTCGCGTCGGACCGCAGATGCGCCGCGGCATAGCCGAGCTTGACGGTGAGGGCGAGGTGGTCGGCGGCATCATCGTGATGCGCTCGGGTGAAAACGCCCGCGCCACGATCCAGCGCGTAAAGAACAAGCTTGGGGAACTTAAAGCCGGCCTGCCGGATGGCGTGGAGATCGTGGAGACCTACGACCGCTCGGCCCTGATAGAGCGCGCTGTCGACAACCTGAGCCACCGGCTGGTGGAAGAGTTCATCGTCGTCAGCCTGGTGTGCATGCTGTTCCTGTTCCACCTGCGCTCCTCGCTGGTGATTATCCTGAGCCTGCCGCTGGGCATCCTGGCCGCGTTCGCGATCATGCAGTGGCAGGGGATCAACGCGAACATCATGTCGCTGGGCGGCATCGCGATCGCGATCGGCAGCATGGTCGATGCCGCGATCGTGATGATCGAGAACGTGCACAAGCACGCCGAGCAGGAACCCTTGAACGATACCAACCGCTGGGACGTGGTTCAGCGCGCAGCCATCGAAGTCGGCCCGCCGCTGTTTTTCTCGCTGCTGATCATCACCCTGAGCTTTCTGCCGGTGTTCACGCTGCAGGCCCAGGAAGGCCGGCTGTTCTCCCCGCTGGTGTATACCAAGACCTATGCAATGGCCGCCGCCGCGATCCTGTCGGTAACGCTGGTGCCGGTACTGATGGGCCTGTTCATCCGCGGGCGCCTGCCGCACGAGAACAAGAATCCGCTGAATCGCATGATCATCGGTGTCTACCGGCCGTTTATCCAGGCGGTTCTGAGGCGGCCGGGCTGGGTGCTGACGGTGGGTGTGCTGCTGGTCGCAACCAGCCTGTGGCCGATGTCGAAGCTGGGCTCCGAGTTTATGCCGGAACTGGACGAGGGCGACCTGATGTATATGCCGACCACGTTCCCGGGCCTGTCGGTCGGCAAGGCGCAGGAAATCCTTCAGCAGACCGACAAGCTGATCCGCACCGTGCCCGAGGTCGAGCGCGTTTTCGGCAAGATCGGCCGCGCCGACACGGCGACGGACCCGGCGCCGCTGACCATGATCGAGACCACGATTCGGCTAAAGCCACGCGACCAGTGGCGGCCCGGCATGACGCTGGACAAGCTGACGGCCGAGCTGGATGCGCTGGTCGATATCCCCGGCGTCACCAATGCCTGGATCATGCCGATCAAGACCCGTATCGACATGCTCTCCACCGGTATCAAGACGCCGGTTGGCGTCAAGGTCGCCGGCCCGGATCTCGAGGTGATCCAGGACATCGGCCAGCGCATCGAGAAAGTCATCGAGCAGGTGCCCGGAACGGCCTCGGTCTATTCGGAGCGCGTGATCGATGGGCGTTATGCGCGGGTCGACATCGATCGTGTCCGGGCTGCGCGTTTCGGCCTGACCGTCGCCGATGTGCAGGACGTGGTCAGCACCGCGATTGGCGGCATGAACGTGACCGAAACGGTCGAAGGCCTGGAGCGTTACCCGGTGAACATACGCTACCCCCGTCAGTACCGTGACTCGGAAGAGAAACTGCGCAGCCTGCCGATCGTCACGCCTGACGGCCGGCACATCGCGCTCGGGCAGGTGACCGACATCGAGGTCGTGGCAGGCCCACCGATGTTGAAGAGCGAGAACGCGCGCCTGAACGGCTGGGTGTACGCGGATATCAAGGGCCGTGACCTGGGCTCCTACGTGAGCGAGGCCCGCCAGCGCGTCGCCGAACAGGTTGATCTGCCGGCCGGGTACTCTATCAGCTGGTCGGGGCAGTACGAACACATGCAGCGCGCCAGGGAGCGCCTGGGTTTTGTCGCGCCGTTGACACTGGCTGTTATCCTGCTGCTGCTCTACCTGATATTTCGCAATGTTACCGAGGTGCTGATCCTGGTTGCGACCCTGCCGCTGGCGCTGGTCGGCGGCGCCTGGCTGCTGTACCTGCTGGATTACCATCTCTCGGTCGCGGTAGCCGTGGGCTTTATCGCGCTGGCTGGCGTGGCTGTCGAAACCGCGGTGGTAATGCTGGTCTACCTGAACCAGTCCTATGAAAAACGGCTCAAGAGAGCGGAGTCAGAGGGGAGGCGCCTGACCGGCGGTGACTTGCACAAGGCCGTGATCGAAGGCGCGCTGCTGCGGGTGCGGCCGAAGATGATGACGGTTTTGACCATCATTATCGGCCTGCTGCCGATCATGCTGAGCACCGGAACGGGATCAGAGGTGATGCGGCGCATCGCTGCGCCGATGGTCGGCGGCATGGTCAGCGCGACCCTGCTGACGCTGGTGGTGATCCCGGCCGCCTTCCTGATATGGAAGCGCCGCTCACTCGATCAGTCCGAAATCCGCTGACTGATCTACTTGAGGTAAATGATTTCTACGAGGAAAGTCTGCGGCCCGCTGTAGTTGACCTTGTTGGTGCGGAACTTCAGAGAGCCATACGGCGTGATTTCAGTGGCAAACTCCTGCTCGTCGAGACGAATGCTTGTGTACTTGAGAATCATTTCGGGCTCGACCTGGTATTCAATCTCCGAACCGATATCCGTTGTGCAGTAGGAAGGGCCTTTCTTCGGCACCTGACAGGCCACGTTGGCGGTCACTTCAAAGCTTTGTTTGTAGGCCCTGAGTTCCGTGGCGTCGAGCGCTACCGCCGTGGGTTCTATCGGGCCTTGCGGCTCCGGTGCGCGCGGTGCTTCAGCGCTGGTGGCTGTGGCGAACAGTAACAGGGAAGGCAGCAGCAGTGTTCTCGCGGTCAGCCGGGAAGCGTGCAGAAAGCGCGGTTTATTCATGGATAATGCCTCGATGGTTCAGCGGGCGTCCGTATCAGACACGTCAAACAGCAGGAGAACGGATTTTGCCACTTGATTCGGGTGGGGTGCAAATATGAAAATGACCTGTTTAACCACGACATTTATATTAAAGTACTGACATGCCAAGACCAACAAACATCAACCTGCACCAGAAAAGCCGGGTGCTCGAGCTCGAATTTGACGACGGCAGCCATTTTCAGCTGCCCTGCGAGTATCTGCGCGTTTACTCACCCTCGGCCGAAGTGACCGGCCACGGGCCCGGCCAGGAGGTCCTGCAGCTCGGCAAGGAGGACGTGAACATCAACGCGATCGAGCCGCAGGGCAATTACGCGATCAAGCTGGTGTTCGACGACAAGCACGATACCGGCATCTATACCTGGGAATACCTGTACGAACTCGGTTCGGACTACGACAACAAGTGGCAGGACTACCTCGCACGCCTGAAAGCAGCGGGGCATGAAAGAAAGAGATCTGATTAGTCCGCTAATGAACGCTAATAAAAGCAAATATTTCTTAAGAATATTATTTCAGCGATCAATAGATGCGAGTAAAAGCAATTTTGTTAGACGATATAACATTGCCCAATACAAACATATTATTAGCGTTCATTTGCGTTCATTTGCGGACTCTATAAATTATGCCCGATAAAACCCACTTCGGTTACAAGCAGGTCGATACCGGGAAGAAGGAAGGCCTGGTCGCGGGCGTGTTCAATTCGGTCGCGGACAAGTACGATCTTATGAACGACGTGATGTCGTTCGGCATCCATCGCGTTTGGAAAAAGCTCACGCTGGCGCAGACCGGGCTCAAGAAAGGCCAGCGCGCGCTCGACGTCGCCGGCGGCACGGGTGACCTGACCGCCGGCATGTGCAGGCAGGTCGGGCCGGAGGGCGAGGTGGTGATGTCCGACATCAACGAGGCGATGCTCGAGCAGGGCCGCCGCCGCCTGATGGACAGGGGCATCGCCGGCAACGTGAAGTTCGTTCAGGCCAATGCCGAAGAGCTGCCCTTCGAAGAGAACAGTTTCGACTGCATCACCATTGCGTTTGGTCTGCGCAACGTAACCCACCAGGACAGGGCGCTGGCATCGATGTACCGCGTGCTCAAACCCGGCGGCCGGCTGCTGGTGCTGGAGTTTTCCAGGCCGGTCATGCCCGGCCTGGACAAGGCCTACGATTTCTACTCCTTCAACATCCTGCCGAAAATGGGCAGGGTCATCGCGAACGACGAAGACAGCTACCGCTACCTGGCCGAATCGATCCGCATGCATCCTGACCAGGAAACGCTGAAGCAGATGATGCAGGATGCAGGCTTCGAGCGCTGCACCTACCACAACATGAGCGGCGGCATCGTGGCGCTGCACAAGGGATACAAGCTTTGAGGATGGCCAGGTCTAACGCCGGTCGTACGAATGATTTCACCGCAGAGGCGCAGAGGGCGCAGACGTTTGTGTGTTTTGGTGCCGGGAATCGTGGATTCTGTAGGAGCGGCTTTAGCCGCGAATATGTTGCGGCGCAGGTCGACGTTATTCGCGGCTAAAGCCGCTCCTACAAACACGCAAAAAAACCTCTGCGCCTCTGCGGTGAGAAATTAAAGCAATAGCTGAAGGTGTGAGACAACGTGACGACAGAAAGAACCAGAGATTGGCGAAATCTCGGAGCAGCAGTAACGGAACCGGGTAGAAAATGATCAGCACCACCACAGCCGACCTGCTGACATCGGCGTTCAATCGCTACCTGGCGCTCGATCCCGAGGCGCCGGAAAAACTTCGCGCCTTCGACGGCAAGCTTATCTGCATCGACATCAAGGGGCCCAACAGGCAGTTGTACCTGGTGGTGACAGGCGACCGGATCAACGTGGCCGCCGAGCACGATGCCGAACCCGATGCAACCATCATCGGATCGCCGGCAGCCCTGTTCAAGCTTGGCATCAAAAGGGATTCAGCCAATCTGTTTTTCAAGGGCGAAGTGGAGATACGGGGCGACACGCGCCTCGGCCGCCAGTTCAAGTCCGTGCTTGCCGAGATGGACATCGACTGGGAGGAGCAGCTTTCCCGCCTGGTCGGCGACATCGCTGCCCACCGTATCATGAGCGCGGTCGGCGACCTCAGGCAATGGGGGCGGTCGGCCGCGAGCAACTTCTCGGATGATGTCGGCGAGTACCTCCAGGAAGAAAGCCGCGATGTGGTCAGCGGTGCAGAGCTGGACATGTTCAACCAGCAGGTCGATGAAATACGAGACGGCACGGAACGCCTGAAAGCCCGCATAGATCGGCTGCCCGGATACAAGGCGCCGGAATGATCAGGCCGGGACAGTTCTTTCGGCTGCTGCGCATCAATTTTGTATTGATGCGCCACGGCCTGGACGACATCATTTTCGCAACCCATTTGTTCAGGCCGTTCCGGTTCCTGATCTATTTGAATCCGATCAACTGGTTTCTGCGCAAGCGTGCTTCGCGCGCGTTACGGGTCAGGAGAGCGCTGGAAGACCTGGGCCCGATCTTCATCAAGTTCGGCCAGATGCTGTCAACGCGGCGAGACCTGCTGCCGGACGACATAGCCGACGAGCTCGAACGATTGCAGGATGCCGTGCCGCCGTTCCCGGGTGCGATTGCGCAGCAGGCTATCGAGAAAGCGCTCGGGCAGCCGGTTGAGCAGGTGTTCGACGAGTTCGAGCCGCGTCCGCTGGCGTCGGCATCGATCGCGCAGGTGCACGCGGCGAAGCTCAAGAACGGCCGTGAAGTCGTGATCAAGGTCTTGCGCCCGAACGTGCTGCCGGTCATTCAGCGCGACATCTCCCTGATGTATATCATCGCTGAACTCGCTGCGCGCTATTCGTCGCAGGCCAGGCGTTTGCGCCCGGTCGAAATCGTCGCCGAGTACGAGAAAACCATCATCGACGAGCTGGACCTGCTGCGCGAGGCCGCCAACGCGAGCCAGTTGCGGCGCAACTTCGAGGGGGCGACCAGCCTGTACGTGCCCGAGGTGTACTGGGATTATACGTCGGTCAACGTGCTGGTGATGGAGCGCATCTACGGCGTGCCGATCCGCAACGTGGAAGAACTGAGGGCGAACGACACCAACATGGAGCGGCTCGCCGAACTGGGCGTGGAGATCTTTTTCACCCAGGTGTTCAAGCACAACTTCTTTCACGCCGACATGCACCCCGGCAATATCTTCGTCGACATCCGCGATCCCGCGCATCCGAAATACGTCGCGGTGGACTTCGGTATCGTCGGCACCCTGAGCACGGTCGACAAACGCTACCTGGCCGAAAACTTCCTCGCGTTTTTTCAGCGTGATTACCACAAGGTCGCGAGGCTGCACGTCGAGTCGGGCTGGGTGCCGTCGGGCACGCGAATCGATGAATTCGAGTCGGCGATCCGCAGCGTCTGCGAACCGATTTTCGAACGGCCGCTGAAGGACATTTCCTTCGGCCAGCTGCTGCTGCGCCTGTTCCAGACCGCGCGCCGCTTCAACATGGAAGTGCAGCCGCAGCTGGTGCTGCTGCAGAAAACATTGCTGAATATCGAGGGCCTGGGCCGCCAGCTGTACCCGGACCTGGATCTGTGGAAGACGGCCAAGCCGTTCCTGGAACGCTGGATGGAAGAGCAGGTTGGCACGCAGTCGATGCTGATAGCGATGAGGGAAAACCTTCCGCTTATCGTCGAAAAACTGCCCGAAATGCCCGGCCTGGTCTATACGGCGATCAAGAAAATCGCAGAGGGCGAACACCTCGAGCAGCAGTGCCAGGAAATGCAGCTGATCCGGGACGAGATCAAGCGCAGCAACCGGCGCACCGTACTGACCATTGCGGGCACCGGACTGTTGCTCGGCGGCCTGGTCACATTCGGCCTGGACGGCTTCACACCGAACCTGATCGCGGGCGCACCGCTGGTATCCTGGATCAGCGGTGGTCTCGGAGCGTTCATTTTGCTGTATGCTCTGCAGGACTAACCCGCATATTGCATGGCGTTGCTGGGTACATGGTGCACTTTTCCAATATACGAAAAATTGCTTTCCCGTTCATGTGCTTAAGTGGATTTATGAGCGTTCTCATGCAATATGCGGGCTAACCGCCACAACAGGAAAACCGGATCGCCATGATCCGCAAACAGTAGAACCCAGATGACAGAAGACGTTGATTTCGCGATAGACGAATCTGCAGTTGCAGACGTGTCGCATATCCTGGACGGCCTCAACGAGGCGCAGAGGCAGGCCGTGACCGCGCCGCCCGGCCACATGCTGGTGCTGGCCGGCGCCGGCAGCGGCAAGACCCGGGTGCTGGTGCACCGCATCGCCTGGCTCTGCCAGGTCGAAGGCATCTCGCCCTTCAACATTTTTGCCGTGACCTTCACCAACAAGGCCGCGCACGAAATGCGTTCGCGCGTCGAAAAGCTGCAGGGCATGCCGTCGGCCGGCATGTGGGTGGGCACTTTCCACGGCCTTTCGCACCGCCTGCTGCGCTCGCACTACAAGGAAGCCGGCCTGCCGCAGGCGTTCCAGATCCTGGACGCGGACGACCAGTACCGCCTGATACGGCGCGTGCTGAAAGCGCTGGACCTCGACGAGGCCCGCTGGCCGCCGCGCCAGGCCCAGGGCTTCATCAACGCCAGAAAGGACGAGGGGCAGCGGCCACAGCACGTCGATACCGGGCACAACCCGCTCTACACGCAGCTCACCCGTATTTACACCGCTTACGAGGCCGCCTGCCAGCGCGCCGGCGTGATCGATTTCGCGGAACTGCTGCTCAGATCGCTGGAGCTGCTGCGCGACAACGATTCCCTGCTGGAACACTACCAGAACCGTTTCAGGCACATCCTGGTCGATGAATTCCAGGACACCAATACCATCCAGTATGCGCTGGTGCGCCTGCTCGCCGGCAGCAGGAACAAGGTGTTCATCGTCGGTGATGACGACCAGGCGATCTATGCCTGGCGCGGCGCGCGCGTCGAGAACATCCACAAGTTCCAGAAAGATTTCAGCGATGCACAGGTCATCCGCCTGGAGCAGAATTACCGTTCGACCACGACCATACTGTCCGCGGCCAATGCGCTGATCGACAACAACGACGACCGCCTGGGCAAGAAGCTGTGGACCAGTGGTGATGACGGCGACCCGATCGTGTTCTACAACGCGTTCAACGAGCTGGACGAGGCGCGCTTCGTGATCGATCGCGCCAGGCAGTGGGTCGAGCACGGTCACGCGCGCGCGGATGTTGCGATACTTTACCGTTCCAACGCGCAGTCGCGCGTGTTCGAAGAACGCCTGGTCAGCGAGGGCATCCCCTACCGCGTCTATGGCGGTTTACGCTTTTTCGAGCGCGCGGAAATCAAGGATGCGCTGGCCTACCTGCGCCTGATCGACAACCGCAACGATGACGCCTCGTTCGAACGCGTGGTCAATACGCCGACGCGCGGCATCGGCGACCGCAGCGTGGAGAAAATCCGCGAGATCGCGCGGTCGAAGGATTACTCGATGTGGGAGGCTGCGCGTACGCTGCTGGACAGCAAGGAGCTGGCCGCGCGCGCGACCAACGCGATCGCGGCTTTCCTGCGCCTGATCGACACCCTGTCGGAAGACACCGCCGAACTCGATTTGTTCGAACAGGTCGAGCACGTGATCCACGCGAGCGGATTGATCGAATACTACAGCAAGGAGAAAAGCGAGAAAGCCGAAGCCCGGGTAGAGAACCTCGAGGAACTGGTCACGGCCGCGCGTGGTTTCAATTTCGATGCCGAATCCGCCGCGCACGAGGAGTGGCAGAACATGGACAAGCTGACCGCTTTCCTGACGCACGCCGCGCTCGAAGCCGGCGAGGGACAGGCCAAGGAGTGGGAGGACTGCATCCAGTTGATGACCCTGCACAGTGCAAAAGGCCTGGAGTTTCCGCTGGTATTCATCGTCGGCCTCGAGGAAGGGCTGTTTCCGAGCCAGCGCTCGCTGGATGAACAGGGCAAGCTCGAGGAGGAGCGCCGGTTGTGTTACGTTGGCATCACGCGTGCACGCAGGCAGCTGGTGCTGACCGCGGCCGAACACCGGCGGCTGTACGGACAGGACATGTACCCGACGCCATCGCGCTTCGTCAGTGAAATACCGGAACACCTGCTCAACGAGGTGCGCTCTAAACCGACCGTATCCAAGCCGCTGTATTCCCCGGGAGCGCAGTCGTCCAAAGCGGCGGCGGTCAACGGCATCGGTGTCGGCCAGCGCGTGGCGCACGCCAAGTTTGGTGAAGGCGTGGTCACCAACCTCGAAGGCGACGGCGCCCATGCCAGGGTCGAGGTCAATTTTGAATACGCCGGCAGCAAGTGGCTGGTGATGGCGTATGCGAATTTACAGCCGATAGGGTGATTTTATCAACGCAAAGACGCAGAGGCGCAGAGGACGCAAAGAATAATTGGTTTTGTGCACTGCTTCTGAAGCTTTGTCCTTGCGCCAAGCACGAATGAACTGGCCTGGAAATCAGGGCAGGATTAGCGCATGTGCCTGGTTTGTTGTTTATGTGCCGGTGCCGGTATTAACATCAGGGTTTCTTGGCGGTCTTTGCGTCTTTGCGCCTCTGCGTTAAAACCAATCTCTAAGGGGGAATAACATGAAACGTCGTGATTTTATCAAGAAAGCGGGTATCAGCGGCCTGGCGGCCGGCGCTGTGGCTGCGCCGGCGATCGTAAAGGCGGATACCAAGCTCAAGTGGAAGATGGTAACCACCTGGCCGAAGAATTTCCCGGTGCTGGGTACCGGCGCCAACCTGCTGGCGGAATCGATAACCGAGATGACCGATGGCCGCATCAACGTGAAGGTGTACGGTGCCGGTGAACTGGTGCCTGCTTTCGAGGTGTTCGACGCCGTATCGCGTGGAACCGCGGAAATGGGACACGGCGCGGCCTACTACTGGAAAGGTAAAATCGAGGAGGCGCAGTTTTTCTCGACCGTCCCGTTCGGCCTGAACTCCCAGGAAATGACCGCCTGGCTCTACCACGGCGGCGGCATGGAGCTTTGGGAAGAAACCTACGCACCGTTCGGCGTGCTGCCGGCAGCCGGTGGCAATACCACGGTTCAGATGGCCGGCTGGTTCAACAGGGAAATCAACAGCGTCGAGGATCTGAACGGCTTGAAAATGCGCATCCCGGGGCTGGGCGGCGAGGTGCTCAAACGCGCCGGCGGCACACCGGTCAACCTTCCAGGCGGTGAACTGTTTACCTCGCTGAAGACCGGCGCCATCGATGCCACCGAATGGATAGGTCCCTACAACGACCTGGCTTTCGGTCTGTACAAGGCCGCGAAGTACTATTATTACCCGGGCTGGCACGAGCCGGGCACGACCCTTGAGGCCATCATCAACAAGAAGGCGTTCGACGGATTGAGCAAGGACCTGCAAAGCATCGTGCGCAACGCCTGCAAGATGGTCAACCAGGAGATGTCGACCGAGTACACCGCCAAGAACAACGCGGCGCTGGTAACGCTGGTGAACGATCACAAGGTCGATCTGCGCAAGCTGCCCGACAATGCGATAGCGAAACTCAAGGTCCTGTCAGAAGACGTGGTATCGGAACTGGCCGGTAAAAACAAGGCAGCGAAGAAGATCTACGCCTCCTACGACAAGTTCCGCAAGCAGGTTATGGCCTGGCACGAAATTTCGGAGAAGATCTATTTTAATGTGCGTGGGTGAGTGGTTTTTTAACGCAAAGGCCGCAGAGACGCAGAGAACGCAAAGAAATTCTGGTTGTTTGTAGGAGCGGCTTTAGCCGCGAATTGCTCGCGACAATGTACGGCATTCGCGGCTAAAGCCGCTCCTACATACAGGCAATCACATTAAAAAACTTTGCGTTCTCTGCGTCTCTGCGGCCTTTGCGTTCCTGTTCATTAGCCAGGATCCGCACAATCCGCCGCCGTACCGTACGGGCTAGGGCCACCGCTCGGTGGCGCCACTGTCAGGTCGTCGAGATCTGCGATCAACACACCCAGGTCGAGCTGGTAGTTCGCGGTATTGCCCGGCAGCCCGTCGGAAGCCTCGGCCGTTACCTGTACGCTGGACCACGCGCCTTCCGACTTGGGATAGGTAATCGCGAAATAGCCGAAACCGTTTTCATCGGTGGCGACAATGTTCGTTCCGGGCGTCAGCGTCGGCGTTTTATCGGGGTGGGCCGACAGGGTGGGGACCCTGGGGTCGAGCACGCCGTTGCCGTTGACGTCTTCACCCGCATCCAGTGCGCCGTTGTTGTTGGTGTCTTCGGAGTCACAGACCACGGTTATACTGGGTCCCCAGCGGTCCGCCGTGCCGTCAGGCGGTACGTCGATATCTACCGGAACGAATTCGCCCTTGTTGTAGCTGACTGGAGCCAGCTTGATGGTTACGACCGCATTCGGTGACGGCCCGGCGTCAGCATCCGACACCTGAACCACAAACTCCTCCTGGTATTGCAGCGTGCCGAGTTCGATCAGGCTTGCGGAAACACCCAGCTGCACGCGCGTGCCTTCATCTTCGCTGTCGCAGCCGATGAAGCATATGAAAACCGATGCCAGTGCCAGCCCTTTGAATGTGCGGTTTAACGACATTTTAATATGGAATATTTATTAACCGTGTTAACCAGCTTTATAGCAGGTTTTCGGCTGATATGACCGTCGGGGCCGGCTAAATACTGATTTCTACGCCGCTGATTGCATCTGCAGCGTCACTGTGTTCGGGTGCGCACAGGATCAGTCGGTTATGCGGAATCTTGCCGGTGTCGACCAGGTGGTTCTTGACGGTTTGCTGCCGTTCATTGCCGAGCTGTTGCAGCTTTTCCAGGTTGGCTCCTGCAGGCGGCTTGATTTTTTCCTTGTCGATGATTTCGGTCGTTATCTTGCTCCTGTCGTCCAGGTTGGTGTAGCCGCAAAGCGTCAGGTGAACACCCGGGCGCTCGCGGAGCAGCTCGGCAAGCTTGGCAAGCTGCTCCCGGTTTGCATCGCTGAGTTCGGACGAGCCGGGTTCGAAAACCAGCGGATCGAAATTCAACGCGGTCGCCAGGTCGAACAGGATATTGCCGCCGGCGAAGGCAAGCCCGTAGGGCGTATAAAAGGTAACCAGCGTTACCGTGGTAGCCTTGGTCGTGGCCTTGATGATCGCGTTCGTCGGGTCGAAGTCGGGATTATTGATGTCGCCGGTTATAGGTATAGTCAGTTTTATCCTGTCCTTCTTGTCTTTCAGCAGGACCAGCGACTGGTTGATCGGCATGCCGAAAGTCTTGTTGAGCTCCTCGGCATCTTCCTTGCTTTTCGCCTTCAGGTTGAAATGATGCAGTACCAGCGCGATCTTGCTGTCGAGCTGTCCCTTGTCGGCGAGCAATGTCAGGTCTGCGTCCATCTGTCCGCTCTTTATTATGTGGCCCACAGCCTGCTCCACTTTTGGTGAGGCGACACGCAGGTCCAGGCCGGTTATCTTGCCGGTGGCATCGAACGAGGGTTTCGACTGGAACGGCATGACCACGCCCTTGATGTCAATCGTGGCGTGACGGGTCGTTTTCGCACTGAGTTCAACCGGGCTTTCCTGATCGGGTTTGGCCGAATCAAGGTTCTTGATGCTGAAATGCATCTCGTCCAGGCCGGCCTCCAGGTTTGGCGTAACGCTGAGGTCCCTGAATCCGACCATGCGCTTCGTGTCCAGGCTGAATTCATCGACCTTGATCCGGACCGGTTCGGTCGTCGATTTGCCAGTTGCAGCGTCTTCATGTGTTTCCTGGCCGCCCGGTTCAGGTTTCCACTTCTCGAAATCCAACGAGCCGTCAGCGTTCTGCGTGACCTGGGCGCCGAGATCGTTCACGGCGGCCGTCTTAACCGATAAGGTGTTGTCTCTGTAGCTGAACGCGGCCAGGGACACCTTGCCTATGGTGAGCGTGTGCTGGTCTTCCGCGGCGGTCAACTCCAGGGCTGCAAACTCGCCAAGATCGAGTGTGCCGATCGCGGCATCATCGAGGCCCTTGACCAGGATCTGTTTCGCCGCAAGCTGGTCGAAGCTGAGCAGGTCCCTGTCGAGAAGGTTGTTCGTGGTGACCAGCCCGGACAGCGTCAGGCTGCCGTCCAGCGAAAGTTCAGGTGGCTTGTCGCCTTCCGGCGTGGCCACTGCGATATCACCGTTCCACTCCAGGCCGGAAAGGTTCATGCAGTAGTCGATAGCCCCGGATTTATTAGACGCTGGCGCCGCCTGCTGGTAGCAGATTTCGCTGTCATCAATCCTGACTGCGGAAAGCCTGACCCTGTACACGTCAGTGGCGGCGGCAGTTTCCGCCGTCTTTGCAGCCGTATCTTCTGCCTTTTGCGGCGGCAGCCATTGTTCGTACCCGTACCTGCCCGATGCATCCATGTTCATTGAGACCATGGGCTTTTGCAGCGTCACGGAGCCGATCGACACGGTGTTGAGATCTTCGACCGAAATGCCGTTGACAGCCAGCCTGGCGAGCTCGGCCGCGTGCTTGTGCCTGGCATGCCCTGCCCGCTGCAACAGTGTCAATTGATCAATGGCAAGCGCTTTCAGTTTGATATCTTCCAGTCCGTCTATAACCAGGTCCGACAGGCTTATCGCATCGGTATAAAGAAGCGTCCCGTCGAGCTTGTTGTTGAACAGCTTCAGTTTCTCGATGCTCAGGGATCCGTTTGCGGTCAGCTTCTGCCGTGACTCCGTTTCGGCAGCTCCCGTGCTGGCCAGGCTGAAGGCACCCCGCCATGTGGCCAGGTCCACGTCGCCGCAGTAGTCAATCAGGCTGCTGTCGGGTGTGCCTGCACCGAACGCGGAGTCGAACTGTTTGAGGCAGAAACCCAGGTCCCTGAAGTTGATCTGGTCGAGTGACGCACCCCATGCAACGGCATCTTCGACTTCCTCGGCCGTGGCCTCAACGCTACCGTCGCTCGTGATGACGACGCCCCCGACCACAAGCGCATCCGCGTGCTGCTCGGCTACAAGGCTGAAGTCATCGAGTTCCACGCCCTTGACATGAATGGTCCTGGCCGCGAGCGGGCGCCATGCCCAGTCGATCGACGCTTTGCCGATATGAAAAACGCGATCGCCGTCCTTCGTGCCCGAGGCGTTTATCACAGCAAAACTGCCGCGTGCCACGTTGATGACGATGTCCTCTATCTGGGCCTCGATACCCTGTTTCCCCAGCCAGTAGATCGAGCTGTATACAATCGTGTAGGGAAGCGAGACGCGGACCACGACCATGATGAAAACGATGATGACCGCAGCCAGTACCAGCCTGCCCCGCCACAGATGCTCCCGGTACAGGGTCCGTGCCTTTTGCGTCGCTTGAGAAATTCTGTTCATAGTCATTTGCCGCGCTGGTTTGCGTTCAGGAGCTGGAGGATGCCGCTGCGTATGTTCTTGTTCAGCAGGGACACGGCGTCTTCTCCAACCTCGAGATATTCATCACTGTATTCGATCATGCCGTCGTTATCAATTCGTACGTAATCGATGTCCTTGAGGGTTTCGATGAAATTCATGATCACCCTTCTGTCGAAGTAGTCCGGCGAGCTGATGTCATGAATCATGGAGACGCGTTGCGCCATCAGGTAGCTGTGTTCGACCAGGTCGGCGGTCGAGGTGCCTTTCGTGCCCGTATTAAGCAGTATCGCGAAGGTCATGTAGTAGAGCTCGAGTATCGGCGATACCACCTTCGCGAGCAGTTCGAGCCGGGCGTACTCGATGCTGCTGGCTCTTGGCGCGCGATAGACGTCACGGCCGGTTTTTTCCAGCAGGCCAAGGTCTGCAAATATGTTCAGTACCTTTTCGATGGTTTCGGGCAGCTGCTCCTGTGACCAGCTGATATACAGCTGACGCCGCAGAAACGGGTAGACGATCGATACCAGCTTGACCACGTTGTCGAGTTTCTGTGATGGCGTGTTGTTGAAGCAGCAGGCGATCACCGATGGCAGGGCGGTCAGGTGAAGAATGTTGTTGCGGTAGTAGGTCAGCAATACGGAGTTCTTTGCATCGAGGTAAAGAATATCTCCCATCTTGTGTTTGCGCCGCCGTACCCGTTTCAGCGATTCGGCGCGTTCTATCTGTTCCTCGGCGGAGAGCGAAGTCACCACGGTTTTATCGGAATAGCCCAGCGCACGAATCAGCGCGCTGTACAGATCGATCATCGCGATCAACTGAAGTTCATCCATATGCTGCTTGGGCGTGGCCAGCAGTATGGTGGATACCAGGTTGATGGCGTTGACGTGGGTCGCCCGGTTGATATTCACCATGATGTGGTCGGCGACATCTGCGACCGTTCGTTTCATCCAGTCCGGCTTTCTGCTGTCGTCGTATTCCTGCACCGGCCAGTTCGGGTTGTTGGCATCGAGGTGCTGCGTCAGCAGGACCGGCGAGCCGAAGTTCGTATACACATTGCCGAAGTTGCCCCTGATACCGAGGATTGCGCGCACCGAGCTGAAAAAGGATTCGGCTTTCTTGTCGCTGCCCGAGAGCTCGGCAAGGTAGGCCTTGCCCTCTATCATTTTTTCATAACCGATATACACGGGTACGAATGCAACAGGGCGGCTGCGGTACTTCAGGAAGGCGCGCACGGTCATCGCGAGCATGCCCGATTTTGGCTTCAGCAGCTGTCCCGTGCGGCTGCGGCCGCCTTCGACAAAATACTCGACCGGTGTGCCCATCGACACAAGCTTCGCAAGGTATTCGAACATCACGGTCGAGTACAGTTCGTTGCCCTTGAAGCTGCGTCGAATGAAAAACGCGCCGCCGCCGCGAAGAACCGAACCGATAATGGGCATGTTCAGGTTCTTGCCGGCGGCGATGTGTGGAATGGACAGGCCCTGGTAATGGATGACGTAGGAGAGCAGCAGGTAGTCGACGTGGCTGCGATGGCAGGGCACATAGACAAGTTCGTGCGTGAGCGCAAGGCTGCGCAGCTGCTCTGCATTGTAAACCTTGATCCCGGAGTAAAACCTGTTCCAGAAGGATGTCAGCGCGATCTGCATCAGCCGGATGGTGATGCTGGTGCGGTCGGCGACGATTTCATACAGGTACTTCCGTGCCTGCAATGCGGCCTTGTAGTGCGACTTGTTGTCTTCGATGCTGCGTTTTTGAATGGCTTCCTGAACTTCCGGGAGCAGCAGCAGCTCGCGCACGAGTGTGCGGCGATGTGACGTGTCCGGGCCGAGGGTCGCGGTCTTTACCTGGTGCAGCCGGTCGGCCAGTGTCTGCTGGATGTTGTCGATGTTTTCATCGTTGTCGAGCTTGTCGTTGAGTATGCTGCGCAGCCTGATGACCTCGGAGAACTGGACCAGCGTGTCACGGCCATGAAACAGGATTCTGAAGAACTGGCGTATCCGTCCCCCGATCTCCCACGAATGCGCAAACAGCACCGTGATCGCGTTCTTTTGCTTGGCGACGGGTCTGCCCCAGAAGATCGAAACAGGAACGAACTGGATATCGAGTTCCGGATTATCGCGCAGGGTTTCCACGATGCCGCGTATCATCCTCGAACGTTTCGGCTGGTTTTGCAGCCAGGCCTTGAAGGGTTGGCGCGGCGCGATCGTATACACTGAATGCCAGTAGCGCAGTTCGTGCGTGGGCAGGCGTGCGAGGGGCGAAATCAGTCCGAGTTCGTGGCATTCCTGTTCGAGTATCAGCAGGCTGGACCATGCCCGGTGTTCGAGCACGTAGATGACGGGCTTCTCAGGGTCGAGTTTCAGCTGTTCGGCGCTGGTCGGCACCACCTCGACCTGCGCCCACAGGTAAAGCAGCTTCCTGCCGACGTAATTGAGAGGGTGAATCCTTTTCACAGGCGGGCTTCACCTTGTCTACCGAACGCGCCCGGCTATCAAAGGTGTGAAAAAACCGGCGGAAAAGTCGACCGCTTCCTGCAGATCGAAAATCTCGCGGTTGCCGGAATCCTCGGCCTGCCATTCACTGGCGGTTTGCGCGCCCTTCAGGAATATCATTTCAGTGCACAGGCTGGTGGCGCAGCAGCTGTTCGAAGCCGCATTCCAGCTGATGCCGAAAAATACATCGCGGTTGTCATCGGCATCGACGATCTCGCGGCCGTGCTGATGAATGCGGACAGGCTGTCCGCTGACACGGCATTGGGACTGAATGGAAGTATCCAGGTCGAACATCGGGCTAACCGCGAGCGCATCGAGTGCGCACATACAATGGACCTTGTTGCCGTTAACCGTTACTTCGTGTTCACGCTGCTCCATGGTGAACGGATAGGCGCCGACGGGCTCGCCGTTGTCATCGAAAACAACCATGTCCTTTTCCCTGAGCAGCCGCACAGACTCATCGACATCGCCGACCTGCTCTGCGATCTCGTCCCGGTTCAGGGTGCGGCCGCGTTCAACATAGCTGCGCAATATATTGTGATAAACGTCAACGAGTTCATTGCTCAGGCTCTGTTGCGATTCGGCCAGAGGCAGAATCGAGTTCAGGCGGTCTACGGCATCGTTTACCTTAGTGTTCATGATTGTTCTCCTTGATGTCCTGTACCAGCACCCAGGGTTTTACCACCACTGCCCAGACGAGTGCATCCGCATCGATCCAGTACCTGGCCTGTTCATCAGAAACGGGCGCGAGTTGCCCCCGGTCCATCCACTGCCGGACCCTGTCGCTGTGATCGTTCGATATCTGAAGGGCGGCCTCAACCAGGTCCAGATCGGTTGAAACATAGATCGCTTTACCCGCTGCAAAAAACCGTTGCAGTTCAGACCAGGCGATTTTTGCGGTTTCAGCGTGTATGTCCTGTTTCAGCAGCGACAGCAGCTGCTCAGCGTCCGTCTCGTTCATGGCAAGGCCAATCTATCAATCGATAAGAGGAATATTACCATTGCGGCCCGAGCCGTGTCGGCGGGTTTTCTGGCCGGAAGGATCTGTAGGAGCGGCTTTAGCCGCGAATCGCGCTTCAGCAGAACGAAAACCAAAAGGTCCGCGAAAAACGCCAAAAACGCGAAAGACCATAAAAGAAATTTTTGCGTTCTTTGCGTTTTTCGCGGATCAATTTTCTTTAGATATCTGAAACAAGGTTCGCGGCTAAAGCCGCTCCTACAGGTGATGCGTGTTCGGATTGGGCGCCGCAATCCACCGGGCCGTATCAATAGCGCACAGCAGGCGTTTCGATAGCGAGCCCATTGGAGCGGGACATTATGTACAGGCCCATCAGCCGGATTTCCTCCGATTCGGCGTCGAACGGCTCGGCGCGCATCAGTGTCAGGCACTGCTGTATGCGCTGGTCGAGGTTGGCCATCTCGCCTGTATCGAGCCGGTAGGCCGGAAAGCCATTGCCCTGGCCCTGGCTGATTTTCTGTCCGCGTATCATCTGCCCCGGGTACAGGGTGTGGCAGTGGGCACAGGACATGTCGATAAGGCCATAGCGGGTCTGGTAGAGCTTTTCGCCGCGTTCGAGCAGTTCGGCCACCTCTCCACCGGTCTGCACGTTGACGGCTTCACCAAACGCCCTGTTGCGCACGAAGGTCTCCAGCGCGATCAGCTCGGGGTCATTGGCCGGCAGCGGCGTGCTGCCGATGTTGTCGCGGCAGTTGCGGATGCGCTTCTGCAGGGAGATGATTTCCTTCGCTTCGCTGTCATAGACGGGATAGCGTGCAATGCCGGCGGTATCGAGTTTTTCACCATCCGCGCCATGGCAGTCCGAGCAGGCTTTTTCGGCCCCGGCCTGCCTGGTATTGAACAGCTCCATGCCCTGCTCGACCGTGAGCATCCCCGGGTTTTCAAAGTCATCGTCCTGCATCGCACGGGTGTCAGGCTTGATGAATTCGTAGCCGGATTTCGCTTCGAAGGCGGCGCCGGCCCAGGGCAAGAACGCGCTCAGCAGGCCGCAGAGAAGGACCGGCAGCTGCGTTAGAGGCTTCATTTCAGGGTCACCAGGTAGGCAATCACGTCTTCGACCTGCTGTGCGGTCAGGAAGGTTCTGCCGCGATAGGCCTTTCCGGGCCTGTTGATCAGGCGGGGGTCGCGGTAGAAGCCGGGCATGATCGACATCGGGTTGATGTTGCGCGTATCGACGACGCGCAGGCGGATCTGCGGTTCTGTCAATCGCGCGGCGATGCCCTGCAAAGGCGGCCCGATGGTTCCATAGGCCTCGATTCCGGGGATGGGCAATTCATGACAGGCCAGGCAGTTGCCCCGATGGCTGTCCGTGGCAATCTCCCTGCCGCGCCGGGCGTCACCGGAAAGGCCGCACAGCGGCTCTTCGATCGCGTAATCCGCGACCTCCCACGCGCAGTAATCCGCGGGCAGGGGTGCAGCCTGTTCGGCCCCGGTTTCCAGCGGGGAAAGTGCGAACAGCAGGAGCATCGCCGGGGTGGATCGTAAGCGCATAGTCGATGGTCTGGTGCAGGTTGCCGGTCAGTGGATTTCGGTTCGGGCTCAGCGGCTACTCGAGTGTCTTCGCGACGCTGAAAGCACCCCTGATGTCGCCTTTGCTGAATCCGGTTGCCCTGTCGTTGGGATACAGCTTGTTGATCTCGGCTGACAGGTTATCGGCGATCTGTTTTCCGTGGCACATAAGGCAGACGTCGTCGGCGGGTATCGCCTTCATGTAACGGAATACCTTGTTGCCGTTCAGTCGGGTGACTTCCGAGTATTCCATGCCGGCCACGGGTTCGCCCTGGGCTTTACGGTGCTCGAACTGTTCGAGCACTGACAGCTCCCAGGGATCCGGTGCGTTAAGCTCGTTTCTGACTTTGAGCGACGTTCGCCCGACTTCCATGCCTTTCTCGGCGGATATCTTCCTCGCCAGCTCCGGCGCTTTCACGTTGCACACGGATATCGCTTTAAGCGGCCCGTCAGATTTCATCGTCGACTGCAAGGTGGCCTTGAGCTCGCCGCCCAGCGCTTTCATCGCTGCGCGGGTTTCATTGATGAGCTGCTCGTTTTCGGCCGCGTACGCGGCTGGCGACGCCAGCAGCACGAGGAGCATATACACGCATGGTTTCTTCATTGTCTTGCCCGATTGGTAGTTTGGATAAGTTGTATTTAACGGGAATGGGTTCGCCGGATCAATTGCCTGTTGAGCGCGGCCGCCACCAGTCGCTAGAACGTTTCCGGCCAGTGCGCCAGCCCAACCAGCATGAACTCGACACCGAGCATGCCGCAGATCAGCGTTATTACACCGAGGACGATGTCGAAGCCGTTTTTTACCAGTGTCTTCGCGCCCAGGAAAACAGCCGCAGCCATTACGATGAATCCGAATTCGCTGATAATCAGCACGGTCAGCAGCGGCAGCAGCAGTTCAGCCCCGGGATCGGTCGCTCCCGTTTTGTACAGGACCCCCATCAGGGCAAGGCCCAGCGCCAGGGCAATAAACGGGAAATTGGCCCTGTTCATCAGCCGCGCGTCGATACCGGCGCCATTACAGCGGGTCGCAGCCTTTGACGATCAGTGCCAGGTTCGCACTGTTGCGCGCTTTTTCGTAATACACATCGGCCGTCTGGGAGGCTGTCCGGGTGAACTCGTAGCCGGTCATGCCGGACAGTTCGGCCAGCGCGTCGAATGAGCTGCGGTCGGCGTCGTAGGCTGAGAAAGCCGCGCGGATCTGTTCGCAGGTAAACGCGCTGGTGCCTTCGGTGGCCATGTCTTTTGCCTGGCCGGCCGTCTCGCAGCCTGCGAGTGCGATGATCAACGATGCGGCAAACAGTGATCGGAACATAATGCGGACTCGTGCTATCAGTATTCAGTGTCTGGTCAGGAGGCAGTATATTAGCAGACTCTTATTGGTTTGTTCCTGCCGATTTGTAATTCGCCCGGATTCTTGACCCGGTTTATTGATACAGGTCAAAAACCCGGCTACGTCCCGGGCAGGGTTGGATTCAGGCTCTCGCAGAGGCGCAGGGCGCGCAGAGAAATGCGGATGCGTTTGTATCGCGTCTACAAAACACAAAACTATCCTTTGCGTGCTTGGCGCCTTTGCGAGAGATAACCCGGGTTTACTCTCGCCAAGGCGCAAAGCTCGCAAAGTGTTTTGGGTATTTGAAACAAAAACCCTCTGCGTTCCCTGCGTCTCTACGAGAAATCAATCCTGGCCGTCTTGAAGGAGCTAATGATTCTCGCAGAGGCGCGGGGCACGCAGAGAAATGCGGATGCGTTTGTGTCGCGGTAACAAAACACAAAACTATCCTTTGCGTGCTTGGCGCCTTTGCGAGAGTAAAAAAACCATCTCTACGCGCTCGGCGTCTCAGTGAGAAATACGCAGCCCACACCGCGAATCAGGGAAACACGACACCGGTGTTCAGGCCGTGGTTCGTGGTCCGGTCGTATTCTTTTTCGATGTCGATGTAGTGTTCGATCACGTCCCGTGCGATCCGGTTGGCATCGTGTTCGAGCTGCGTGCAGTCAGCCCGCGCTCCCATGTTCGAGATCTGCTGCTCTATCTCTTGTGCTGCCTGCAGTCCCAGGTTCTTGTGGCCCTGCTCGTGTTCGAACAGGGCGGCGTAATACCTGTTCCAGCGCTCGGTGACATCGTGCGGCGTCGTTGTCTCGGATTCCAGTTTCGGCAGGGTGTAGGTCACATCCAGCTGCGTGTTGACCTTGCTGATGTCGCAGTTCTCGCCGTTGTGCTGCCACCAGAACCGCCAGTTGACCTGCCAGCGGGTATAGGCGACGTGTTTTTTCCCGTTTTGGGCGACCGGGGTCCTGGCCAGTACATTGGCCCACAGGGCCTTCACGGTATCGCCGGTGACCGTATAAAACACGTTGTTCAGCCGCAGCTCGGGTGCGGCCCGGGCGGTCGGGAGCAGTGTCAGCAGCAGAAGGGCAAACAGTGTAATACGCATATTACAGAGCTTAGTCTACAGGCGGGTAATCCTCAGACTATCCGGGCGGGCAGCCAGGTGGCCAGCTGGGGCCAGTAGGCGATCATGGCCATGGCCAGGATCTGTATGATGATAAATGGAATGACGCCCCTGTATATATGGGTGGTTTTTATGCGGGAAGGCGCGACACCGCGCAGGTAAAACAGGGCGAACCCGAACGGCGGGGTAAGGAAAGAGGTCTGCAGGTTGATCGCGATCATGATACCCAGCCAGACCGGGTCGATACCCATGGCCAGCAGCACCGGACCGACGATCGGCACCACGACGAAGGTGATCTCGATGAAGTCGAGCACGAAGCCGAGCAGGAACATCACCAGCATGACCGCGAAAATCGCGGTGAATTTACCGCCGGGCAGATCGCTGAGCAGTTCCTGCACCAGCTCGTCGCCGCCAAAGCCCCTGAACACGAGTGAAAACAGCGAGGCGCCGATCAGGATCATGAACACCATGCTGGTGACTTTCGTGGTATTGCGCACGACTTCTGTCAGGTTTTCCCGGTTGAGCTGCTTTTTCGATGCGGCCAGCAGCATCGCGCCGACCGCACCGATGGCGGCGGCTTCGGTCGGGGTCGCGAAGCCGAGAATGATCGATCCGAGCACCACTACGATCAGCAGCAGCGGCGGCATCAGGCTGAGTGCGACATCCTCGAAAATATTGCGTGAGCTGTCGCGTTCGCTTTCAGGAATTGCCGGCATGGCGCCGGGTTTGATCGCCGCGATCACGGAAATGTATAGAATGTAGAGACCGACCAGCATCAGGCCCGGAATTACGGCGCCAACGAACAGGTCGCCGACGGAGACCGTCTCCGGCGAAAAGATGCCCATGTCGAGCTGCGCCTGCTGGTAGGCCGAGGACAGCACATCGCCGAGCAGGACCAGCACGATGGACGGAGGAATGATCTGCCCCAGCGTGCCCGATGCGCAGATAACGCCGGTCGATATCTTCGGGTCGTAACCGCGTTTCAGCATGGTCGGAAGCGACAGCAGACCCATGGTCACAACGGTGGCGCCGACGATACCTGTGCTGGCCGCGAGCAGCATGCCGACCAGCGTCACTGATATGCCGAGGCCGCCGCGTACGGGACCGAACAGTCGCGCCATGGTATCCAGCAGGTTCTCGGCGATACGCGAGCGTTCCAGCATGACGCCCATGAACACGAACAGCGGTACCGCGATCAGGATCTGGTTGGTCATGATGCCGTAGAGACGGTTGGGAAGCGCTTCCAGAAATACCGGGTCGAAGCTGCCGGTTGCTTCGCCGATAAAGGTGAACACCAGCGCCGTGCCCGCCAGCGTGAAGGCAACCGGGTAGCCGAACAGCAGCAGCACGAACACGGCCGCGAACAGATAGAAGGCCATCCATTCCATCAGCCTGGATTCCTGATGCGTCGTATCGAGCGCGCGATCTGCACCACGGCCTGCAGGCTCAGCATTGCCGCCATGACCAGGATCAGGCTTTTCAGCAGGAATACGGCGGGAAGGCCGCCGGCTTCGCGCGAGCCTTCGAGCACCGACCAGCTGTCCGCGACATAGCGCCAGCTGATCAGGACGATAAACACCATGACCGGCAGCAAAAGCAGCAGGCTGCCGAGCAGATCGACCCAGGCGCGGGTCCTGTCGGAATAGCGGCTGTAGAAAATATCCACCCGCACGTGCGCTTCCTGCTGCATCGCCCACGCCGAGCCGGCCAGGAACACCAGGGCATGCAGATAGGTGACCGACTCCTGCAGTGCAATCCAGCCGATGTCGAACATATACCGCAGCACCACGACGATGAAGGTCACGATCACCATCAACAGCGTCAACCACGACACCGTGCGACCGCACCAGTCGATGAACCGTTCGATGTTGTTGATCAGTGCCTGCATGTGTTTGTTTTAATTGCGAGCGAACCAAAAACCGCAGATTCTAGCCGATATGATGGTCGGTAGGAGCGGCTTTAGCCGCGAATGACGCGAAAATCCGCTAAAACGATTAACGCCCGCTCGAGAATGGTTCAAAAGACACTGGACTCCAGCCTGCGCTGGAGTGACATAGCGGATTCGCGTAAGGCTATTTTCCGGTCATGCCTGCGCAGGCAGACATCCAGCGTCTTTCGGGCAGACCAGATCGCTGGCCCATCGTCATCTCGACCGCAGGGAGAGATCTCCTGAGCTGCGGGAGATTTCTCAGTCGCGTTGCTCCTTCGAAACGACAACATTTGAAATCTCTGCGTACTCCACTTCCCTGCGGTAAATATCCTACAACTCCATGAGTTTTTCCTGCTCTTCCTTCGAGGGTTCGAAATCGCGCCCTTCGTAGAAATCGAATATCGCTTTCACGATCTCGTCCGGGTCATCGATCAGCTTCAGCAGCTTGAGGTCTCCCCTGTTAATCATGCCCTCGGCCACCAGCGTGTTGCGGAACCAGTCCAGCAGGCCCTGCCAGAATGATTTGTTCACCAGGATGATCGGGATGTTGCGCGTTTTGCCGGTCTGGATCAGCGTCAGGATTTCGGCCATTTCATCCAGCGTGCCAAAGCCGCCGGGCAGCACCACGTAGGCTGAGGCGTATTTCACGAACATCACCTTGCGCGAAAAGAAATGGCGGAAGCTGAGGCTGATGTCCTGGAACCTGTTGGCGACCTGTTCGTGCGGCAGCTGGATGTTCAGGCCGATGCTCGGTGACTTGCCGGCGCGCCCGCCCTTGTTGATCGCCTCCATGATGCCGGGCCCGCCGCCGCTGACCACGGAAAAGCCCGCGTTCGACAGCGCCTCGGAAATCTTCTCCGCCTGAACGTAATTCGGATGGCCAGGTTTAGTGCGCGCGGAGCCGAACATGCTGACCGAGGGGCTGATCAGGGCCAGCCGTTCGAAGCCCTCGACGAACTCGGCCATGATCTGAAAGATCTTCCAGGATTCGCGAATCAGCGCCGCGTCGTTGACCGGCGCCATGCGCTTGAGTTTGTTCTTCACGGATTCATCCATCGTTGTACCCTAAATGAGATTGCACGAGGCCTGTTCAAGGCGGGAGCCACGTATTCTAGCGGCAGATCCATTGGCCGCAAACGGCGTCGCGATCACGTAGGAGCGGCTTCAGCCGCGAATAACGCCAGGCATAGCGAATACGTTAATGATACCTGGACAGCTGCAGGCCGGGATAAGGCTCCGCCGTTCCCGGCGTTGAGCCTGCAACGCTCTGCTTATGCAGGCCTACGATTGGCTCTACTTGGTAGGAGCGGCTTCAGCCGCGAATGACGTCAAGGGTCGCGAATATATAAGCGATCAAAACCAGGGCCGGTTCAATTGGCGAGCACCAATCACCTTCGCGTATTTAGCGTTATTCGCGGCTGAAGCCGCTCCTACAGCACCACCATTACGATTAAACAATAGCCACCAGCCGCGCGCATTTGCGATAATCGCGTACACCTTATACCGATGGAATCATCCATGGCCGAAAAAGAACCCCCCGTCATCCTGGTCGACGGTTCGTCCTACCTGTTTCGCGCGTTCCACGCGCTGCCGCCGCTGACCAACAGCAGGGGGCAGCCAACCGGCGCCGTATACGGGGTGATCAACATGCTGCGCAAGCTGCGCGAAGACTACCAGCCGGAATTCATGGCCGTGGTGTTCGACGCCAAGGGCAAAACCTTCCGCCACGACATTTACGAGGAATACAAGGCGAACCGACCGCCGATGCCGGACGACCTGAAAGCGCAGATCGAGCCTTTGCACAAGCTGGTCGAGGCGCTCGGGTTCCCGCTGATTATCGTCGACGGCGTCGAGGCCGACGACGTGATCGGGACGCTGGCAAGGCGCGCGACCGCGCAGAAAAAAGACATGCTTATTTCCACCGGCGACAAGGACCTGGCCCAGCTGGTTACCGATCACGTCACGCTGATCAATACCATGAGCAACGAAGTGCTGGACCCGGCCGGCGTCGAACACAAGTTCGAGGTGCGCCCGGACCGGATCATCGACTACCTGACCCTGGTTGGCGATACCTCGGACAACATTCCCGGCGTGCCCAAGGTCGGCCCGAAGACCGCGGTCAAATGGCTGAAGCAGTACGATTCGCTGGAAAACCTGCTCGAGCACGCCGACGAGGTCAAGGGCAAGATCGGCGACAACCTGCGCAACAGCGCGGACGCGCTGCCGATGTCGCGCGACCTGGTCACGATCCGCTGCGATCTGGACCTGGGTCTGGATCTCGATGACCTGAAAATGCAGGCCCCGGACAACGATACCCTGCACGACATGTACGTCGACCTCGAATTCCGCACCTGGCTGGACGACATGGCTTCCGGCGATACCACGCCGGCGAAACCGGCCGCGTCCGCCGACTACCAGGTCGTGCTGGAGAAGAAGGCTTTCGACGCCTGGCTGAAAAAACTCGAGGCTGCGAAAGCGTTCGCGTTCGACACCGAGACCACCAGCCTGGATTACATGGCCGCGCGCTGCGTCGGCGTTTCGTTCGCGGTCAAGGAAGGTGAGGCGGCCTACGTGCCGTTCGCGCACGACTACCCGGGTGCGCCAAAGCAGTTGAGCGAGAAAGTCGTGCTCGGCGGGCTGAAGCCGCTGCTGGAAAGCGCCAGGCAGGCCAAGATCGGCCAGAACCTGAAATACGACGCCCACGTGCTCGCGAACCACGGCATCCAGATGCAGGGCATCGCCGAAGACACCATGCTGGAGTCCTACGTGCTCGACTCGACCCAGCGCCACGACATGGACAGCATGGCGCTGAGACTGCTGGGCCACGAAACCATTCACTATGTCGACATCGCCGGCAAGGGCGCGAAGCAGCTGACTTTCAACGAGATCGACCTGGAGCAGGCCGGGCCCTACGCGGCCGAAGACGCGGACATTACGCTGCAGATCCACAACAGGCTTTCGACGCAGCTCAATGCCGAGAAAAAACTGGCCTCGGTTTACCGCGAAATCGAGCTGCCGCTGCTGCCGGTGCTGCAGCGGATCGAGCGCAACGGCGTCAAGGTCGACGTGCCGATGCTGAAGAAGCAGAGCAGCCAGCTCGCGAAGCGCATCGTTGAAATCGAGCAGCAGGCCTTCGACGTTGCCGGCGAAAGCTTCAACCTGGCTTCGCCAAAGCAGCTGCAGGCGATCCTGTTCGACCGGCTCGGCCTGAAGCCGAAGCGAAAAACGCCCAAGGGCCAGCCGTCCACGGCCGAGGACGTGCTGCAGGAATTTGCCGATGAAGGCGAGGAGCTGCCGGCGTTGATCCTCGAGCACCGCAGCATGAGCAAGCTGAAGTCGACCTATACCGACAAGCTGCCCGAGCAGGTCGATCCCGACACCGGCCGGGTGCACACCTCCTACAACCAGACTGTCGCGGCAACCGGGCGCCTGTCCTCGACCGACCCGAACCTGCAGAACATCCCTGTACGCAGCGAGGAAGGCCGCCGCATCCGCCAGGCCTTCATCGCCGAAAAAGGCAGTTGCCTGCTGGCCGCGGACTACTCCCAGATCGAGCTGCGCATCATGGCGCATTTGTCGCAGGACGATAATCTGCTCAAGGCCTTCGGCGAGGGCCTGGACATACACCGCGCCACCGCGGCCGAGGTCTTCGGCGTCGCGGTCGATGAAGTCGACAGCAACCAGCGGCGCGCGGCCAAGGCCATCAACTTCGGGCTGATCTACGGCATGTCGGCCTTTGGCCTGGCCCGGCAGCTCGGTATCGGCCGCTACGAGGCGCAGGAATACGTCAACCTGTATTTCGCCCGCTACCCCGGTGTGAAAGCCTACATGGACAGCACCCGGGCGAAGGCCCACGACCAGGGCTACGTCGAAACCGTTTTCGGGCGCCGCCTGTACCTGCCCGAGATCAACTCGCGCAACGGCCAGCGCCGCCAGTACGCCGAGCGCACCGCGATCAACGCGCCGATGCAGGGCACCGCGGCCGACATCATCAAGC
>Ga0180437_10002704_pt1 | contig 27621 bp, 12 predicted proteins | sample SS_ome_4_FD_132410 | JGI IMG/M metagenome (GOLD analysis project Ga0180437, IMG submission 132410) | Hypersaline lake sediment archaeal communities from the Salton Sea, California, USA - SS_3_D_1 metaG | ecosystem: Environmental > Aquatic > Non-marine Saline and Alkaline > Hypersaline >...
CGCCCGCTGGTCTGCGTCGGCCTGCATCGGCGATTCGCAGGGGAATCGCCTGCTTCGGCCTCCTTGCCAGCCGGCGATTCGCTCGCCCTCGGGCCTGCGCCAGCGTTTTCAGACAGAGCCTAGGGCTTTCGCGCCCGGCGGGCGACGGCTCTGGCTCGGGCGGCGAGCTGCTTGTTGGCGGTGGTCTGGGCGACCTGCTGCATCGCGCGGGCGACCTGCTCGCCGTGGCGCGGAACGAGCTTCTCGCAGATGGCCACGGCGGCGAGGCAGGCCTCCTCTTTCAGGGCGGCCTTGCTCAGATGCGGCGTCACCAGCTCCAGCGCCTTGACCGACGGGACGTTCCCCAACGCGCTGAGCGCCAGCCTCCTCTCGTTGTCGCGGTCGGCCAGGGCCATCGCGTCTTTCAGCGACTCGACCAGCTTGTCGGGCCCGGCGTCCTGTTGGCCGGCCAGGCGGATGTATGCCCGAAGGGCCAGGACCTTCCGCGTCGCGCTCTTGGCCGAGCGTGCCATCTCGGCCACGGCGGGCAGCGCGTCGGCGGACGGCCACTCGCACAGCGCGCGGAAGGCGGCCTCGGCGACGTTCTTGTCCTCGTCGTTGAGGGCCTGGCGGACGGTTCTCAGCGCCGCCGGCCCGCCGGCGGATCGCAGGATCCGCAGCAGGGCGGGCTTCGCCTCGGCGGGCGCCTTCGGCAGCGCCGCGCCGAACGCCTCGACGAACGCCGGCGGGGCGGTCTTGGCGGCGAAGGTGATGGTCTGCTTCTCCGCAACGGTCTGGCTGCGGGAGAAGCCGTCGATCGTGTAGTCCACGCGGAGCTTCTTGGGCGTACCCTGGGCCGGGTCGCCGAAGTTCGTGTTCGACGCCTCTACCGACGTCGCGCCGCGCTTCACCAGCCGGGCGACCTTGCGTGTCACGTCGGCACTCTTGCCGGCGGGCAGGTCCCCGTAGACGGCCTTGCGGATGACGACGCGCCCCCCGGCCGTCCTGGCCTCCCGGGCGGTCAGGGCGCGGAGGGCGGCCTCGGCGCCCTTGCCGTCGGCAGGGGACTTCGCCTCGACCAGCAGCCGAAGCAGGGCGGGCAAGTCCTCCGCCCTCGCCGCATCGCGCAGCACTCGCAGGCCGGCGGCGCGGACGTCGGCATCGTCGTCTCGGGCGGCTTTCAGCAGCACGGTCGAATCGGCAGACCCGGCCCGGCCGATCATCTCGACGGCCAGGCGGCGGGCGGCGGCGTCCTTCCGCTCGAGCAGGGCCAGGACGGCGGCCTGGCCTCCCTTGCCGGGGAAGCTCGCCAGGCACTTCTGGGCCTCGTCGGCCAGCTTGGGCTCGTCGCCGAGGGCCAGCTCGGCCAGCACGCCCACGGCCGGTGCGTGCCCCAACCGCGTCAGGGCACGAACGGCGGCGATGCGGACGCCGACGTCGCCCTTGCCGGCCGCGGCGATCAAGGCCGGCCCGGCGGCGGCGTCCCCGCGGGCGCCGAGCGTCTGGGCGACCAGCACCTGCCTGTCGGCGGGCAAACCGGCCAGTTCGCCGGCCAGTGCAGCCGTGACGGCCGGGGCGGGCAGCTCCAGCGATGCGCGGGCCGCCGCGGCGAATACGACGTACTGCCTGTCGTGCAGGGCCTTCTTGAGCAACGGCACGTCGGGCTTCTGTGGCGCCAGCAGGGCACCGCGAAGTGCGGCGGCCCGGACCTGGTGCGGGGCGCCGGGCAGGCCTCCGAGCCGGCCGTAGATAGAGACGGCCTGCTCGCGCTGCCCGGCGGCCGTCTGCTTCTCGGCGCAACGAAGCAACGCTTCGCAGACGGCGCGCCGCTCGCGCGAGGGCTTCTCGCCCAGCCCGCCGGTCAGCGCCTTGACCGCGTCGGGCGTGGCGATGTCGCCCAGCGCCCTGGCGGCGGCCCGGAAAACGTCGGCGTCGGAACCCCGGAGCATCCCCGTCAGCGCGGCGACGGCCTGGGCGTCGCGGCGGACACCGAGGCTGCCGATGACCCCGACGAGCGGCCGGCCCTTCAGCTTGCCCGCCGCCTCGCGCAGGGCCCGGCCGGCGGACGGGTCGTCGATCGTCTCCAGCGCGTATCGGGCCATGTGGCCGAGCTTCTCGTCGCCCAGCATCGCCGCCAGGGCGGGGACGGACTCCTTCGTGCCGATGCGGGAAAGCTGTCGGCAGGCGTCGGCCTTCTCTTTGTGCGACGCGCCGGTCTTCAGCGCGGCGATCAGATCGGCCTCCGCGGCGAACGAACGGGCGCCGGCGATCAGCACCAAGGATGCGGCGAGGGTCAGATTCAGTCTGGATATCGACATGTGATGGACTCTCCTGTCAGTCGGCCCGGGGGGGCGGTCAGATGATCCACGGCTCGCGCATGGCTCGCGACCGCATGCGGTTGGCCTCGGCGTCGTTGACGAACTGTTCTTTGACCGGGTCGTACTTCAGGCTCCGCCCCAGCCACATGCAGATGTTGGCGGCGTGGACGGCGGTCATCGAGCGGTGCATGACCGTCGGGTTGGCCACCGTCTGCTCGCGCGTCCGGACGCAGTCGAGGAAGTTGCGCATGTGGTTCAGCGACCGGCCGGTGCGGGCGACGTACTCGCCGACGACCTTCTTCTGGAGGGCGTACATCCTGGGGTCGGAGACGTCCGCGCGGGAGTATCCGTCGGCCGCCCCCGCCCATCCCTCCGTGCCGTCGAACCGCTCGCCGCACGAGCCGCGCCAGTACTTGTTGCCGCGGGAGAGGATCATCTTCACGCCGTTGGCGAAGTGCGTGACCATGCCGTCGCCGCTGTCGTTGTCGACGTACTCGTATTCGATGGGAGCGGTGTCCAGGCAGTCGAGGCCCGCCTGGGCCTGGGCAAACGTGTGCGCGCCCCACTCCCCGATGCAGCTCGTGTGGAAGTCGTAGTGGCCTCGCCAGCCTCCCCGGCAGTACGTGGCGTTGTACGGCCGCCAGGGGCACGGGCCCAGCCACGTGTCCCAGTCGACCTCTTCCTTGGGCGGCTGCTTCTGGGCGGGCAGCCAGTCGTGGCGCATCTTGGCGGCGTCCCACGGGGCGATGTGGGCGTAGGCGGTATGCACCTTGCCCAGCCGGCCCGTCCGGGCGAGCTCCATGGCGAACACGTGAGGCGCCTCGCTGAGCCGCTGCGTGCCCGTCTGGTAGACCCGCTCGTACCGCCGGGCGGTCTGGACGACGGCGCGGCCTTCGGCGATGGTCATGCAGGAGGGCTTCTCCGTGTAGACGTCCTTGCCCGCCCGCATCGCCAGGATGCTCGCCAACGCGTGCCACCGGTCCCCCGTGGCGATCAGCACCGCGTCGATGTCCGTCCGCTCGGCCAGGAACTCGCGAATCTCCGGGTACATCTTGCAGTCCTTGCTGCCGTAGCGGTTGTCCACCGTCTGCTTGACGATGTCGCGCTGGCGTTTCTGGACGTCGCAGATGGCCACGAACTGCACGTCCGGCTGCCCGGTCATCCAGCGGAGGTCGTGCATGCCCCGCCCGCGGATGCCGATGCCGCCGGCCACGATCTTCTCGCTGGGCGGCACGGCCCCGCCGAGGCCCAGCACGGAGGAGGGCACGATCGTTGGCGCCGCGATCACCGCGCCGGCCTGGGCGGCCGTCTTGAGGAACTGTCGTCGTGTCACTTTGCTCTTGTGCATGGCTGCTTGCTCCTGGACCACGTGTGTCTCGGGACTCACCGTTGGCGCGGCATGCGCGGAAACGACCCGGTTCGGCCGGCTCCCGCCGCCGGCGGCCTCTCCTTATGATGTCGGGCTACATTTGAAGCAACACGCCGCAGCCGTGCAAGTCTTTGTGCTGATTGACCGGATGTTTCCTCCTCGGCCGTCTGTTCCATTCGGCATTCGACGTTCGGCCGGGTTCCGGGCCCAAACCGTGACACCTTGACGCGGTTCGATGACAGTTCATTATGGCAGGACCGCCGTGTCGGGAACCCCGGGGGCGGTCCGGCGTCTATCCAACGCGCAGGAGGTGCGCATTTGAGCGGGCCGAGCCGGAGCGAATCGGATGCCGAACTCGTCGCCCGGATGCGGCGCGGCGACGCCGACGCCATGACGCGTTGGTTCGGCCGCAATGCCGACGGCGTGTACGGCTTCGTCTACTACCGCGTCGGGCGAGACGACGACCTCGCCGCCGAGGTCACCCAGGAGACCTTCACCCGCGCGTTGGCCGGCCTGAAGGCCTTCGATCCGGGCCGGGGGACGATGATCGCATGGCTGTGCACGCTGTCGCGCAACTGCATCCGCGACGCCCTTCGAAACCGGGGCCGATCTCAGTTCGCCGCGCTGTGGGACTCCGTCGACGGCACGCTGCGGCGGGTCTGCGACGAGATCGACCGCTCGCCGCTGGGCGAGGATCTCGTCGAGGCCCAGGAGACGTCCGAACTGGTCGCGATGGCGCTGACGAACCTGCCGGAAGCCTACCGCAGCGTCCTGGAGGCGAAGTACATGCAAGAGAAGTCCCTCCGCCAGATCGCCGACGAGCGGCGGACGACCGTCGACGCCGTCAAGGGCCTGATCAAACGGGCCCGCAGGGCCTTCAAGCAGACCTTCGTGACGCTGGCCGGCGCCGTGCCAACCGTCCAACAGCCGGGAGGCGCCCGATGAGCGACGAAAACGACATCTTCGACGAGAACCTGGCCAGGCTCCTCCGCCGAGCGCCCGGGCCGCCCGTGCTGGGCCGCCCGCGCAAGCGGCGGATGCTCGACGAGCTTCGGCACGAATTCAGACGGACCGCCGCGGCGGCCCGAAGGAGAGCCATCATGAAACGCTGCCTACAGGGACTGGCCGCTGCCGCGGCCGCCGCCGCGATCGTTCTGGGGATTGTCCTCGCCAGCGGCCCGAAGGAGCCGACACCCGCGCCGCACGTCGCTGCCGCCGGCAAGCTCGCCGACGGCACGCGCGTCTACGCGCGATCCGACGCGAAGTACGCCGTCCTCGCCGACCGCCGCATCCGAGTCGACAAGGGGCAGGTCCTGCTGTTCGTGGCGAAGTCACGGGCCGGCAAGCCGTTCGTCGTCGAGGCGGCCGGGGCGCAGGCGACGGCGAAGGGGACCATCTTCACCGTCTCCGTCGACGGGAAGAAGAAGGGCGAGACCTTCGTCGCCGTCGGCCAGGGCGAGGTGAAGCTCACCAACGCCGTCGGGGCCGTGGACGTCCGCGCCGGCCACCAGGCCGTCGCCGCGCCGGGCGCCCCTCCGCGCCGCACGGCCGCCCCGCGCTTCACGCACCTGGTCAACTGGGCGCGGCAGCAGCTTCCGGGCAAGAGGCTCTTCGGGCCCGACAAGCCCCGCGCCACGGGCGAGCTGATCGCCGTCGATCCGTGGGGGCAGGAGTCGCGCCTCGAGCTGCGCCGCTACCACGTCGACGTCGTCATCGAGGACGGCATCGCGAGGACGACCGTGGACCAGACGTTCTTCAACCAGTGGCCCGGGCAGACGGAGGGGACGTTTTACTTCCCCCTCCCGCCGGACGCCTCGCTCAGCCGCCTGGCGATGTACGTCGAGGCCAAGGGCGGCCAGTGCGTGCTCAACGAGGGCGGGATGGTCGATCGCCAGTACGGGCGGTTCGTCTACGAGTCGATCGTCTACCGCCGCCGCGACCCGGCGCTGCTGGAGATGATGGAGGGCAACGTCTTCAAGATGCGCGTCTTCCCGATATTTGGCCGCCACGAGAAGCGGATCCTGCTGAGCTACACGCAGACGCTGAGCGAGCTGTACAGCACGCTGCGGTACTGGTACCCGATGGGGCAGACGAGCCAGAAGGCCGGCGAGCTGTCGATCCGCGTCCGCGTCAAGGGAGGCGCGGGGAACTACGAGGCCCTGTCGAGCACGCACCAGCTCGCCGGCCGGACCGATGGCGAGGACGCCGTCCTGGAATACACGGCCCAGGACACCCCGCCGGACCAGGACTTCCTGCTGAAGCTCACGCCGCACCAGGCCGGCGCCGGCGGCGCGCCGACGCTGAGGCGCTTCAGCCAGGGCGGCGCGCACTACGTCTTCGCGAGATGGCGCCCGAAGCTGCCCGGGGCCGTCGAGATCGAGCCGCGACAGTGGTTCCTCATCAACGACGTCTCCGCCTCGCGTTCGTCCGTGGACGTCAAGGCGCAGGCGTACATCGTCGAGCGCCTGCTGGCCGAGGCCGACGACGGCGACGCGTTCGCGCTGGTCAACCTCGACACGCAGGCCCGCCCGTGGAAGCGGGAGCTGACGGCGGTTCGCGACCCGGCCGGGAGTTCGGTTGTTGCCTTCGCCGAGGCCCACGAGCGGCTGGGTGCCACCAACGTCGTCGCGGGCCTAGAGGCCGTCGCGGAGCTGATCGCCCAGACCGGCGCGGAGAATCCCCACGTGGTCTATCTGGGCGACGGGATCGCGACCGACGGCGAGACGCGCGTCGACCGGTTGGTGTCGATGATCCCCGAGACGGCGACGTTCATCGGCATCGGCGTGGGCAAGAAGGTGGACTCGCGTTTCTTCCAGTCGGCCGCCGACGCGACCGGGGGGATGTACGTCAACGTCAACCCCGACGAAGACATTCGCTGGCGGGTGTTCGACACGGTCGCGGCGCTGAACACGCCCCGGCTGGTGGAGGTGTCCGCCGCGTTCACCGACGCCGACGGCAAGCCGGTCAAGGTTGCCGCGCATCCGTCCAGCGGCGTGCTGTCGGACGGGGAGGCCCTGACGGTCCTGGCCCGCTGCGAGGGCAAGCTGCCGGCCCGCATGATCGTCTCGGGCCAACTCCGCGGCGAGCCGTTCCTCGAGGAGCACAACCTCCACGACGCCCGCGACGGGGCCGCCTACATCCCCCGCCTGTGGGCCGCCGCCCATATCGACCGCCTGCTCCGCACCGACGCCGACGCCCACAAGGACGAGATCGTCGCCCTCTCGAAGGACTTCTACGTCGTCACGCCCTATACCAGCCTGATCGTCCTGGAGAACAAGGGCGAGTACGAGAAGTGGAACGTCGAGATGGGGCGGAAGGACCACTGGCAGCTCTACAAGGCCCCCGCGAAGATCAAGACCGTCAGCGAGCCGCTGAAGAACAACCCGTGGTCGTGGTGGGGCCCCATGCCGGCCCGCCCGGTCAAGGGCAAGCCGGGCGATCCGAAGACCGTCGAGGAGATCGTCGACAGCGTGCAGTTCCGCGTCCACGTGCCGCTGTACGGCTACTACCCGCATCAGCGGCGCCGGCTGGAGCGGTTCCGGTTGACGGCGCTGCTGAGCGGGCGGCTGCCCGTGGCGGGCCACGGGGCGCTGCTGGGCCCGCAGATGCCCAAGGTGCCCGATGAGGAGGACGAGAGGAGAACCACGGCGATCGCCGCGCCGGACGTCGGGCTCGACGGCGAGTGGCAGTTCCCCTCCTCCCGGGGCGAGGACATGTGGGGGCGCTCCCGCGTTTCGTCTTCGTCGTTCGCTACGGTGATGAACGGCCGAAGCAGGGGGTGGGGCCTATACCTCCCGACGATCCGCGCCCAACTCGGGATTGGGACCGGCCACGAAGTGGATCTGCTGACCCCGGTGGGCGGTCTGCGCACATCGGGCCTGCTGGGCGGAAGACTGTCCCTGGAAGATGGGCTCCGAGAGATCGCGCCGCTCACTCCGTTTGGGCTCGAAACGATGGCGGGGACCCGCTCCGGCCGGGCCGGCCTCCCGATGGACGGGAGGTCTCGGGAGCTGCTGCCGCTTCTGGGCCTCACCCACGAAGGGCTCTTCGCTGCGCCCGGCGAAATCGAGGGGCTGTTCCGCGACGATGGCGGCCCTGCCAAGAGGAAGCGGACCATCGCTCCGGGCATAACAGTCAACGACGGCAGCATGCAGGTGACCTCCTTCATCCATGAGTACATCCAGCCTCTTGGTGGGACCCTCCTGGACCCCCGACGCCAGCGCGACCTCGGCGAGGCGCGGTTCGGGCGATGGTTCAGCGACCGCGAGCGCATCCGCCAGTTCAACCGGCGATACAGCGGCCGGTATTACGGCGACTGGGGCGGGATGTTCGACGACGACAGCCGGGCGCTGGCCGCCGGCGCCCGCCTCGGCCGGGCTTTCCAGCCGCTGATGCGGATCGCCGCGACCGATGTCCAGCAGGCCGTCGACAGGCTCGTGGAGCTGCCGATGGCCAAGGCCCCCAGGCGGCGGCCGGGGCCCCCGCGGGCCTCGTCGCCGCAGCCCCCCCCGCCGGCGGCCGTCGCTGAGGAAGCCGCCGGCGTGATGCTGCCGCCGGTCTACCTCCAGTCCTACGCCCGCGCCGTCGGGGCCGTGCCCGGCACGATGGCCGCCCTCGCCGCCGATCGGATCGTTCCCCTGCGCAAGAAGCTCCAGGCGATGAAGCCCTCGAAGAAGCGCGACCGGGCGATCGCCGCGATCGACGCGATGATCGCCGCGCTGCCCGGGCTGTCTGCCGCCACGGAGAACACGGGCGCGTTCTGGTCGCACCAGGGCTGGAACACCGTGCCCAGCCGGTGGGAGTTCCAGCAGCCGGCCAGCCAGACCTGGCCCGGCTCGCGAACGATGACCGACGCGCTGCGCTACGCGGGGGGCCTCCAGAGCACGTGGGGCGACGTGGCCGCCCTGGTGCTCGACGCCTTCGCCCGCAAGCCCGCCGGCAAGGTGACCGACGAGGCCGCCGCACGAATCGCCGCCGCTCGGCGAAACGCGCCCACCCAGCGAATCCAGTACACGACGAAGAAGGGCAAGGTCCTCTTCGAGCTCTGGGCCGGCGCCGAGGACCGATTCGCCTGGACGAGCACCTCCCCGATGTATCTCCGAGAAGACTTTATCTGCGACGGCGAATCGATCTGGCACGTCTACGGTGAGTTGGGCATCGCGGCTAGGCGAGACGCCAAGTGGCAGCTCGCCGGGCTGAGGACGCTCGCGCCGCACAGGCTCCCGCCCGCAGACGCCTTCACCCGGGCGTTCCACGTCGCCATCGCAGAGACCGACGGCGACCTGACGACCCTCCGCCTGACGCCCGTCGCCCCCCGCCCGGACGGGCCGACAGAGGACCCCGCAAAGGCCAAGGCCGCCGCGGAGGCCAAGGCCAGGAAGCTCGCCGACCTCGCCGTCCTGGTCACCTTCGACGGCCGCGGGCTGATCCGAGACAAGCGGTGGCAGGTCAAGAGCCAAACGCGCCTCGCCTGCACCTATACCTACGAGGCCGGCCGAGTTGACGTCGCCTGGCAGGCCGGCGAGAAGACGCTCGGCGAGTACGGATATCGCTGCGCGACCGACAAGCCGGTCGGCTCGCCGTTTGCGCCGAAGCTGGACAAGACGGTCGTCCTGGATATGCCTCTCCGCCGGCCGGCCCACTACGAGGCGCTGCTGAAGGAACTTGGCACCGACGTCGCGAAGCGCGACGAGCGGATCCGCCTTCGCCGCCACCTGGCCGTGGCGCAGCTCCAGGAGTTCGGGTGGCAGTATCCGTGGGGCAGCGTGCAGACGGCGTGGAAGACGATGCAGGCGATGCTGAACGAACGTCTGGCCGCCGGCCGGACGGAACTGCTGCCGGGCGACGACGCGATCCTCGCCGCCGCCGGCTACACGCGGTCGCTGAAGCGCAGCAACCTGAAGGTCACCACGCCGGATCACCCGATGGCTGTCTATTGGCGCAATTGGAACAACGGCGCCGAGATGAAGAAGCTCGCCGCCGCCCGGCCGGGCACGTTCGTCGGCCACCTCGCCGCCCACGCCGCGATCCACCGCGGCGGGTCCGACCGGGTCGCGGCGGTCAAGCAGTTCTTCAAGGACTACCCCCGCTCCCCGCTGGCCTACGCGGTGGCGATGTGCCTGGGCTCGAGCGAGGTCGGCTGGCTGGCGCTGGCGGAACTGCCTCGCTGGCGGTTCGTGGCCCTCTGCACGGCCGCCCGACGGTCGAGGACGGTCGGAATCGCCGAGGCGTTCGAGGCCTATCACAAGGAGATGACCGACAACGGCTGGGAAGTGCCGATCTCCAGCCATCTCGCCGCGGCGCTGAAGATCAAGATCGACTGCTGGAAGCGCGTCGTCGAGCGGGCGGGCGGTCTGGCGGGGGAGAGCGAGGACGTCGCGGCGCTGCTGCGCTTCGCGGAGTTCGCGTGGGCCCACGGCGAGAAGGAGGCCTCCAATGCCGCCGTCGAGCAGGCCCGCAAGCTCGTCGCCGACAAGCTCCCGCTGACGTGGAAGCTCGCCCTGACCCAGTCGCTGTGGGCGATGGGGCGGATCAAGGAGGCGTGGGCACAGCAGCAGGCCGTCCTCGAGTCGCTCGAGCAGGCCGGCCTGAAGCCGTCGCCCGCCCTTCTGGCGGCCACGGCCCGGCTGGCCCAGCAGGCCGGGCAGGCCCCGGCCGCCGTCGAGTTCGAACTCAGCGCCCTCGAGGCAGAGAAGCCCTACATGCCCAAGCGCATCAACGTGCACCTGTTCCGGCAGCGATATCAGTGGCTGTGGAATCAACTCGGCGGGCGCGTCCGTCTGGCCGCGGCGGCGGCGAAGAAGGACCCCGCCGACGCATCCGCCCGGCAGGACCTCCAGGCCGCCCTCGACCAGGCCAAGGGCGTCTGGCAGACCTGGATGCGCGTCGATTCGGGCAACGCCGCCGGTCTGCACAGGAACATGGCCACGCTCTATCGCCAGGTCGACCAGCGGGACGAGGCCTGGCGGATCGTCTCCTCGATTATCGATCAGAAGCCCAAGGACGGCTCGAGCTACTTCCAGGTCGGGCAGTGGTACGTCAGCCTAGGCGATCGTGACAGCGGCGAGGCGTATTACGGCAAGGCCTACCAGGTCGAGCCGACCAACGGCGATTGGATCTGGCACCGCGCCGAGCTGCTCAAGGGCATGGGCCGAAAGGACGACGCCCGCAAGCTGTACGAAGAGATCGCCGAGAAGAAGTGGCAGCCGCGGTTCCAGCACCTCAACAACCAGGCGAAGAAGCGGCTGAAGAGCCTGTAGGCGTGCCGGCTCACCTCCTGCCGAGGCAGACGACGTGTCCGTTCTGTAGCGAGACGAACAGCCGCCCGCCGGCGGCGGCCATGCCGTCCCAGCAGGGTGCGGCGTCCAGCTTGCGGGACGAGAGCTTCTTCCCATCCGCCGCGGAAGCGACCCACAGGACGCCGCCGAGCTTGCCCGCGTAGGCCGCCTCGTACTTCTCGGCCGGGTGATCGGGCGGGAAATGCGCCGGCGTGCCTGCCACGAAAAGCAGCTCGCCCGCCTGCCCCGCCCCTGCCGAACGGGCCAGCGCCATCGCCTTGCCCGTCAGGGGGATGTCGGTGCTCCATTTCTCGGCGGCCTTCCCGGCCGCGGTCGGCTGCCCCTTCCCTCCGCTCGCCTTGCCCCTCCCCCTTCTGCGGGCCTTGCCCGGGGCGATCTGCTCGGGAGGGCGGGCGGAGAGCGCGGCGGCCGAGAGCTTGTATCCCTTCAGGCGGGGGTCGAAGTACGAGTGGCGATGCACGGGGAAGCCCCGCACCTCGTAGTAGTCCTTGCCGCGGGTCACGAGGATGTCGCCGGAAGGGGGCCTGACCCGGGTCTTGCCTCTGAAGCCCGTGGCGATCGTCCAATACGTTCTGTGTTGCGGCCTGCCGTCGGTGAAGCCGGCCGACGGGATCACGTGCGCGCCGGCCAGACGAGCGTCCGTGAGGTCCCGCTCAAACGCCTTGTGCCTCATGTACAGCCGCTCCCCGTCGGTGACCAGGATGTCCGCTATGCTGCCCCCGTTCGCCGTGGCCGGAAAGCCGGTGGTCGGATCGAACGGGCCGTATACCCGCCGGCTGTGGACCACCGCGCCCGTCTGCGGATTCAGGCCGTACAGGAAGATCCCCCCGCCCAGGAACGAACTCCGCCCGGCGGCGAAGTAGGCGATCGCCTGTTGCGAGCCCGTCGAAGGACCGTCGGTCACCAGCACGCTGCCGCTGACCGGCCAGGCCGACTCCAACTGCCCGAAGGCGCCGATCAGCCTGTCGGGCAGGTCCTTGAACCGCCACGCGAGGGCCCCGTCGGTCGCCCGAAGGCAGTGGACCCAGCCGTCCCGCGAGCCGAACAGGACCAGCCCCTTGTGGTAGGTCGGCGGGGAGTCCACCCGCCCGCCGGCGACGTAGCTCCAGGCCAGGCTGCCGTCGGCGACGCGGAGGGCGCAGACGGTGTGGGCGTGGATGTCGGCGACGAACACCATGCCGGCCGCGACGACCGGTGCGCTCGGGGTGGTCCTCAGCTCGGCCTGCCACAGCACGGCCGGATCGGCCGGAACCCGCGCCGACGTGGCACCGCCTCTCGACCCGTCGTGCCGATACGTCGGCCAGTCTTCCGATTGCGAACTGCCGATTGCGGATTGCGAATCCACCTTGCCGTAGGCGGGGCCCCTGACGAGTCGGACCTTCCTCTCGACGGGGATCTCCTGGTCGGGGGACTCCAGCCCGCGCTGCGTATACATGGCGTTGAAGTTATTGACCATCGCCCCGATGCTGCACTGGCAGGAGTACGGCGGCGCGTACAGCAGCCCGTTGCACGGCAGGACCCCCATGCCGCAGGTCCCCCGCGTCCAGTGGTGGGGCAGTTCCCTGCCCGACGCCAGGTCCAGAAAGTCCGCCCCGCCGGTCTTGCTGTTGATGTAGTAACGCTCCGTGATGAAGTTGCGGTAGCATCGGTCGTGCCCCATCGGGCCGTTCATCCGCTGCGAGATCGTCTTGATCTTCCGCCCCGTGGCCGGGTCGTAGCTCGTCGGCTGCTTGCTGCCTCCCGTCCAGACGGCCCCCGCGGCCAGAAACAGGTCGGCCGCCTTCTCGTAGTTGTTCGCGATCGGCGCGGTCCACTTCCGCGATCCGTCCTCCAGCGTATAGGCGTGCAGCGACTTGCCCTCCTTGACGTACACCATCGTGTCCGAAAGGACCAGGGGGTTGGCGTCCGTCCCGTCGCCCGTCTCGATCTCCTTGCGGACGCTCCAGATCTCCTTGCCCGTACCGGCCTCGACGCAGAACAGCCCGCCGCCCGTCTGCCAGGCCGCGTACCGCCCCCGAATCGCCAGTGTGCAGCCCGTGTAGCCGTGGATGTCCTTCTTCTGCCAGAGCCGCTTGCCGGACTCCGCGTCAATCGCCACGATCGCGCAGACCGGATCGGGGCGGTCGGGCACTTCCGGCGCGTAGGCGCCGCGGAAGCCCGTCCCGCCGAATGGCGCTTTGGAATCGAACCCGCCGAGGTTCGTCCCCTTGCTCGCCTGCGTCTTGACGATGTTGTAGCGGGCGGCGTTCATGCGGTCGCCGATCACCGCGTACAGCACGCCCCGGTCGAAGGCGAACTCCTGCGTGCGCTCCGTGCCCTTGTATGTCTTGGCGATCTTGCCGGTCGCCGCGTCGAACGCCGTCAGCGGAGCGTCCAGCCCCGGTGTGCAGTAGACCGTCCGGCCGATGGCAGCCAGCCGCCGCTGCGACTGGACGGCGATGTCCTTGATGTAGCGGGTGATCGGCTCCCAGACGGCCAGGCCGTGCCGCCACAGCACGACGCCGTTGAACGCGTCGCGGGCGACCAGCTCGAATCGGCCCGGCAGGAACGGGTGCTCCGGCGTGGCCCGGTCCTCGATGGTGAACAGCCTGCCCCTCGACGAGACCATGGCGGCGACCGTCGAGATGGCCATGTGCGATCGGCTCCATGCCGGGTCCGTCACCCACTGGAGATGGCGGGGCGGGCCGACCACCGTGTCGCGGGCGACGGCGTTGTTGTCCGCGCCGTGCAGGTACTGCCCCCACTCGTCGATCTCTTTCGGCCAGGGCTTGACGGTCTTCCTGCCGCCGACCCACGCCACGCCATACGGGGCCAGCACGCGCATGACCTCCGACGCCGGCACGTCGCCGGCCCCCTCCGCCACGAGCAGGTTCACGAGATTGTCGATGTAAGGCAGCCGCTTGCCGTCGAAGCGGCTGGCCGACACCGGCCCGTAGAGACCCGACGACCGGATGTGCTTCCGCGCCTCGGCGAGGCGGCCTTCGTCCGTCTCGAGGCCGTGGACGAGGAAACTCTCCCCCGCCCGCAGCGCCGCCGTCAGCCTGCCGTCCCCGCAGCCGAGATGGACGATCAACCCGCCCTTGACGCCCGCAGCCTGAAGGATCTCCTCCGCCTCCCGCCGCCCCGTCGCCGCCGAAGCGGCCGGGCAGTTCGGCAAGGCCGGACCGGCCGCTAGCGCCAGCCAACCCAACAGGACCAAACGCTGAACTCGTCCGAACATCGACCTTCTCCTCTCCCCGCCGACGGGGCGATTGTACCGCCCTGGCCGCGCCGGTGTCACGCCTCCGCCGCCACGCCGATCCGCCGCGCAGTTTCTTGTCACCGACGACGGCGACGAGGCAGACCCCGGCTGGCCTGCCCCTTGAAAACGAATCCCGAGGGGGCGACAGTAAGGCGGCACGAACCAACGGATTCGGGCGGTGATGGTTGAGAGTTGACGGTCGGCGGAAGCGGCCGGCTGGATTGTGCGAAGGGAAGTGATGACCCACCAAGCCGTGCTGTTCGACCTTGACGGGACGCTGCTGGACACGATCGAGGACTTGGCGGACTCGATGAACGCGGCGTTGGGTGCGCTGGGGTTCGCGACGCGGACGGTGGCTCAGTGCAAGCGGTTCGTCGGGGACGGGATCGTGCAGTATGCGCTGCGGGCGCTGCCGGAGGGCGGTCGCGACGACGGGACCGTCGAGCGGTGCATCGAACTGATGCGGGGGGAGTACTCGCAGCGGTGGCGCGCGAAGACGCGGCCGTACGAGGGCATCGCGGAGCTGCTGGACGGCCTGACGCAGCGTGGCGTGGCAATGAGCGTGCTGAGCAACAAGCCGGACGACTTCACGAGGCTGATGGTCCGGGAGATGCTGGGCGACTGGCGGTTCGAGGCCGTCCGCGGCGTTCGGGCCGACGGGGTGAAGAAGCCCGACCCGGCCGGGGCGATCGAGATCGCCCGGCAGCTCGGCATCGAGCCGGCGGCGTTTCTGTACGTCGGCGACACGAATACGGACATGAAGACGGGCATCGCGGCCGGCATGCACGCCGTCGGCTGCACGTGGGGCTTTCGCGACGCCGAGGAGCTGCTTGCCCACGGCGCGCAAGTGCTGATCGACCGGCCGACGGAGCTGCTGGGGGTGTTGGAGGGGAGGGGAAGCAACAGGTAGTAGGTAGCAGGGGAAGAAAAGAAGATGGGGGCGGAGGGATGCGAGGGGGGACCACAGGGACGCGACACGCACTCGGGACGCGCGCGGCCGCTTGCGGCTTCGCGAGGCCCCGGGCAAACGGGCAGATTCCATCTCCTGCCCTCGCGAAGCCGCAAGCGACCGGCGCTGACGGGGACGGGGAAGCCCACGTCTGTTCCGTCACATGACTTCATGGGAACTGTGCAATCTGTTGCCCCAACGGCTTTCGCCGATCCGCGCTGTCCCCGCAGCCGCGGCGCGGCGGTATACTGTCGGGTATGGACCTGTTCCGCCACGCCGAAGATGCCGCGATCGCCGCTCACGCGCCGCTGGCCGTCCGCATGCGCCCGCGGACGATCGACGAGATCCTCGGGCAGGATGACTTCCTGGGGCCGGGCAAGATGCTGCGGCGGATGCTGGAGGCCGACCGGCTGTCGAGCCTGGTCTTCCACGGCCCGCCGGGCACGGGCAAGACGACGCTGGCGACGGTGCTCGCCCGCCACGGGTCGTTCGACTTTCACACGCTCAACGCCGCGCGGGCGTCGGTGAAGGACGTCCGCCGCATCGTCGATCACGCGCGGGCGCTGCTGGCCTCGACGGGGCAGCGGAGCGTGCTGTTCATCGACGAGCTGCACCGCTTCAACCGCGCCCAGCAGGACGCCCTGCTCAACGATGTGGAGAACGGCACGATCATCCTCATCGGCGCGACCACGGAGAACCCGTTTTTCACGATCAACTCCCCCCTGTTGAGCCGCTCGACGATCTTCCAGTTCGCCCCGCTGACCGACGCCGACGTCGTCGAGCTGCTGCGGCGGGCGCTGGCCGACGAGGATCGCGGGCTCGGCGCGTTCGACGTCGAGGCGACCGACGAAGCGCTGGAGCACCTCGCGAAGATCTGCGACGGCGACGCGAGGCGGGCGCTGACGGCGGTGGAGGTCGGCGTGCTCAGCCAGGACCGGGCCGCCGGGGGCGAAGGCGGCGGAAAGATCGTCTTCGACCTCGACGTGGCGCAGGAGTCGATTCAGGCGAAGGCGATCCGGTACGACCGGGCGGGCGATCAGCACTACGACGCCGCCAGCGCGTTGATCAAGTCGATGCGCGGCTCGGACCCCGACGCGACGGTCTACTGGCTCGCGCGGATGCTGGCGGCCGGGGAGGACCCGCGGTTCGTCGCGCGGCGAATCGCCATCCTCGCCAGCGAGGACATCGGCAACGCCGATCCCCGCGCGATCAGCGTGGCCGCCGCGGCGTTCGCGATCACCGAACGAATCGGCATGCCCGAATGCCAGCTCACGCTCGCCCAGGCGGCGATCTACATGGCCTGCGCGCCGAAGTCCAACGCGTCGTGCAAGGCGATCTCCGCGGCGATGGACGACGTGAAGAACAGCCGCACCGTCCCCGTCCCCAAGCACCTCCGCAACGCCCCTCACCCCGGCATGGCCGAGCAGTTCGGCTACTCGAAGGGCTACCAGTACAGCCACGACCACGAAGGCGGGATCAGCCCGGACCAGGACTATCTCGGGGTCGACCGCACGTACTACGTCCCGACCGACCGCGGCTACGAGAAGCACATCGCCGCCTACCTGAAGTGGGCCGAGAAGCTGCGCCAGAAGGGGACCGAAGAGGCGGAGAACAGCAGGTAGCAGGTCTTGGGGAGCAGGTCATAGGGGGCGCCGGTCGCTATCTGTCGCGGGCCGTGCGTCGCAAGCCTCGTCAGCGAACACCGACGAAGACCCACCACGCAACACATCCCCGCGCAGCCGCTTGCGGCTTCGCGAGGACAGCACGCGAGGGCGGGCGCCCGTGCAGGGCCCCCCGCGCAGCCGCGTGCGGCGGTTTTCTGCTTGCCCCGTCCGGCGGGTCGTGTGTCCAATAGGATAGGGACCATCAGATGAAACGCCATCTGCGGAAAGAGATCAAGACGAAGCTGGCGGCGATGCCGGCCGACGAGGCGGCCGCCAAGAGCCACGCCGCCTGCGCGGGGCTGCTGGAACTCGAGGAGTTTCAGCGGGCGGTGTCGGTGATGCTGTATCTGCCGATCCCGGGCGAGGTCGACTGCATCGGGATCGCCTTGTCGGCCTGGCAGCGCGGCAAGACGGTGTTGGTGCCTCGCGTGTCGATGGAGCAGCGTCACATGCTGGCCGTCGAGTGCCGGTCGCTGAACGACGACATGCGTGAGGGGGCCTTCGGCATTCGCGAGCCGGCGACGGGCGAGCCCTGGCCGATCGAGGAGATCGAGTTCATCGTCACGCCCGCGTTGGCGTACGACCGACAGGGTAACCGCCTCGGGCGCGGCGGGGGGTTCTACGACCGCTTCCTGTCGCACGCCGACCGCCGGGCCGTCGCGTGCGGGCTGGCCTTCGCGCTTCAGGTCGTCGACGAAGTGCCCACCGAGCCCAACGACCACCCCGTGGACATCCTCGTCACCGACGAGGAGGTGATACGCTTCTCGCAGCGGCATGGCTAGGGCTTTGAAGATATCAACCACAGAGGCACGGAGATATCAGAGTTCCGGAGGGAGGATCTGCTGGATCGCGCACCCCGGCCGATGACATGACTCTGTGTCCTCTGCGGCTCTATGGTAGACAGTCTTGTCTGGGAAGGGGGCAGGGATCGCCCCCGGAGTCGATCCACACGGAAGGAGATTCATTCGTGAAACGGCGCTCTAGACAACTGCTCGGCGGGCTGGTTTTCGTGGCCATCGTCGGCGGGCTGGTGTGGTGGTCCTGGCCGGAGAAGAAGGAGCCGCCGGCAGACGGCAACTCGGCCGACGCCAACGGCGGGGTGGTCAAGGGCACACGAGGCGGCGGCAACAGCGGCCGGGCCGACGCCAACAAGCCGTCGGCCACGAAGCCGGCCGACGCCAACGCCTCCGCCGGCGGTCCGACCAGCCGGCACGTCGAGAAGGACATCGCCTCCCCGCTGGCCGAGCTGCGCACGCTGGACGCCGCCGCCGCGTTGAAGGCCGCTCAGGCCGGCCAGCAGCTCATCAACGCCGGCAAGCTCGTCGAAGGCCGCTCCGAGCTGTCGAAGGGGCTGCTGTCGGGCCAACTGCCCACCGGCCACGCCGCCGAGGCGCGGCGCGTGCTGGCGGAGTTGGCCGACCGGATGATCTTCTCTCGCGAGGTCTTCGAAGACGATCCGTACACGATGCACTACCGGTTCCTTCCGGGGGAGGTTCTCGCCCGCGTCGAGCGGAAGCTCAAGCTCCACGTGCCCACGCAGATCGTCCTGAAGGTCAACCGGATCGCCTCGGCCCGCAGCATCCGCGCCGACCAGACGATCAAGCTGATCAACGGGCCCTTCCACGCGGTCGTCTCGAAGAGCAACTTCACGATGGACATCTACCTGCATCGCCCGCCGGCCGGGCACGTGTTCGTCCGCCGGCTGAAGGTCGGTGTGGGCAGGAACGGCTCGACGCCACCGGGCATGTGGCGCGTGGGGCTGGGGCGAAAGCTCCAGCGGGCGCCCTGGAACCCGCCGCCCAACAGCACGGAGACGCGCTCGATCGCCTGGGGCGAGCCGGGCTATCCGCTGGGCAAGGACGGGTACTGGCTCGGGCTGGAGGGGGTCGACCGGCGGACGCGGATCCACATGGGCTACGGCATTCACGGGACGAACGATCCGGCGAGCATCGGCCGGGCCGAGTCGCTCGGCTGCATCCGACTGGCGGATGCGGATATCGAGCTGGTGTTCTATCTTCTGTATGAGTTCTGGTCCACGGTGGAGGTCCTGCCGTAGTACATGAGGGGGCCGTTCGGACGCGGGAAACACGATGAAGTTACGGGGCAATGTGGACTTGATGCGGATGCGACGGGGGTGCGGCGCGTTCGTGGCCGTCTGCGTGCTGCTCGCCGGACCGGGCCGGGCCGACGCGCAGCCGGCCGCGCCGAAGCCGGCCGCCTCGTCGGCGGGGCAGCGGAAGTGGACCGGTCCGGCCGATGAGCAGTGGCTGGCGCGGGCCGTGGAAGACGAGCTGCGGCGCGTCTCCGGGCGCAAGCAGCGAGACCAGTTGTTGGGGCGGCTGGGGAAGATCGCGTTGGCGCGGATCGTCTGTGGGAGGCTGAAGCCCTTCAGCGGGCCGACCGAGCTGGTCCACGCGATGCAGGCCTGCAAGTACCTCGCGCTGCTGGAGAAGACCAAGGACGGCCGGGAGCTGGCCGAGTGGCTGCTCGGCCAGGGCGAGATCCGCCGGCTGCTGTTTCGCGCGCTGGGTGACGTCCGCTCGCCGGAGGAGGCCCTGAAGGTCTTCCGCGAGCTCCAGGCCGACGACGAGCAGGCCGTCCTGGGCTGGCCGGACCTCGCGGTGGCGTTCGCGACGGCACAGGTGGTGCGCTCGCCGAAGAAGCAGCCGATGCCCGCCACCGTGCTGGAGAGCTTCGGTTACTACACGGACGCAGAGCGGAAGTTCCGCTACGACATTCGGAAGATGCCGTACGAGCTGTCGCGTTACCTGGCCAACACACGGCTGAGCCTCAAGGAGCGGCAGTGGGCCTACAAGAAGTACTTCGGCATGGCCGATCCGGGGGCGGCGTATCACCACGTCCCGTACGACTGGGATCACTACCTCGAGAACAAGCCGAAGCTGATCTGCGAGGTCGAGTACAGCTTGGAGAACCTGGACGTCATCGGGGGGGTGTGCGTCGACCAGGCGTACTACGCCTCGGAGGTCAGCAAGGCGATCGGCATTCCGGCGGTGATCGTCCACGGTCGGGGCCGATCGGGCATCGGCCACGCGTGGTTCACCTACTTCCGGATGAACACGGCCGGCAGGAGCGCGTCGTGGACCGGCGGGGCGGGTCGATACGTCTCGCAGGCCTACTTCACCGGCGACGTGCACGAGGCGGCCACCAACCGCCGCATCATGGACTCGGAGTTGTCGCTGGTCGGCTCGGCGGCGCTGCTGCCGCTGTGGCGCCGTGAGGAGGCCGAGGCCGCCGTCGTGCTGGCCAAGCTGGCGGCGGGCGCTCTCGAGGCCGACCCCGAGGCCGCCGACGACGTGGCCCCGCTGAAACAGTTGGCCGCCACGTACAGGGATCGTTTCGCCGCCGACCCCGCCGCGCCACGGCTGGAGACGAAGTGGATCGAGGTCAAGCGGCGGCTCGACATGTCGCTCGTGGAGGACCTGATCGACCTGGCAATCGACCGGAACCTGGCCTACACGCCGGCGTGGGTGCTGATCGCCAGGCTCCGCGGGGCTGACCGCCTGCCGGCGGAGCGGCTGGACCGGTTCTTCGACGTGCTGATCAAGAAGACGGCCAGGGCCTGGCCCGAGCACAGTTGCAGCATGGTCCTGCGGATCGTCCCCACCTTGCCCGACGCCGGCAAGCGGGAGAAGGTCTACAAGCGCTGCCTGACCGTCTACGGCCGCCGGCCGGACCTGAAGGGCAGGATCCTCATCGCCCTCGGCGACGAAAGCCGCGACGCCGGGCAGAAGAAGCAGGCGGTCAGGATCTACCGGGCCGCCGCCGTTCAGAGCATCCAGGTTCCCGGCGTGGTCACGGACGCGGCGGCGCGGGCCGAGAAGATCCTCCTGGCCGACAACGACCGCGCGGCGGCCATCCGCCTCTACCAGATGCTCTTCACCAGGACGCGAAAGGAGCGCGCGGCCGAAGAGATCCGCCGCCAGACGCCGCGCTATAAGCTCGGCACGCGCCTGGCCGAACTGCTGGAGGCCGAAGGAAAAGGCGCCGCCGCAAAGAAGCTCCTCTCGACGCTGTAAGATGCACATCGTCGGGAACAAAGCGGGGGGCAAAACGTTCTAACCGAGTAGCGGCGGCTTTCGTGCCGCGGTCGGCGACGCATACTTTGCCCGCCTCCCGGCAGCTCGCCCGGGAGACGGGTACCGAACGTCTGGGAAGCGCAGCAGGAGTCGCGCGGATGATGCGCCGGTCTTACATGTTGGGGTTGGTCGTTCTCTGGTCGGCCTCGTCGGCGCCGGCGGCCGACAAGCCCGAGAAGCTCTACCAGGAGCTGTTCGGGGCCGAGGCCAGGACGGTGGCCGGCACGGCGTCGACGATCGACGACGTGGCCTTCGCCAAGAAGCTGCTGGACTCGGCCAAGACGCTCACCGAAGCGCCCGACGTACAGGCGTACCTGTGGGGCAAGGCCTACGAGTTCGCCGTCAAGAGCCCCAAGGGCTACGCGTGGGCCAGGGATGCGCTGGAGCGGCTCGAGCAGTCTCCGTCGGCCGAGGAGCAGAACGTGCCGTTGAAGCGGCTGGAGCTGTTGCGCCTCCAGTACCGCGCGGCGAGGGGGGGGCAGAAACGGGCGATCGGCGACGAGCTGATCTCCCAGTGTCTGGCCGTCGGGGACATCAAGGCGGCGGCGGGCAAGTGGGTCGAGGCCGCCTCGCTCTACCAGCAGGCCGTCTCCACCGCCACGTACCTCCGCTCGTCGCTCAAGCCCGACGCCCAGGCCAAGCACCTCCGCGCCACCAAGATGCAGAACGCCGAGCGGATGGAGAGGCGCGTGCGGGCCGAGCCCGACAAGGTCAGCCTCCGCATGGCCCTGATCCGCTACTACCTCGTGGAGCTCGACGACCCGGAGCTGGCGGCCAGGCACATCGAGGCCGGCGTCAGCGAGGTCTACCGGATCTACGTTCCCCTGGCGGCCAAGAGCCCCCGGACGCTGGCCGCCCAGCCCTGCCTGGAGCTGGGGGATTGGTACAAGTCGCTGGCCCTGTCGGCGGCCACCACACAGACGAAGACGCCGCTGGCCGTCCGGGCCCACACGTACTACTCGCTGTACCTGCGGAAGGCCCGGGCCGAGGGCGTCAGCGGGACGGAGCTGCTGAAGGCGCGGCTCAAGATCGCCGCGTCGCTGAAGGAGCTCGGCCTGGAGAACCTCCCGAAGGCTTCCCGTTTTGCCGACCCGTCGGTGCAGAAGGCCTACGACCGGGCGATCGCGCATCTCTGGAGCAGGCAGTCGAAGAACGGCAGTTGGCTCTCGCCGACCTACCCGGGCACGACGACGGGGTATGCGGTGAGCTATCACGTGGCCCAGACGGCCGTCGTGCTGTACGGCCTGCTCGAGGCCGGCGCGAAGGTCGGCGACATACGGGTCGGCAAGGCCCTGAAGTACCTCGAGCAGTTCACCAGCCAGACCGAGGGGATCGCCTACCGCGCGCTGGTCTGGCACGCCGCCCAGAAGCAGCGCCCGGGCATCTTCATCCGGGGGCTCCAGTCCGACACGACCGTGCTGCTGAGGGGCACGAACACCGGCGGGTACTACACGAGCGTCTCGACGTCCTACTCGGGCTACAACTACAGCAGTTGGCAGCCGCTGATGGGCATGGACGCCGGGCTCGACATGAAGCTGACCGCGCCGAAGAAGTACTGGACGCTGTGCCTGAGCTACTGGACCGACCAGCAGCACAGCGATGGCGGGTGGTCCTACTACCCCAGCCGGGAAAGCACGTCGAGCTCCTACCGCGCCAACACGCTGTGGACGGCCGTAGGGACCGCCAGCGTGGCCGTCTGCCTCAAGAGCCTCTACGGCAAGCAGGCGCTGAAGCTGATGTCCGGGAGCAACTTCGCGCCGCTGCGCAGAGGGCTGGCCTGGCTGGACAAGAAGGCCGCCTCCGGCATCCACAGCTCCTCGCTGTCCTACACGGGGAGCGTCTGCGACCGCTACTACCAACTCTCCCGCGTCGGGCTGCTGACCCAGCGAAAGACCTTCGGCAGGCTCGACTGGGCCGAGTCGGGCAGCCGGTGGCTCGCCAAGAACCAGGGGGCCAACGGGTCCTGGTCCGGATCGAGCTACCGATCGGGCGGCTCGACGACGCAGACCGCGCAAGGGCTGATGTTCCTGGCCAACTGCCTGAAGGCCTCCCGCTTCGCCGGCTCGTCGCTGCCCACCGGCGGCACCGTCATCGCCCCCCCCTCGCCGGCGGCCACGTCCGACCCGATCAAGAAGGCCGCTCTAAAACGCATCGAGCTGCTCGCCAAACGCCTCGCCGCCAACCCGACCAGCACGACCATCGCGGACGAGCTGGTGCGGCTGTACGCCGTCGAGCTCCAGGACCCCGCCTCCGCGCAGCAATATGCCGACAAGACCGGCAAGGCGGACACCGCCAAGCTGCTCGCCCTGGCCGCCAAGAGCCGCGACGATCTCGTGGATGCTGAATGCCTCGACCTGGGCAACTGGTACAGCGGCCTCGCCGAAGCGACCGGCTCGACCATCGGCGGCCGAAAGTACGCCCTCGGACAGGCCCGCATCTGCTACCAGAACTTCCTCAAGCTGCACAAGAAGGGCGACGCGAAGCGCCTGAAGGCCAAACTCGCGCTCCAGAAGGTCAACAAGGCCCTCGCCCAGTACGATTGAGATCGAGCAGGCGCCGCCCCCGAATGGTCCGAAGACTCGCCCGTCTTTCGGACTACCCGTCCACCATCTCCTCGCACAAATGTCCACCATGCCCCCGGTCCATACAGCCCCCCGCCCCCCCGAGGTCTTCAAGGCATTTCGGCGTGGCTCAACCGAGGGGAACAGCCCCGGCGTCGGATGAGACTCGCTGGTCGGCTCCGGCGGTTCTGCAGGCCCGTTCGACGGGCCTTTCCGCCGAGCCTTGCGAGGCGTGTAGGCCCGGCCTTGTAGGCCGGGTCGGACGCACGTCTCCGTCCTGTCAGCCCGATTCATCGGGCTTGCCTCTTGTTGGCTAGAGTTTTAGCGCCTCAAGCGTGCTGAAGCACGCTGGGGGGAGGCCGCGGCCCGCGCCCCAGGGCCAGAGGCCCTGGTCTACACCCGCCTTCGGCGGGAGAAGGCCCGTGAACGGGCCTGGCAGCCCTCGACCTGTTACCCAAGGCGAGGAGCACTTTGAACCATGCCGGCATTTCTCAGGTGTCCGATGGCGCAAGAGACCCGCAACGTCCCGGCGCGCGGCGCCCGGCACGATCGGGCGCCGGAGATATGCCTAAGAAAACCCCGCGGCGCGGCCGCGTCTTCCTCTGACGCCCGGTTAGCGCCCCACCCGCACCTTCCGCGGAAGAGCCCAAGGGAGAAGAGGTTGTCCAGAGCGAGCGAGAACCAAGAGGCTGCCGCCGGAGAGCGACGTCCCAACCGCAGAGCGCCGAGCCCCGAACCCGGCACAGCCGCAGAAGGACCTTGCCGGAAGAAGGGCAAGTGAGGTGTAGAGCCCCAAGTATCACCGGCCGGTCTTTACCCGCCCCGTGACATTCAGGGCCGCGAACGGGCCTATCGGCCGACAGAACGGCATCGAGCGCGCTCGCTGACAGCGGTCAGGCCGTGGGGCTCGCCCATCTGCGTCTCCGCCGCATCAGCGCCAACCCGCCCAGCGCGAGCAGCGAGAGGGTGGCGGGTTCGGGGATGATGGTATCTGCCGTTGCGGCGAAGTTGTCGAACCGTACGTCAACGGCGGAGAATGACCGGACCCCGCTGTAGAGATGGTAGAGCTGCGTTGCCCACACAGAGACTTCTACTGGTCCCTGAAAGCCCGGATCAGTGACAGACCCGAGAAGCTCGGAACCGCTTCCGCGGTCAATGAAGGCCGACATGCGTTGCCCCTCGCGGGTCACCTGGAAACGCCCGGTCATCGTGCCATCCTCGACCATCCCGACAGGCTCCGGAATCGGAAGATCAGTCCATCCCTCCGCTATCTGCGTGCCATTGCCCGTCACAGCGCGCAAGACCGCAAAGGACGGACCGGCATTGAATCCCCTAACGTCCAAGAGGATTTCGTTCAGCCCAAGCCCTCCGGGCGGAAACACAAGCAACTCGAAACTGACAGATACGTCGAAGTCCCCATCAAGCAGTAGAGCAGACCGGATGCCCGCAGGGATGCTCAGGTTGGCTGTCGATTGGTCGTCGTCTGCGGGCTTGGAAATCTCAAGCCGTCCCGACTCGTCGGGCGCTGTGACTGTCCAATGATCAGCCGTGTTGAATGACACCCAATGCTCCTGACTGATTCCGCCGTCGAAGTCATCGAGGAAAGTGTCTGCCTCTGCCAACCCTTGGTTCAGGGCTGGCAGAACCAGGAGGTACACTAGCGCCTTTCGGTCCATCGTCCTTTCCTTTCCCAGAGTACGCACGGACTTCCCACGATGAGCGTCAATGAGCGGGAACAGACCTCCGAAGGCGAGAACTTAGAGCGATGCCCTACCTGCGGCCATTTGACCACAGGAGGGGGGATTTGTCAAGTCGGGGATTCACCTTACCTTGCGGATCCGCGGGCTCGTCGCGCACGGCGTGGCTCAAGTGCCCATCGCTTCGGGTAGCGGGTCGCCGTCTGCCAGGCCCGTTGGCGGGCCTTCGCGCCGAGCTTGTCGAGGGGTCCAGACCAGGGCCTTTGGCCCTGGCGCACCGGCCGCGGCTCGCGCTCGGCGCCACGTCATGCCATTGGGCTGAATGCGATAAACCTGCCGGCAGGCAGGCCTCGGGCGAAGCGAGTCTGCTTTCTACGGCATGCCGAGACCTTCTCAGGAAGACAAGAAGCGAAACGTCGGCGGCGTAGAGCGGCAATGGTCCCCGGCGTCAATTGCGGTCGCTGTAGCTTTGCATCGCGTAGCGCCCGGAGCCGATGCGGGCCTCGGGGATGCCCTCCGGCCAGAGCGTCACGTACAGCCCGATGTCGCCGGTGCTGCGGTTGCAGGCCAGCGTCCCGCCGACGTACCAGCGAGGGAACTTCCGCACGAGCGTCAACCGCGTCGCCAGCGTCCGGTGACCGTTGTAGTCCATGTCCACCTGCTGGAAGGCGCTCACCGAGTACTTCCGGTTGATCTGGTAGCTCAGCCCCACCGTTCCGATCGCCGAATCGTGGTCCAGGATCCGCCGGACGCCCAGGTAGTATCGCAGCCGCGGGTCGCGCGAGACCGCCATCCCCACGTTCCACCGGCGCACGCGGGAGGTCGTCATGTCCCAGTTCACGTCCGACAGGAAGGCCGTGGAGTCCGAGATGTTCCACAGGTACTCGGCGTTGACGTGGTTTCGCCCGAGACTGTACTCCGGACGGTAGAAGAAGAACCGCCCGTCGGCCGGCTGGGTGTCCGGACCGTTGTCGTATACGCCCATCACCACCTTCAGCCGCATCCAGTCGACCGTCTTCATCTCGTCCGCCGGCCCGCGCTTGGTCTGAAGACGCTGGCTGACGCCGACGGCCACCCCGCTCTGGCGGAAGAGGTGCTCCTCGATATCCGGGTCCATCGGCCAGAGCTCTTCCGGCCGCGCGCCGTTGTTGGTGTCGGACAGGAAGGCGACGACCTCGGGCGTGATGACGTGCTTCATGCCCCGCAGGTCCCACAGGCGGCTGCGGACGTTCGGGTAGACCCGCCAGACGTGCATGTTGGCTCTGGCCCCGACCTGCCCCCACAGTCGGCAGAATCGGCCGTCCTCGTCGGTCATGTAGTCCACGTCGCCGACTTCGGGCCGGTCGGACCAGTAGGTCGCCCGCCCGGCGACCCAGGGGACGACGTTGAGAGGCCCGAAGTGCATGGGCCAGTCGATCTCGTTGCGGCTGTCCAGCCTGGCGAAGAAATCCCCGTGGGTGTCGGAGATCGCCTCATCCCGCCGGAAGCGTTTGGCCCCCGCCCGAGACTCGGAGAAGAAAGTCAGCCGGTCGTCCAGCAGGGGCTCGCCGACCAGGTGGAAGCCGACCTCCGGGGCCGATTCGGTCTGCTCCTCGAACCGGTTCAGCCGGTACTGGAGCAGCGTGGTGAACGCCCAGTTGTCCCGCTGCTTCTTGGCGTACAGCAGCGTCTCCTGCTCCTTGCCCGCGTAGAACTCGCCCGGGAAGAACTGCTCGAGGTAGTTGCGGTCGCACAGGTAGCTCAGCTCGAACTGGAGCTGCCAGTCCTTCGCCAGGAACTGCTTGTGCCTCGCCAGGATCCGCCCGCGGCTGCCGGGGGCCTCGATGTTCTCGCGGCGCCGGCCGAAGTCGTCGTTCTCGTCGTCGTCGATCAGCCCGTGCATCGTCGAGTAGCCGCTGAAGCTCTCCCGCTCGTACTCCAGGTTGATCCCGCCGATGGGGCCCCGGTCGTACCAGCCGAACTCCGCCGTGCCCTTGAAGCCCTTCGGCCTCAGCAGCCCCAGCAGGCGGAACAGGTGCCATTCGGTCTGGCCGCCGAAGCCGAGGTCGCTCCGCTGCCCGATCTCGACCTGGCGCAGAGCGGTGTGGCCCTGGGTGAAGTCGGTCTGCGTCTTCGGCAGGTATCCGACGGGCACGTCGCGGACGTTGAGCGTGGCGTGCTCCAGCGAGGCCAGCCAGCGGTGCTCGCCCAGCCGCTCGCCCGTCTCGTCGTAAGGTGTCTCGTTGCGGATCTGCGCCCGCCGGGCGCCGATGTGATACGTCGGCGTGTAGAAGTCGCTGGTGGAGACCTTCGCGTCGGTGAAGACCGCCTCCCGCTCCGACAGGATCCGCGCTTCGGTCGCCCGGATGTAGATCGGCACGTTACGCTGCGTCTGCACCGTCCGGAAGACCGGGTCGCAGACGTACGCGCGGTAGCTGGTGAAGTCGTAGTACGCCGCCGGGCCGCGGA
>Ga0180437_10002705_pt1 | contig 27620 bp, 30 predicted proteins | sample SS_ome_4_FD_132410 | JGI IMG/M metagenome (GOLD analysis project Ga0180437, IMG submission 132410) | Hypersaline lake sediment archaeal communities from the Salton Sea, California, USA - SS_3_D_1 metaG | ecosystem: Environmental > Aquatic > Non-marine Saline and Alkaline > Hypersaline >...
AATTTCGGATGTTCCAAGAATAGGTGTTTTAATTTGTCACTGTGGGATTAATATTGGAAAATATGTTGATATTCCAAAAATTGTTGATTATGTGAAAACCTTACCAAATGTTGTACATTGTGAAAATAATTTATACTCTTGTAGCTCAGATTCTCAAATAAGAATAAAGCAATTAATTAACGAGTTTAATTTAAATCGATTTATTGTAGCATCTTGTACCCCAAGAACTCACGAGGCTTTATTTCAGGAAACATGTCAAGAAGCAGGATTAAATAAATACCTATTTGAAATGGTTAATATACGGGATCAATGTTCCTGGGTTCATATGACTGAAATTGAAGCCGCAACCGATAAAGTAAAAGATTTAATCCGAATGGCTGTCGCAAAAGCTAGATTACTCCAATCTGAAAAAGAAGAAACCTTAAAAATAACACCCACAGCGTTAGTAATAGGTGGTGGTATTTCAGGAATAACAGCAGCCTTAAATATTGCTAACCAGGGATTTAAAGCGTTTCTAATTGAGAAAGAAGATCTTTTAGGAGGAAATTTGAATTATCTTAACATTTTATATCCAATTCAGCAGAAGGCTTCCCAATTTTTACAAGAAATAAAAGAGAAAGTGCAGAATAATCGTAATATAACGATATTTTTAAATTCAAAAATTCAAACCATTCGAGGGTATTTAGGCAATTACGACGTACAAATTGTGGATTCAAATAATAATGTCTCCGATTTGAAAATTGGTACAATAATTGTAGCGACAGGCGCCAGAGAACACAAGCCTTTTGGCGTTTTTCAATATGATGGTAAAAACGATACAATTATGACCCAATTAGAATTAGAAAATCGATTAAAAAATGAAGATAAAGAATGGTTAGAAGAGATTAGCAGAATCACAATGATTTTATGCGTTAATTCAAGGCAAAGGGAAGGAATTACATATTGTTCAAACATCTGCTGTGCAAATGCTATAAAAAATGTAGAACTTCTTAAAAAGATAAAATCAAACCTTGAAATTATTGTACTTTACAGAGATGTACAAATGGCAAAAAAAGAATTTGAAGATTATTATCGCGACCGAAGAAAAAATGCCATATTTTTAAGATACGATTTGGAAAGTATTCCAACTATAATAAAAAAAAAAAGGAAACCAGTTCAATATAAAATTCAGTTATTTGATTTAAATTTGAAAGAGACTGTCGAATTTGATACAGATTTAATTATCTTATCAACACCTATGGTCCCTTCAGAAAATCCAGAAGAATTGGCAAAGCTCCTTAAAGTTCCTTTAGAAAAAAGCGGTTTTTTCTTAGAAGCCCATGTAAAATTACGACCATTAGATTTTGCTACAGACGGAATATTTTTATGTGGATGTGCTCAATGGCCAAAAAATATTCAAGATTCTATATCCCAAGCAAATGGTGCTGCTGGAAGAGCTGGGAAGTTTTTAGGAGCAAAAGAAATAAAAACATCAGGGTTAATTTCAGAAGTCATAGAAGAAAAATGTATTGGATGTGGAAAATGCGAAACTCTCTGTCCTTATAAAGCAGTAGAACTTATCGATATTATGATGGAATTTGAAGAAGTGAGTTTTATAATTAAGAAATCTTACATTAATCCCGCATTATGCAAGGGATGTGGTACATGCGGAGCCAACTGCCCGGTAAGAGCAATCTCTGTAAAACATTACGACTTTGATCAAATTACAGCAATGATAGATACATATTTATTAGAAAAAAGTTAAAAAGAATCGTAATCGTAATTATAATGTTAAAAAGCACACAAGAAAAGCATCAAAAATTATTTACTCCGAAAATCTTAGTATTTTGTTGTAATTGGTGTAGTTATGCTGGTGCAGACTTAGCAGGAGTTTCAAGATTTCAATATCCTCCTAGTATTCGAATTATTAGAGTCATGTGTTCGGGGAGAGTAGCTCCATCTTTTATATTAAAAGCCATTGAAGATGGTGCTGATGGTATTCTTGTAACGGGATGCCATATTGGAGATTGCCATTATATTTCAGGTAATGAAAATGCAAAAGAACTATTTGAGAGGTTATATAATGTAGTTATTAAACAATTAGGAATTAACGAAAAAAGAGTGAGACTAGAATGGGTTAGTGCTTCTGAGGGAAAAAGATTTGCAGAAGTAGTTACAGAATTTACTCGAGAAATAACGATTTTAGGACCCTTGAATGTTATCTAATTTTTTACTAGAATATTCAATTTAAAAATAATTTCTCATTACATTTTTTATAAATTTTTCATTACTAATTTATATGTCTGAGAGCGAGAAGAAAATAGAAGATTTTGTTCAGCAATTTATGGCAGAAGAAGGCTTAAAAGGCAAGGCTCGTCGAATAAAGATTGCCAAAATTGTGAAAGAAGTAGGATTTGATAAGCAGAAAGTCAAAGTTGCCCTTCTTCGCTCAACTATAACAGAACGAATCAAGCATGAATAAGGATTTACTTTAAGCTGACAGACATGAATAATTTTCATAAAATTTTAATGAAATTTAATATAAGTAATAAATTTAGGATATAATTTTTTAGAGGTACTATAATTGCTTGATATAGAGTTATTTCGAACAAATCTTCAACAAATAATTGAATCCGAAAAAAAGCGGTTTAAGGATCCAGCAATTGCTCAGATGGTCTATAATCTTGATGTAGAGTATCGAACAATTACTACCGAATTACAACAATTAAGCTATGAGAAAAATAAAATTAATGAAAATATTGGCAACTTAATGAAACAAGGTAAAAAACAAGAAGCAGATAAACTGAAAAAGGAAGCATCTGATTTAAGTGGAAAGATAACCCTATTAAGTACAAAAGAGAAAACCGTTCTTGAGAAAAGAGAGGAGGATAGATATAGGGTGGGCAATTTATTACATGAGTCTGTTCCTTTAGGAGAAGGTGAAGAATCTAATGAGATTATAAGAACTGTGGGAAAATTACCTACGTTTAATTTTTCTCCTCTTTCCCATGTGGATTTAATCACATTAATAGATGGCGCTGATACTAAAAAAGCATCTGAGTTAGTAGGGTCACGCTTTTATTACCTAAAGGGTGATATCGTCTCGTTGAACCTTGCCCTAATCCAATATGCATTATCGAAAATGATTAACAAAGGGTTTACTCCCCTGTGGACCCCATTTTTCATTAAATATGACATTATTAAAGCTGCAGCTGAACTTGCAGATTTTGAAGAACAGCTATATAAAATTCAAGATGAAGATTTGTTTATGATTGCTACCTCAGAACAATCATTAGCATCGTTCCATTATGATGAAATTATTGAACCAGAGCAATTACCCATTAAATATGTGGGTGTATCTTCTTGCTTTAGAAGGGAAGCAGGATCTCATGGAAAAGACACTCTCGGTATTTTTAGAGTACATCAATTTGAGAAAGTGGAACAATTTGTGTTCTGTTCTCCGGAAGATTCTTGGAATATATTTGAAGAATTAATTCAAAATGCGGAGGAGTTATACAAAGAATTGAAAATTCCATATAGAATAGTTAATATTGCTTCTGGTGAGTTAAACGATAACGCTGCAAAAAAGTATGATTTGGAAGCGTGGTTTCCTGGTTCTAAAACTTATAGAGAATTAGTTTCATGCAGTAATTGTACCGATTATCAAGCAAGGAAGTTAAAAGTAAGAATGGGAATCGTGGGATCTAATCAAAAAAAGCAAGTAGTTCATACTTTAAATTCCACCGCGGTAGCAACTGAGCGTACTATTTGTTGTATACTAGAAAATTATCAAAATAAAGATCACTCTGTTAAAATTCCAGAGGTTCTTCAAAAGTTTATGAATGGAAAAAAAGTTATTAACGCTATAAATTAGGAGTAAAAAGATGAAAGAAGTAGAATTAGCAGAATTTGAAACTTTTTATAAAGAACGTCTTGACTCAATATTTTCCAAAATAAAAAAGATTGTTAAAAAACAACTAGCAGAAATTAGAGATAACCTTATTGAAGTTAAAGTTTGTATGGATCATTTTCTTGAAAAGGGTAAAGAAAATCTTGATGAAAAATCCCTTAAGTCTTTACATTTCTTTTCAGACAGGATTAGAAAAGAAATTGATGGTGTGGAGGTTCCTGATGAAGATATAAATTATAATAATTTATATGAATTATTGAATTCTATAAAGAAGTTGTTCATAAGTATCCAAGATGTTGCTAAGAAATCACTGCCAAAATTTAAAAAGCAAACTCAAGCGGAAATAAAAGAGCTGGAGTATATTACACGAAAATTAGGCACTAAACAAAAAAAGTTAGATGAGTTTCTTAGAAAAAATTATAATGAATTACGCGAGGCAGAAAAATTACTGGAAAAAGTGGATAAAATGGAGAGCTTAAAGAATAATATCGAAAATGCGAAAACAGACTTAGATAAATTTGAAAAGGATTTAAAGGATAGAAAAGAAGAGCAAGAAATTCTCATAGAAAAACTTAAAGTGATCGAAAAGGATGAGCTATTTAAGGAACTTGATAAGAAAGAAAGAGAATTAATTAAATTACGAATGGAAATAAATGATCAATTTGGATTTAAAAAAGCATTAAAGAAACTTAAATTTGAATTAGAAAAAGATACAATCCATTTATCAAATATTGACTATACTTTTATCTGGGAGTTTTTGAAAAAACCTATATCTACCCTATTAAAAGAACCACCTAATTTACCAAAATTAACAAGCCTCTTAGTTCAATTAAGACATATACTCGTAGAAAATAAGCTTAACCTTAAAACCGAAACTAAAGATAAAACTATTGAGCAAATTAATACTATATTTGAACAAAAAAAGATTAATGATGATTTAGAGAAATATAAAGAAATTAAAGGCAATATTAAGGAAATTCAGGAAAAAATTAAAGAATCAGGTCTAGCAATACAACGAGAAGACATAAAGAACCAAATCTCTGTGAATACTGCGAAAATTGAGCATTTGGAAATTGATTTTGATAGAAAAAATAAAGATTATATGAAATATTTGAATTCAATGAAGACCGAGAGGGAATCATTTCAAAAAGTTGTCAGTGAAATATTAAATGAAGAGATTAAGATAAAAATAACATTCAGCTTCTAATAAAGATCATTTAATTTTTTTAATCTCAAAGATTCTATTATCCTGTGTACCTTTTTTATACAAAGTGAGCTTTAGGTTGCTTTTAAGAAACTTATAAGTCTCACTATTTTCCAAATTAAAAATCTTCAAATATTCAAAAGCCAATATCAAATCTTGTTTTAGATCGATATCAAATCCTGCCCGAAATGAATCATAAATTGCATAGTTCAAGCCTTTAATACGCGCTTGATTTAGTAATGCTACAAAGGAAGGTAATTGTGGTTCAGAAAAATAGGTTGGTATTAAATTAGGTGGTTTTCTTCCCAAAATGGAAATTCCTCCAGAATGAATAGCTGGACAAACCACAAGGTCATGAATCTTCAATAGTTCGTTAATTTCCTTAAAATTTGTTTCAGAAATTAATAAAACGTCTAAAAATGTAAAAATAGTTGATTTGGCATTGTATCGAGAAACAGCAATCGTATTTAAATCTTGAATAACTTGATCAAATTTTTTTCGTGGAGTACTCATTTCTTCTTTAATCCCTAATAATCCATATTCGCGAGCTAAACTGAGAATCTCATCACTATTACAATACACTATTTTAGGATCAAAACAATCAAGTGAACTAACCTTTTCTGCTAAATCTTTAAACATCGCAATAGTTAATTCCTTAAGTAATTCTTTTGAGAAACAATCCCTTAATCTTGATTTGGTTCTAGATAAAGGGGCGATAGGGATTAATAATGTACTCATTAAGAAAGTTAGGTAAATTTAGAATAAAAATCTTTTAATTTGATAACTTAAATGATATTATTTTAAAGAATTGAGAATCTTTATTGATAAATTCTCAAAAGCAGTATCAACATTGGTATTTAGTTTAGCTGAGGTTTCAAAATACTCCACATTGAACTGATTTATCTTCTTATCGAGTTTTGCTTTGTCAATTTTCTTTTCAAGGTCAAGTTTATTACCTACAATAATGAAAGGAATATCTCCACTCAACTCTTTTATTTTTGACACCCAAAAATCGATATTTTGCAAAGTCGAAGGAGCATTCAAATTAAAAATTACCATTGCACCTACAGCTTGAGTAAAATAATATTCGTTACTAAATAACTTATCATGCTGTCCACCCAAATCCCAAAAGTACAGTTTAAATCCTTTGGCTTGAATATCTTTTTTTAATTCTTCTTTTTTCAAATCTAGCTTATCGATTATATTCTTTAGATCGATTTCTTTTACTAGAAAATTAGCACCTACTGTTTGATGATACTCCTCGCTAAATTTATCATCAACATATCTTGCTAATAAACTTGTTTTACCAACACCCGGATCACCGCATAAGATTACTTTCCCCCTATAAGACACTTAAACTCCCCTAAATAAAATAATCTTTACTTTTTTTTTATCTTATGTATTAAAATCTTTAATTCAGATTTAAATATATTTTTCATTATTTTTTACTAGATTGAACAATATTTAGTGATATAACTTACTACTTATGAAGGATATTGTGCTTTTTGAGTAGTTAGCTTTATCTCTTTTGTTTCAGAACTTATAAAATGTTTAAATAAATGTTCATATCCTATAGTCTGTTTTCTTTTTCCATTTTCAAGCCATATTCCTGAAGTATATTCTGGAGCTTCCTTCACTTGATCTAAAGTCGTAAGCAAAAAATCATTATCAGTAATCAATAATCCAAAAGGAATAACATTATCTCCTTCAATAGAATGAATTATAACCTTAATTTTTAGTAATTTTTTTATTTCTTCTTTTAACATCTCATTATATTTTAAAGCTAAAATTACGTTAATCTCGGAGGAAAATTTTTTATTCCAGATATCTTTTAAAATCCAATCATAACCGCCTAACTCTTCCATTAATAGATCAGGAGTTATGATGAAAAAAATTCTATTTTCTGCAACACTGATTAAATCTTTGATTTTTTTTCGAATTTTATCTTTAGAACTGATTGACCATACTCTAGGTTCGGCTTCTTCTTGATCTACTTCTAACTCACTGATAGCTTTTTCTAATAGGATTGTGTCATCAATTTTATTTTTAAAATCTTCCCTAATTGATTTGAATATATTTTCTATAGGAATAATTTGATAATTAGCACCACGCTTTACTGGTTCTTTCTGTATAAAGCCTTTTTCTATTAATCTATTTAAGCTATCATAAACACGTGCTCTATCCACCCCAGAATATTTAGCAATATCTGCAGGACTTAACACTTTATACTTTGCCATAGTAAGGAGTACCTTGGAATCATTTTTAGTAAACCCCAGAGATTGGAGTGCCTCTTCTAACTCGGCTTCATCGAACTTTTTAGTATCACGGCTTAATGTCAAGGTTAGGATCATTACTCTTTTTACGTATTAAATAATTAATTCCAAAATTGATATTTTAATTTTTATATTTCACATTTTTTGTATTTGCCAACTATAAAATGGGAATTTTTATTCATGGTTTGATATTTTTACTAAATTCTTTGAATCTTTTTTCCCGATCTTTAATATATTTCTTTACGGGCCGAATAATTAAATAAAGTCCTCCTTGATAAGTTTTATACCCATGAAGCACCTTCCCAATTTTTGAACCAAAATAATACCAAAAAAGATATGATATAGATAGGAATACTGAAATGCTTTCCATACCTGGTTGAGGCATGATATTGTAATCTATTCCAAAAAGTATAAATGAATTCCATAAGTAATATTTTCCTGGTTCACTGTTGGGTAAGTCAATCCAAGGGAGCCCATTTAGAAAGTTAATATTAAAGAAATCATTATAAATTAAGATTTCAATTCCCCAGATTGAAAATAAATAGAAAAATGCCAGAAACACGATCCAATCCTTATTTCGTCGACGCAGATATTTTCTATAAAGATAAGAATTAACCCATCCAATTGAAAAACTAATGATTAAACTCTCAATATAACCCATTTTTATTCACTCTCCAACCAGTTGTTTGAAATATACCAATCTATGGTATCCTTTGTGGCAGATCTATAATCTGGATATTTGAATTTAAAGCCCAATTCTTTGATTTTCTTATTCGAGAAGAGATATTGGTGTATCGTATATTGTGTCATCGGAGTATCAACAGGTGGTCTTGAATTTAATGCACGGGCTTTTTTCTCTTTTCTTTCATTTAATTTATAGAGCCATTTTGAAAATAATTTGTAAAATGGCCACCAAATAGGAAAATTAAAGTAAGGTATATTTAGAAGATTCGCAGCATATTCCATGAAATCTTCTTGAAGGCAAGGCTCAATTACGAGATTATAGGCTTCACCTATTGATTCATCTTTTTCCGAGAGAAAAAGAGCTGACCTTACTAAATCTTCAACATGAATCATAGGCATAGCTAAACGCTTTCTTTTAGGATATATATGGATACCAGGACCAAGTCCTGATTTATTTATGAGTTGAAACACGTGTAACATCCCGTATATTTGATACGGCCCTATTATTGGTGCGGGTCTAATAATAGACGCTCTTAAATCTTTTTCTCTGATAAATTCTTTTAGCACTAGTTCTTGTTCCATTTTACTAATACTATAATTATTTGGGGGATTGTATGGTTCTGTTTCATTAATGGGTATTGGATAACCATGTTGATCTTTTTGATATTTAGGTTCTCCATATACACCACATGTACTCCAATGAATAAAGCGTAATGTCGCTAAATCTTGAGTGCTTTCAATCATTTCAAGTAAATTTCGCATTCCTTGCACATTGATTTTACGTAACATGCCTAAGTTCGCGAAGTAATCGTATAAACTTGCAGTATGAAAGATAACATCATATCTATTTTCCATTAGTAGATCTCGAAGAGAGTTAGGGTCAGTTAAATCAGCAGGAATATGCGTAATTCTCTCATTATCTAATATTTTTTCCATATTTTTGAATTTGGGACTAAAAACTATTTCTTTGGTCATTATGTTTGATCTTTTTTCAATTGGGAGATCAGTCGCGATAATTTTCCATGTAGGTTTAGATTCTAATATCTCTTTAATAAGGAATGTTCCTGTATGACCTTTCGCACCATCTACTAGAACTAAATTACTCATTTTCTATTATATATCAGAGTGTCCAACATTATAAATATTCTGATTTCCTATTTATGAAGTTGCGAGTAAATTGATATTTCTAAGGAGATAATTATCCAATAGGATAATTTGTATTTGATTACTATTAATACAAATGATTGATAAAAGTATCCTAAAAATACTAGATAAAACTAAGAAAATTAATACTTATCACCATAAACCATCCTTTTTTTACCATTTTCAATTGTTAAATTTGGATGGGTAGATCTTCCTTTATACATTAATTAATAATGGTAAAGTCTAAAATTTGTTGATATAATGATTCAGATTTAATGTCAAGTTAATAATCCCCTTGAACAAAAAATTATTTACGTTTTAATAAAAAGTAATTTTTTTTTTTAATTATGGCATTTTGTCGGACTAAGAGTTTTTACCATATTTCAGATCCATCATAACCAATTAATCATATTTCCATACAACACATTTGGAAACATAACATTTATATAATAGAAATTCGTAGTTAATATTAATTATAAATCTAATTTAAAACAATAAAATCTAAAAACTAAAGTGTGGAGGAATAAAAAATGGCTAAAAAGAAAGCTCCAGTAAAGAAAAAGACAGAAACATATATTGCAAAGGCACCTATTCGTCGATTAATGAAGAAAGAAGGTGCTGATTTAGTTGCTGCTGAAGCCTTAGACAAGTTAATTGACTTTCTCGAGAAGAAAGCGGCAGATGCAACTAAGGCTGCAATTAAGGTCACTAAAGATGATAAAAGAAAACGTGTAACGAGCGCAGATATTCGTAAAGCAACCAGATAATAAAACCTGGATAAAATTTTCAAGATTTTTTTTTCAATTTATTTTAAAATTGTTCATAAAATTCGGTATTTAGATAATTTTTTATGCGTTGAGTCAACTTTTGCCTTACTGATTCCAGTCCTTCGGGTAAAACTCTTGTTTTTCCTACAATATCTATATACCCTAACTCTGAACCGTATCTAGGTACTAAATGAAAATGCAGATGTTCTATACTTGCTCCAGCGTCTCTCCCTTGATTAATTCCAATATTATATCCTTTTGGATTATATAAGTCATCTAATAAATGTTGCAAGCCCTGAATTGTTCTATTAATATGCTGAAGTTCTTGCTTAGATAAATCGGTAAATTGTAATATATGTCGATTTGGGACGATTAATAAGTGTCCGGGATTGTAAGGATAAAGATTTAATGAAATAAAAAGAATATCATCGTCATATATTTTTAGAGACACAACTCGCTCATCATTATCTCTTACAGAGCATAATATACATTCAACATTAGGTCTATCATTTCCTTGAACATATTCTAATTTACCTAATGCCCTAAGCCAGTTTTCAAACATTCTCCCTCACCCTAAACATTTATGAATAAAGAGAAAAATTAGAGGTAAAGTCATCAGATTTAGATGCATCTTCGGATTTTACTTTACCATAGCAACATTCGTTTAATATTATGTTTGAGAAAGCAGAGCAAGTAAATACTTTACGAATACTTTTGTAAAATGAATTTTTCGAAATAGTACCATCTTTTTTCAAAAATATTTGATCCGTAATTTCATATCTGTTATTTTGGGTATCAATCCGATAAAATACATCTTTTGCCAAAAAAAATTTTCTAAGTTCCATAAAAAAAGAGAGTTTTTTTGTTGGTTCCAATGAATTTAATGCTTCCACATGTTGAGGTGCGATTTGTATTGGATTAGAAATAATGATAATATCTTTATTTTTAGGCTTAAATACCACCATTTTCTGACTAACAGGCCCTGGAGGAAAAACAAATTGAAAACCAAATTCTAACTTATGTTCTGTATCTGGTAATTTAGTCCTAAGCAATCCTTCATCTAATAAATATTCCTGGATTAACTTTTTTATTATACTTTTTGTTTCATTCATTATTATAACGTTATTTGCTCCTATCGCATAAATTTATTAAATTAGAGAAAATGAGAACATTATACAATTTCCATTTAATATTTTCCTTTTGGTCGTTGCTGCGGAATAATACCGTGATCCTTTAATTTTTGAATATTGCTCTGTAATTCTTCAAGCGGGGTGCAGTAAACTATTTTGAGGGTATCAAAATCAATAAAAATATTTCCTACGATGCCTAAACCCATCAATTGATTGTTTTTATCAATAAAAGTATGATCTATGTCCATTAATATTGCCTTTTTACTATTTTCAATCTCAACCAATTTGGGTTGACAAGCTGTAAAGCCACCACCTCTATTCTTTATAAGATAACTCATCAAAGCATAATCTAATTCATCATCAATTTCTCCCCGTTCTTGCAATGTTTTGATAATTTTTGGTGGATTTGTCTTTGACATAGAGATACTCCTTTTATATCCTCCTGGATGGAGAAAATCTTAAATTGTCCTTTTATTCTTTACGATCATGGCAAAACCAATCATCATCATAGACCTGGACACGGTCAACACTATGTAGAGCACAGTTCATATCTTCTAGTTTTTCTTTTATTTGTTCCAATGAAACTTTTTCCGTACCTTCTACGGTAATAAATACAGAAGTGGTGACATTGTCAATCTCATCAGTTTTAATAGAAACATATTTTACCCCAGTAAGACTCTTTAGCTCTCGAGCAACCAAATTGTTACCTGGTTCATGTGGCTTTAATACATCAAGCGAGAATGCTACTCTCATTATTATAACGTAAACCTTTTTCGAAGTTTGATTTAAATTTAAGATTATATATGTTTGATAAATAATAAAAATCGTATTTATAATTAATATTTTTCAATTTATAAAAATTCCTTTAGGATTTTGATTAATTCTGAAGGAATTCCCTCTTGTTTGATTATCTTATCAGCTTTGGTAAAGAGATCTCTATTTATGAAAACTGGAGTATGAGTTTCTAATGCGATAGAATGGCAACCCACATTCATTGCAGCCTCTATATCGCGTGATGTGTCTCCAATTATAAGAATTTCCTTAAAATTTACATCTAATTTATCACAAACATATTTTAAATGATCTGGATGAGGTTTAAGGTTTTTTACATCATCTCTGCCAGCGATCACACCAAAATAATGATCAATTTTTGCCGTTTTAACTGAAATTAACGCATTTTGATATGTATTGTATGTAAAAATAGCTTGCTTTAATTTCTCTAATTTTGCGAACTCTAATACTTGATCGATTCCTGGAATTAAACTTGCTTTAACGGCTGCCTCTTTTTCAACTGCAATTACAACATTATTAACTTCATTTAGGATTTGATTAACCTTAGTAGAGGAAAATTTTATTTCATTAAAGTAATTCCGCGCAATCGAAAAATTTTCGAGAATTGATTGATCAATAATTAGTATTTCTTTAGGAACTCCATATTTTCGTAAAATCTTTATACTTTTATGTCGAGCTTTTATAGTGTTGACTTTAAACTGAATGAGTGTCCCATCTAAATCCCAGATCAGTGCCTTTATGGGTGTCATTGTGATCTAAAATGCTAAGTCTGTATATATTGGTCCTTTAGGAGTCAAGTCTGACTTTTTAAATTTTAACTGATTAATATTAAATGTGCCAAAGTCCAATTCTTTATTTTGATTAATTAGTGTCTTCAATCCGTCAAATGTTTTATAATTAATGCGATCTTTTTTTAATCTCGCAATAGTTAAATGCGGTTTAAACTCTTGCCTCTTTTCTTTTTCAATCTTAAAATGATCAAATAATAAATTTTCTGTAACATCTTGTACTTTCTGCAGAAATTCGATATTACCAATCAATTTAACCCAGATTACAGAATATTTATTAAATTGCCCTACACCCCTCAGTTGATATTTATAATCTTCAGATTTAAACAATTTTTCATTTAATTCAGACTTTATCAAGTGATAGATTTCGGGAGCTTTCTCTTCGGCAATATTACCAAGAAATTTAACGGTGAGGTGAAGATTCTCCGGTTCTACAGCTTTCAATTTAGATTGATTTTGCTGTAATCGGTTTAAAAAGTTCTGGATATTTTTAATGGTATCATCATCCTTCAATTCAAATGCTAAAAAAGTTCTTATCATATCTATCGTTCCATTTCTTTCTTTTTCCAGTAGTTGGTTATAATCCAATCATTCTTCCTTAAATTGATTTTTTGTTCTGGAATAACATTAATTTCCTCTAAATCATCAAATGAGGAGGATTCAATTAATTTAATAATATCCTCTAAAAATAGGGAAACCATATTTCCACGGGTATTTGCATCCGCTGAAGCATTGTGAGGAATTAAGATAATTTTAATATCCGGTTGATCACGCTTTAATTGTTTAATTCTCTTAAGGTAAGTATCGCTAATAGGTTCTTGTGGGAATACATCCAATGCAAAATTAATTTTGATTTGTTTTTTTTCTAGCAAATTTAGTAGATCGTCTAAGTCTAACACATTTCCTCGGGCAGTATTGATTAAAAGAGAATTTGGTTTCATTAATTTTAAAAGAGATTTATTTACTACCTTTTCCGTTTTTTTGTTTAAAGGGATATGCAGACTTACTATATCTGCCTCTATAAAAATATCTGCTAAATTCGGTCTAAAGGCAATATTAGGATACAAGCTTTCTGTCTCAAATTTCCTACTAATATCATAATATAATATGTTAACATTCCATGGGGAGAGTTTTTTGGCGATTTCTGTGCCAATTTCACCCAATCCGACTATTCCAAGAGTTTTAGAAGGGAATATTGAACATAAATTTTGATCTAAATCCCATTGATCTTCCTTTCTCCATTCACCGCTCCACACATAATTGTGTAAATCAATTAAATTTCTAAGATTAGCCATAATGAGCGCGATGGTATAATCCGCGACAGTTTCGTGTAATACTCCCGGAGTATGGGTAATTAAAATATTATTAAAAAACGTCGGAGAGATGTGATTATATCCAGCAGTTGATGTTGAAATTGCGAATATATTAGAGCCTTCTACTAATTCGGAAGAAATAGGATGGCTAATGTGACATCCAACAATATTAGGGTCAAAACTCCGGATTTCATGATTTAACTGTTGTTGGTTTGGAAATCTTCCATCAAAAACTTTTACATTAGCAACGGTTTCTAGGTTATTCCATAGATTTTTTATTTTTTCTCTTATATTAGGATTTATTTTCTCATTAGATCCTATTTCTTGAGGAGTAAAGACATTTGAAGTGAAATATACTTTCGGTTTAAAACGCATATATTTTAGTAAATTATTAAGATTTTTAATGTTCTACCTTTTAATCTTTTCAGGAAGATAAAAATCATAGGTTTTTTTGAAGATTTTTGTTTTTAGCGTTCGATCAAATCGCCTAACACTTTGAAAAATTACCCATATATTTTTATCACTATCATAATACTTTTGAACTTCTTCAACCGTTATAGGCTTTATTTGAAATTCAGTCGCCTCTTCTGCGAAGAATTTATTAATGAGTCTAATTAAACTAGGAATTAATTCCGGTCTTTGCTCTTTGAAAAAGTTAGCAATAAGGTCAATCGCAACTTTCCTCCAATCATAATATCTACCTACAGTCTCTTTCAGGAATAATGCTTTTAATAACCATCTAAGGAAAGAAGGGGCACTTTTTAAAAATAACACCGCTTCCATGGCCTCTTTTCCTTTTATTCTAAACATAGGAGTACTAGTATCTAAATATATTAATTTTGTTTCAGGAGTAATATGGTAATTATTTGAATTATAACCTATTACTGCAAAATTAGAAATCTGGCCATCCAAGCCTACATCTATATTTTTATGTTTTCTACTATAAGTCCAAACCTTTTTCATTTCTCTTAGAATGAGTAAAACTAATAAATGTATCTCCTCTATAGGAATTTCATGAATAATCTTATTTCCTACTGATTCTGCCGCTACTTGTTCTTGCACACAATAAAATTGTATTTTATTGCGATGGTCTCTAAACCATGCGATATCATAATCAGGCAGTAATAATCCTGCATTAGCTAAGATTTCATTATAATTATTATAAGCCCAGATATGCCTTTTTACCTGTAATTCATTATCAAAAATAGGGATCCGTTTATATGCAAGATGATTGGGATCCTCTAATAGTTCAAATACTAAACTAATTTCTCCGAATCCGAGTATTTTAATTGGAACTTTACCTTTTTCTGGATTAATTGTATTAATTGATTTTTCTAGTTTTTTTAAAAGATCTAAATTTATTTTCAAGTTTAATCACGATAATTAATTTTGAAAGATATTTTAAACAATTGTCTTAAACCTTTATAAAATTACCTTTGTTTTAGACAACCTAAATAATTAATTTTAAGACGTTCTTCTTAGATTCTAGCTCTTTTTAACACTTTCCTGAAATTCAAGAAACATGCCTAATTCCTTTATTGTATCAAAATAAACTACATTATAAAGAGATGTACCCCCTTCATGAACAATTTCATATCCTTCTTTCAACATCTTTGCTCTAATCGAAGATATATCATCAATGAAAATCCCAAAATGGTGAAGTCCTTCTCGGTCAGAATCTAAAAATTCCTTGTAAATGCAATTCCCTTCGACTAATTCAATAAGTTCTATTTGAAAATTAAAAATGCGACTTAACCCTATTTTAACATGAAAATTGGTACTTTTTCCTCGATATGTATAATTTTGTGATTTATTCTCAAAGAACCCAAACTTTTGTATTCTGAATAGCGATTCTAATAATTTTGCTTGCTTTTCAATATCGCTATAGACGTATCCTAGTTGAGAGATGGTGTAACCTCCTAGATTTAAATTAAATGGTTCCATCTTTGTGAGAAATAATCAGTAAATTAAAAGTTAATGAATCACTTTAAAATATATTTATGAGTAATTTTAACTTTGAACCTGCGACTAATCCTACATTTTATTATATCGGTACGTCAACAACCAAGTCTTCGATAATGAGAGTTTTTCCAAAATGGGCTGAATTTTTAGGAATTGGCAACCCTCCTTTTGTAGGAATTGATTGTAAAATCCATGATGACCCAAATCTGTATAGAAGAATAGTGAATTTTATGAAGAAAGATAATAACTCGCTTGGAGCTTTGGTTACCTCCCATAAAATAGATCTTTTTGATGCAGCGTATGATCTTTTTGATAAGATCGATCCTTATTCCAAACTATTAGGAGAATTGAGCTGTATCTCAAAAAGAAAAGGTAAATTATGGGCTCATGCAAAGGATCCAATAACAAGTGGTCTTTCTTACGAATCTTTTATACCGAAAAATCATTGGGCAAAGTCAAAAGGAAACATTTTTATTATTGGTGCAGGGGGTGCTTCATTAGCATTGACTACATACTTAATGCAAACCTTAAAGAAAAAAAATTATCCCGCAAAAATCTATATCTCGAACCGTAGTAAGCCAAGATTAGAAAAAATGAAAAAAGTTCATCGTATTATAAATCCTGGAATTGAGGTAGAATATTTGCATCATCCCAAATCTGAAGATAATGATATTATTATGAACCAGCTTAAATCAGGATCTTTAGTTATTAATGGAACAGGATTGGGGAAAGATATTGCAGGTTCACCAATCACGGATGATGCTGAATTTCCATTAGGTGGATTTGCTTGGGATTATAATTATAGAGGAGAGTTAAATTTTTTACAACAAGCAAGAAAGCAACAAAAAGAAAAGAAACTTCATGTTGAAGATGGATGGACATACTTCTTGCATGGTTGGACTCGCGTAATTGCAGAAGTTTTTCATATAAATATACCGACATCAGGTTCTAAGTTTGATAATATTTCTCATATTGCAAGAGAAGTAAGATAAAAAGGAGGTATTATGATGGAGCAGATTAAAAATAAAAAATCTAAAAATATTAAATTCAATTTAAAGGATGGGCAATCTCCTGATAGAGAACCAATTAAAAGAATGCTCTCTCAAATGGAAGGAATGTATTTGGATAATGTTACATTGAATAAAATGTTATCATTAGGAGATCGGGTTGTATATGAATTCTATGACTTAGGAATGCCAGAAAATTCAGGAGAACTGGCGTATGGTACCACTATCTTGTATCCAGGAAAAGTGGGAGATGAATATTTTATGACGAAAGGACATTTTCATGCAAAAATTAACACCGCAGAAATTTATTACTGCATTAAAGGCAAAGGCTACTTATTAATGGAAAATATAGAGGGGGATACAGAACTACAAGAAATGACTCCTGGGGTTTCTGTTTATGTTCCTCCAGCCTTTGCTCATAGAAGTATCAATATTTCGAAGGATGAACCTCTCATTTCATTTTTTGCATTTCGTGCAGATGCAGGTCATGATTACAAGACAATTGAAAGTAAAGGATTCAGAAAGTTAGTTATCGAACAAAATGGTCATCCTACAATGATAAATAATCCTAAATGGAAATCAAAATAAGCTAATGGAGAGATTAAGATGGAAAAGGTCTATGTCACTCCGCGTTCAATCACAAAAAATGGCCACCCTTCCCTTGCCAAATTAGAAAAAGCGGGATTAAAACTGGTTTTTGCTAAACCAGGAATTCAACCAACTGAAGAAGAGCAGTTAAAGATACTCCCAGAATGTGTGGCTTATCTAGCAGGAATAGAGCCAATAGGTGAAAGAGTTTTAAAAGCGGCTAAAAAATTAAAAATAATAAGTCGAAATGGGGTTGGAGTCGAAAATATTGATCTTGAGGCTGCGAAGCGTTTAAAGATTGATATTATGATTGCTGAAGGCGCTAATGCCCAAGGAGTTGCTGAACTTGCAATCTCAATGATATTGAACTCTGCAAGAGCGATTCCGATATCAGATTCTTTAATGAAACAAGGAAAATGGCAAAGAAAGATGGGAAATGAATTAGAAGGGAAGACTTTAGGAGTGATTGGTTGCGGTAACATTGGAAAACGCACGATTAAAATAGCTCTAGGCTTAAATATGGAAGTAATTGGATTTGATATAGATGAAGATAAATCATTTAATCCCTCTTCGAAGTTTAAATTTGCACCCTTAAAGGAAGTCCTTAATAAAAGTGATTTTATAAGTTTGCATTGCCCTCCCGGCGAAAATCCTATCATTGATGATAAAGCGATAAGTGAAATGAAAGATGGAGTAATCTTAATCAACACTGCACGAGCGACTGTCATAGATGAAAATTCTGTACTAAATGGATTAAACTCGGAAAAAGTTAGAGCTTATGCTACAGATGTCTATATTGAGGAACCCCCCAAAATAGGCGCATTATTATCCCATGAAAATGTAATTTGTACACCCCATATTGGAGGTTATACTACTGAGAGTATAGATAGAGCTATGGAACTTGCGGTACAAAATATTCTCATTAAATTAAAGTTATAGGTGTTAGAAATTAAAGCCGTAAAGGAATCTAACGTAGAAGAGTTTATTAAACAAAAAGATAAAAATCCTAATGAGTGTCAATTAATGTGGTTAGGACAAGCAGGGTTCCTATTTAAATTTAATAAAAAAATGCTTATAATTGATCCCTATTTATCCAATTTCTTAGCAAAAAAATATAAAAATCAATTATTTCCTCATATTCGATTAATGGACCCTCCAATTCTGTCAAATCAGATATATCACCTTGATTATTTTTTAAGTACTCACGCTCATACAGATCATATGGATCCTGAGACAATTGGTCCAATCGTGCAAAATAATCCTGAGTGTAAATTCATTGTTCCTTCTGCAGTGATAAAGGACGCAATATCAAGAGGTATCAGTAATGAAAAAATAATTCCTATGAATGCTCACCAAAGGATAAATTTAGATGATTTAATATCGATTTCTGGGATACCTGCAGCTCATGAATCTTTAAAATTAAACAGTAATGGAGAGCATTTTTTTTTAGGGTATCTCTTTCATTTTAGTGATTTCAATGTATATCATTCGGGAGATTGTGTCCCTTATAAAGAACTTGAGCATATCCTAGGAGAATATGATATTCATGTTGCCCTTTTACCAATTAATGGTAGAGACGAATATCGCCTTACTCATGGTATAGCGGGTAATTTTCATGCAAATGAAGTTTTAAATTTATGCTCTAGATTAAAAATAAAATCCCTTTTAGTTCATCATTTTGGGATGTTTGCCTATAATACCGTTAGCGATGATGTATTATCTAAGTTGGTTCATTCAAGGTCTGAAACTTTAGAGATAATTATTCCCAAAATAGGTATTGTCTATCAACTTAATAATGAAATTTAAAATAGTAAACATTATTGAATTTAATAAATTAAATTGCTTAATCAAATTTTATTCAATAGGAAGATACTTAATGGATGTATATGAAAAAATTAGTAAGTTAAAGATTATTCCCGTCGCTGTTATCGAAAATAGTGATCAAGCAGTTCCCCTCGGGAAAGCATTACTAAATGCTGGGCTTCCTGTTTTGGAAATCACTTTTAGAACGGAAGCCGCAGCCGAAGCTATTCGAAGAGTCTCAAAAGAATTACCAAATCTGTTTATAGGCGCAGGAACTATTTTAAAAATTGAACAAGTGAAGCAAGCAGTTAATTCAGGAGCTCAGTTTATCGTAACTCCGGGTTTTAATCCGAAAGTCGTCGACTATTGCATTGATAATAAACTTATAATAATTCCCGGATTAAATACCCCCTCTATGATTGAATGGGCTTTAGAACGGGGAATAACCTTTGTTAAATTCTTTCCTGCTGATTTATCCGGAGGTCCAAAAATGCTAAAAATACTCTCAGGACCCTATCCTGATATGAAATTTATGCCTACAGGAGGAGTCAATAATGAAAGTATGATTGATTATTTGAAATTGAATAATGTATTAGCGGTTGGAGGCAGTTGGATCGTTCCAAAAGATTTGATTTCATCAGGAAATTTTGAAGAGATAACAAAACGCACTAAACGAGCATTAGATCTTTTGCATAAATCATTAGGATAGAGGTAAGATTCCATGGCAAGACCACTATGGTTTGTAAACCTGTTAGAAAAAACTTTTCCCAATGTTAAATTGATTGCTAAGTTAACACGTATCCCATTAATTGGAAAGATTTTTGATTATTTACTATTTAAAGGAGACGATATAATTTATCTTACTCAAGATAAAGTAATTGAGATTAACCAAGAATTGAACAAAGAGGAAGATATGGTTTTGCCTTCAGAGGTATTAACCTATTTTATTCAGAAAGCAAATTATCATTGGATTATGAACTTCTGTATTTGCAGAGAATCAATGCAATGTAAAGATTATCCTATTAACCTTGGCTGTCTTTTCCTAGGGGAAGCCGTGTTGGGAATTAACCCTCAGTTGGGGCGCTTAGTTTCAAAAGAAGAGGCTCTTGAACATATAAAGAAATGCAAAAAGGCAGGTTTGGTCCATATGATTGGAAGAAATAGGTTAGATAAACAATGGCTTGGGGTTAAACCGGGAAATAAATTATTAAGTATCTGTAATTGCGATCCATGTTGCTGTTTATGGAGAATATCTCCAATATTGGCGCCTAAAATAGGCAAGAAAGTTCAAAAAATGCCGGGTGTTGTCGTTAAAGTCAATAATGATTGTATCGGCTGTGGAACTTGCATGGAGGGTATATGTTTTGTAGATGCCATTCATTTAGTTGACAATCGCGCCGAAATTAGTGAAGAGTGTAGGGGCTGCGGAAGATGTGTTGAAATATGCCCTCAGAATGCTATTGAGTTGATAATTAAAAATAAGGAATTTGTTCAAAAATCAATAGAACAAATTAATAAGATAATTGACGTCCGTTAATTCTTAATCTTTTTCCCAGTATATATTTCCTTTTTTAATATTTTGCATTCTTGTCCTATGTTTTAAAGCAGAAACTGCTTGAACAGTTTCTTTTATTGAGTGGAATACAGGAATATAAGCAAGTTCTAACGATTCTATAATTAATGAATACTTTGGTACATAAGGAATAAAACATACAACTGGTTTTCTTTTAGTTGATACAATGTTTGCAATTCGCCTCCCAATTTGAAATGATATGTTTGGGGGGTAAGGAAGTAATAGTAATATTATACATTCAATTCGATCAATATCTGATAAATATCTGACAATATTTTCTATATCAGTATCAAGTACTGATCCTGTTAAATCAATTGGATTATTAAATGATGCAATCTCTCTAGCAACAGGATTCATAAGCTCTTTCATTTCAGCTCTCTCCTCTTTAGTAAAGTCTATGCGATGTAAGCCATATTGCACTAACATATCTGAGGCCAATACCCCATGACCTCCCGAAACTGAAACGATTACAACATTACCGTAAGTAATAACATTCTTTCCGAATGGATTTTTCCGATGGGAAAGCACATCATATACTTTAAGACAAGTAAGTAGTTCTCTTTCTGAATGAGGCTGGATTACTTGACTTTGTCTTAAAGCAGCATATTGAATTTTGTAATTACCAGCAAGGCTAGCAGTATGAGAAAGAGTCGCAACTTTTCCCTCCCGAGTGATCCCTCCAAAAAAAACTATGACTGTATCGTCAGCTTCCTTTGCTAGTCTCAAAAATTCTCGAGCACGCCCTTCCTTAAAACCTTCTAAATAGAACGCGATATTTGACGTATCAGGATCTTTCTTGTAAAAATACTCAAGGAGCATTGCCTCATCTACAACCGCTCGGTTTCCAATCGAAACTGCTGTTGACACTCCAATGTTTCTCTCATAAAACTTCGTAAAGAACTGATCGACGAGGACTCCACCACTCTGGCTAATTAGCGCAACAGAACCTTTAGGAGGTTTAGTTATTCGCTCTGTGGGTAGGAAAATTGTATCGAATAATGGGGGAGAATAAACTCCAAGGCAGTTTGGACCGAGGACGGCAATATCATTGTCAAATGCAATTTTCTCAAGTGTTTCTTGTCTTTTTCTCCCTTTGATTCCTGTTTCTGCAAAACCACCCCCTATTATTACTGCTGCAGGTATATGGAGGTCTGCACAATTTTGGATATAATCTATCGTATCATCAGGTCCAACAGCTATGACAAGAAGATCGGGAATTTCGGGTAAGTTATCCAATCTCTCATATAATGGAATTCCTTCAATCTCACCCCCAGAGGGATAGATACCATAGACCTTCACTTGCATTTCGAATTCATTTTTTAACATGACAATTCTTCCAGGGCTTAAAGGATTCTTCTTCGAAATTCCTACGACTGCCATTGATTTTGGCTTGAAAAGCTTTTCTAAATTCATGATAATTGAAATTAAACTATGGATTATATTATTAACAGAATAGAATAATATTTATTTTTGTTCCAATAAGGATTTTACTTTTATAAAAAAATAGTCCCTTAATCCTAGTTCATTACTTTTTCATGGGCAACGGTATTATCATCGACACTCTTTTCTTATATTCTCGATAAGAATCTCCAAATCGTTGTTCTAGATTTTTTTCTTCCCATAATTTAATAAAAATAATCAAAAGAACAAGTATTAAGGAAGTAAAACCAACTAGAATAATATATGAGTTTAACAATAATCCTAAACCAATCCAAATGAGGGTGTATCCAAAAACCATGGGATTTCTAGAATACTTATAAGGCCCTTTAATTACGAGAATCATTGTTTGAGTGCTCTTTAAGGGAACAGGAGTTCCTTTACCCGTTTTATACAATTCTATATTTGACCAACCCGCCCAGAAAAAACCAAAGAGTAAAATAATAATCGCAATTACTAAATTTAGAGGGAAGGAAAGAATTTCTGGCCAATTTAAATAGAATTTAAAATATTGCGCAACGAAAAAGCTTATTAACGGCAATATGATGATAACAAGCAAGCCACTCAATATTAGTGCTAAAATACGCTTATACTTTCTCGCATCCTTACTTTTTTGAGGAATGTTATCCAAAAAATTCTCCTCTTAATATGGTTGAATTTAATTTAAATTTATTAAATATAATAATAAAGGAATTTAATAAAGATTAGCTAGTATTATTAACTGTGTATTTTTTTAAGCAGCCAAGCGAAATTCTTTCCTAAGTTCTGAAACGTTTGTATTCCTTCTCTATCTTTTTTATAATCTTCCGTAACAGCAACATTGGGATTTACTCCTAAATTCCAATAGCTCGAGCCTACAACAATCATTTCACTAATTAAGAAAAAATAATTTATGCTTGAAAATACATGGGCTGCGCCTGCTCTTCTTACAGCAACTACTGCGGCGCCAACTTTATGTTTTAGGAGACTACGGTTTGCTTTACTAACCATTCCCGCTCTTTCTATTAATGCTTTCATTCTAGTAGTGGTGTCTGCGAAATAGGTGGGAGAACCTAAGATTATTCCATCCGCATCTAACATTTTTTGTAAATAATCATTTAATTTATCGTTAGTTTGGGAACATCGTTTATCCTTATTTGCAACACATTTGTAACAACCGATACAGCCTTGAAGATTATCCATACCCATCCAAACATATTCACATTCGATTCCTTCTGCTTTTAATTCATCCATTACAATATTTAACCATTGATAAGTATTTCCTTTAGGTTTAGGGCTTCCATTAAAGACTACAACTTTTATTTTAAACTACCTCAAAAACAAGTTTAAACTTATATAAGGAAAAGCGAATAATTAATTTTTTTAAAGCAAGAAACATTTCGACTCAAAATTTTTCTTCTTATTTATTAAAAGTTTATATTCATTAACATTTTATTAGTGATCACATCTCAATTATAAAATTTAAGATCTTATGGGATTTAACATGGATAGAAATGAAGGAAGTAATTTCAAAAAATCTTTCTTTTTTAGTTTTGGACAGATCAGCGACCAAACAGCGTATCAATCCTTTATACTTTTAATCTTTACGTTCTATTACACAGTAGTAGGGTTGAATTTATTTTGGGTTACTGTCGGATACGCGATCTGGGCGATTTGGAATGCCTTTAATGACCCAATGATCGGATATTTATCTGATCGGACTCATACTAAATGGGGACGTAGATTACCGTACATTATGTTCGCTTTCATTCCATTAGCAATAAGTTGTGCCCTTCTTTATTTTCCACCACTTCCAATCGGTCCTGCGAATCAAGTTGGCAACTTTTTCTATTTTCTCATAATTATTGTGATTTTCGAACTCTTTTATACTGCATTTAGTCTTACACAAACAGCGCTATTTCCTGAGATATTTATGACTCAAAAAGAGAGAACACAAGCAAATAATGTTAGAGAAACATTTATAGTTATAGCTCTTATTTTTGCTTTTATTTTACCGGGGCTTATAATTACAGATTACTCAGATCCTGCGTCATTGGGACAATATCAACAGTTTGGAATTATAGTAGGGATTATCGTTATTGCAGGAACGTTAGTGTTTCTATTTTTCGCACCACGAGAAAAAAAAGAATTTAGTGAAGATTACAAACAAGCGTTTGGATTTATCAAAACAATTAAATACTGTCTTAAAAGTAAGTCATTTAGATTCTATGTAATTTCTGAATTGTGTAACTGGTTCGTTTATGGTATGCTTCCCACCATCGTTCCTTTATATGCCAAATTTGTTCTACATATAACAGATGCTCTAATGATTTCCTTACTCTTGGGATTGACTTTCATCTCTGCTATAGTATTCATGACATTTTTATGGAAGCCTTTAGTCCGAAAGATTGGTAATAGGAAAACTTGGTTGATATCGATGTCGGTCTGGATTTGTACATTATTACCACTGATGTTTATTGACGATTTCCTTTCTGGATTAATTGTATTTTTCTTGATAGGAATCGGATTATCTGGCTCATTATATATCATCGATTTGGTTGTGGCAGATATTGTTGATGAGGATGAAATTGTCACTGGAATACGCAGAGAAGCGGGATATTACGGAGTAAATGCGCTTATCTTAAGATTGTCCAATGTTTTGGTGATTTTTGCAATTGCTACAGTTTTGAGTACCGTTGGATGGTACACTTTTGAACCATCTATGGTTACAAGCGAAGTAATATTTGGGTTAAGAGCCTTAATGTTTATCTTTCCTGCTATAGCCTTAGTTTTTGCGGTTGTAGCAATCTATATGTATCCGCTTCATGGGGAAAGGCTTTTACAAGTTAAAGAAAACCAAATAAAGATTCATGAAGAAAAAAGGGGAAAAATGGAAACTGAGTTAATTTAATTCATTTTTTTATTTCTTTTACTTTTTGTATTCCAATCCTAATTCTTGAAAGAATATCCTCAAGTTCATTGACTTGTACAATTAGTGGAGGCATCATAATTTGCGTATCCTTTTTATTCCCACAATAATTTATGAGTACACCTTCTTTTATGATGGAAAGCATAGCTAGCTGACTATCCGTCTCCTTAAAAAACTCAACACCCCACATCAATCCTCTACCTCGAACTTCTTTAATCAACTCTGGAAACATCTCTTTAATATCTTCCAAACCATCTCCGAAAACTTTACCCATTTTCCTTACATGCTCTAAGAACTTTGGATCAGATTGAATTTCAAGCATCTTAAGCGCAACAGCACAACCTAAATCAGAACCCCCTGTTGTTGAAATATGGATAAAAGGGTCATCCTTAAATACTGCCTTTTCAATAAAGGGTTTATAACTACAGGTGGATAATGGATAGACTCCAGAACTCATACCTTTTCCTAAGACCATAAAATCAGGTACTACTTTTTCATTAGGATACATTCCTCCATAAATAGCCCAGAAATGGCCTGTACGGCCTAATCCCGCTTGCACTTCATCGATGATCATCATTACACCTTTATCATCGCACAGGGCCCTAACCGCAGGGAAATATCCTTCAGGAGCAATCAAAACACCACCAGTTGCCGGAATTGTTTCTAAAATAACACAGGCTACATCTTCTGTTATTATTTTCTTCATAGCTTCAATATCTCCGAAAGGAACCTGCTTAAACTGATTGAGATTCCATAAAAAATTTTCTTTAAATTCAGGGTCTCCAGTAGCTAAAGCAAAACCAGTATGACCATGATACCCACCTGTCGCTGAAATACATCCCTCTCTTTTAGTATACGCTCTAGAGAACTTAATTGCCACATCAATTGCCTCTCCACCGCTCACACCAAACGTAGTTTTACTTATATCCCCGGGTAGCAGTTCTGCTAATTTCTTTCCTAATAATGCTCTCTGTTCGGATAAGAGCATATGATCTCCAAGGTCTAATCCCGCATCAAGCGCATTCTTTAGGATTTGTACGATCTCAGGATTTGAGTGCCCCAAATTAAATACTCCCCCTGATGAGCGACAATTATAGATTTCCATTTGAGGGTCTGACTCTCTTGGCCCTTCTAACGTCTTAAATTTTATCCCTTTTCTTTCACCCGGTATTACCCCTAAACCAAAACCTTTAAAAAACCTTACCTTTGGAGCATTAACATACTTAGAATAGAGTTTAATCAGTTCTTTTTGAGGTAAAGTCCCAATAAATTTATTCTTTTTATCCATAATCTAATAATTAAATGGGGTAGTTTATTAAAATTTTGAAAACGATTATAGAACGTATAAGGATTTCTATTTTAAAATACAATTTAAATTGATTAAATTACATCTGATTAAGAGATTGAAACGTACTTATTAAAAATCAAGATTTGAATATGAGATTAGAAATATAAAATAATAAAAGTAAAAGAAATAATAAAAAAAAATTCAGAATTCGTAACCGCATTTCTTGCAAACATGCTTTTTTGCATACATTGGAATGTGGCCTACATATGACAAAACTTTTGATTTATCTTCAATTTGTTTAATGTTACCCCCTACAGCACCGCACATTGGGCAAGTAACCCGTTCTTCACCGATAAATCCTCCGCCTCCAATTTCAGGAGGTTTAAGTTCGGTTAATTCGGTTTCAACTTCCTCTAAATGAACTGTTTGTGCTTGGATCAACTTATCTTTCTGACCTAGATTTTCAGCTAGTTCTTGAATCTGATTATCCTTCTGAAGGAGTAGATTATTTAACTCCGAGACTTGGTTAGTTAATTCTTCATTTTGTTGTTGAACATTATTAAGTTTAATATTAAGATTTTGAACTTCTGAAGCCAAACTATTAACCTGTTCATGAGTTGAGGAACCATCTGATTGAGCATTTGCAAGTTCTGATTGTAATTGCGAAACTTTAGAGTTGGATGCATCAAGCTCTTGTTCTTTACTTTCCAAATTTGTTTCTAGTTCATTCATTACGTTACTAATTGCTTCCAAATCAGCTTTAACGGCATTTAATTCAGAACTTAGCTTTTGAACTGTTTGATTTTTACTTTCTAAGTCTGATCTAGTTTGAGCCAAGGTTTTCTTTGTAGAATCAAGTTCAGATTTAGCAGAATTAAGATTTGATTTAGTAGATTCTAGTTCTTTTGTGGTTCCGTTAAGAGATTCTTGAGTTCCTTTAAGTTGGGTTTGCGTAGCTGATAACTCGGTTTTATTTTCGCTTAATTGCTTCTCTAAATCGTTGACCTTTGCCCTTAGATCTAATAGGAATCGACCTTCTATGGCCTGTTTTTTATCAGGCTTTTCCTCTGC
>Ga0180437_10002706_pt1 | contig 27616 bp, 26 predicted proteins | sample SS_ome_4_FD_132410 | JGI IMG/M metagenome (GOLD analysis project Ga0180437, IMG submission 132410) | Hypersaline lake sediment archaeal communities from the Salton Sea, California, USA - SS_3_D_1 metaG | ecosystem: Environmental > Aquatic > Non-marine Saline and Alkaline > Hypersaline >...
GGAATCCGTGCTCATCAGTGCGAGCACGTGGTCGTCGCATATTCTCTCGCGCAGAACGTCGAGCATACCGTTCGCCAGCCAGGCCGCAGGATGGTACAGGTAGAACGCCTGCACCACCCGCTGAACGAAGCTGACCAGCGGATCGAAACGTTTCAGGTGGAGAAATTCGTGCAAGAACACGGCGCGAAGCTCATCGCGGGTCAACTCTTCGAGCAGCCGATCCGGTACGACCACACTCGGTCGGAGAACGCCTATCGCTACCGGCATCGGAACGCGTGACGAGGAGAGCAAGCGCACGGCCCGCCTCAACCGGACGGCGGCTCGGCATTCCTCAGCAAGGGCGACAGTTTGCTCCTCAGTGACGGGCCGCCCGTCGCGAAGAATACGGCTGGCAGCTCTAGACCGTTTCATCAACAAGATCAACACGGTGGCGACCATCGCGGTCCACACGAGCATGAGAATCGCGCTTAAGGTCAACCGGGGTGTTGATGCGCGACGAATCTCGGCAGGTCGAGCTTCTTCCACAGGCTCATATCGCTGCGGGAATGACGGCTCGCGGGGAAAGTCTCGTGGCGGAAGATCTTCTTCGATTTGAAGAGGATATAAAGGTATTCGAGGCGGAGCAACGTCAACCGGAGCCGAAACCGCGAACTCCGGTTCCGTTCTTACGCCTAGTCGCGGCAACCAGTATCCGGCTCCGGTGACAAACGCGAAATCCGGCGGCAACAGAAACCGGACGAGTACCAGCAGCCACAGACAGTAGCACAGAACAGCCGACCGTCGTCTTAGCGCAAGGGTGACCGCGCCGACCACCAGAAACACGATCCCGACCTGCCATGACTGGCGAATCATGAACTGGGTCCAGACGTCGGCCAGCAGGTTCAGTGTCTCGACCAGATCGCTCATGATCTTCGCCTCCGTAAGGCTCAAGACCGTTTGCGCAAAATGCGCCTGAGCTCCTTAATCTCCTCGTTCGTGAAGTGGTCCGTGGTGGCAAGGTAGCTTGCCAGCGGCCCGTACGAGCCGCCCAGAAGCGGGTCTAACAGATCGCCGATTAATCGTTTTGCCGCCGTACTTTGCCTGACGCGAGGCTTGTAGGTTCGCGCGTACCGGCCCGGCTCGGCGCGTACGTAACCTTTCTCGACCAACCGTCTTAGCAGCGTCTTGACAGTTGAGTACGACCATTGCGTGTCCTCGCTAACCGCATCGTATAATTCGCCAAGCGTGGCGGAGCGCATTCGCCATAGCGCGGTCATCACCGTCAGCTCCGACGGTGCCAGGTTTTCCTTCCTTTTGTTCATTTACGAAGACCTTTCCAGTAAGGGTCGAACGACAGCCGGCTTCTATTAGGTTACAACTGTCACCTAGTTTAGCACGATTGTGACCATTTGTCAAGCGGAAATATGCGATCTCGTGCCCGATTCTTCTGGCGTTACCGCCTCTTGTAAGTACCGATCAACTGACCTTGCGCGAGGATGTGACCTTCCATAGCGTGGAGGAGATCCCGCTTAGCAGCGCCGGGTTTGAGGTCGAGCTCAGCGTCCAACGCATAGAGCTTGAAGAAATATCGATGGGGACCGCCGGGCGGTGGACACGGGCCGCCGTATCCGATCCGTTTGAAATCCGAGATGCCCTGTTTGGCACCGGTCGTGAGCACCTCGCTTTTCGGGATACCTTCCTGCAGCTCGGTGACGTCCGGGGGAATACCGTAAATGACCCAGTGTACCCAGGTGCCGACCGGCGCGTCGGGATCGTCGCTGATCAGCGCTAGACTCTTGGTTCCCGCCGGCACGTTGCTCCATTTCAGAGGCGGCGAGACGTCTTCGCCGTCGCACGTGTATTTCGCCGGCATGGAACTACCTTCCGTGAACGCTGTGCTGGTCAGTTGTACAGTCATGGCTGCACCCTCCTCTTCCGTTACGCTCCGCTCGCCTTCGCGAGAACACGAGGTGACAAGAAACACTGCCAGGATGGCAAGATACCGAAATATCATTCGATGCCTGTTTCGATGCATAAACGACACCTCCCCTGACTTGGACAAGCTGTGGCGCCGTAAGAGACCGCAGCTCATCTCGTGTTTAGATTTCCGGGCCTGCAAGCGCGAAAGATCTAGCTCGCTGCATCCGTTCTTTTCCACTCGACTCCGTGACGAACTCCAGCAGAGAGATGTTCTCAACCCTCAACTCGAGTTTGAGACCCGACAGCCGTGCGGCCTCCGCCAGGAGCGCCGCCTCCGGTTCCGGCAGTCCGGACGTCAGACTCAAGTGCGGAAGGTATGCCTCCTCACTGGTTTCAGGATAGATATCGCGTTTCAGAGGTGCCAGTGCTCTGGACACCGCGTCATGCAACTCAACGAGCATCCGGTATCCATTCTCATCCTTCGAAGCGCCAGTGAGAAACACCGCGGTGAGGTCTGGGTCAAGCCAATGGCGGTCGCAGACAACCCGGTCAAAACGGATCACGAATGGGCCGAACGAGCTGGACACCCGCTCGATTTCCTGAATGACCGATTCCAACTTGCCCTCGACGGCAAACCGGTTCAAGATAGTGATATGTCCGCCCCATTTAGGCCAAGTTGCCCCGGGTGCACGCTTGGCCCAACTGCGCAGTTGTTCGTCAACATCCGGCGGCAAGGGAATCTCGAGGCTGTAACTGGAAGTAGACGAGCTAGGTGGATGCATCGGTCCGTTCCATGGCGCTCAGCATAATGTGCGTCTTATCACCACACATCCCGGTTCGGTTTAGCCGCGAGACTACTCCGATAAGAGCCCTTTCAGCTCTTTCTCAAACTTTCTCTCGAATCCCGGCGCGTAACCGACATGGACGTTCCGAACGATGCCCTTCTTATCGATCACAACGAGCGTCGGACGGCCAATCAGTCTGTAGAGATCTCCTACTTTCCCGGCAGTATCCAACGCAACCGGGAACGTGAACTTCTGTCTGCCCATGAAGTCCGCCACGGTCCGGCTGGCTTCGCGGTCGTTGACTCCGATAAGAACGAAATCCTGCTCTTTGTACTCTTCATACATCTTCTGTAGAGCCGGCATTTCCATGCGGCATGCCGGACAATCAGTAGTCCAGAACTCGAGCATGACCACCTTGCCCACGTAATCGCTGAGACGGATCGGTTTCTCCAACCCATCGAGTGTGAAATCCGGCGCTTTCTTGTCGACCAGCGGGGACGGTTGTTGCGGACCGCCATACAGTTCAGCCAGAAGGTCGTCCGTTTGTTCGGCTCCCTCGGGCGGTTTGAAAACGAACGTATCCTCGGCGATTTCGGCACCGGCTATCACCTTATCGTGCAATTCCTCGATGACCATCTGCCCGACGCCCGGCATGGTGGCTGTCTCCGACAGACCAACTTTCATTTTCCTGATAAGATAGTCTTCTGAATTCACCCAGAGATCGACGGTCGATCCTTCTCTATGGAGAACCAGGTGGTGGGTTTTCGCTCCCAGAACCGTCTCCTCGCCGACGAGATCGACTTTCTCCACACCCTCCATCATGGTCTTGTACGGGGCATCTCCGAACAACGAGAGAACCTTGAACGGTGCCGTACCCTCCCAACCCAGCCCAAACGGGTTTGCCTCGATGATACCATCGATACCTTCCGGCGCTTCCTCCACACTGTACTTGCCAATCGGGGCCAGATAGGTATACAGCTTCTCGCCGTCGCAGATCACGAGCATGCCGCCCCCTGTTCGCATTAAGACCACCTTGTTAGGTCGTTCGAAGGTTACTCTGTATCCGACCTGTACCGTCTCCTCCCTACCTCGAACAAGCCCGCGGATGGTCACGCTCGTCTCGTCCTGGTACGTCTGGATCGTCTTGTACGCGTTGGCTGTGCGCCTAAGAAGCAGTTCCGCATAGTCGATATCAGCCCTCTGTCTCTGTGCACGCTCCCGCTGCTCCACGATCTCTTCCCGGTCGAATTCAGGCTCCGGTTCCTGGCACCATCCGGGCGAACAAAGCGCGAGCACGACACACAGAGCTAACACGAGCTGAAACAGGACCCCTCTGCGCCGATCCCCAACGCAGTGCGGGCGGCGGCGTACCCCTGTCCTATAATCCATTCACGGTTTCTCCTTTGGACGATGCCTCATATTAGATAACTCGTTCAATACCTCCCGTATTTTATCGCAACATCTATAAATCGCAAATAGTTTTCTTCCGTTTTCTTGGCCAACGGCGTATTGATTGGCGCAGCTGTCGGCATAATCACGTAACCGCCGCCTTCTTTTGCCGCGCGCACGCATTCCTGTACCGTTTCTTCGACTTCCTCCTTGGTTCCCCGTTCGAGTAGCTTCAGTTGCAGATTGCCGAAGATGCACATTCTTCTGCCTACGTGCTTCTTCACCTCAGAAAGTGCAATATCGCCGTCGGGCGGCGCTTCGCACGGGTCCATGCCGTCAGAGCCGGTGTCGAGTATCATGTCGAGCACTTGTCCGATCTTGCCGTGACAGTGGAGCCTCGCTTTTGCGCCCTTGGAGTGGATCAGATCGACCATCTCCGACACGTACGGGACGACGAACCGCTTGAAAAACTCCGGCGGCAAGTACGGCGGCGTGGCATACTCGGGACCGCAAATCCTGTACAGGTCAACGACGTTGACATCGAGCATTCTTCGCAGATTCTCAATACACCGCTGGTGCATTGCAGCAACCGTTCTTGCGAAATGTTCTGTCTCGGTCATTGCCCAGACGGTGTAATCACCGAACTCCATGAGGTCCGCCGCCATCCACAACGGGTCCGACAGCGATGCCATGATGATACCGTTATCGCCCACCTCATTCTCGATCCGCTCGTAGTCCGACGCGTCATACTCAACTGGTTCGTACGGGACCGATAGGGCTTTCTCCACGTCCTCGATGCTCTTGCACCAATGCTCCGTCTGCCAGACCGTGTGTACGTCAGCGATGGTTTTCGTGATCTGGCGAATGTCGCCTTTGGGCGTGTGGATTGTCCTCCTGAAAACCGTTGCGTCGTCCTCGCGCGATTCTTCTACTTCAATATCTACCGGGTGAGAAGACTCGAGAAACACCGCGTTGGAATGCGGCTCCCACATGCAAATACAATCGGTCTTGTCGCGTATCGCCTGCATCAACCGCGCGTACGAAGGATCGTTGTTCTCGAACGCCTTGCTGTTGTATCCAACAAGCTCGTACGTGGAGATTGGCACCCTGTCCGGCATCTCGCACGCGAGCGCCGTGACAAGCCTTTGCCTGGAATTAATCACGGTCATACACCCTGCCACTCTTTCATGGAGCTAACATATTGAAAGGATAGATCGGTATATTCCGAAGAAGCCAAAAGGCGAGAATCGTCCCCAACAATAGCCAATGCCAGTAAGGCGGCACCGAGACGCTGGGCAGCGGTCGGCCTCTCATCCTAAACGACGCCCGAGAAAGAAATGAATATCCTAGAAACGGCAGCGACATTACCATCAAAGGGTTCAGACCGAACGCCGCCGCGATATGGCCGTGAGACAACTGGTGCAGCGCGCGCAGGCTACCGCAGCCTGGACAGTGCAGGCCGGTCAACACGTGGAAGAGGCATGGAGGATAAAGAGCTGAATTCGCGGGGTTATAGCGGAACAGAAACGCGCTGAACGAGGCAATTAGCGCCATGACTGCGGCGAACTTGAACCATCTCGCTGTAACGAATCTCGGAGGCTGTAATGTGTTGTGCGCAAGCATGCCTTCACATCCCGGCTAGGCTCCCGACGAGCACGAAAAAGAGCCAGATAAGTGGGTAGAGAAATGCAGCTCCGAAACTTATCCAGCACCACATCCTTGCTTTGTTGGAGGCATCTACGGCGCCGGCATAGTCTCCCGCCGCCAACTTGCCGTTAGCTTGTGCCGCGAAGACTATCGCTACTATCCCAAATGGCAGGCAGCAGAACAGGGTAACCAGGATCGCCTGGGCAAGATAACTCGGCACGCTCGTGCCGGGGGGTACGCCGACCCGATGCGTAGCGCGTGGAGGCACGCCGAGCTGAGGCGGACCGGTCTGTGGCAACTCGCTGCCGCATCCAATGCACACCAACGCGTAATCGTCATTTCGCGCCCCACATCTCGAGCAGTTCATAGCATTCTCCTCTGATCTGTCCGCGTCCGACCTAACCTTCCGTCACCACTAGGCGTCTTACAATGCAAGGATCTGCCCCGTCACCACCGACCGTTTTATACTATAACACCCTCAGATGTCAACTTCGCGGTTGTCATATGCGGTGAAAGTGCTGTTTCGTTTTGCCTGTTCTTGGACCGCACGACGAGCCGATGCATGCTCTCCCCAACGTACCAGTTGACACACAGCGAGATATGCTCGTAGAATACAGTCGTTTCATAGTCGGGGATACGAGTTGAGTTCGGAACATAAAAACCGGGGCTGGGTGAGCTTCCGTTGACCAACGGGAAGGAGGAGACCATGCGTTACGCGATTTTGGTGGCTATCGTGGCGTGTATTGCGGGTACGGCGTTGGCCGAGGAACCCGTGGAGTGGGTATCGTTGTTCAACGGGAAGGATCTCCCCGGTTGGCACGAGGTGCTCGGCGGCAAATGGTCGGTCGTGGACGGCTGTATAGTCGGTGAGAGCGGAGACGGCAGGTACGGTTGGCTTGTGACCGACAAAATGTACTCGGATTTCGTGCTCGAGCTCGATTTCAAAACGGAAGCGCCGGGAAACTCCGGCGTCCAGTTTCGCTCACACGTCGTGAAGGAAGGTGAGAATCATGATGTCGACAGGATGCATGGTTACCAGGCGGAAGTCAACCCGGCGCGCGGAAAATCTACCGGCGGCGTGTACGACGAGGGCGGCGGTCGCGGTTGGCTCGCGCAACCGCCGACGGATCTGGACGACGTGCTGCGCGAGGGCGACTGGAACCACTACCGAATCAGCATGATTGGCGACCATATTGTCACACATCTCAACGACGTCAAGATGGTGGATTTCAGCGACGCCAAGACGATCCGCGGGCACGTCGCGCTGCAGGTGCACAGCGGCCCGACGCCGGTGCGCGTTCGGTGGAAGAATATCAGAATACAGGATCTCGGGTACGGGCCCGGTTGGACACCTATTTTCAACGGTAAGGATCTTGCCGGTTGGGAGCCTATGGCGAACGAGAAATGGGTCGTCGAAGACGGCGCCATCGTCGGCAAATGTGTCACAAACAAGTACGGGTACCTCGCGACGGATAAGACCTACAAAGATTTCGTCTTGCGGTTCAAGTTTCAGTGCGGAGGAGGCAACAGCGGTGTGTTCTTCCGCTCCTCGTTCGACGAGAAGGAGGAGCTCATTGGCGGTATCCAGGCGGAGGTCGCCGCACCTGCCGATTCGCACCTCGACGGACAGCTTTACTCGGGTAAGTGGTTGACCGACATAGAGAAATCGACATACGGATTGGTGAAACAGGGCCAGTGGAACGATATGCAGATCATGTGCAAAGGCAAGCGTATCGTCACCCACGTTAACGGTTACCTGGTGGCGGACTACACGGACCGTAAACCGAGGTATACGGACGGTGTGATCGCCCTCCAGCTTCACAGCGGCGGGAAGACCGAAGTTAAGTTCAAGGACATATATACCAAGGAACTTTAAGGTAACGTTAATAGCAGGAAAGGAGAAGGACGATGAGACGTGCAGCGCGAAGCACTATTGTTCTGTGGGGGCTGGCAATCAGCATGACGCTAATGTTGGTGTCGTGCGCCGGGACAAAATGTGCATCCAAGCAGGCCGGCGACGGATGGGTCGAGATCTTCAACGGGAAAGACCTAACCGGATGGGAAGTCATGGGAGATCCCAAGGAGTCGTTCTACGCCGAGGACGGTGTGCTCGTCTGTGCCGGCAAGGGCGCCGACTGGATTCGGTACACCGAAGAGCTCGACAACTTCGTGCTGCGGGTCGACTACAAGGTAACTAAAGGCGCTAACAGCGGAGTTTTCCTGCGGTCCAGGGTTAAAGGTCACCCGGCGTACACGGGGTTCGAGATACAGATATTCGACGACTACGGGTTGCGTCCTGACACGCATGCCTCTGGGGCTGTCTACGACGTTGTGACTCCCACGGAGAACACATCGAAACCGACGGGCGAATGGAACCAGTTCGAGATTACGTGCGACGGACCGAAAGTTATCATCGTCCACAACGGCACCAAAATCATAGATATCAACCTCGATGAGTTCACGGAGCCTAAAGGCAAGTTCAGAACGCCGTACGCGAAGTTGCCCCGTAAAGGGTATATCGGGTTGCAGGACCACGGATACCCGCTATGGTTCCGCAACATCAGCGTGAAGAAGCTCTAGTCGGTGTCTCACGGCGTAAGGGAGGTTCGCTCTCCACGGCGAGTATTCGACGAACCGCCCCTACCCTCTTCACTGGCTCTGGGAGTGTGAGTATGAGCGACGTCCGCGACTGGATAGCTTTAAACCTCATCCCGGGTGTGGGGCCGCGCAGTTTTCTGAAACTGCTGTCGGAATATCGGTCACCTGACAGGATTCTTGCTGCGCGAGAGCGCGAGCTTGCGGAAGCGCTCGGGCGGAACAGGGAAATTGCCCAACGGATCGCGAACTACCGTGACGTCGTGGACGTCGAGAAAGAGATGGAGCTAATCGAGCAGCACGACGTGACGGTTATAACGCTCGAGGATCCGCGTTACCCGCTCAGGCTGGCCGAGATTTACGAGCCGCCGATACTGCTGTACGTCCGGACGGCACTGCTGGAACGCGATAAGAACAGCGTAGCCATAGTCGGGACGCGTCGTGCCTCCATGTACGGTAAAGAGGTGGCCGAACGGCTCGCGGGAGAGCTCGCACTGCGCGGCATAACGGTCGTGAGCGGCATGGCTGAAGGGGCCGATAGCGCGGCTCACAGGGGTGCGCTCAATGCCGGAGGAAGGACGATTGCGGTGCTTGGCGGCGGCGTGGACGTCGTGTATCCCGTCGGAAACAAAAAGCTCATGGAGGAGATCATCTCGAACGGGTGTGTGATCTCTGAGTTCCCGATGGGTTGTCCCGCGCGCGGCGGCAACTTCCCGAGAAGAAACAGGATCATCAGCGGGCTGACGCTCGGAACGGTCGTCGTGGAAGGCGACAGCCACAGCGGGGCGCTCATAACCGCCCGGTATGCCGCCGAGCAGGGTCGTGAGGTTTTCGCCGTTCCCGGGAACGTCAACTCGCGCAGGACCGACGGTCCGCACTCGCTTATCAAGGACGGGGCGAAGTTGACCGAGACGGCCAACGACATAATCGAGGAAATCGAGAAACATCTCGAACTTGACGTAGAAGCGGCCGATGAGGAAGCTCCTATAGCGGCGTCCGCGGACATGGCGTTGTCCGGAGTCGAGAGGAAGGTACTCGATTCGTTGAGCGAAGAACCGGTTCACATTGACGGAATAGCCGACCGGTGCGCGGTGTCCGCGGCGGATACCATGAGCGCTCTTACCATATTGGAGCTCAAAGGTCTCGCCAGACAGTTGCCCGGCAAAGTGTTCGTCAGAAAATAGCCTCTATGAACCTCACTTTCCTAAAGGGTGCGCGCCGACTAGTGGAGAGAGCCGACAGCGGTGGTGCGATTTGGGCTCCGGTCCGTGCTTTCTTGCTTATATGTTCTTGGAAGTACGGTGCCCTGGTTTCCTTTCGGAATTTCCTCTATGCCCACGTTCCCGGAATGAGGAAGCGGGTAGCCGCTCACGTTTTGAGCGTGGGGAACATCACGGTCGGCGGCTCCGGCAAAACCCCGCTCGTCGAGATGTACGCAAAGATGTGGTTGCGCAAGGGCAGGAAGGTCGCCATTGTCAGCAGAGGGTATGGTAAGACCAGAGAGTTCGCGCAACACGCCGCCCTGCCGGAAAAGTTGCAGCCTCCAGACGGCGTGCGGGTAGTCAGCGACGGCTCCGGCACCGTCTACCTTTCTCCGGAAGAGTCCGGCGACGAACCTTACTTGCTTGCCAGGAGGGTACCGGAAGCTATCGTGCTGGTTTCGAGGAACCGGCTCGCGGCGTGCCGTTTTGCCGTCGAAAAGCTCGCCGTCGAAGCTGTAGTTCTTGACGACGCGTTCCAGCATTTGCGTCTGTACCGGGACGAAGACGTTGTCGCAGTGGATGCGAGGAACCCTTTCGGAAATGGACATCTGTTGCCGAGAGGGATACTGCGTGAGCCGCTGACTTCGCTGCGACGCGCGAGCCGCGTTCTGATCACAAAGATTCTGCCGGAAGAAGCCGATGATCTGTCGGACTTGGCAGCCAAACTGCGCTCGACAGCACCTGATGTCCCCGTATCGACGACACAGTACGTTCCGACGCATCTTTTCACGCGCGCCGAGGGCGAGACCCTACCTCTGGAGCATCTAAATGGGAGTAAGGTTGTTGCGTTCTGCGGTATCGCCGACCCGGCTTTTTTCGAGCGTACTCTGACCCATCTCGGCGCTCATGTTGTTCATATGAGACGGTTTCCGGACCACTACCCTTACATCTCGGCGGACATCGAATCGGTCGACAAGAATGCCGCTGAGAACAACGCCGATGCAATCGTCACGACAGAGAAAGACATGGTACGATTACCGGATTACATCTCGACCGCCCGACCTCTCTACGCCGTAGCCGTTGAAATCACTATAGACGACTAGTGTGGGCCAGCGCCGTAGTGGAGGTCGCTGAGAGATATCGCGGGCATGTTCTGGAGCCAACGTATGACGGGAGGGTATGCAAGCAGTGTCGTTCAGCAAAGGTCAGGATAATGTCGACACGAATCCACTGTCTATCGGTTCTCAACGAGAGCCCGCTGCGTCATCCAAACATAACAATAACAAAGACTTGGTGGGGCAGACATTCCTGTCTGCTCCTGACCTGAAGGTCAGACTCCGCAAACTCCCACACTGGCGCCTAGCAGGTGCTACCTACTTCATAACCTTCAGGCTGAGTTCAGGCCGACTGTCATCTGAAGAGCGACGGCTGGTACTGGACCACATCGTATCCGGTGACCCTGAGTTCTACGAGCTCATTGCTACTCAGGTCATGCCTGATCACGTCCACATAGTACTGTGCCCCCAGCCCGCAGCATCTTTGAGCAGGATCATGAAAGGGATAAAGGGTGTCTCTGCCAGGAAGTTGAACCAGATGAGAGCCACAAAAGGCCGGATCTGGCAAGATGAATACTTCGATAGAATCGTGCGGGACAACGATGAGTTGCTGGAGAAACTTCAATACATGTTCCACAATCCTGTCGAACGCGGCTTGGTAGATGATCCTTCCCACTATGATGGTTGGTACATGAAATAAGGTGACAGACAGGAATGTCTGTCCCACCAACAGGGGGAGAGGGTCCACCGACCAAGCGAGAGGATCACCAGCGGGCATCGAAGCACAAAACGAAGAGGAATGTGGTGGGGCAGACATTCCTGTCTGCTCCTGACCGCAAGGTCAGACGCCGTCCCACCAACCAGGGTAGAGAGACTACATAGGTGGTCGGCTTTTCGCCGGGAGCCTGCGAAATCTGTTCTAAACGTCCTGAATTGGGTCCATCCTTGTCATGCTGTTACGGGCCGAAGATAGCAGTGGTGGGGCAGACATTCCTGTCTGCTCCTGACCGCCAGGTCAGACCTGCGGACAGCATACTTGACACAATATGGTATAATTCAGTTGAGTTCTTGCATTTGGTGGTGCAGGATTGTGCAATTGCGGGAGGAGAGCGGCCATGAGATATCTAATCCCAATACTGTTGATCGCGTTTCTGGTCGGATGTGAGACTGTACTGATGCCGGCACGACCCGGTCCCCCACCCCACGCGCCGGCTCACGGGTACTACAAGAAACACGTCTACCACTACTACCCGGATCTCGAGATCTACTGGTCTGTCGAGCTCGGAACCTACGCGGTTCTCCAGAGTGGAAGCTGGGTTGTCGTGGCTGACCGTCCGGCTATCCTTACCCCGGCATACAGACACGTGGTCATCAAGGTAGACAGCAGAGATCCCTGGCGGAACCACGCCCAGTACAAGAAAGCGTACCCACCCGGACAGGCCAAGAAACACGCACGGGGCAAGGCTAAGGGCAGGAAGAAGTGACAAGCTGGTCTGCTCCTTGCAGTCGGTGCCGCTGTTCGTAGCACCGCTGTTCTGCCAACTTTGATGGTCGGGGTCGAACAGGTTTCGTGTTAGACGGGCTGGATCTGTGTCCGGGGGCCTTGTTACCGCTATCCCTACTCCATTCTTGATAGATATGGCATCAGGATCGACGTCCAGAGAGCGTACCCTTTGTCGTTGAGGTGAAGACCGTCTTTAACGAACAAGTCGGTCCTGACGGTTCCGTCATTTCCAATCATGGCGGGAAACACGTCCACGAATTCGACGCGGTCAACCATTCTCGTGAACGCTTCGATGCGCGCGTTCGCATCGCGTATCGTGTCCACCATGTGCCAGCGGGCGATACTTGGCTTGATAGCGATCACCAGGATGCGGGTGTCCGGCAGATCGTCGTGTACCTTTGCGACAAACTGTTTGAAATCGTCCGCCACGGTCTCGGCAGTTTTGCCGGCGGCTATGTCATTGCCGCCCGCAAAGAACACCACGGTCTTGGGCCGGTGCTTGATGACGATCCTATCGGCGAAATAGACCGAATCCGAGATGTGAGAGCCGCCGAACCCCCGGTTGATCACCTGCATGTCCGGGAAGTACTCCTCGAGCTGCCAAAACCGGATGCTCGAACTGCCCACAAACAGGGTCGCTCCTTTGGGTGGCGGATCCTTCTCCTCCTGTTTTTCGAACCTTTGGATAGCCGGTTCCCATCGGTTTTCCCGGCGGCTACGAGTTGACGATCCTGCGGGCGCTTCCGGAACCGGCGCAACGCACCCGGCGAGGCATGCCGCAAGGATTAGCACAAGCGTACCGACTCGCGTCATCTGCATAAGCTTACCCGATCAGCTTGCCGGGATTGAGCACACCCATGGGGTCAACCTGGTCCTTTATAGCCTTGAGGATGGCAGTGCTGATGGGGCCTTTCTCGCGGTCGATCCAGGGCATATGGTCGGTGCCCACACCGTGGTGATGGCTGATCGTACCGCCGTTAGCGACTATCGCGTCCGATGCCGCTCTTTTCAGAACGAGCCATTGATCGACTTCCCGGTCCAGGTCGCGAACGAAAGTGAAAGTGAAGTACAGACTGGCCCCGTCCGTGTAAGAATGGCTGATATGGGCCATGACGGCACCCCGCGCGCCGGGCACTCCGGGATTCGACTCCAGCGCGTCGGCGATTGCATTCGATGTTACTTCGTGCAGGTGGATGATGTTGGACCAGCGGGTCGCCGTCTCCAGTGTTTCAACACCCAAACCCCGATCCATCATGGGGTCGCGAAGATATGGTGTCAAGAAACGCGACCTGTACCAGATTTCGCCGGGACCTTCGCCCAGATGCATTCCACCATGATTCTCGATGATGGCGCGGCTTCGTTCCAATGCAGTATCAACCGTCGCCCTGTCGCCTTCCAGCCCGACAAGCATCAGGCAGAACTGTTCGCTGGGATCCGGTGCCGTACCCCCCGCTTCGAGGGCGCGGAATGAACGGGTTTCGGCCGCGTCGGACAATCGGATCATCGCGGTGTGCACCCCGCTCTGCATAAGCTCTCGTGTAGCCGCGACGCCGGCCGGGAAATCGAGGAAAACGTACCCGCGATAGTCCTTGACTTCGGGCGCGCGATGTAACTTGAACGCTGCTTCGGTGATAACGCCCAGAACACCTTCCGACCCGGCGACAATATCGGTCAGTTGCGGTCCGGCGGCAGATCCCGGGAACCCCTCAGTGCTCCACATGCCCTGGGGAGTAGCCAGTTCGGTGGAGACCACCCATTTCTCGGCTTTGCCGTACATGTTTGACTGCTGGCCGGCGCTTCGCGGCGCGATCCATCCGCCCAGAGTAGAAAACTCGAAGGATTGCGGGTAATGGCCCAGCGTGAAACCTTCGGCCTGGAGAGCTTCCTCCAGCTGGGGACCGTAAATGCCCGATTGGGCACGCGCGACGAAGGCCTCTTCGTCGATCTCAAGCACCTGGTTCATCAGTGTGGTGTCAAGAGTGACGGCTCCCGCCTGCCCTTTGCCAACTTCCGCTGTGACGCCACCTACGACGCTGGAGCCACCGCCAAAAGGAATGAGGGCTATGCGTTCGTCTTCAGCCAGGCGTACAAGCGCTAGAACCTCGTCCGCGGACGCCGGGTAGACGACGGCGTCCGGCGCGGTGTCAACCCGTCCGGCGCGCAAATGCACCAGGTCGTGATAGCTTTTGCCTCTCGCGTGGAACGCCCGCTCGTAATCGTCCGTCATGACGCGCCTGGCGTCAAGGAGGCCGCTCAGTTTCTTTATTATGTCGGAACTCAGACGCACTTCCGGCAGAGTGATATCCGACAGAGCCTTTGCCGGTGTTGAAGGCAACGGTTTGACGCCCATCGTCTCCGACATCCAGGTCCAGACACCCGCCGCCCGGTCGCCCAGTATGTCCGGAGCGTCCACCCAACCCCACCCGTTCCAGCGCAGCTTCCGCCGTTCTATGGTCATTCCTTTATCTCCTCACATCTTAACAATATGGCGTTCGGCATAATCTCGAACGTGGCCGGCAGGCGGCCCGGGGCTTCACCGTCAACGTCGAGCAGCACTTCCCCTGCACCCTCGGTCGGCGAGGCGACGATTCTGCGTCCCCGCAGAGTCGTGACGTTATCCTCGTCCATATGTTTGCCCTTGTACAGCTTCTTGGTTCCGCGGAACACGTCCAGGGTGCTCAGATCGTGCGTGATGATCACGTCGAACAGGCCGTCATCCGGTCTGGCGTTTGGCGCTATCCACATGCTGCCGCCGAAAAACTGGCCGTTGCAGACGGCCGCCATGCTTACATTGAGGACCCTGTCGAACGTGTCGTCCACCTGAATTCGGACAGGTCTGTTCTTGTAAGTTATCACCGTCGTGCACGTTGCCCACAGGAACGCGAACTTCGCGCCGAACTTTTTGGGGAATCTCAGCCGGTTAAAGGCCATGTCCGCCGCACCGCTCAAACCGAAGCTGGCGATGTTGTCGAAATAACGGAGACTCTCTCGACCGTCGTGGTCTATAAACGTCAGTCTGCCAAGATCAATCGGCCTGGCGTCGCCGGCTGCAATCCTCTCGATTTGGCTGTCCAAATCGTCGGGCATTCTGAACGTGCGTCGGAAATCGCCGCCGCTGCCGGTCACCAAGAGAGCCAGCACCGCTCGATCGTTGATGGATCGACCGCCCTCAAAAAAGCCGTTCACCACCTCATTGACCGTCCCGTCGCCGCCGACCGCGATGATCTGTTCCGCACCGTCTTTCAAAGCCTGGACGGTCAAACGTTTGGCGGCCATGGGCCCGTCGGTGAAAGCGACCTCCACGGAGCCGATAGCCTGGTTGAGCTTCGCCTCGACCGCAGGCCAAATCGTGCCCGTCCGGCCGCTGCCGGAGTTGGGATTCACGACGGCGCAGGTTCGCATGAACTACCCCTCCGTCGAAGGCGTGAACCTGGCCCGAGCCCGGTCAATCTGTGCCGCCCGCTCTGCTCTGCCCCAGCCGAGCTCCCGTGCCATAATGTTGGTGATCTTGGCAATGGCTGCATCGCCGGGCGAACCGATCGTGCCCAGGCCTGTCCGGCGGAACAGGACGTCCTCGACCGTCAACGCCATCTCCTGACGGACGCAGTGAACTACCTGTGCGGCAATGTCCGGAAACCGACCGCATAGCTGTTCGGTCAAACGTGGGTTGTCCTCTGTCAGCGTTAACACGTCGCCCATCCTGGAACCGTAGTTTTTCGCCAGATTCTCGACCACCACCGTCGGTAGTGTGTTATGCTTTGCGACGGCCCGTCCTGCGAACTCTGCGAACCGGCCCACATCGCCACCATATGTCGGGGTGTGGTCGGTAGCGCAAGGCTTGGCCGTAACGCCCAGCTTGGCGACAGCCAGATCTACAACCTCCTCGGCAAGATGGCGCGACGTGGTCCATTTGCCGCCGATAGCTGACAGTACCCCCTTCAAGCCGTCGTTGACTTCGTGGTCATACACCTCCGCCGCACGGCTCGCCCATCGGGAATCATCGCTGCCCCGCTTGCGCCTGGTGACCTTGGATGCCTTGTCCACAAGCGGGCGCATACCGCCGTAGAAATGCAGCACGTCGGACCGGTCCAATTTCGCCTTCGGGTAGCCTTTGTTCACGACGGCCAGAAAGTTGGTTATGTCCTTCTCGGTGACACCAAACGCGTCGGGGTCACCGTCGTAGACCGTGTCGGTTGTACCTATAATCGAGTAACCTCGCCAGGGCAGGATGAAAAAAGGCTCGGGTCTGACCAGGATGATGACCGCATGTCTCTGCGTCAGAGAGCGTGTTATCAGGTGAATACCTTTGGACCGGATCAAGCGGCGGCCGGGTTTTCCGTGCTGCAGCATACCCATCAGAATGTCCGCCCACGGACCCGCCGCGTTGACCGTCAGCCGTGACTTGATAGTGAACTCGCCCTGTCCCGTGGCTTCGTCACGTACTTTTGCGCCGGTAATTCGGTCGCTCTCTCTAGTAAACTCTATAACTTTCGCGTAGTTAGCGACGTCTGCACCCTCCGCCGCGGCCTGGAGAATGCATTCCAGCCCGAGCCGTTCCGGCGAGTACATCTGGCAATCGGGATAAAGCATGGCACCAGTCAGTTTGGCGGATTCGAGTCCAGGTTCTAATGCGACCGCCTCCCCCCGGTTCAGGTTCCTATGTCCCGGGATTCTCTTGTCCGGATCGGACATCCGGCTCCGACTGTAGGCCAGCCCGTCATAGAACCTCAAGGCTATGTCCAACACCATACGGCTTTTCAGACCGAAGCCCATGGTAGGAATTACAAAGGTTAGGGGGTCCACCATGTGCGGGGCGATATCCGACCAGATGCGCCGTTCCCGCAGAGCCGTCCACACCAGCTTGAACTCGCGATTCCACAGGTAACGCACGCCGCCGTGCACAAGTTTGGATGTCGCCGCACTCGTCGCGCATGAAAAATCGTTCTTCTCGACAAGCGCTGCGGACAGACCGCGCAGCGCGGCGTCCCGCAAGATGCAGGCACCGGTGACGCCGCCTCCAACGACTAGGAGATCGTAGGTCTTGGCCTCCATCGATTTGAGGTCGCGTTCCATATGTTTCCCTTGGCTCAACTCTGCCGCTTTCCGCTCTTAAGAAAATGGGGACTGACACAAGCGCAGCGAGGCCGGAGACGTGTCTGTACCCTTTTTCTTAGACGAACAATTCGCCGCGGTGGATGCCGAGCTCGCAATCACCGTCACGAACGGAGATTATCGCATTATAACCTCTATTGGAAGTATACCATTACAGACGGTTGCGCGCAAACGGTTGGTTTATGATGGTGGCGTCGAGATCGGCCCGGAGCGGCGGACCAAAATCTGTGTGAGGCAACGGTGAACCTGGTGCCAGTCCGTCCTGAGCGAAGCGAAGGCTCTGCTCCTATGAGACGGGTGCAAGCCCGAGATTCCCCCGTACCCTCAGAGTGTTTCCCCCGCATGGCCTGTCCGTCGTCGTTGCGAGCGACCGACCTGTCCGCCGAAGAGCAGCGGAGGCGGCAGGGAGCGCGGCAATCCGGTTTGGTGGCAGCGCGGTAGAGACCGAGATTGCTTCGCATACGCTCGCAATGACGACATGGCTTGCCGGTCGTGAGTCCGCGTTGACGACCGGCCTGAAGAAGCGTATACTCGACATGCGGCACCGGGGTAGTTGCACAAAAGAAGAGCGGATTTGCAGCGTGTTATGCGGACTGTATAGTCAGTAGTTCGGCGACATCTGAGGCTTAAGGCACACCGTGAAAAGAGGGCTTTTCATAGTTTTCGCTTTGCTAGCCATCTTCTGTGCTGCTCTTGCCCTCTTGCTTATGCCGGCGCGAGTTCCGACCAAAGACGAGGCCGATACGCTTCTGCAGCAACTTCACACGGAACAGAGTTACGAGAAGCGTGCCGAGTTGACCAAGGAGTTTCTACACAGCTTGTGCAGAGTCATGGCTGATCATGGCCCTATAGACGACATAGAGGACTACACGTTTGGTCTACTGAAGGAGTACTTCCTTGAGGAGAGGGACGAGGCGATTCTTGAGGCACTGGATCGCACAACAATGGACGGGGGATTTGCCAACGACCTGTCTGGCTTTTACTATGACCTTAGAAACGAGCCTGAGTTCCTGAGAAGATATCGGGAGAATGAAAGCGCAACAGACGCGCTCGGAAGGTGCGTAGGCTTGGCTTGGTCTTATGAAGAGTATTACTCCCTTCTCTACTCTGGAGACGACAGTACAGAGATAGACGAAAAGATCGCACTAAAGATTGCACGAGGCCCAGCACTTCGGTTGGGATACAAGGTTCTCAACTCGGAAGCCGTTTGTGAAAAGGTTGACAGTGCTTTTACGGTTACATTCTTCTCCGAATCCAGTCCAGAGCAAGAAGAAGTCTCGGTGCTTATTGACTCACGGAATGCCAACGTGATTGCAGTCACAGATCTCAAGGCAGACTGAAGATCCAAGTATAAGAACGAGCCGAACAAGGACATGCAGCGGACCGTTGGCCGCTGACGTGCGAACCGTTATGGAGGCAAAATCGGCCAAACTAATTACTAACTGAACCGGAGGGGGTTTCATAACAGATGAGATCGGTTAGCGCCAGCACCCAACTCTGCGCGGTTATAGGTAATCCGGTAGGGCACAGCCTGTCACCGGCAATCCACAATGCCGCCTTTGAGCATCTGGACCTGGACTTTGTCTACGTGGCTTTTCCGGTCGAGGACGTAAAAGGTGCGTTGGCAGGCATGCGTGCGATAAAGAGCTTTCGAGGGATGAGTGTCACCATCCCGCACAAGACCGAGGTGATGAAGTATGTGGATGAAATCCCGGCGGTGGACCGCAGCATCGGGTCAATCAATACGATCATTCACGAAGAGGATAAGCTGATCGGATTTGGCACGGATGGAGCCGGTGCGTTAAAGGCCCTTGCTGATAGCGGCGTAGAGGTTGATGTTAAGAGAATCTTGATGTTGGGGGCAGGCGGTGCAGCGAGGGCGATCTCATTTACTCTTGCCTGGAAGACCAAACTGGCAGAACTTTCGATCCTCGATATCAGTGAACCTCTGCTTGAAGGGTTGAAGAATGATTTAGAGACCGGCACGGATGCCGTCATCAAGTCCGGGTTGTTGACCGATAGCTCTCTTGCAGCATCGATGGAGACCGCCGATGTGATCATACATTGTACGCCGGTCGGGATGCATCCGAAGGTAGATGCATCTCTGATTCCTGCCGAGCTATTTCGTCCAGAGCAGGTTGTGTTCGACATTGTATATACGCCCCTTGAGACGAAACTGCAGGCCGAGGCCAAATCTCGCGGTCTCAAAGTAATCTCCGGAGTCGAGATGTTTGTCAACCAGGCGGTTCTCCAATTCGAACGTTTTACCGGAGTTGACGCACCTGTCGAGGTTATGCGCCGTGTAGTAATGGAGCATCTGGAATCATGAACATAGCGCTGATCGGATATCGTGGTACCGGAAAAAGTGTAGTGGGACAGATTGTCGCCGAACGTCTCGAGATGAAGCGTATCGCTATGGATGAGAGAATAATTGAGAAGGCCGGCATGTCCATTCCGGACATTGTGAAGAATCATGACTGGGCGAAATTCCGCGATATAGAGTCGGAAGTCGCACGGGAGTTGGCAAGTCTTGACAACATCATTATTGATACGGGCGGCGGGGTTATCGAACGCCCCGAGAATATCGATGCACTGCAATCGAACTCCGTTATTATCTGGCTCAAGGCTTCAGTGGATACGATCGTCTCGCGAATTCAAGGGGGCACTGAGAGACCCTCCTTGACTGGTGGTAAAAGCTTCACTGAAGAGGTGGCCGAAGTCCTGGAGCGACGAACTCCGAAATACGATAGCGCTGCTCAATACGAGATTGATACAGACCAACTAACACCAGAGCAGGTCGCGGACAGGGTTATTGAAATCTGGAATGAAGAGTAACGAAAAAAGCCATGTGCCGGACGCTTGACGGCGCCGGTGATTCAGAGCGTTGGCTTCATTTAGAAGAGAATGATTGGCTTCCTCGCGAAGCCGTCCACTTGTAGAGCAAAAGGAGATGTCTGATGGATGACGCAGAATGCCTTCAACTGAACATCAATCCGGACGATATAAGATCGCGTTCCGATTACAAGCAGATGTGGGCGAGAATTGCGCCGGTCGAGATCAGGAATACCGTGAAAAACGAGAAGTGCAAGCACGATCTGGGTGACACCTTTGTTTACAAGAACCACTATGATAAACCGGACGGGATCTGTGCGGCCCTTCATCATGTTCTTCAATTGTATATCTGGCGGGCCTCTCTGGGTTTTCCATCCTGGGAGCCCGACGACCCTCGTGTCTACCGGATCCATTGCCCTGCAAAGAAAGGCACGGTGTGGGAAGTAGAGCGTTGCAAAGAGGATGCCGTACCGATAGAATCCTAGGTTGATGGCAGCCAACCAGCGGCCTTTTCTTGGTTATTCCCGCGTTACGCCGCCATTTGCGCCTTCCTCACGTCATCCCCGCGCGGGCGGGGATCCATTCTGATCTGACAGGCCGGGGATGTGCCGGAGCCGCTGGATTCCCGCCGTCGCGGGAATGACGAGAATGACAGGTTTGTAACAAGAAGGGCGCGGAAAACAAGCACCGTTTAGCTGGAAAACTGCGGATCACTGAGCTTTCTCACATTTTTCCTTGACACACGCTCGCCAATTATGTTACGTTTTATGTTCTCCAAATAAGGGGCTGCGTTGAGCTTTGCGGTGGCGGCCTCAACGTCAAGAGGAGTTGGAAGGTGTCCAAGACGTCGCAAAAAGACTATTCGCAGACCGTGAACCTCCCGAGGACCGATTTCCGCATGAAGGCGAATCTGCCAAAACGGGAACCTTCGATCCTCGACGAGTGGGAGGAGATGGACCTGTACGGTCGTATTCGTAAGGCGATGCACGGCAAGGAGAAACGTGTTCTCCACGACGGACCTCCGTACGCCAACGGTGACATTCATATAGGCACCGCTTTCAACAAGATCCTTAAAGACTTTGTGGTCAAGTACTTCACCATGACAGGGTACGATTCTCCGTACGTTCCCGGGTGGGACTGCCACGGTCTTCCGATCGAATACAAGGTGCTGTCCGAGCTTGGAGAAGACGCCAAGCGGAAATCGCGAATGGAGATTCGTGCCGGATGCGCGAAGTACGCGCTTAAATACGTCGATATACAGCGTGAACAGTTCAGAAGACTCGGTGTTCTTGGCGACTGGGGCAAACCTTACCTTACAATGTCGCACGAGTACGAGTCGAAGATCGTCGAGGTTTTCGGTGAACTGTATGCCGGCGGGTACGTTTACAAGGGCAAGAAACCGGTCCATTGGTGCCCTTCATGCCGCACCGCTCTGGCGGAGGCCGAGGTGGAGTACGGGCAACATACGTCTCCGTCTGTCTATGTGAGGTTCCCGGTTACCGACCCGATAGGGCAATTGGAAGGTGACGTGTACTTTCTCATATGGACAACGACCCCTTGGACTTTGCCGGCAAACCTGGCCATCTGCCTGCACCCCGACTTCACGTACGTGGGCATGAAGGTTGGTGAAGATACCTATATAGTGGCGGAGTCGCTCGTGCTGGGAGTGGTCGCTCAGTGCGGTATCGACCGGTACGAGGTTGTGGGCAAGTTCAAGGGAAAAGAGCTTGAAGGAAGCCGGTACCGGCACGTGCTGACCGGCAAGGAGTGCCCAATAATACTTGGTGAGCACGTCACACTGGAACAAGGTACGGGGTGTGTCCATACGGCGCCGGGTCATGGTCAGGAGGACTATGTGGTGGGGCTCCGTTATGACCTCGACGCCTTCTCTCCCGTGGATGACGATGGGCGATTCACCGATGAGGCGGGCGAGTTTGCCGGGCTGAACGTGTTCGACGCGAATGACACGATTCGTGACACGCTGGCTAAGACCGGCGCGTTGTTGCATAGCGATTCCTTAGCGCACTCCTACCCGCATTGCTGGCGGTGCATGAAGCCGATAATATTCCGTGCGACCCCGCAGTGGTTCATCGAGCTGGACGCGCACAACTTGCGTGAGCGGGCGCTTCGGTGCGTGAAAGAGGTGCGCTGGGTGCCGGCGTGGGGTGAGGAGCGAATCGGGCTGATGATATCAGCCAGACCGGATTGGTGTATCTCCCGACAGCGGGCGTGGGGCGTGCCGATACCGGTGTTCTACTGCAGGAGCTGCGCTCAACCGTTTGTTAGCCGTGAAACGCTCGATCATCTTGTGGAAACGGTCAAGGAGAACGGCATAAACATATGGTTCGAGCGCGAGGCACGTGAGCTCGTTCCGCAAGGAACAGCCTGTCCGTGCGGCGGGAAGGATTTTGACAAGGAAGAGAACATCCTGGACGTCTGGTTTGAGTCCGGGGTGAGTCATCGTGCGGTGCTTGAACCGCATGACGACCTGACTTTTCCTGCTGAGATTTACCTTGAGGGCAGCGACCAGCACCGAGGTTGGTTTCAGTCGTCGCTGTTGCCGTCCGTCGCTCTGCGCGAAACTGCGCCGTACAGAGCGGTGATTACCGCGGGTTTTGTGGTCGACGGCGAAGGCATGAAGATGTCCAAGAAGCTGGGGAACGCCGTTAACCCGCAGGAGGTTATAGAGCAGTACGGCGCAGAGGTATTGCGGCTGTGGGTAGCCAGCGAGAATTACACGCAGGACGTCACGATATCCCCCGAGATACTCGCACAGGTCGCCGATGCCTACAGGAAGATCAGGAATACCTGGCGGTTCATGTTGGGTAATCTCTATGACTTCGACCCTGCGAGCGACAGTGTGGCGTACGGCGAGCTAGAAGAGATCGACAAATGGGCGCTTCACAGGTTGCAGGAGTTGAAGAAGAAGGTTATCGACGCGTACGAGAGGTTCGAGTTCCATCAGGTGTACCACACCTTGTACAACTTCTGTACGGGAGATTTGAGCTCGTTCTATCTGGACGTGCTTAAGGACAGACTGTACACGTTCGCGCCTGGCTCCAGAGAGCGGCGGTCCTCTCAGACCGTGCTCCTTGAGCTGCTCAAAGATCTTATCAGGCTTGCGGCGCCTCTGCTGTCGTTCACCGCGGAAGAAGCGTGGCGTTGTCTTCCGGAAGTCGCGCGGGAAGAGGATAGCGTGCATCTGGCGCAGATGCCCCAGGTGAGGGACGACCTGATTGACGCGGAGATGGCTGAGCGATGGACGAGCCTGCTGGAAGTCCGTTCCCTCGTGCTGAAAGCGCTCGAGGATGCACGGCGCGACGGACTTATCGGCAATTCTCTCGAAGCCAAGGTTGTTGTGAAAAGCGGTAGCGACACGTCCAGGTTGTTGGAAAGCTTTGTACAGTCGTTGCCATCAGTGTTCATAGTATCGGAAGTGGAGTTGTCTGAGGAGTCGGACGCTGAAAAGCCGGCGGTCGATGTATCGAGGGCTGCGGGCGTGAAATGCGTCCGGTGTTGGAACTACAGGATGTCGGTGGGCTGCAACCCCGACTACCCAGATATCTGTCACAGATGTGTGGTCCAGGTGGAAAGTGGATTATAATGAGAAAAGCTCAAATGAACAAGTTTAAGAAGCTGCTTCTTGCAGCCAAAGAAGGTCTCGAAGCTGAGGTGGGACAGCTTCAGCGGGACAATCTGAACCGCAGTCAGAGAGAGTTCTCTGGAGATTTGTCCGGGTATTCCTACCATATGGCGGACGTCGGAACGGACACCTTCGAGCGCGAGATGGAGCTTAAAATAGCTTCGGAAGGCTCTGATAGGATGAAAGAGATCGAGGATGCGCTAAAAAGAATCGAGGACGGGACTTACGGAAAGTGCGAGGTGTGCGGGGGCGACATCGGGCAGAAACGTCTTACGGCGGTACCATACGCACTCCTGTGCATCCAGTGCAAATCCGAGCAAGAAAGGAACAGCTAAGCGGCCTCGTCAGCAAGCTCGAACTGTGGAGATCAAACCTTGCCCACACAGAGAAACCCGCGGCTCGATGCAGTTCTGTGGGCAGCGTGCGTCGCGCTCGTCATAATCCTGGCCGACAGAGCGGCCAAACTCATAATTGTCCGCGTGCTTGAAGTTCACGAATCCATACCGGTCATCAAAGGTTTCTTCTCGCTAACTCATCTGCGCAACCGCGCGGGCGTTTTCGGTCTCGGACCCCAGAACCCGTTGATCTTCACGGTCGCCTCGTGTGCAGCGTTGGTCTTCCTCGTATACCTTTTCAGGACACTGGAACCCCAGCGGCGTTTACAACATGTCGCTTTTGGTCTGATCACGGGAGGTGCCGTGGGCAACCTGATAGACCGTGTGTTCGGCGGAGAACGCGTTTTCCAGGGTGCCGTCACTGACTTCCTCGATTTCTCGATACGCGGTCATCACTGGCCGCCGTTCAACATAGCTGACTCAGCTATAACCGTTGGGGTAGGCCTGTTCTTGTTCAGCGCCTTTCTTAGTTCAAGACGAGAGGTTACAGATGCATCCGGTTATTCTTAGGCTTTTCGGGCCTCTAAAGATCCACTCCTACGGCCTGATGATCGCGCTCGCTTTTTTGACAGCGGTCTGGCTCGCTCAGCGCGACGCTAAACGCAAGGGTATCGATCCTGACACCGTCGGCGACATGGCGATCTGGCTCCTGATAGCCGGGCTGCTTGGCGCGCGCGTGATGTTCGTTATTCTCAATCCGTCGCTATTCTCCATCAGACGCCCGTTCGAGCTTCTCAAGATCTGGGAAGGCGGCTTGGTGTTTTACGGCGGTGTCATCGCCGCGATTCCAGTGGCGATCTTCATCTTGAAGAAAAAAGGCGTCGAAATATGGGATTTTGGCGACCTTGTAATGCCGTACCTCGCTTTAGCACACGGTATCGGCAGGGTCGGCTGCTTCTTCAATGGGTGCTGCTTCGGCAAACCATCGAGCTTGCCTTGGGCGCTTTCGTTTCCGAAGCTGGTCGACGAAACGGGGGCGCTTGTGGGCAGTCCGGTTTACGAACATCAGCTCTACTACTGCGATCCTCCTCTCATAACGGCGGACGCTGCGCGGTCCTTACCCGTTCATCCCACGCAGCTTTACTCGGCCGTCGGATTAGCCACAATCTGTTGCTTATTGCTGCTTCTCTGGAAGAAGCGCTTATTCAAAGGGCAGATCTTCTGGTCCTACCTGCTGATCTACTCTGTCTTCAGGTTCGGTATCGAGTTCTTGCGGGATGACACTCCACAGATGCTCTGGGGTCTGAAGATCTCTCAGCTCGTCGGGATCCCTATGTTCCTGACGGCGTGTGTAGCACTTGTCGTGGGGTTTGTACGCAGCCGTCGCCCGGACAAAGTGGTCGACGCTTAGACTGAGCGGCGAGCTTTACTGAACGATGGCTGGTTCTCCGGCGCGCGGTACCTCAATCGTGGTGACGTCCCCGAACGTCGAAAGCGGCTTGTCGAACCCGGCGGCATCGCCCACGACCAATATCACAAACTTGTCGGGATGGAGATATTTCTTAGCCACGCGATGTACATCCTCGCCTGTCACGGCCGCTATCTTCTCCTCGTACGTGTCGAGGTAATCCAAAGGATATCCGAAAAACTCCAGATCAACCCGCTTTTGAACAATCTGTGCGCTTGACGTGAAGTTGAATACAAAACTGTTCAGTTCACCGTCCTTGGCGAGCGCGAGCTCTTCATCGGTTGGAGGCGCCTCGGTCATGCCGGCTATCACGTCGCGGATCAGCTCTGTAGCCTCGCACGTCGTCCCGGCGCCCGTCTGGCAACCCGCTTCGAACAGACCGTAGTCGGTGCCGCTTCTCATGCCGCCCCAAACGCTGTAAGCGAGACCCCTATCGGACCTAACCTCTATCCACAGTCTGCTCGTGAACCCGCCCCAACCCAGCACGTAGTTCATGATCTCCACGGCATACTCGTCCGGATTGTGTCGGCGGATACCGAGGTGGCCCAACCGGATGTTCGACTGGTTGATCTCCTTGTGGATGTAGTTGACCGACTGGACAAAGCTGGGTTCGATCGGTTCTATCCGCGGCAACGCCGGGTCTCGAGGCGACCAGTCGCCGAGCAGCTTTTCTAAACGCGGCGTCAGTTCGCTACTATCGAAATCGCCCGATATCCCAATGATCATGTTGTTCGGCATGAAACACCGTTCATGGAACCGGACGAGGTCTTCGCGCGAGATGCCGCTGACGGTCTCTTCGGTGGGGAGCCTCGCCCATACACTGTTCTCACCGTACACGAGTTTTGGGAATTCGGCGGCAATAGTGGAACCGGGAGTATCGTATCGGCGCCTGATTCCTTCGATGGACCGCTTTTTGGCGAGGTCGAGTTTGTCCTCGGCGAACAGGGGATTGCGCAATACGTCCGAGAAAATTTCCAGCCCGCGCTGCATGTCTTTCGCAAGCACGCTAAGTGTCGCCACAGCGGCTTCACGACCGGCGCTTACCTCCATGGATCCCGCCATGAACTCCAGTTCTTCGTCGATTTCGTCGCCGGTCATCGAGTCCGTGCCGCCGGTACGCATAACGGAACTTGTCAGGCCTGCCAGTCCGAGTTTGTCCGCCGGATCGTAAATGGAGCCCGCCTTAAAGTATGCGACTGCGTCGAACAAAGGCAGGTCGTGGTCTTCCAGCAGGTATACCACCATACCGTTGTCCATAACGACCCTTTCAGCCTCGGGCGGATTGAAAGTCAGCTGCCTTATCTTGAGGTCGTCAGGGTGCCTGGCCGGTTGCTGGGTCGCACATTGTGCCGCCATTATTGCTGATAACAAGCAGAGACATAGCCTAATGTGCGACTTCTTGAAGTTCATCTCTCACCTTCCGCTGGTTCCGCAGATTTCCTGACTAATGTGGCCACCGTTCGGTTCTCTCTTGTCAGGTACTTGGAGGCGACTCTCTGCACATCTTCTACGGTCACCTTGTCAATCTCGCGCATGGCCTGAACAATGTATCTCCAATCGCCCGCAACAGCCTGAAAATAGGCCAGTTGCGACGCCAACCCGAAGTTCGAGTCGAGTCTGCGGACGAAATCGGCGTAGATCTGATTCCGGACCTTCTGCAGTTCGCTTTCTGAAACTGGTTCCGTTTTGAGCCTCTCAATCTCCCCATATATGGCTGCTTCGACCTCGGCTGGCGTGTGAGGGCTGCGCGGTGTTGCCTCTATCACAAAGAGGTTGTCGTGCCGGGCGCCGGGAGTGCCCTGCCAGGTACTGACAGACGCGACAAGCTTCAGCTCTTTGACAAGCTTCTTATAAAGATGCGAGGTTCTCCCTCTGGAGAGTATGGAATCGATGGCGTCGAAAACAAAATCATCGTGATGCGGCAAGGTGGGCTTGTGGTAGCCTATGAGAAGCTGCGGCTCGGCGTCCTGTTCGACCACGACGCGACGTTCTCCCTTCTGTGCGGGCTCGAGCGTCCCGACGCGCGGCGGAAGGTCCCGTTTCGGCAGCGGACCGAAATACCGCTCCATGAGACCAATGGTATCTTCCACGTCTATGTCGCCGACGATGGCGACGAACGTGTTACTGGGCGTGTAGTATTCGCTGTAGAA
>Ga0180437_10002707_pt1 | contig 27603 bp, 21 predicted proteins | sample SS_ome_4_FD_132410 | JGI IMG/M metagenome (GOLD analysis project Ga0180437, IMG submission 132410) | Hypersaline lake sediment archaeal communities from the Salton Sea, California, USA - SS_3_D_1 metaG | ecosystem: Environmental > Aquatic > Non-marine Saline and Alkaline > Hypersaline >...
CAGGTCCTCCAGGGCGCTGGGCATCCCCACCAGCGCAGCCGCCGAGGACAGCGCCTCCGTGGCCAGGAGCATGCACTCGTTCTGCCGGCTGAGCTGCCGCCCGCGGACGCGAGACTCATAGCTCCCTGTCCAGAAACCCAGTCGCGACTCCGTGCGAATCGTGGGCACATCGTCGGCGACCTCCACTGCCCGGAAGAACTGCTCGCTGGTGGCAAGGATGAACTGGCACGCCCCGCCCGGGGACAGCAACTTGGGCCAGCCCCAGGGCATCTTCTGGCCGTCGTACTTTACCGCCTTAGTCGGATCGTTTAGTTCGCGGAGGAAGTCCGGCAGCTTGCGATCGACCCGCACAAAGTCCCCGCCATGGTGGTTGAACGCGCTGCGGTGGGACTTCAACTGATCCACGGGCAACTGAGCTCCGGGCGGCTCGCCGCCGTAGTTGGAGCGGTGGGCGAGCACCTTCGAGCCGTCTAGCCCCTCAAGCCAGAACTCAACGTTCTCCCACACCTGGCGATTGGAGAAAGGCACCTCAGCCATTCGTTTTTCGCGGTCTTCGGCGTCCTGGTGTTGCGGCCAGACACGCACGTATTCGCCGATGTTGAAATACTTGCGCCCGGCCTTGGCGAGTATCTGCGGCATCTGAAGGTTGATGCCGTAATTATCCACGTTCCAGAAGACGTTCGGGCGGATAGTCATCCCCAGCAGGCGCGAAATCAACTGTTCGCCTTCAGTCATCTGGCGGATCATCGACTCGCCCAGAGGCATGGTGAGCTCCCCGGCGGTGATTATGCCCTTGGGTTCCATCACGCCCTCGATGACGCGCTGGCGGAGTTCCTCGAGATACTTCGGGTGCCGGTCCACCAGCGGCTGAATGGCGAGTTCCTCATCCAGGCTGAAGCAGTATCCCGGCTCCTCGCGCAGAATCTCGATTCGCTCCAGGAGCTGCGGTATTTCCAGGTGCAGGTACCCCTGGTACGTGTCGCGCCATTCCGGGTCGAAGTGCGAGTGTGGAATGACATAAACCAGCGGCTTGGTGGGGGCGACCGGCACGTGCAGAATGTTCAGGCCCGGCTGCACGGTGAGCTTGTGCGTGAACGGCGCCACGCCTTCCACGTCGTAGTTGAGGGTGTAGGTCCGGCCGCACTTGAGCGGGCCGAACCAGAAGCAGTTTGCATACGCCTTTATTGCAGGTGCGCCGGGTCCTGTGAGTTCCGGCAGGCCCAGCAGCGTGGCTGTCAGCTCCTCGCCGGGGTTGTAGACCCCGTCGCCGTCGTTATCACGGTAGAAAAATCCCGCCACCACTGCCACCGCAGGGGCGCCTTTCTCTGAGGCGCCTTCTGCAAGCACCTCAAGAATGTCCCGCCTGGCCAGCAGGCCGAACGCCGCCTGCTGACGTGTGATCTGCTGTTCATCCAGCAGCCGATCCCATGCGGAATCAGTCGATTTGATTACCTCTCTGGAAAAGGCTACCGCTGAATCAGACCCGCCTCTTGCATCTGCCATCGTTGTCTTCCTTTCGATCCGAGATTAGTCTCCAGCTGACTGCACCCTTCGTTTCACCCGGCCGAGCTGCGCCCGACGGTCGCCGACTGGCCCATAATCCTGCCAAGTATGCGGTAAGGATTCCAGCGCCGTTTCCCCCACATTGCGCAGAGAGTCTCCCTAGCCCGGCGGGCAGGCCCTGCCCAACTCCTCCATACAGGCAAAAAAAAACACCGGCCGGCTGCTCTCGTGAACAGCCAGCCGGTAGTCGTTCGCCCCGCCGGGTCGCACCGACCCGGCCCACAAAGCTTTATTTGAAGGGGTCTAATCCCAACCGCTCCGACTGTCGGGCTCCTCGCCGCCAAGCAGTTTAAGCTGCTCGGCCGCCTCTGCGGCAGCTTCCGTGTCCGGATATTTCGTGACGATCTCCGTATACTTCTTGCGTGCCATGTCCGCGTTGCCGTTAGACTGGTACATCTTTGCGACCTTCAGGCAGTAAGCCGCGGCCGTCTCGGCGTCTTCCTCGGCCTGCTCTATCCTTATTTGCTCCTGCTGCTGGTCCTGCTCGGCCTGCAATGAGGCCCCTTCGGGAACTGCACGCGCGAGCTCCTGCTTCTCGGCTGCGCACTTCTGCAGCCATACCAGGCAATAAACTTCGTCGTATCCGATCTGGACGCCCACATCGGCGATTTCGCCTTTAATCACCAGCCTGTCACCCTTGGTGGCTCCTTCCATCAGCTCGCCGCATTTCCTGCTCACACACCCCATCAGGATGCCGTTGTTCTTGCCTCTGCCCGCCGCCGCCACCAGACCATACGGGTAGTCGCGGACCAGCCCGCGGGTCTTTTTGAGCAGCTTGATCTGCCGCTTGCGCATTTCATACAATTCTCGCAGCTCCTTCTTGTCCTCGCTGGTGGCCCTGCCGGAAAGCACATAATTCTCGTAGGCGCGTATCCTGCTTTGGGCCTCTTCGATCTCCTGGTCAATGCTGTCCCGGTCTATCGCTTCAACTTCGAGCACCGACACAACCCACTCTATGCGCCGGCCCTGCAGATCGTCCTCCACGTACTCCTCCCATGTCTCCAGGGCTTTGGTCTTTTGAAGTTCGGTGGCGTCCTCATCCGTCACGCCCAGCTCGTCCAGCTTCTTGTTAATCTCGTTGAACAGCGCCGCGGCGGTGTCGGCTTCAGGCTCCGCATCGGCCGCCAGAACATCACTGAGTTTCCGCCCGCTGCTTATATCGGTCAACGAGGCATAGCCAAGCTTCGCCTGCAGGTCGCCGAAGTCCTCCACCATGTCGACCGCCAGTCGGCACTCGACAGCTTCCTTGGCCGTCAGCGTGAGAATCCGGCCGCTGTCGGAAAGCGGCGTCCCGTTGACTCCACGCTCAACGACGACCTTGTCGCCCTCAGTCCGCATGCAAACCGCCAGTTCCGCATCGACCATCGCCTCCGCCAGAACGCTGGGGTGTCCGCCGTAGTCGGCGGCCTTGCGGCAAGTCGCCCGCCAGGAGGATTGAAACTTCTCTTCCACCGGCGCCGGCAGCCCGTTAATGGTCTGGAAGCACAACGCCGCCCCGATCTTCGCCACGTCCTCCACGTATATCTCGCGGCATGTCAGAGTTATCGCCGCCCCCGCCGATAAGGCCTTCCGCACGTACGCCACAAAACGCAGATCTTTGCTGTCGATGATGGCGTTGATGATCTCCTCGGCGTCGCTTATGTATCCGCCGGGCGTATCCAGGTAAAGAATCACGATATCGGGCTTCAGCTTCCGCGCTTGTTCCAGGTAGTAGGTCATGTCCTTGGCCGTGAACTGCGCGCCGATCGTCCCCTCGATAGGAATCAGCATGTAGGTGCCCGTCTTGTCAGCCGGTGGCGCTTCCTCCGCATCGACCGGCGCCGCTGTGTCGGGGGTGTCGGCCGCCGGCATCTCCGGACTGTCATTGCCCGGGACAATAGGCTCGGCCAACTGTACGACCGGATCATCCTGCCCCAGACATACCCCCGCGCACAGAACCGCAAGCAGCGTCCCTATCATACTCGTTTTCATAGTGAAGCCCCTTGTCAAATACCGAACGTGCGACAGATGTCTTTCCCTTGCCTGCAACCCCAAGAGAAAAATCCCGCAGACCCATGCGGAAGATCCTACCGGGATTATATCCGTCGTGCGTTCGGTAGGGAAGCCAAAAGAGCTAATCCCGAACTTTGATCTCTCGTGCCAACCGGCAATAAAAAGCCTTTTTTACCTTGTCATCGCCGCACATCACCGTGAACGCCCCGCTGGCCACATGAGGGCTGGCAACTACTCAGGAATCCTGACATTCTTCCGGCGGGCGAACTTGATGGCCTGTATGTAACCGGCATCCACGTGGCGGAAGATCCCCATCAGCGGGTCGGCCGTGAACACGCGCTGCATCCGCTCGCCCTTGTCGGCCGTGCCCGTGGCGACGATGACCTGCCCGGCATGGGTGCTGTTGCCGATCCCCACGCCCCCGCCGTTGTGGATCGACACCCAGTCCGCCCCGCACACCGCGTTGGCCAAGGCATTCAGCAGCGGCCAGTCCGCTATCGCGTCGCTGCCGTCAAGCATGTCCTCCGTCTCGCGGTTCGGCGACGCCACCGAGCCGCAGTCAAGATGATCCCGTCCGACCACGATCGGCCCGCTCAACTCCCCCCTGGCCACCATCTCGTTCAGCCTGGCGCCGAACTTCGCCCTGTCCCCAAGCCCAAGCCAGCACACCCGGCTGGGCAGGCCTAGCTGTGGAACTCGTACCCGGGCCAGCCGAATCCACCGGCAGAGAATGTCGTCCTCCGGGAACATCTCCAGAATCACGTCGTCCAGCTTGTTGATGTCCGCCGCTTCCCCCGTCAGCGATGCCCATCGGAACGGCCCCCGACCTTCGCAAAACAGCGGCCTGATGTAGGCAGGCACAAAGCCAGGATACAGGAACTTACCCTCCCCGTCGCGGACGGTCAGCCCGGCCGCTTCCGCCTGCCCCCGCAGATTGTTGCCGTAATCGAACGCGATAGCCCCCGCCCGCTGCATGTCAAGTATCGCCTGCGTGTGCAGCACAATCGCCTCCCGCGAGCGGCGGATGTACTCCTGCGGGTCAGCCGTCCGCAGCTTCCGCATCTCACCCAGCTCGCCTATCGGAACGTAATCCAGAAAGTCGTGCGCCGATGTCTGGTCCGTGACAATGTCCGGAATCGCCCCATGCCGGACGAGCTCCGGGCATACTTCCGCACAGTTGCCCACCAGGCCTATCGAAAGCGGCTCGCGCGCAGCCACGGCCTTATTCTTCCACGCCAAGGCCTCATCCAGATCGGCCGTCATGCAGTCGCAGTAGCCTTCCCGCACCTTCCGTTCGATCCGCTCCCCGTCGACCTCCACGACAATGACCACGCCCCCGTTCATCGTCACCGCCATCGGCTGCGCGCCGCTCATCCCCCCCATGCCGCCCGTGAGCACGAACCTGCCCGCCAGCGTCCCGCCGAAATGCTCCTGCGCCGCGGTGGCGAACGTCTGAAACGTCCCCTGAAGGATCCCCTGCGTCCCGATGTATATCCAGCTGCCCGCCGTCATCTGCCCGTACATCGTCAGCCCCATCGCGTCGTAGCGGGCGAAGTTCCCCGCCGTCGACCACGCCGGAACGATGTTGCTGTTGGCGATGAGCACGCGCGGGCTCGTGGGGTACGTCCTCAGCACGCCTACAGCCTTACCCGACTGCACCAGCAGCGTCTCGTCCTCGGCCAGGTCCTTCAGCGCCCCCACAATCCGATGGTATTCCCGCCAGTTCCGACACGCCCTGCCCGCCCCGCCGTACACTATCAGCTCATCCGGCGACAGGGCGATTTCCGGGGAGAGATTATTCTCCAGCATCCTCAGGGCGGCCTCGGCCTCCCACGTCTTGCACCGCAGGGCTGTTCCTCGCGGCGGCCTGACCGGCTCGGTGGGCTTCAGTTCCATGTACATCGGCCGTTCGGTCATAGTACCCCTTTATACACGCTTCCCGACGGCGTTCAATGGACCGAGGCGGCCATTTCGTCCCCCATCCGAATAGGAGTCCTGTCACTGTCAATGTCGCGGATGGTCTCGAAGACTATGCAGGCCAGAATGATCGCCCCGCCTGTAGCTGTGCGGAGGTTGACCGTTTCTCCAAAGAGCACGTACCCCCAGATCGCCCCGTAGAGCACCTGCATCAACGAGAGAATGCCCACAGTCTTGGCGCTGAGGTGTCGCAGGCCGGCTGCGTAAAGCGATTGCGGCAAGGCCGTGAAGATCGCCCCGAGCGCCGCCAGCAGAGCAATGTTTCGTGGGCTGTACACTTCAGCGGCCGTCGGGACGAACGGCAGCAGACAGACAACGGTGATCAGCGTCTGCCAGAACATCAGCGTCGCGCCGCCGTAGTGACTGGCGTGCTTGCGGATGATGATGTTCCTCGCGGCGAACAGCGCCCCAGAGATCACAGCCAGGACGATCGCCAGCGTCACCTCGTTGCTGAAGCTCACTTCCGGCAGCATGATGAGCACGCCGGCCAGCACAACGCCGGCCAGCGCCACGTCCATCGAACGAGGCCACTTGCGGTACGCCAGCGGCTCAGCCAGCGCCGTCAGCGCCGGGTAGGTGTTGAGGGCAACGACCACGACGGCCGCCTTGGCCATCTGCAAGGCCGCAAAGAGAGTCACCCAGTGAACGCACAGAATCACCCCCAGCACGCCCATGAGCAAATAGCCCCTGGGCCTCTTGACGCTGATCTTCCCGCCGGTGGCCTTCAGGAAGATCGACAGCACCACCACAGACACCAGCGAGCGGAAGAACACCATACCCGTCGGGCCCATCCTGATCGCCTTGGGCAGCATCAGGGTCAACCCCCACAGAAAGACCGCTGAGTTGACCTCTATCAGGCTGATCGTCCTGGGCTTCATCGGCCGTCCCCCTCCCGCCGCCGCAGCAGCAGTAGCATTGGCAAGAGCCCCCTCGGCCCCGACTCCACGTGTAATATCCGTCGCTTCATGCGGCCTTTATACGGTATTGGTGCGAAGGTGCAAGAGTGGGGTAGTGTGCGACCCTAACTCCAGTTCACACGGATCTTATTTGGGCCATCCGCCGGGCGGCCGGGTACCATGCCCACGCTCGCGTGGACAGGGAGTTGGTATGGTGCATAGCTCTTCTACGCACGCTACCAACTACGCGCCATACCAATTGCTATAATCTCTTCTGACAGAAGAAGAGGAAGAACAGAATGGTCGCAACCAGGACCAAGGATATGACCATGACTATCTTCCTGGCAATCAAGCAGGTGACCGGCTTGTGGCAGAGGGGGCAAAACTTGCTTATCGTATCGAATGGATTAGTTGGTAGGGTGCGTAGCTTTGCTACGCACGCTGTTCTTTTCCGGCATGTCCGTCCGCACGCCGCAATTCACCACACCTCACTATCACAATCACCGATGCCAGGCAATTCCATCGGGCCGGTCCAGTCTTCCGGGAGCAGACCTTCGCGGATGTACCGATGCAGGCTGCTCCACGGCCAATCTGTCGGGCGTGCGACTAACCCATGTTTGACCGGATTCATGTGTATGTATGCCACGTGCTGGCGTAACTCGCGCTGATTGCGGATCGTGTGTTCGTGAAACCGCTTCTGCCACACACCCCTGATGCTGCGTTGAAGGCGGCTGCCCGAAGTCGGCCCTTCCGCCCCACCCGCCTGTAGGTACGCCTGGGTGAAACGTTTCTTGATCAAGCGGATTCGAGTCGAATAGTCCTGCTGCTCGTCAGGGATTCCACAGAGAATGTGCATGTGGTCCGGCAGAAGAACGGTGGCATGAATCTCCATCGGCCAATCGCGCAAGGTCCGGTGAAACGCTGTCGCAAGCATCCGGCGTGCAGCGGAGGAATCGAATATGGCGCGGCGTTCATGTGTGACCACAGTCAGAAAGTATACGCCCCAACGCCGATGTGAACGGCGATAATTAGCCATGTATGCAAGGTATCAGCCGGCGGCCGCGGCGTCAAATATCGGCCGCCCTTGACCAGAGTGCATTCGTACGGACGCGCCCTACCATTCCGCGTGCGTAGCAAAGCTACGCACCCTACCAACTGCCCCCCGTGCCAAGGTTATTCCATCCCCCCTATCGCCTGCTCCACGGCCCGGACAATCTCGCCATAGGCAACGAGGCGGCGGGCGGCTTCGATATCCTCATACAGCAGCCTGTCATCCTGCAAGTGGCTGATCTGCCGCCGAATCACCTCGTGGGCCACACGCGTACCCGCGCCGGGTTTGTCGCTCTGGAAGTCCATCCCCTGCGCCGCACACAGCATCTCGATCGCCAGCACGTGCTCCACGTTCCGCAGTATCGCCAGCGCGTGCAGTGCAGCCGTCGCGCCCATCGAAACGTGGTCCTCCTGACCTGCCGATGTCGGTATCGAATCCACGCTGGATGGGTGGGCCAGCACCTTGTTCTCGCTCACCAGCGCCGCGGCGGTGTACTGCGCGATCATGAACCCCGTGTTGAGTCCGCTGTTTTCGACCAAAAAAGGCGGCAGGCCGCTAAGGTGCGGGTTCACCAGCCGGTCCACTGTCCGCTCGGACATGTTGGCGATTTCCGCCAGTGCGATGCCCATGAAGTCCATGATGAACGCCAGCGGCTCGCCGTGGAAGTTCCCGCCGGATATCACTTCCCCTGTCTCCGGAAATATCAGCGGGTTGTCGTTGGCGGAGTTGATCTCGATGGCCAGGACGCCTCGGGCGTGGTCAATCGTGTCAGCTACCGCCCCGTACACCTGCGGAATGCACCGCAGCGTGTAGGCGTCCTGCACCTTCTGGCAGTTCCTGTGAGAGGCGATGATCTCGCTGCCGGCCAGCAGGCGGCGCATGTTCGCCGCGCAGCGGACCTGCCCCGGATGAGGCCGGACCGCGTGAACCTTCTCATCCAGCGACTTGTTCGTGCCCTTGAGCGCCTCAAAGCTCATCGCCCCGGCGATCAGGGCGTTCTTCAGCAGTATCTCCGCGTCCTTGACGACAAGGCAGCCCAAGGCGGCCATGAGCTGCGTGCCGTTTATCAGGGCAAGCCCTTCCTTGGGCTGAAGCGTCATCGGCGCCAGGCCCGCCTCTCTAAGCGCCTCCTCCGCTGCAACGCGCGCCCCGCCTCGCATGCATTCGCCCTCCCCCATAATCACCAGCGCAAGGTGGGCAAGCGGCGCAAGGTCCCCGCTCGCCCCGACGGACCCGCGGCACGGGATCATCGGCAAGACGTCGCGGTTGATCATCTCCAGCAGGAAGGTTATCAGCTCCGCGCGCACTCCCGAGTAGCCCTTCGCCAGGGCGTTGGCCCGCAGAAGCATGATCGCGCGGACGACATCCTCCCCCAGCGGCTCGCCAACGCCGACGGCGTGGCTCCGCAAAAGGTTTCGCTGCATGGCCTCAGCCTGGTCGGCCGAGATCACCTCGTGGGCAAGCTCCCCCACCCCCGTGCTGATGCCGTAGACGACCTTACCCGCCCGCAGCACCTGTTCGACCAGCTCCCGCGATCGTTCCACGGGCTGGCGAGCGCTTTCGGCCAGTTCCGCCCCTACGCCCTCCCGCGCGACACGCACGACGTCCTCGATACTGAGTGATGAACCGTCAATCTTGATCATGCTCGTCTCCGGACTGTCTCGGATGGCAGTCACTGGCACCGGCTGGTCCCGGCCGGCATGGCCTGGCACGGGCCGCGGCACGGATCCTTACGCTGCGGATCCGCCTAAATCTGCTCCGGGCGGCTTTGAGCATGCCACCCCCGCTCTTCTGCGTCAAGGCGTAGCTGCCGGAGAGCCCGTCATTTTGCAGCCGACGTATAATTTCCAGGCGCATATCGTTGCATTTTCACTGCGCTGGCCCTATGCTCTGGCCGGAGCACCGGATGAAGTGCGCCTGCACTGATAGAGCAAGCCAAACCGGTCGGCTGGGGCCATTGTTCTCTACGACCGACCAAGACCAAGACGGTGCATGTCATGTGTACTCACCCGTATAACCATTTTTGATATGTACACACCGACGAGTATGGCATACATAAGGCAATTTGGTCAGCTATAACCCCCTGTGGAGGTTCAATATGTCTGAAACTATTGAATCTTTTGTAAACAAGTTGCAAACTGAGGGTATTCAGGCCGGCGAAAAGCAGGCCGACAAGCTTCGCGCCGAGGCGCAAGTGCAGGCTGACAAAATCTTAGCCGACGCCCACAACCAGGCCGAAAGAATAATCGCCGATGCCAATGCCCAAGCTAAAAGCGTACTCCAGCGAGGTCAAACTGAACTCAAGCTCGCCGCCCGTGATACCGCTCTTCGCCTTCGCGAAGCTCTCCAGCGGGCGTTGAAGGCTGTTCTGGCCCATAAGGTCCAGGAGGCCCTGGCCGACACAAACCTGATCGGCACGCTGCTCCATGAGATCGTCCTGTCCTATGCCAAAGACCTCAAGCAACACCGCGAGGTCATGACGATCAACATCCCCCCCGACAAGCGCGAACAACTGAAGCAATGGGCCCTGAGGGAAATAGGCGAGCAGACCGTCGAAGGCCTGCGGGGCACCTTCCAGCTTCAAACATCCCTTGCCGAGGCCGGTTTTGAATACACGATCTCAGGCCGCACAGTCGAGGTCACCACCGACTCGGTAACGGCAGCCCTATCCGACCTGCTGAGCCCGGCCCTTGGCGAGTTGCTGGCCCAGGCAATGAGCGAAGACGCCGCCAGTTAGGAGTTGACATTGACCACGCCCGGTGAGAATGAGTATCTCCTCAGCGCCTTGCCGGCACTGGGCGAACTCGGTCAGGCTCCGCCGATAACATCGGTGGACCTGCTGGCGCATGTGCAGCCCTTCGCCCGGCCGCACGCGATAATACAGGCCGTGCTGCTCAGCGACGACCTGCTCCAACGGCAGGCGGTATTGGCCGGCGAAATCGACGAGCCATCGCCGGCGGTCCTGTCCGCGGAGCAGTTGCGCGAGGAAGCGCCGCTTCCGGATTACCTGCTGGCCTTACCCGCCCATGAAACCGCTACACACGTCATGGGCGATGACCTGCTGTGGGAGGCCTACTTCAGGTGCGTGGCGAAAGTCGCCGCTGAGTGCAGGTGTCGTTTCCTAGCCGAATGGGTCGGATTTGAGGTGGGCCTTCGCAACGCCCTTGCCGAATCCCGCGCACGCGCACTCGACCTGAATGTCGAGGGATACCTGGTCGCTACGGACCTGGCCAGTGATACAGACACCTTCGTGGATGTGCTCAACGAGTGGTCGACTGCCGCGACGCCGCTGGCCGGCCTGCGCGTGCTGGACCAGGCCCGCTGGGCGTGGCTGGAAGACCACGACGCGTGGTTCACGTTTCGAGACGACGAACTGGCGGCTTACGCCGTCAGATTGATGTTACTTACCCGTTGGCACCGGCTCAGGGAGCCGGAGCACAATACCTCCGCCGCCGAACACGCCGAGCCGACGCAGGCATAAGGATCGAAGACAGTGGCTGGAAAGATCGTTGCCGTTTATGGAAACATGGTGATCGCCGAAACAGGCGGTCGCGTAGTGCAGAATGCCATCGCTTATTGCTGCCGGGGTGATGGGACCAGGCTTCTCAGCGAAATCATCCGCGTGCGTGGTCGAGTTGCGGACCTGCAGGTCTTCGAGGAAACGCGCGGCTTGAAGGTCGGGGACGCGGTGGACTTCCACGAACAGATGCTATCGGTTGTTCTCGGGCCCGGCCTGCTGGGGCAAATATACGACGGCCTGCAGAACCCCCTGCCCAAGCTGGCTGAGAAGGTAGGCTTCTTCCTGGAACCAGGACATTACATCGACGGCCTGGACACCGAGAAGACATGGGCCTTCACACCGCAAGTATCTGAGGGCGAAACCGTTACGGCTGGCGATACGCTGGGCACCGTGCCGGAGGGCCTGTTCGCCCATCGGATTATGACGCCGCTGGACCTGCAAGGGGTATTCAAGGTCAAGCAGATCGCGCCCAAGGGCGACTACACCGTCAAAGATCAGGTCGCTACGCTCCTGGACGATTCCGGCAGAGAAGTGCCCGCCTTCATGCAGCAGAGCTGGCCTGTTAAACGCTCACTGAATGTATGCCGGCGACGCCTGATGCCCACCGAGCCGCTGGTGACCCGCGTGCGAATCATCGACTCCATGTTTCCGATCGTCCGGGGCGGCACGTACTGCATACCGGGCCCATTCGGTGCGGGAAAGACCGTTCTTCAGCAAATCACCTCGCGACACGCCGAGGTCGACATCGTCGTCATCGCCGCCTGCGGCGAGCGCGCCGGTGAGGTTGTCGAGACCCTCAAGGAGTTCCCTGACCTTACCGACCCGCGCACGGGCAGAGGCCTAATGGAGCGAACGATCATCATAGCCAACACCTCCGCCATGCCCGTGGCGGCAAGGGACGCATCCGTGTACACAGCCGCCACGCTGGGCGAGTACTACCGCCAGATGGGCCTGAACGTGCTGCTGCTGGCCGATTCGACCAGCCGATGGGCACAGGCTATGCGAGAGGTCTCGGGGCGGCTTGAAGAGATCCCCGGGGAGGAGGCCTTCCCGGCCTATTTGGAAAGCCGCATCGCGGGGTTTTACGAACGCGCGGGCGCCATTGAACTGAAGGACGGGGAAGTCGGATCGCTGACGATCGGCGGCACGGTGAGCCCAGCCGGCGGCAACTTCGAAGAGCCGGTCACTCAGGGCACGCTGAAGGTAGTGGGCGCTTTCCACGGTCTGTCGCGAGTCCGGTCCGACGCACGCAGGTACCCTTCCATCGACCCGCTGGAAAGCTGGAGCAAGTACAGCGGCATCATCGACCCCCAGAAGGTCCTGGAGGTCAAGGCGCTGCTCCGACGCGGCAATGAGATTGAACAGATGATGGCGGTCGTGGGCGATGAGGGCACGAGCGTCGAAGACTTCAGCATCGCCCTCAAGTCGGATTTCTTTGACAACTGTTTCCTCCAGCAGAACGCCTTCGACGAAGTTGACGCCGCCACGCCGCGCGACAGGCAGGTGTTCATGTTCGACAAGATTCTTGAGGTGTTGCGGCTGAGCTTCGGTTTCAAGGACAAAGAACAGGCCCGCGCCGCCATAATCCATGTTTCCGACCTGTTCAGGAACCTGAACTACGCCGCCCAGGACTCCGACGATTTCAAGAGGATCCTCGCTGGCATCAATAAGTTTATTGCCGAGAAGGGCGCAGCAGTGACGTCGCATGAACAAGAAACTGAAAGCGCCGAACCAGCCGAATCAGCCGCTGAAGCATAGAGATCCAACGATGCGACAATATTACGATCAAATAACCCGAATCGCAGGTAATGTCGTGACGGTTACAGCCAGCAACGTAGGTTACGACGAACTTGCAGCCATCACCACCGAGCAAGGCCCGAGCCTCGCCCAGGTAATCCACCTCCAGGGCGACCAGGTATCTCTGCAGGTCTTCGCCGGCACGCAGGGCGTGTCCACCGGCGACAAGGTCCGATTCCTCGGCAGACCCATGCAGGTGCCATTCTGTGACGACCTGTTGGGCCGGATATTCGACGGCTCGGGCGGGCCCCGCGACGACAGGCCCGCCATTGAGACCAACTACGTCAACATCGGCTCGCCCGCCGTCAATCCGACGCGACGGCACATGCCCGACAAGATGGTGCACACCGGCATCCCCATGATTGATGTGTTCAATTCGCTGGTCGAAAGTCAGAAGCTTCCGATCTTCTCCGTACCCGGGGAACCGTACAACGAGCTGCTGGCCCGCATCGGTCTGCAGGCCGATGCCGACATCATCATCCTCGGCGGCATGGGTCTGCGACACGACGACTACCTCAAGTTCCGCAAGACCTTCGAGGAAGGCGGCGTTCTAGGCAGGACCATCATGTTCATACATACCGCTGCCGATCCGGTAGTCGAGACCCTGATGGTGCCGGACATGTGCCTGGCTGTCGGCGAGCAATACGCCCTGCAGGGCAAGAGGGTGCTCGTGCTGCTGACGGATATGACCGCCTTTGCCGACGCGCTGAAGGAGATATCCATCATCATGGAGCAGATCCCCTCCAATCGCGGCTATCCGGGTGATCTTTACACGCAGATGGCGCGGCGGTACGAGAAGGCTGTGGACTTCGACACGGCTGGGTCCATGACGGTGCTGGCCTGCGTGACCATGCCCGGCGACGATGTGACCCACCCCGTGCCGGACAACACCGGTTACATCACCGAAGGCCAGCTTTATCTGCGTAACGGGCGAATCGAGCCGTTCGGCTCGCTCAGCAGGCTGAAACAGCAGGTTAACGGCAAAACGCGCGACGACCACCGCGCTATCATGGACGCGTGTATTCAGCTTTACGCCCTTTGTCGTGAAAGCCGCGAAAAGCGCGACATGGGCTTTGAAATGTCCCCATGGGATGAGAAGCTTCTCCGTTATGGTGAGATCTTCGAACGGCAGATAATGGATCTTTCGCTGAATATCCCCCTGTTTGAGGCGATCGACAGTTGCTGGACGATACTGGCTGAGTGCTTCGTGCCGGCCGAGACACGCATACGACGATCCATCATCGATGCGCATTGGCCGAGCCCGACGCCTGCGGCGTCGTGAAGTGCGGATTGCGGAATGAGGAATGCCGATTGCGGAGTGACTGAGTGGCAACAGCGACCGATGACATGAAACAGCGAACACGGGCGTTCGCCCTTCGTACGTTGCGGTTAAGCCAAGCGTTGCCGAAGGGACGTATCGGCGAGGTGCTCGCTCGACAATTGCTGCGCAGCGGTACGAGCGTCGGCGCGAACTATCGCGCCGCATGCCGTGCACGTTCCCATGCCGACTTCATCGCCAAGATGGGCATCGTCGAGGAAGAGCTTGACGAAAGCCTTTACTGGATGGACCTGATTCTCCAAGAGTCCCTAGTCACCCAACAACGCCTCGGCCCACTGATGAAGGAAGCCGATGAACTGCTGTCGATGACTGTCGCCTCCGTCAAGACCGCCCGAAGCAACAGACGAGGCGAAGCAACGAGGAAATCCGCACTCCGCACTCGGCAATCTGCAATCTAGCTTATGGCCAAGAAAGTCAAACTAACCCGCCCCGAGCTCAAACGGCAGCGCGACGCCCTGGCGCGGTTCGAGCGCTATCTGCCCATGTTGAAGCTCAAGCAGCAGCAGTTGCAGCTTACGATCCGCCAGATCAAGCTGGCGCTGCGCCGGGCGGAAGAGGTCCTTGCGCAGGCGAAGGCAACTTTCGACCCGTACCGCATTGTCCTGAAGGACATCGCCGGGCTTAACGTCAGCCAAATGGCAGAGCCTTCTGAGGTGCGAACGAACACCGAAAACATCGCCGGCGTCAGCATTCCTGTCTTCGTTGGCGTGGAGTTCCCCACCGCCATCTACAGCCTGTTTTCAACACCGCCCTGGGTGGATCAGGCTTTGGCCGACATGCGGGCTATCACGTCCCACCAGGCGGAGTGCCAGGTATTCCGCCGGCAGCATGAACTGCTTCAGCGCGAGCTAACGAAGATTATCCAGCGCGTGAATTTGTTCGAGAAAGTCAAGATACCGGAAACCAGGGAAGCCATACGCCTTATTCGCATCCGCCTGGGCGATGAGATGACCGCTGCAGTGGGACGCGCCAAGATTGCCAAGACAAAGCTCATCGCCATTGAGCACAACAGCGAGGACAGTTCCGGAGCAAACGACCCCGCGCAGGAGGCCAGGACATGATAGTCTCCATGCGAAAGGTCCTCATCGCTTCTCGCCGCAGCGATCATGATGCGCTGCTGAGGGCGCTCGGGCGGCTTGGCGTGGTGCATCTCGTGCCGGTAGAACAGGCTGCTGCTGTCGCCGACGAGCAGACGATGGCCGGCATCGACCACGCCCACCGGGCTCTGCAGATACTCGCGGCCCACCATCCCCACGGCGACGCGCCGCATATGCCGGCGGACAAGGCAGTCGAAGAAGCGTTGAGGATTCACCGTCAGACGTCCGAACGGCAGAACCGTCTTGGCCTGCTCCACCGCCGGATACTGGAGCTGAAAATGTGGGGCGACGTGCGCCTGGAGCAGTTTCAGGCCCTTAGACAGGCCGGGCTAAACGTGACCGTCATTTCTGTCGAGGCAAAGGATCTCGCCGACGTCCGCGGAGACCTGGTCCAGCCCATCGGGGACATTCACGGCGGACAGGCGCTTGTTGCCGTCGTCAGCCGGGGCGGTGAGTTGCAGTTGCCTGAATCGGCTCAGGTGCACGAGCTGCCCGCCCAGGACAGGCCGTCCCTGCAGGCTGAGGCCGCCGGGCTACACGAGGCTATTCAGGCCGACCGCAGGGAGCTGGGCCAGCTCGTACATCTTACGCATGCAATCGAAGAGCAACTTACCAACCTCCAGCGTCAAGCCGACTACACCGTCGCCTCACGCAGCATGCTCACCAGCGAGGACATAACCGCCCTGCAGGGCTGGGCGCCTGCGGAGAAGGCTGCCGGTCTCGCTGCCGACCTCGCCGCCAAGGGTCTGGACTGCGCTTGTCAAAGCTTCGAGCCGACAGAAGATGACGAGCCCCCGACACTGATCAAGTACCCCAGGTGGGTCAGGCCAATTAAAGGCCTGTTCGATATTATGGGCACCGTTTGCGGCTACAAGGAATTCGATGTGAGCGCGCCGTTCATGCTGGCTTTGCCCGTCTTTGCCGCTATGCTGATCGGCGACGGCGGGTACGGCCTGGTGATACTGCTGGGCCTTGGCCTGCTTCATAAGAAGGCAGCGCCTGCTCTGGGCAGGGACTTCGTAAACCTGCTCATGATCGTCGGGGCGGCGACATTTATCTGGGGATGTCTGACCGGCAGCTTCTTCGGGTTCTCGCTTATCAAGTCGCCTCTGATCCCCGTGAACATGTCTGATGAATCTCAACAGCTTGTGATGCGGATCAGTTTCTTTCTGGGAGCGATCCATCTGTCCTTAGCCCAGCTCTGGCAGGCCGTGCGCCTGTTTCCGAACATTCGTTTCCTCGGCAAGGTGGGCTGGGCTATCTTCGTTTGGGGAATGCTCGGCGTGGTGTTGCAGCTTGTTGCCGGTATCGATACATTCACAAGCGCCTGGCCGTATCTGTATTTCCTTGTTGCGGGGGCAGCGATGGCGATCCTTTTCGCCCACCCCAGCCGCAATCCATTGAAATGGCTGGGATACGGCATTGCCGATTTCCCCTTGTCGGGGATATCGACCTTCTCTGACGTCACGAGCTACGTCCGCTTGATGGCAGTTGGGCTGGCCAGCGGCGTCTTAGCCAGCAGTTTCAATACCATGGCAATGGAGGTGGGCTTCTGGCCTGTGACGATTGTCATCATGATCCTTGGACACGCACTGAATCTTGCGCTCTGCCTTATTGCTCTGTTCGCCCACGGCGTGCGATTGAACATGCTTGAGTTTTCCAACAACCTGGGCATGCAATGGACCGGATATGCCTACCAACCCTTTGAACAACCCATGAGACGGGAGAAACAAAGATGATCATGATTCCTTTCAGCAGTATGCTGTCCACAGCCGGCTGGCCGTTCGTCAGTCAACTCGGCGGCGCGTTGGCGCTTGGTCTGGCAGCATTCGGCAGTGCCCTCGGCATCGGCGTGGCTGGACGAGCCGCCTCCGGCGCCTGGGCCAAGGAGGCCAAAGCCGGGACAAGTCTGCGTTTTGTCTACATCATTCTGGTGGGGCTGCCTCTCAGCCAGACGCTGTACGGCCTGATCGTAATGAACAAGATCGGTTCGCTCTTAAATGACAAGCCCGAGGTGGCTATCGCCAACGCAGGCCTGTTGCTGAGCGCGGGCCTGATGGCCGGCATCGCGGAAATGATATCCGCCTGGATGCAGGGCCTCATCGGTGCATCCGGTATCCGCACGATCAGCGACGGTGAAGGTAAGGGCTTTGCCTTCATCATCATTGCGATGGGCATCGTTGAAACCGTCGGTATCTTCGCCATGGTCTTCCTGGTTGGCTTCATCACCAAGGCTGAGAAGGCTGCCGAGCAGGCCGGCGAAGCCGTTTCGATGCTCTACAGCAATCTAACCGCCATGCTGTGCTAGTCACGATGATCGCTGCTGTGTCGGCATGAACCGGCGTGGCTGAACTGAGGAAGCGAGTAACAAAAAAGCCGCCCGTCCCTGCTCGCGGGACGGGCGGTTGGTTTGCGCCATTCGGCCGGCTGTGCTTACATCTTGCTGGGCAGCGAAGGGCGGGGCGTTCGCCAGTGACGTCGGAAAAAGCCCATCGCCACCTCCGGTCGGCGGGCGTGCCCTATGCCTTCAATTACGGTGCTTTCGACGGTAAAGCCTCGCTGCTGCAAATAGGATATTCCCCGTAGTGACTCGCTGGTCACATTCGGCAGGTCAAGCGAACCGTAGTAGATCATAACGGGCGTTCGAACCGCTTCGGGCGGGTACCAGCCGTCCAGGTTGCCCACGCTGAAATTGCAGCTTCTCCCCACCACCACGCTGAAAATCTCCGGGTGGCGCAGCCCGACCCAGTAGGTCGGGAACCCACCGCCGGAAAAGCCCGTAATCATGATGTTGGCAAGATCAATATTGTAGCGATAGCCCAATATGCTTATCACGCTCATGATTCGCTTCTCATCCGCCAACATGCCAACGGGCGGGCCGTCACCGACTATCCCGTCAGTGTCCCGCAGCTCCGGAGCGACGACGATGCAGCCGTGATTCTCCCCGAGCATCTTCCACTCGCGAATGTGCATGTTGGCGATGTCCCAAGGCGGCGTGCCGTGACAGGTGATGATCACCTTGGCCGGCCTGTTGTGGCTGTAGGTGCTCGGCACGTAGATCCAGTAGCCGGCTCCGGTGGTTGGGTCCACCTCACGCCACTCGCTGACGGGCGTATTCTGATCTTGCGGCACCGCACAGCCGGACGCCAATGCAGCAACAACAATTGTCAACAGTATGGTTCGCATTCAATAATTCCCTGCAACAGTCAACAGAAAAGTATATTAGCAACCACGGCCTGGTCGAACAATAGCATCTCGACCCGCTCGGACGCCTGGTTGTGGCCCCGGACCTAGTGAGCCCTTGTCAGGATGCCCCAGTCATCTATAATGCCCCCTGTGAAGACCATTGCGATAATCAACCAGAAGGGCGGCGTCGGTAAGACGACAACCACCGCCAATCTGGGCGCGGCGGTCGCGGCCATGGGCTCGTCGCTCTGCCTGCTGGACCTGGACCCGCAGTGCCACCTCACCTTGCACATGGGGTTCGATGACGACAGCGACCAGCCCAACATCTACGACGTAATCGTGGGGGAAGTACCTCTGGCGGATGTCATCCGCCCTGTGGCCAACAACCTGACGCTCATACCCGCTTCGATAGACCTCGCCGCCCTGGAGAGCGAACTCGCCAACCAGCCCGGCCGAGAGCAGATACTCCGCAGGCGACTCGCCGAAGCGCATCTAACGACCGATTTCCTGCTGATAGACTGCCCGCCGAGCCTGGGCCTGCTGACTATAAACGCCCTTGCGGCGGCCGACGAGGTTATCATTCCGCTGCAACCACATTTCCTGGCGCTGCAGGGGCTGGGACAACTTCTTCGAACCGTTGATCTGGTCCACCAGCGCATCAACCCAAATCTTATGGTCCGGGGCGTTGTGCTGTGCATGTTCGAGCGGATCACCCGCTTGGCCAACGAGGTGGTGGCGGACTTGCAGAACTTCTTTGCTGAAGCACGCGGCGGCCCGACGACATGGTCGCAGGCGCGCATACTCGAGACCGTCGTCCGGCGAAACGTGAAGCTGGCTGAGTGCCCCTCCCACGGGGAGAGCATCTTCTCATACGACCCAACCTGCAACGGCGCGAAGGACTACCAGGCGCTGGCTGAAGAATTCATCGAGTTCTACCAGCCCAGCCTTGAGGAACCGGCCGACGCCAAACCGGCTGACGCTGAATCGGCTGATGTCGAGCAGACCGGCTCCAAGCCAACTGACGTCGGATCGCCGGCGACGCCGGCCCCTATGCCGGCCATTGCCCCGCCGACGTCGCCCGACGACCGGGGCCTGCCATCATGACGTCCGAAACTCACCCCTCGCGCCGCTGGCGCCGAATCGCGCTGATCGCTTGTATTGGTTCATGGGCGGCCGCCTTCGTGGGTACGCATGGCCCGCTGCCGGAATTCCCCCCATCGATAGACGTGTCCGACAAGTCGCTGCACGTGCTGGGCTATTTCGCACTGACGGCGGTATTCTGGCTGACGCTGTTGGCATTCGGAAAGGGCGGGTTGACGCGCATCAACGCCGCCGTCATCGTGATCCCTATCTATGGAATTCTGGATGAGATAACCCAGCCGCTCTTTCATCGCTGGGCATCCGTGCACGATTGGGTGGCGGACCTGTGCGGCATCGTAATCGCCGTAACAGTCCTTGAGGCGGCAGTGAGCTTCCGCCGCACCGTCAAGCGCCGCAAGAGCAACGACTGACGTCAAATCCCCTACTCGCCGAGGCCGGCTTCGGCAACTTCTATGGCTTTCAGAAGGGCCTTGGCCTTGTTGATCGTTTCCTCGTACTCCTTTTCGGGAACGGAGTCCGCCACGACCCCTCCACCCGCCTGAAGGTAGACCTTTCGCCCGCACATCACCATCGTTCGCAGCGTGATGCACGTGTCCATGTTGCCGGAGAAATCCACGTAACCCACAGCGCCGGCGTACGGTCCGCGGCGAGTGGGCTCCATTTCGTCAATAATCTCCATAGCGCGAATCTTCGGCGCGCCGCTCACCGTTCCCACAGGCAGCGCCGCCCGCAGCGCATCGAAGGCGGTGTTGCCTGCGGCCAGCTTGCCCTTGACGTCAGAAACTATGTGCATCACGTGGCTGTACCGTTCGACGGTCATAACGTCCGACAGGTCGATGGTGTTGGGCTCGGCGACCCTGCCGACATCGTTGCGGGCGAGGTCCACGAGCATGATGTGCTCGGCCCGCTCTTTCTCGTCGGCCAGCAACTCCTGTTCAAGGGCTTTGTCTTCTGCTTCCGTCGCGCCGCGCGTGCGCGTGCCCGCAAGGGGTCGGTTGGTTACGATTCCGTCTTCCACGCGGCAGAGGATTTCCGGGCTCGAACCGACTAGCGTCATCTCAGGCGTATTCAGCAGGAACATGAACGGCGAAGGATTAACAACTCGCAGGGCGCGATATATCTCGAAAGGCGGCGCTGGCGTTTCCACGCACAGCCGCTGGGATGGAACCACCTGGAATATGTCGCCGGCGGCTATGTATTCTTTGCACCGCTTGACCACGTCAATGTACTGGTCGCGGGACATGTTGGACTGGAAGGGCTTCTGAGGCAGACCGATGAGGTTGATGTCCTTGACGGCCTGCACGCCGCCTTCTCGCAGCCGACCTATGAGCCGTTCGATCGATTGCGTGGCTTCGTTGTAGGCAATGCCGGGGTCGCCGGTGATGTGGGCGTTGCAGACCACCTTGATCGTCTTCGAAACGTGGTCGAATATGACCATCGACCGATAGAGCCCGAACATGACGTCGGCAAGGTTACGGTCGTCCGGGGGGGCGTCAGGCAGCTTCTCGTAGTAACGGATCATGTCATACGCGGCGTACCCCACGATGCCTCCGGTGAATCGTGGCAGGTGGGGGCTATGCACGGGCTTATACTCCGCAAGGACTTTGCTCAGTTCGGCGAGCGGATCGTGGCTGCTGAAGGTCCGCTCGTGGCCCGGCGTGTGGATGGTGAACTGATCTCCCCGGGCCGTGAATGTCATGTCAGGGTCTGTTCCGACGAATGAGAACCGCGCGATCCGGTCACCCCCAACGACGCTCTCCAACAGGAAGGCGTTCTTCGCCGGGCCGTACCCGGCGGGCATCGCAAGGCGCTGAAAAGTCGTTACCGGCGTCAGCGCATCGGCCAACAGCTCCCGATAGACGGGCACCGTGTTGCCACGCTCGGCGAGCTTGAGAAAGTCTTCAAAGCTCGGATAGTAGTGTTTCATAATGCCTCTATCCTGAAGTATTGCCGCTCGGTCCTACAGCTGAGCGCCACGTGCGCGTCTGACGGCCTCCCACGCCACACCGGCGGCGCCGATCGCACCGGCATCGCTGCCGAGAGTGGCAAGGGATATCTTCATTCTCGATTCGGTCAACGACCAGTTCAGCCTGTTGAAATGCTCGCAGACAGGCCCCAGCAGGTCGTCGCCCGCTCGCGCCATTCCGCCAGTCAGGATAACCTGCTGCGGGTCGAGTATACGGCAAATGTTCACACACGCCAGCGCGATGTAGTAGGCTGCTCGATCCCACACTTCACCGGCCAGGGCGTCGCCTGCCCTGCAGGCTTCGTTTACATCGCGGGCGTCCAACGTGCCCTTTTCTTTCAGCACCGTTGCCAGCGCACTGTCGGCCCCATCCTCGGCGATTCGCCGTTGGGCAAACTGCGCCATGTACGTGGCCGAGCAGTACCTCTCCAGGCACCCGCGCTGCCCACATCCGCATGGCTCGCCGCCCGGCTCGATGATCATGTGCCCGAACTCGCCGCCTATCTTGTAAGCGCCGAGGAACAGTTTGCCGTCTATCACGATGCCGCTGCCCACACCGGTTCCCAGCGTAAGCATGACCATGTGTTGGGTGCCTTTCCCAGCCCCGCACAGGTACTCGCCCATGGCGGCGGCGTTGGCGTCGTTGGCGAGAAAGGCCTTTTTGCCCAACTCGCCGGCCACCTTGTCCCGCAGCGGCAGACCGTCCATGCCGGGAATGTTCGGCATGGCCATGACGACCCCATTGTCGATATCCAGCGGCCCGGGCGCACCGATTCCGATAGCAATGATATCCTCATCAGCCAGGTCGTGGCGCGTGATGGCCTGTTTGGCGCCATCGGTCATCCGCTGCACTACGGCGTCGGCGCCTTGTTCGATCGGCGTGGGCAGTTGGAAGGTCTCTGTCGCCTCGCCGCTATCGTTGAGCAAGGCGAACTTGATGAAGGTTCCGCCAAGGTCAATTCCGATGCACCATTGGGCCATGTCGGCTTCCTTTATGTTTCACTGCGGATACACCGGAAGCATTGTCGCCGTAAAATAGGGGTTTGTCAAAAATTACAGAGCCCCGAGCCGTTCTACGATTCGCCTTGCCACGAATCGATAATTCGGACCTTCTCCTTCGGGTCGACAGACGGCTCGTACTGCGTAAGAGAAGGAGCGACCTGTCTGAGTATAGCCAGTATCGCCTTTTCTCTCTCGCCATCCGGCGGGTCAGCGACAACAGCCCCCCGCAACTCATTGAGCAAAGGCCCCACCGCCCGGTCGCCCTTGGCTTGAATTGCCTCGGCGGCGGACTTTCGGGCGGCCTCGTCTGGGCCGGTCAATTCCCCAACAAGCCGGGATATGTCGCGCGCGTCGGCCTGGCGAAGCTCGTCAGCTACATGCTTCTGCCTTGCTGTCAGCGCTTCGCGGTCTTCAACGGTCAATCGATGCGGTAGGTTCTCCAACGCAGCTTTGATCATCATGGCCGCCACCACGTACTTCTTATCATCTTCCAGATGCGTCACTCGCTCGTGCAGATCCGCCAGGGCCTGGTTGAACGCCGCCAGACTCTCGGTGGCATCCATGGCCTTGGCCGCCGCCGGATCGTCCGCCGCCAGCAGCGCCGACACCCAGTCGCGCCACACCTCCTCGGCCCGGGGATCGCCCGCCTCGGCCAGCGCCGGATAGGCCTCGCCAAGAACGGCCGCCGCCTCCGCCGGACGATTTCCCTCCACCAGAGCAGCCGCCAGCTTGCGCTGCAGGTCCGGCAGCTCCGCGCTGCCAGCCAAGCTCTGTGCGGTCACAAGCATCTGCATCACGCGGATTCGTTGTTCGGTCGCATCAGCCCGGTCACTAAGTTCGGCCAGAGCAGCCTCAAGCACGTTGATATCCGCCCCGGCGAGGATGCTCATGGCCGCTTCCCACGCCTGCTGGCGGACGTCCCCATCCTGCTCGACCTCCGCTCTGGTGTGCCTCAGAATACCCGGCAGTTGGTCGCTGCCGCCGATAGTGCCCACAGCGACGATGGCCGCTCGACGCACCCCGCGGTCCGCATCGTCCACCAAAGGCGCCAACAATTCCACCCGACCGTCCGGGCCGAGCTTCCCTAGTGCGTGGATGGCAGCAAGCCGAACTGCCGCGTTGGTGTCCTGTAGGGCCAAGTGAACCGTTTCCGCCGCAGCCGGGTCGCCGACCATGCCCATCGCAGCCAAGAGAGCTTCGCGCAGTTCAACTCCGTTGGCGCTGCTCTCCGCTCTGCTGTATCGCTCCAGAAGGACCTGCTCAGCCCGCATAATCATCTCGCCATTCAGCGGATGGCGCTCGGCTATTCGGCCCAGAGCCCAGGCAGCCGTCGCCGACAGGGCAACGTTGTCGGAGGCGATGGCCTCCACTACAGCATCGAGCGCAGCAGGCTCACGCCGCTGGCCCAGGGAGGTCAGAACCGAGCTAAGCACCTGAGGGTTCTCCTCGGCCGTGAGCCTGCTCAGAAGGGCCGGGGTAATTCGTTCGTCCTCCACACTAGCCACCAGCAACGCCGCCGCCTGACGTACGCCGCTGTCGCTGTCAGCAAGCAGCAATATCGCAAGCCCGATCAACTCCGCCCGCGCGGCCTCGTCAGTAGTCTGCGCCTCAAAGAGCGTCTTTCCTGCCAAGTCGACCGCCGCAAGACGCACCTCAGGCATCTGGTCCTTCAGCAGCCTGATAACCGCCGCAGGTCGGTCCACTTGGGGAAGGGCCTTGTAATACTCCACCAGGGCCTCCCCCAGCCTTGTGCGCAGACGCCGGTTTTGATCCTCAAGTGCGAGTTTGGACCTCGCCAGCGAGTCGGCCAGGTCCGACATCCACTGGGAACGGTCTTTATCCTTGTTCTTAGCCCACCACATCTGCCACTGAGCTGGATCCTTGCCGAACGCCCGGATATTCGTCAGCCTTGCCAGGGCCTCCGCAGAGGCGTCGCGGATACCCGGGTCCGGATCGGCCATGAGCTGAACCAGCGTGTCGACAACCTCCTTGTCCAGCAGGTTGCTGAGCGTCTCGATAACCACTAGCCTTATTTCGGTGTTGCCGGCGCCGTCCAGTGCCATGTTCATCAGTTTGCCGGTTACGCCGTGGTTTTTGTATGTCAGCAGCGCACGGGCTGCCGGCGAACGGACGGTGGGTTCGGTCCCGATCAGCATCGCCATCAGTGGCTCGATAAACATCTCGCTGCCGCCCTGGGCAGCTATGGCTTCGGCGACGGCAATCTGTGCGGGCCGGTTCGTGGAATCGGCAAGGAAGTCACACAGGGTTTCAGCGGCCCGGGGGTAGGAGCGGTTCAGCAGCAGCGTCGCCGCCTCCAGCTTGGTCTTGGCAGACCGCTCCGGATCGGTCAACTGGCCAATGAGTGTGCGCAGTTCCTGTTGCAGCAACTGCGTGTCGTCATCCTGCGGGGGCTCTGCCGCCTGTCCGCCAGCAATGCCGACGGTGATCAGCAGCAAAGACAGTATCAGCGCTATCGGTACCCTCAGCCTCATCGCCCTGCCATCAGCGGGTTCGCGGCGCAGTAAACCCTTGACGATTCCGGCGCAGACACCCGCAGGCCGGCATCGCCCCAGACACTACCAATATTACCACTTGAGCTGTAGTTTTGTTCGGCAATAACCTCGCTGACGCATCTGAAAAAATCTCCTGTATTTGTCCCGTTGCAAAGTCCACTGTGGTTGTTACCATAGCAGCGATGCCAGCAAGTGCCGATAAACCCATTACGTACAAAGACGCGGGCGTCGACATAGATGCCGCCGACTTTATGGTCCAACTAATACGCCCGCTGGTCAAGCGGACATTTTCCCCTCGCGTGCTGGACAATTTCGGCGGGTTCGCGGGCTGTTTCGCCCTGGATTTCCCTCAGGGCCTGCTCAGGCGCAACTACCGCAGGCCTGTTCTGGTCGGCTGCACCGACGGCGTGGGCACCAAGCTGAAGGTAGCCTTCGCCGCTGACAAGCTCGATACGGTGGGAATCGACCTGGTGGCGATGAACGTCAACGACCTGATTTGCACCGGCGCTGAGCCCTTGTTCTTCCTGGACTATCTGGCCGTCGGAAAGCTCGACCCACAGCGGATGGCGGAGATCATCAAGGGCATTTCCGACGCTTGTGTCGAAAGCGGCTGTGCCCTACTGGGCGGCGAGACGGCCGAGATGCCTGACTTCTACGCCCCCGAGGAATTCGACATGGCCGGCTTCGCAATCGGCGTGGTCGAACGCGGCAAGCTCGTGGACGGCGGGCGATGCGAGCCAGGCGATGTCGCCATCGGCCTGGCGTCCAGCGGGCTGCACTCTAACGGATACGGTCTCGCGAGGCGCGTACTGCTGGAAAAGGCCGGCCTGAAGCTCTCCGACTGTCCCCCCGAGCTGGAGGGATCGACCGTGGCGGCGGAGATGCTCCGTCCAACTCGTCTGTACGTTAAGAGCGTGCTTGATGTGCTGTGGCACTATCGGGTCAAGAAGCCCGTCAAGGCGATGGCCCACATAACCGGCGGCGGGCTGGAAGGCAACCTCACCCGCGTCCTGCCGCAGGGCCTGACCGTTCGCATCAAACGCAATAGCTGGCAAAGCCCGGGTATTTTCAAGCTGATCGCCGACACCGGACCTGTCGATTCCATTGAGATGATGCGGGTGTTCAATATGGGCGTGGGATTCGTGATGATCGTCGCCCCCAAGTTCGCCTCATCGATTATTAGCCGTCTCAGCCGCAGCGGTCAGCAGTGCTGGGTGCTGGGAAAGGTCCGCAGGGGCGGCCCGGAGCTTCAGTGGGCATAAACACTGCGCATGGCGCGGTCGACCGAATCCGGGCGGCCCGCACTTGCCCGTCGGAAATGGGAGACATGATGAGTGTAGAACGGTTCGCATATTCGACCTACCTGATCCGAAGGAATGTTTTCAAGCTGTTCGGTGGGGCCTTTCACGTTTATTATCCGACCGGGACGCTGCTTGAAGGCAGACAACAGTAAACCTGAGGACGCTGCCTTGCCTGAAACAGCCAACATTCTCGTTGTAGGGTCGGTGAATATGGACCTGGTCATGCGCGCGCGCCGGCTGCCGGTCCCGGGTGAGACAGTCTTCGGGCGGGACTTTACCATCACACCGGGAGGCAAGGGCGCCAACCAGGCAGTCGCAGCCGCGCGTCTGGGCGCCAACTGCAGCTTGATCGGACGAATCGGAAGCGATTCGTTCGGGCAAATCCTGCTGGAGGAGCTGGAATCCGAGGAGATAGATTGCCGAGGCGTGTCGATCACCACGGAGCATCCCACCGGTGTGGCGATGATTCTCGTCGACATGAAGGGCGAGAATGCCATCGTTGTTGACGGCGGCGCTAACCGACTGGTCAACGCCGACGACGACATCTTTCCCAACGCCGAGCTCTTCGAGAAAGCAAACGTGGTGTTGCTCCAACTGGAGCTGTCGCTATCGCTGACGCGAGCGGCGATAGATCAGGCCAGGCGGCACAACTGCAAGGTGATTCTGGACCCTGCCCCAGCGCCGAGTTACCTGCCCGACGAACTTTGCGCTGTCGATGTCCTGTCTCCGAACATCGTCGAGGCCGAGCAGATCACCGGCTTGAAGATTGGCGAGGAACGAATTGACAAGAACATGGCCACCGATCTGATCGCCCGCGGGGCCAAGGCGGTCGTCGCCAAACTGGGCCACCGCGGTTCGCTTGTCGTTACAGCCGACGGACAATTCAGGCGCGTGCCGCCGTACAAGGTTAACATAGTCAATACCACCGGCGCCGGTGATGCCTTCACCGCGGCGCTGGCTGTGGCAATCGGCGAGGGACAAGGCCTCCCCGACGCCGCCCGTTTCGCCAACGCTGCGGGCGCCGTGGCTTGCACCAGGCACGGGGCAATTGCCTCCATGCCCACGCGAAAAGAAGTCCTCGCCCTCATGGCTGAGCAGGAAGACATCTAGCAATCCACCGCGCCTCAGACACTCGCTCGGGCCCGCCCCCGGTCAACCCTCGATGACAGACACGATAACCCGGCGTGTGCGCGGCCCGTCAAACTCGCAGAAGAACACCGACTGCCATGTGCCAAGCGTCATTTCTCCGCCAACCAACGGGATCGTCGCCGAACAGCCCGTGAGCGTGCTTTTGACGTGGGC
>Ga0180437_10002708_pt1 | contig 27602 bp, 24 predicted proteins | sample SS_ome_4_FD_132410 | JGI IMG/M metagenome (GOLD analysis project Ga0180437, IMG submission 132410) | Hypersaline lake sediment archaeal communities from the Salton Sea, California, USA - SS_3_D_1 metaG | ecosystem: Environmental > Aquatic > Non-marine Saline and Alkaline > Hypersaline >...
ACATCAGGACAACGTCAAACCAAGCATCCCCAGATATTGGGGTGAATCGATGCGATTTGCCCCCACATATGGGGGTAACCTGTCAGGCGTGGTTAGCCAACGTGATGATTAGTCATCTAGGGGATAGAAACCCCATATATGGGGGTTGACCTTGTTGGGCTTGGATTTTTCGCACAGCCTTGTCTCCTATACGGTTTTCCCTCTTTCGACGTTTTATTGCGTCTCTTGTCTGTTTATACGCAATAAGTGATATTCCCAAGAAGGAGAGATGCGCCGGGCTTTCGCGCCATCGGTATGGTATCGTTGCGGCAGTCAAAGAGTAGCCGCATATGCACAGTCGGGGTCTTGTCTTTTCTCTATCTTCCAATCACCACGACCACCAGGGTTGCGTCGGGTAGCGGGGGGATGACTTGCCAGTTGGGTGGGGCGTGGTAGGATTGAGCACCTGGGGGAGAGCCAGGATAATTGGCTTGTATCTATTGGCATTTGTTCCTGCGGAGAGCGTGTCCGAGGGATCGGATGGATGCTTAAAGTCTTGCGGCACGTCTTCATCAAGGAGGCTCGTGATCTCCTGCGCGACCGGCGGGCGCTTCTCTTTCTGTTTGCCACGCCGTTGTTGCTGCCGCTGTTCAGCGCCATCGGAGGAGCATTCGTGTTGTGGCAAATCGTGCGCCACACCCGCGATGGGCTTCCGATTGTGATCGTCAACGGGGATCAACTGCCAGGGTTAGTGGCAGAACTGGCTGACGAAACCTTGCTGCAACTGGCGGACGCGCCACCCAACCTGGAGGAGGCATTACAGAACGGTGAGCTGATGGCGGTGCTCGAGATTCCGCCTGACGCCACAGAGCGGCTACGGGCCGAAGAGCCGATCACCCTCACGCTCACCAGCAGTCGCAGTGGCTGGTTGCCCGACTTTGCCGTTACTACGCTTCAGGGGGCGCTTGCCGAGTATGAACGACAAGTGCTGACCGAGAGACTGTCCGGACGTGGGTTGGATCAGACATGGATGAACCCCATCCGTCTGGAACGGGAGGCCACTGCTCCGACAGGTATAGCTGCCGCTCCGATTGCCGGAGGGGAGGCCACTTCCTCGTTATTTGGCAGTGTCTTCCTGACGATGGCCGTCGTCTCGTGGGCCTTCAGCGGCGGGCTGATGCTGGTGGCGGATATGACCGTCGGGGAGAAGGAGCGTCACACGATGGAGCCTCTGCTCATCACGCCTTCGAGTCGGATCGGGATCGTGTTGGGCAAAATCGCGCTGAGCATTATCGTATCAGCGATTACTATCGGCCTGTGGTCGCTGGACAGCCTGGCCTATGTACTTCTCCTATCAATCTTGCCGACTGGTTCTACCAGCAGTCTCGCTATGCCTGGTGTCGCACAGTTGGGGGATCTGGGTCTCGCACTGGTGTGGCTGATGTTGCTGATGTTGCCCTTGATGACTATGGCGAACGCCATCGTGGCGGCGGTGTGTACCTTTACCAAGAACTACCGCGAGTCCAACCTTTTCCTAGGTGTCCTGCAACTGCTGCTCCCCGCATTGGCGCTCGTGGCCACTTTTGGCGTTGGCACTACACCGCCAGCGGGTGTGTACGCGCTGCCAGTAGTGGGCGTGCTGGTGACCATACGCGACTTGTTCGGCGGCGGAATCGCGCCAGAGGCACTGGCGCTGACGTGGGTGATGACCGCTATCTATGCGGCTGGCACCGTCATGTTGGCAGCTTACGTCTTCTCCCGTGAGTGGGCTTTGATGCGCGGTGTGTAGGGAAGGCGGTGTGGGAGGAGGGTAGGGTGACCAGGCGATGTGCAAGAGCGGGTTTATTTGGTTGTGCTTTTCGCCCAGTGATGCTAACATGCTCACGAACACGCTATAGCTTCCGAACCTATAGGCAATAAGGAGGTCGGCCATGGAACGGCTCAAGAGATTCTGGGACGCTTTCAAGGACATTGCTATTCTCTTCTCATTCCTCGTCAATATCGTTCTGGTCGTTGTACTGCTCGTGGTCAGCATCCCTGCCCTCCGGGCCGTCTTTGCCCTCAAGACCGGTCTGGTCGAGCCGCTGCTAAGTGACCTGGACAACGCTTTCGTCGGCCTGGGCCAGGCCACGATCGACACAGCGGTTCAGATCGATGAACTCATTCCTATCCAGTTTGACCTGCCTCTTGACCAGCCTCTTCCGATAGACTTCCAGTTGCCTATCGAGCAGGATACGACCGTTGTGTTGAACGCGCCGGTGCCGCTGTACATGCCAGCGCGATTCAACCTGCCTGGTGGCGGTGGGTCGATCAACGGGTCTGTTTCCCTTTCCCTACCAGCCGGTATGCAACTGCCGATCCGCCTCAGTATGCTGGTGCCGGTCAGCCAGACCATTCCTGTGCGCATGAACGTGCCGGTAAACCAGACCATACCTATCCGGATGGAGGTGCCGGTGCATATCAAGCTGGGAGAAGCAGGATTGGATCCTGTGGTCCAAGAGTTGCGCGGCGCTATTCAACCGACGAAATTGCAGATCGAAAGCCTGCCGGATGGGCTTGAGTTGCCGTGAACTGATGCATGGCCATGTTTCAGGCGCGGGTGATGTCAGGTTCCGGGCTGGCTCAGCTCTGGTGGCCCGGCCTGTTGAATGGGGCCAACCCATCGTAGATGCGCGTTCCGATCCTCAGACGTTGGTCAGCGCAGCCGCTTTGTTCCGGAGTGTGTTCGCCTGATGACTCAGCCCCAGATATGTGACTACGAGGGTTCCGCTTATCAGACCGAGTTCTGGGGACAAGGGCGCGAGTACGAGGACGCCGTCGAGCGTGTGGCGCTGCGTCACTTGTTGCCTCCGACTGGGGATCGCCTGGTCGAGATCGGCGCGGGCTATGGACGTTTGGGCGACCTTTATAGTGGCTACAACAAAGTCGTATTCTTCGACTATGCGCTCTCACAGCTACGGCGGGCGCAAGCGTTGTGGGGTGATAGTGGAGCCAATGGCCGTCCCAGCTATGCCTACGTCGCCGGCGACTTTTACAATTTACCCTTCGCCCTTGGTCTCTTTGACACGGTAACGGCCGTGCGCACGATCCACCACGCTGCCAACGCGCCAGCGGTGCTGCAGGGTATAGCCCAGATTCTCGCGCCCGGCGGTACGTTCGTGCTGGAGTTTGCCAACAAGCGCCACCTCAAGGCGATTCTACGATACATCGTGCGGCGACAGGATTGGTCTCCTTTCGAGCGCGAGCCGGTGGAGTTCGCGGAACTGAACTTTGACTTCCACCCGACCTGGATGCGGGAGCGGCTGACCGAGGTTGGATTCCAGGTACGAGAGCTTCGTACCGTCTCTCATTTCCGACTTGACCTGCTCAAGCGCCTGGTGCCCACAGGGTTGCTCGTATCGCTTGACCGGCTGTGCCAACCTACAGGTGTGCTGTGGCAACTGACACCCAGTGTCTTTATGCGCAGTGAGGTCCGCGCCGATAAACTCCCCGCTCCTCCAGGTGCGTTCTTCCGTTGCCCTGTCTGTGGTTCGACCATGCTTGAGAACGAGGGGGATGCGCTTCATTGTGTCGATTGCGGCGCGCGCTTTGCGGTGCGCGACGGCATCTACGATTTCAAGGCGCCGCTAGAGTGATGGCGGAGGCAGAGGATGACCGACACAATTCGCCAGGCGGTGTTTGCCGACCTGGTCTTTAACGAAGAGGGACAGAGGATCAAAGTGGTTGACATCGGCGATGTTCCTCACTACGCTGTGCCCGACGGCGGTTTCCTGCGGCACGTCGAGGCTGAGTACGTGGACCGTCAGATTGTGCGGTTAATGCAGGAGCGTATATTGGCGATGCGGGAGGCTGTCACCGAAGGAGTTATTCAACTGTTAGGCCAGGAGGATCTATTCACGCGGGCTTCTATCGAACATGCAATCGAGAACATGGAGCGCATCCTTGAGCCCGGCAACGTGGACGTGGATGAACTGCGCACCGCCCTATGGATGACTGGTTTTCGCGTCACAGTGGACGTACACGGCGACGTGGTGCACCTGGAGATCCCCGGCTGGGAGGGTGGGGAGCAGGACTAGTGGTGCATCGATGAGCCGCACTTGTGCGGCTCACAGACTTGGTGTATACTGACCGTATTCATACCATCACATGTTTAGGAGGGCCGGACTGATGAAGGTCTCCTGTCTGCAGGAAAACCTGGCTAAGGGCTTGAGCATTGTTGGACGCGCGGTCTCACCTCGTTCTACGCTACCCGTGCTCGGCAACGTGCTCTTGGCGACTGATGCCGGGCGGCTGAAACTCTCTGCCACTAATCTGGAAGTAGGCATCAACAGTTGGATCGGGGCCAAAGTGGAGGAGGAGGGAGCGATCACCGTTCCGGCTCGCACCTTTGTTGACCTGGTCAACGCGCTGCCACCGGAGCGAGTGGACATGGAGTTGATCGTGCGGACGCAGACGCTTAACCTCCGCGCCGGCCGCAGCGAAGCGAATATCAAAGGTATTGACGCGCAGGAGTTCCCCCTTGTGCCGGTGCCTGAGGGTGAGGGGGGCATCCCCATTGAGGCCGACGTGTTGCGCACGGCAGTCAGTCAAACTGTGTTCGCCGCTGCGACTGACGAAAGCCGACCGATCCTTACCGGGGTGCTGGCCAAGTTTGAGGACACAAAGCTCACCCTGGCTGCCGCTGACGGATTTCGTCTCTCGGTGCGCACCGTTTCGCTGCCTCAGCCTGTTCCCGATCCCTTTAGCATTATCATTCCTGCCCGGGCACTGACCGAGTTGGGGCGCATCAGCGGCGATCAGGAGGATCCCATCGTCATTACTGTCACGCCCACCCGCAATCAGGTGATCTTTCAGCTCACTGACATCGTGCTGGTGTCGCAGTTGATCGACGGCAACTTCCCAGACTACCGTCAGATTATCCCTCGGGATCGGTCAACCCACACGGTGATGGATACCGCCGCGTTCTTGAAGGCGTGCAAGACCGCTCTCATCTTTGCTCGGGACGCGGCCCATATCACTCGTCTCCATATCAAGCCTGGCACCGACCTGTCCCCAGGTCACGTTGTCGTCTCCGCCACCTCCGCCGAGACTGGCGACGACGTGAGCGAGTTGGACGCCAGCATCGAGGGAGAAGAGGTGGAGATTGCCTTCAATGTCAAATACCTGATTGATCTGCTCTCTGTAGCTGGCGCTCCTCAGGTCGCGTTGGACACGACCACCTCCTCTAGCCCCGGCGTTGTGCGGCCCGTGGGTGACGTAGACTATACTCACGTGATCATGCCGATGCATCTGGGACGGTAACCTCCCATAGTTGAAGCATGACGCGCCCTCAAGACGTGGGTCCTGAGGGCGTTTCCTTGTATATTGTGCGATACGTTTTACGGGAGATAGTATGAACGTTGCAAACTTGATAACGACACTTCGGTTTCCACTGTTGGTATTGGTGGTCTTGCTGCTCTACTTTGGTGGCTCGGTGGGCCAGCTGATTGACGCTTTTCTCATCGTCGTGTTGATCTTGATGGACTCGCTGGACGGCATCGTCGCCCGGCGGCGTCGCGAGCAGACCCTTGTAGGCAGCGCGTTGGATGTCGCCGCAGATCGATCCGTGGAGATCGTTCTGTGGGTGGCCTACGCACACTTGAAGCTGATCCCAGTGGTCATTCCGCTGACGGTCATCATTCGGGGTGCACTGACCGATTCCATCCGTAACATCGCGCTGCAATATGGGAAATCGGCGCATAGCATGATGAGGTCTTCATGGGCACGATGGCTGGTGGCCTCTCCCTACATGCGCACCGGATATGCTGTGGTTAAGGCGGTTGCTTTCACCATGCTCGCCATCGCTCTAGGCCTGAAGTCGGGCGGCTATGCAGCGTGGCAAAGCGTCTGGATCGTGGGTTCAGTGTTCACTTGGATGTCGCTGGCGTTATGTATTCTGCGTGGGGTGCCAGTGGTCGTCGAGGCTCCGGCCCTGTTCCGGTCGGCGGAGTTCCAGGTAGCTGCACCATCCGTCCCTCGCGAGTGAGCAGGTGCAGAAAGTGATCGCCTGATGCGTTTGCAGGATATCACCAGCAGTGGACCGGTGGCACGACTGGGCTTGTTTTTCGCCCAGCACTCGCCACGCTGGGCAGGCTACGGGCTAGCACAGGTCACCGCCAGCATCATCGCGCGTCAAAAGCCAGAGCTTTACTGGACAGTGCGAGCCAATCTCCGCCAGATCGTTGGCCCGGAGGCGGATGATGGCGTGCTGCATGAGATGACGCGCCGCGTCTTTTTTCACGCCGGGCAGGCGTATTACGATTTCTTTCGCGCCGTGGGCCAGCCACCCGAGGTGCTCGGCAAGGCGGTGCGAATTCCAGAGATCCTGATCGATCAAATTAAGGCTGAGATGGCTGGAGGCCGGGGGGTGTTGATGCTGGGCATCCATACGAGCAACTTCGACCTGGCTATTCTGGCGCTCGGTGCCCACCTGTCCTTCCAGGCGCTCTCGCTGGCGGATCCGGGCGCTGGCTTCCGCGTTTTCAATCGTTTGCGGGCCACAGGAGGCTTGGAGTTCACGCCGATCACACCCGAGTCGCTGCGAGCGGCCGTCCGTCGGTTGAAGAACGGCGGGATTGTCATGACCGGTGCAGATCGTCCCATTCCCCAAGATCGAGAGTTGATCGAGTTCTTTGGCCGACCGGCCTACCTGCCCACAGGACCAGTGCGGCTGGCGTTGCTCTCGGACGCGACGGTCTTTGTGGGTGGTTGCCGCCACAATGTCGACGAGGGATACGTTCTTGAGTATACAGGGCCAGTCGAGATGGTCCGATCTGGTGATCGACGAGAGGACATCCTCACCAATGCCCGCAGAATTGCGACCATCGTGGAGGAGTACGTCCGCGCGCACCCCGACCACTGGATGATGTTCCATCCCTTCTGGCCCAGATTGTCTGCTAACTAACCACGTCTGTTCCATCGTTCTGGCAATCCCAGCCGAAGGCGGACCCAGGCCAGGGCTTTCACGGTGAGCGCAATCCGCACAGCGCGAGCGTTGGGACCCAGAGCGAGTCCAGCCCCGCCCCGCGCAGCATTATCCCCCGTAGGATCACCGTATAGTGTCGCACCGAGGAGATGTGGGACAGCGCTCGCATTATCCCGGGCAGGTTGTTCGCTGGCACCATAAAGCCGGACAGAGGGCCACCTCCAGCATCGCCAACGCGAAGAAAAACAGTGTCGCCTGCTGCTGCGTGTGGAAGATCAACGAGATGAGCGTGCCCCAGCCGATCTGCACCAACGAGTAACGCTTCTCCGTAGCCAGGGGGTACCACCGATCCGCTTTCGAAAGCTCAAAGTGCCCAGTGCTACACTAATCCCAGCGGGGCCTGTAGACCTCATTTGGCGCCGCCTGCTAATCCCAGCGGGGCCTGTAGGCTCCATTTGTGGTCATCCACCGATTCCAGCAGTGCCCGTAGACCCCGTTTAGGGCGCCCCGCCCATCCCACTATCTCCTCGCTGAGACAACAGAATCTAGCGAATCTTTCACCAGCCGTATACACCATATGAACGTAGATGCGCTATGATACGAAATGTAGCTCTGGGGGCTGTTTTGGCACCTGTTCATCACTAATTTTTAAGAGGGTAAGCCAGGGAGTCCTAATGATGCCTCTTATGTCTCCATTAGGGCACAGGAGCGGCGACTCGGTGGTGAGTGTTGTACGGGGAGGGACAGGCGAATGAAAGAAAATGAGCTCATAGAGCTATACGAGGGTGGGAGGCGCGATTTCTCCAGAGCTGACCTCGAGAAAGCTGATCTGAGTGGGATCAACTTGAGCGGCGTGTCCCTGACTATGGCTGACCTGTGCGAGGCTGAACTTGCCGGGGCCTTTCTTATCGGTGCCAATATGATCGGCGCGGACCTGAGTAGGGCCAACCTACACGGGGCATTGCTGTTTGGAGCAGATCTGAGCGGGGCGAATCTGAACGAGGCGAACCTGAATGGGGCTAACTTGGTTGGGGCCAACCTGGAAAATGCGAATGTATCCGATGAGCAGCTCGCCCAGGCCAAGTCACTCCAATTCACGATCCTGCCCGACGGCACCCAGCGTGACTGCTCTCTGTGATCTGCTTGCTCTGCCGAACATGGCTTCATTGAGACTCGTGCCATGGGAGCAAGGAGTCGCTGGCACTACACCTCCCGTGGTTGCACTCCCCACGCTCGGACAGCCCTGTTGGTTGCCCTGATCGCTCGTTTACCAGTTGGGCATCAATCGTTTCTTGATTTCAGATTATTGCGTATAATTCAGTAAACAATGCAATAACAAAATCAGGGAACGAAATGGCGGCGAAGTGATGACCTCTGGCTAGAGCATAATGGAGATCGTTGTTTCGCCTGGCCCCAGAATCACGGGAGGCAAAAGCTGGTCAAGTTTGCGGCCTGAATGGACGTGCAAGATCGTTCGGTGGCACGAGCCTGACGCAGCCGCTTGCCACGACTACGTTCTGACCACCCTCGAGCTCTCAAGCGCACAGTCCGTCCCAGCATAGTCCGTGCACGATACACCACCATCCGCGTGGAAAAGCACCGGCGCGATGGGATGCGAGCCCTGGTCGCGAGGCGGTTGCGGGCGCGGGCCAGGATGGCACACCCGAGCACCGTGAGGCATTGGTGGGCTGCCTGAACACTCAACTGAAGAAAGCCCCCGGTCATGGCCAGGGCCGGTCAGCGAGTGGTCGCTTGCGGTTGGCAGCCGAGCGGGCATCGGCACTTTTAGCCGTCCCGGGTGTGGGCGCTCTCACAGGGCCACCATCGCCACGGTGCTGTGCGCGGAGACCTGTGAGCCTGAGCCGTCTTGGGTGTTGGTCGCGGTGGAGATATGGCTGAGGGCGGCAGGCACCGCCGAGGCGCGGCGTTTTGAGGACCCGGCAAGGGCTTGCATGCCTCGCGTCTCGCGATCACCGATAAACTGCACGGTCAGACTTGCCGACGCTGGCATGGATCTGGCGACGTCCAGCGGGGACGTGGACACGCCAGCGGAAGAACGACGTACCTCGACCCGCATGTCGGGAGGGCTCGTGCTCCTCAGGCAGGGAGGCAGCACACTGACCGCCTGCCTGGGAGGGTGAGAGGCCTCCTCTCAGAGGGTCGCGGCGGAATTGTTGCATATCGCGGGGCGTGACGCGTCAGGATATCAGCTACATCCGGGTGGACAAATGGCCGAGAGGGTGGAGATACATTCTCGGGTGGTTGGAGGCACAGGGTCGATGATTACGCGAAGGTGGTGGAGGCCTGTGTGTGGTTATGCGAAGCAAACGTGCCGTCGGAGCAGGAATAGAGGCACTGGAGCGCTGAAAACGAGGTGTTCCGTGCGCTCTGACTGTCACCGCCCGCACCAGCCCCGGCCCGTTTCGCTCGATGGGCAGATCATTCGCACCTCTCCTGGCTCCACGTCGGCGTTGCGCGAAACGGCAAAGCACGTCTCCCGTGCCTGCTCTACCCGCACTCGGCCCGCGCTGATGTCTGCTTCAGTCTCTCATCGGTCACTTGTCTATCGAGTTGGGGACATGCCCGGTCGGCGTTCACTCCGTCGCACCGTTCGGCGGATCGTTCGGAGGAGGGTTTCGGCCGGGCGTTCGGTCGAGCTCACGCCGAAGGCTCAGGGCGAGGCCTCGATCTGGTTATCGACGCAGGGCGGGGGTGGGCCGGAGGATACGGGGGACTTCTGCTGAGCCCCCTGTGTAGCGGCCGATGATGGCTGGGTGGCGAGGGCACTCGTGGGCCAGGTCCCTGCAGCGGGCGCAAGGGTGGGGGGCATCGCTGCGACGGAAGCTGCTTGACGATTGGCTGGACGCCCGACCGCTCGGGCACTGCCAATGGCAGGGCAGCTTGCAGAGGTGAGGCGATGACCAGGGAGCGATCATCTCCGCGAGCACAGTCAGTGACCTGGCACAGACTGATCCACTGTCGATGCCGGCCTGCGCTTGATGCGCTCCACATCGGCGGACCGAAGTCGAGCGATCCGCCGGCTTTGACCGCGCAACAGGTTGACGAACAGACGCAAGTGGAACAAGTGAACGACTGGCGATGGAGCTGTGTCGCCTCGGCAGGCTGATGGCGAGCTTGTGCAGCAGTGAGCAAGATATCGCACCTCTGGTGCATGCGAATTCTTCAGGGTTCCTTACACATATGGATGGTTCTTGGCGGGAATTGCTCCGCAAACCCGCAGCGCGAAGCACTTCACACCGTTCCAACGGGGGCTCACAATTATTGCGCGTTCTAATAAATAATACGCAATAATACAGTCGAGGGGGCATGTCCTGCTCGCTCACCGGAGCAATCGCCATACAGCGTAGGCAGCGATATCCACGAACGGTTCCCAGCCGTTGGCCAAGACGGCCGCACCCGTCGCCGCTATCGCGATCCACACCTGTGGCAAGCGAAGCATCAAGCGGACTGTTGCTCCCAGACGGTTCATTCTATCCCCTTGCCTGTTGCGAGCATCGTTGCCGATTCCGCTCGCTTCCGACGATTGCGCCACCGCTACGTTTCGATCGACCGGCTGAAGGTCCTCCGACCCTGGCGAAAGAAAGCCAGGGCCGGAACTGCAGGGGAGTCTTGGTCTAGTGCCAACAGTCTAGCACAGGTGAGCGCCGGTTGCTGGACGGGGACACGGCGGAGGGGTCGCAAATGATACACGGTGAGTGTATGCCCGAGCGACGCCCAACCAACTTGCGGCGAACGCGAACCTCGTGGAGGAATCAACGAGGCGTTGGACGAGTTGCTACCTTGGTCAAGAACAACTTCTATGGCAACCGGTCGTCGATCGCCGTTCAAAACGTGGGGAGCGGAAACGCTGACATAAGCGTGGCGTACTATGATCGGGACAGTACGAGTAGCTGGTCCGACTCAACGACCGGCCTTGAACCCCTCTCGACCCACATCTTTCCGGCGCAGAGCGCCATGCCCTCGGGAAAGATCGGATTGGCCCGCGTCACGGCCAATCAGCCACTGGCCTCCACGGTATACGAATACAGGATTTCGGGGGACTGGCGTATGCAGCACAGTGGATTTCTGGTGCGTGGTTCAGAGACTGTAATCTTACCTCGGGTTTACAAGAACTACGTTAGCGGCGGCAATACCTGGCGCACGGGCTCCCAGGTACAGAACGTGGGTAGTGGGACAGCCCACGTGACCGTGCGCTATTACAACACGTCAGGCTCCACCAACTCAAGCTGGAACCAGACCGCCACGATCACCAACATCTGGCGGGCGGTAACTTTCAACACGAACAACTCGAATCTGCCCGATGGTTTCGTCGGCTCTGCCGTCGTCACTGCTGACCAGGACATTGTCATTTAAGTGAATGTCTCCAACACTGGGTCCGGCGATGGGGGGATGAGTTACAACGGCGTCAATCGGTAGTAGAGATTACCCTTGGTGTCCTGCGGAGGAAGCACCACGGGAGTGGGAGTGCCAGGAGATGAGACTACCCCTCGAGTTTCGAGGGGTGGTCGTCTGTTCCTGCGAGATACCACTCGCTCGCGCCGGCGGGTGGATGACAGGCCGGGGCTCTCCCCCGGCCCGACCTTTGACGACAAGCCCGACGTGGAGAGAGAAAACGGCTGGCCTGCCGGGCGTGGGTTGGCGCGTCCAGGGCCAAGGAGGCTGTCTACGGCTGTGCTCGCCGGAGCCAACAGAACCAGCCACAGCTCGTCGCCAAAATGCTTGACTTCTCCCCCCCTGTGGTATAATAGATGTGCGCGACAAAGACCCGCACCGCAACCGCGCGGTGTGGGTCTTTTCCTTTTGAGCACTCTGTGGTCGGCTAAGCCGACCGCCGTTCGATGAAAGGAGATTGAGCGATGGATAAGATACGTAATCTGATTTCCACCCTGCTGGGATTGCTGGTGCTGGCCATGCCCGTGACGGTGTCAGTGGCGATGATTCTAAGTGGGTGCCAAGGAAGGGATGAAGGCGACTTGCCATTCGAGACAATCGAAAGAGCGGATTCCGCCGGTACAGGGGAGTATTATGAAGGTGAGAAACCCAAGCTGGTTATCATTGCCGAGGCAGCGGAAATCAACACGCTTGGGAATACAGTGTCTCCCGACGCCCAAGCGCAGTTGCGGAATCTGGATTTCGACCACCACTTTGTAGTTGCCGTGTTCCAGGGATGGCGGCCTACCTTGCCAACACCTCAATCTGGTGTTGAGGTGCAAGGAATCAGCAGGAAGGAAGGCAGAATTACAATCTACGCCCAGTTTTATAAACCCGTCGAAGGTTATGAGCAGAAGGACGTAGTGACTTCGCCTTACCACCTGGTAACGATGCGGAAAGGAGAGGATATGCAAGGTGAATTCGAGTTCGTTTTGAACGTTGATGGCGCAGACGTCGTCAGACAGACTCATCTCATAGACTAGGTTTTTCCCGACAACGATTCAGGAGGTCAGAAATGTGTAGAAAAAACACTATCGAGTCTTTGTTCGCGATGCTCACTTTGTTGGTGCTCGCCGTTCTCGTATTGCAGGGAACGGTACCCGTCTCCGGTTCGCACCTGGGCAGCTTCGGCTCACCCATCACGACGCCCGTCGTCCCAGGCCCAACACCAGTGCCACCGGTGCCGGAAGAGACGCAGAGGGCGCTCCAGTACATTTCCGAGCAAGAGGACATTCCTGTCGAGCAACTCGTCGCCGCCAACCAGCACCAGCGGGAGTACGAACTGCTTGGCAGGGTCTTCTGGGCCGTCACGTTGCTGGATACCAAGGATGACCGCTGGCACAACGTGATGGTGGACCTGGCCGATGGCCGCATCGTGGACGACGTCGAGGCTATTGAGCAAGCGGAGCGGGAAGCTCATCGCGCCAGGTATGGCAAACTGGAGCCGGCCCTGTTCGAGCATCTGAAAGCTATGAAGTCCGACGCCGAGGTGCCGGTCGCCATCTGGGTAGCCGGTGAACCCAAACAGAGCGAGGAAGAATTGTACGCCGCCCTTGCTGCCAAGTACCCCGAGGCCCAAGCCGCGCTAGAGCGTTCGGGAAATCCTTTTGACGTGGGCGACCGTGAGTTAATCCACGAGATAGAGGCGGAGTATGTGCGCATGCTGAAGGCAGACACGCAGGAACGAATCCGGCCCCTCGTGCGTGATTTGAAGGAACAGAAGTGTGCTGTGACCACCTTTGGCGCGTTGCCTGTCCTCGTCGTCACCTTGCCCAAGTCGGCGATCTTGGAACTTGTTGAGAGGACCGACGTAGGAGTTGTGTACCTGAGCGGAAAGAAGGAGCAAACCGAGTTAGATTCGGCGGTGTCCAGTGATCGCGTGCCCACTGTCTGGCAAAGGGGTTTTGAAGGGAATGGAGTCTATATCGGTATATTGGAAGGGGGAAAGGTTGATTTTACCGGCCCAGCAGGGCACAACTACTTGCAGCAAGGGGCAGTTAGGCCCTGCACTGGGGGCGATGCCTGGCACAAAACAATGGTCGCCAGTATTGCAGCCAGCTTTCACCCCACTTACATGGGCGTGGCTCCCGAGGCAACTATCGTGGATGCCTGTACTGACGGTACTGACATAGATACCGTTGCAGGCTTGGAGTGGGCCACCACTCCGGCAGACCCGATCAACTACAGCGCAGGCTTCGATCAAGACAATGCAATGCATTTTACAGACAGAGCATTTGATTACTGGGCCCGACAGGGCAATGACACTGTTACAAAATCATCTTCGGACACCGGAGGTTCCATTACTTCTCCGGGCAAGGGCTGGAATGTGATCACGGTCGGGGGCAGTGACAATCAAGAGACCTCAGCCTGGTCCGATGATGAATGGTGGGCAGGCTCTGGTTGGAATAACCCTGCGAGCGACCATAGGGACAGAGAGAAACCCGAAGTTGTGGCTCCTGCAGAATCTATAACTGCTGTTGCGCTGGACAATGGAACACGCACTGAAAACGGAACCAGCCTTTCCGCTCCCCAGGTGTCCGGACTGGCCGCCTTGCTGATAGATCGCAAAATCGACCTGGACGGATTTCCAACGGCAGTCAAAGCCATTATCATGGCCTCGGCGGTGAACAACGTTGACGGCCCCAGTGGGATACCGACCGGACAGGATTTGAAAGATGGAGCAGGTGCCATTGATGCAGCGCTGGCCGACGAGATCGCCAAGAATCGCTCGTGGTCTTCCACCACCCCGTGTGACGGTCCTTGCTGGTGGGGCTTCTACATCGACAATACGAACTTTCCGGACGACACCTATCTATACCGCTACTTTAATGCTTCACGGGGTGAACGTGTTCGGGTCGCCATCTCCTGGTGGTCGAATGCTGATTGCCCCGATGAGGACCATTGCGACTATGATCGGTTGGACACCGATTTGCTTTTGACCGTGTATGACAAGGATGGGCAGTTGGTGGAGGGCGCCCATTCGGCCAGTTGGGACAACAACTACGAACTGGTAGAATTCGTAGCGCCCAAGACTGGGCAGTACAAAATCGCCATCTACAAGGAGAGGGCTGACGAAATTTCCAACTACCTCGGCATCGCCTGGGTCAAGGACGCCACCTACCTGCCGGATCTGCGCAACGACGGTGGCTGGGTCTCGGAGTTCTACGTGCGAAATGACGGCGCGGAGCCTCGCGACGTCAGCATTTACTATTTCGATTCTGATGGCAACCCTACTCCCAAAGACTTTGACACATGCATCTTGTTTCCGAATCAGTGGAGCTGGATTCCGGTGAATTATCTCAACCGCATTCCCTACGGCACCACTGGCTCGGCCATCGTGGGCGGTGGCGAGGACGTGTCGGTGATGGTGGAGAACTTTCACAGTTCCGGCTCGCGGTACGCGGCGGCCGCCTATCCCGGCGAAACGGCTCCTCAACCACCGTCTATGCGCCTTACGTGGTCGAGAACTGGCTCACCGGCCACTCGTCTTGGCGACAGACCACCGACTTGATCATCCAAAACACCGGCACCCAACAGGCCAGCGTCACCGTCACCTTCTACGACAGTTGGGGTGGCTACAGCGGTTCTCACCAGGAAACGCGCACCATCCCAGCCAATGGCCAGGAAACGATCCTCGGCACAGAGCTGCCTAACTGGGAGAGTGCCTGGCAGGCCTCGCTGGCTTCGGCGGTGATCGAATCTGACCAGCCGGTGGCAGTGATAGCCGAAACCAAAACGGGTGTGGCTTCCGGGGGAGGAACCATTCCGTATCCCCGTCTCTTGGGCAGCTATCGCGCCTTTACGTCAGGTGCCGACGAGGTATACATGCCCGTGGCAGCCAGGGAGTACTACAACTACGACAGCAGCCTCCAGGTACAGAATGCCAGGAACAGCACTACCACATTCCGGATCAAGTACTACCGCCTTGGCGAGAGCAGTCCTGTGCTGACCCTCAACAACCTCACCGTCGGCGCCTACCGTGCGATGAACTTCTGGCACCCGACGGGGTTGCCGGTCGACTTTCTGGGTTCGGCAGTGGTCGAGGTGATCTCGGGTGGACCAGTGGTGGCGATGGCTCAGTACGATCTCTTCGACACGGCCCAAAGCCGCTACGGTGTGAATCAGTATGAGGGGGTGACGGCAGGGACGAGAAGCGAGTTTCTGCCCCACGTGCAGGGGTCGAGCCCGTGGGACTGGACCGGCATCCCGGCGCAGAATATGGGGGACAGTACAACCGCAGTCACGTTGAGGTTCTATCAAGAGTCTGGAGCTCAATACGGTGATCCGGAAACCAAGACTAACGTCTATCCCGAGTCGGCGGTGCTCTACCGGTCGGAGATAGCGGCCATCTCTGGCTCAGCGGTGACCTCGTCGAGCCCGGTAGAGCCGATTGCGCTGATGGTCAACTTTGACCGCTCGTCGGGGACTTGGACGAACAGGGACAGGATGATGGGGTATGGGGCAGTGAGATGATAAACAGCTGAGCTGTGAGCAGACGTCGAGCCAAAGGGTAGAAAGTTGAGCGCATAAGCTGGCAGCGTGGCAACAACAGAGGCGGCCTCTTGCAATTGCCAGAAACCAGGTTTTCCGTGTAAGCGAAGCGACAAAACCTGGTTTCTCTCCTGTAAGCTGAACTGTATTGCCGAATTCGACCACAATCACTACTACAACGGCGTCTACCGGTGATGTAACGCGAACGTCAGTTAGATCGTTCTCCGCGGTCGGTACTGGATGGCCTCCGCCAGGTGGGCGGTTTCGATCCGCTCGCTGCCCGCCAGGTCCGCGATGGTGCGCGCCAGTTTGAGGATGCGGTGGAAGGCCCGAGCGCTCATCTGGAGCTGCTGCATCGCCGCCCGCACCAGTCCCCGCCCTGTCTCGTCCAGTTGGCAGATCTGCCGCACCTCCGCTGGTCCCATGTCGGCGTTGCTCAATAGCGACGTGTCCACGAAACGCTGCCGCTGCGTCTCCCGCGCCTGCTCCACCCGCGTCTGGATTGCCTGCGATGGCTCGCCCAGCCGGTCGTCGGTCAGCTTGTCATAGTCCACCCGTGGTACCTCGATGTGGATGTCGATGCGGTCCAGAAGCGGCCCGGAGATCCGTTTCTGGTAGCGGCTGATCGTGGACATCGAGCAGGTGCACTCGCGCACCGGGTCGCCGTAGTAGCCGCAGGGGCAAGGGTTCATGCTGGCGACAAACATGAAGCGCGCTGGAAAGGTCAGCGTGCCGGTGGCGCGGGCGATAGAGACCGTGCCGTCCTCCAACGGCTGCCGCATCCCCTCCAGCGTGCGCGTGCCAAACTCGGGCAGTTCGTCCAGGAAGAGCACCCCCCGATGGGCCAGGCTGATCTCGCCGGGACGCGGCCAGTGTCCACCGCCGACCAGCCCGGCGTGGCTGATGGTATGATGGGGCGCACGAAAAGGGCGATGCCGGACGAGGGGTGTGTCCGAAGGCAGCAGGCCCGCGATGCTATAGATCTTGGTCACCTCCAGCGATTCCTCCACGATCATCTCGGGCAGGATGGAGGGCATGGAGCGGGCCAGCAGCGTCTTGCCAGCTCCCGGAGGCCCGGTCATCAATACATTGTGCCCGCCAGCGGCTGCCACCTCCAACGCCCGCTTGACGTGCTCCTGGCCCTTGATCTCCGCAAAGTCAGCGGCGTACTGTGCAGGTGGCAGCGAGGCTGCGTCCAGGTCGGGTTCGTAGGGTGGAATCGAGCGCAGTCCCTGCAGGTGCGCTGCCAGTTGGCCCAGGTCTTTTACCGGGAAAACCTCCAGGCCGTCAATCAGGGCTGCTTCGGGGGCATCGCACGCGGGGACAAAGATGCGCCCAATGGACTGCTGACGAGCGAGCGCAGCGATGGGCAGGATGCCGTTGACGTGACGTACGGAGCCGTCAAGCGACAGTTCGCCGACGAAGAGCGCGTCCTCGACCGCCTGGGGCCACGCTTGCTCCGAGGCGATGAGTACCCCCACGGCGATGGGCAGGTCGTAGGCAGGTCCCTCCTTGCGGATGTCTGCCGGGGCGAGATTGACGGTGATGCGCTTGCCTGGAAAGACCAATCCAGAGTTTTTCACCGCGGCCCGCACCCGTTCACTCGATTCCTTGACCGCGGCGTCGGGCAGGCCGACGATGATCAGCGATGGCATCCCCCGCGAGGTATCCACCTCCACCTCAACGATGACCCCTTCCAGGCCGACCAGGGCGCAACTGGTGACTTTGGCGAGCATGTATGGCTCCTGTAGGCGGTTATTGGGGATAGTGTAGCACAGAGGTGTCCAGGTGACAAGGTGGCGGGAAGCAGAGGGCGCGGGAGATGCATCACGCTTCGCGCGTCACTCGCTTGTCAGGCACGGGCGCATCGTGTAGAATGATGCAAATCGCTATGAGGAGGCTTGGACAGAGATGGAAGCACTCAAACAGCGCATTCTGGCCGAGGGCCAGAACCTCGGCCGGGGCATTCTTAAGGTAGACAGTTTCATCAACCACCAGATCGACACCCATTTGATGTTCGAAGTCGGACGGGAGTTGGCACGGTACTTTGCCGATGCCGGCGTGACCAAGGTTATCACGGCTGAGATTTCTGGCATTGCTCCAGCGCTGGCGACGGCGCACGCGCTGAACGTGCCGATCATCTACGCTCGCAAGACCCGTCCGATCACGATGACGGGGCCCGTCTTTGTCGAGGTCGCGCCTTCGCATACCAAGGGCAGCGACGTGTTCCTGATGGTGGCGGCGGAATTCCTAGGAGAGGGTGACCGCGTGCTGGTGGTGGATGACTTCCTGGCCACTGGAGCGACCATTGAGGCGCTGGTGCGGTTGATCGCCCATGCCGGTGCGACTTTGGTTGGCATCGGTGCGGCAATCGAGAAGCAATTCGAGTGTGGTCGGGCGGATCTATCCTCTTATGGCGTGCCCATTGTGTCGCTTGCCGTTGTCACTGATATGAGCGATGGCAATATCGTGATCGAGTAAGAGTAGAGGTGGGTGGATGGGCCAATGAGTAGCACCATCGCCATCCTCGATTTTGGGTCACAGTACACGCAACTGATTGCCCGGCGCGTGAGGGAGTTGCACGTCTACTCGGAGATGTTCCCCTGGGATGCGTTGCCCGAGCACGTGCTGGCGCTAAAGCCACGGGGTTTTATTCTCTCGGGCGGCCCCGCCAGCGTCTATGCACCCGGCGCGCCCAGGCTGCCGGATTACGTCTTAGTACAAGAAGTACCGGTGCTCGGCATCTGCTATGGTATGCAACTGCTGGCTCACAATCTCGGTGGCCGTGTGGCTCCCGCTGCCAAGAGGGAGTATGGGCCGGCAGTGGTGGAGCCGGTCGGTCCGGAGAACCCATTGTTCGGCGGTCTCCATCCTCCAATCCGCAATCTGAAGGTCTGGATGTCCCACGGCGATCATATTGAGGTGCTGCCACCGGGGTTTGAGGTGCTGGCCCGCAGCGCGAACTCCCCTGTGGCGGCCATGGGAGACCCAGCGCGAGAGTTCTATGGTCTCCAGTTCCACCCCGAGGTGGTGCATACTGACCGGGGGCAGGATATTCTCCGTCAGTTCGTCGTCGAGGTCTGTGGTTGCATGCCCGATTGGACGCCAACGGCCTTCATCGAACGGGCTGTGAGGGGGATCCGTGCTCAGGTGGGGGATGGTCGGGTGGTATGCGGGCTCAGCGGTGGGGTCGATTCGTCCGTGACGGCGACGCTGGTACACCGGGCCGTGGGTGATCAACTGACCTGCATCTTTGTCAACCAGGGACTGCTGCGGCGGGGTGAGCCAGAGCAGGTGGTACGCACGTTTCGGGGCCAGCTCGGCATGCGGCTGGTGCCGGTGGACGCGACCGAGGAGTTTCTGGGTGCGCTGAGCGGCGTGACCGATCCAGAGCACAAGCGGCGCATCATCGGTGAGCGCTTCATTCGGGTGTTTGAACGGGAGGCGGCAAAGTTAGGAGAGGTGTGCTTCCTGGCCCAAGGCACGCTTTACCCTGACGTGATCGAGAGCCGTGGCCCAGAGCGCCAGGCAGCAGCGCGCATCAAGACGCACCACAATGTGGGAGGGCTGCCTGCGGATATGCAGCTCGAACTGGTCGAGCCCTTGCGTTACCTCTTCAAGGATGAGGCGCGGGCGGTGGGGGAAACGTTGGGCCTGCCGGACGAGATCGTATGGCGACAGCCTTTCCCTGGGCCTGGATTGGCGGTGCGCATCGTTGGCGAGGTCACCTGGGAGCGACTGGAGACGCTGAGGGCAGCGGATGGAATCCTGTTGGAGGAATTGGATACGGCGGGCTTGCTGCGAGATGCAACACAGCAATCCTTCGCGGTGCTGCTGCCGATACGGAGCGTGGGCGTGATGGGGGATGGTCGGACGTATCAGCACGTCGTCGCTATCCGTGCCGTCACTACCGAGGACTTTATGACCGCGGACTGGGCTCGACTGGACCACGAACTGCTGGCTAAGCTCAGCAATCGCATCGTTAACGAAGTGCCGGGGGTCAACCGGGTGGTGTATGATATTACCTCAAAGCCCCCGGCGACGATTGAATGGGAATGAGTTTGGGGGCGGTGTGATAGATTGGGGCTACATCCTTCGCCGAGCGTGGGAGATCACCTGGGGACGCAAGGTCTTGTGGCTTTTTGGTTTTCTCATCGGCCTAGGAACGGTGAGCACGCGCTTTGCCCCGAGCGGCGGTCGTTGGGAGCGAATAGCGCGGGAGTTGCCGCCGGACGTGCAGCGCGTTGTATCCGATTTCCTCTCTACTCCCTACTTTACCATAATGATCGTGCTCCTCGTTTTGTCGGGACTGGTCCTTGGTGTTGGGCTGGCGTTGCTTGGCGCACTAGGGCGAGCAGCGCTGGTGGATCAGGTGCAGGCCGCGGAAGATCGCGGGGTGGTCAGCCTGCAGGCCGGTTGGCAGGCTGGTCGGCTTCATATGTGGTCGATTTTCCTCATTCGCCTGTTGCTTGGATTGCCACTTGCCCTGTTGACAATGGTCGGTGCACTGCCCGCCCTTGGGACGGCACTCCTGATCGCTGGGCAGGAGCAGCCCGGAGTGGTGATACCAGGCATGTTGGGTGTAGAACTGGCGCTGTTTGTCTGTCTCTTGCCCGCCGTCTGTCTGGCGATACTTCTCTCTATTCCGTTCGGCCTGTTGCAGGAATTGGCCGTTCGTGCCTGCGTGCTCGAAGGCAGCGATGTGCGCAGCAGTATCGCTCTCGCCTGGGCGATGCTCCAGAAGCATGTAGGGCCATTGATGATCGTGTGGCTCATCGTTCTGGGTGTTGAGGTCGGCAAGGTGATCCTTATCATCCTGCCGTCGGTACTGGCGGTGATGGTGCTCACAATGGGGGCCTTACTGACGGTGCTTGTCTCGCCATTGCTGTTCACTGCACTAGCGTTGCTCATTGGATTGTTGGCGTGGCTGGTGGGGGCTGCCGTCAACAGCGTGGTGGAGACCTTTACCTCTGCCGTATGGACGTTGGCCTATCGTGAGTTGATGGGCCTGGGATTGACGGGAGAGGAGGAGGCTCCAATCGTGTGATCCGTTGTTGCATCGGCGCGGAGATGGCGGTATAATGTCAGGTGTGAGCAGACAGGGCCATTCCCCTCCTCACTATCGGCCCTTCTGTCCGAAAGGAACCGGTTGAGTATGGAGCGTGGAGTGACATGAACCTGGCGAATTCCACTGGTTCCACAATTGAGCCTATCATCGGCACGTTGCGCGTCGTCAACGGCCGGCGCCTGAAGGACGCGGCGCCCTGCGCGATGGCCCTGAGCTCGCCGTTACGGGCGGTTCGTAGTCGAGATGGTGAGCGACTATTCATTCTGTTGGATGTAAGTGGGCCGGTTTCGTCACACCTCTATCGAGAACTGCGCGAGGTGGTGACAAGGGTGTATTGGTCCTCCACCGGCAGTGTCACAGCCGCACTGCGCCAGGCGGTGACCGCCGCCAATCGGCATTTGTTCCAGGCGAACTTGTACTCCGCTCCCTCCGATCGGTACCACGGTGGCCTCGTCTGTGCTGTATTGCGCGATGAAGATCTCTTTGTCCTGCGGGCTGGCGCTGTACAGTCTTGTTTCCTTCACCAGGGGCGTCTGAAGAGCTTCTCCGGGAACGAGGATCTGGCTCCCTTGGGAGTGGGCCGGGTAGCCGATGTGCGTCTTCACCACACCTACGTCGCCCCGGGTGACAAGCTACTATTAGCTTCGCCCAGCTTGGTTCACATGATGGATGATACTGGCCTTGTTCGCGTGTTGGCCCGTGTCGAGGTGCGAGAAATACTCGATGGATTGGAGCAGGTTGGGGCTGGAGCTGACTTCTCCGCGCTGGTCGCGCGCTGGCCCCTGCCAGGAGAGGCGAGTTCGGTCGAGTCGCGTAAACCAGCTTTACGCGGAACCCAGGGAAAAGTACCTGGGAAGCGCAAGAGCCGTTGGCCATTCTCCCGCCTCGGGGGATCGGCGAGACTGGACCTCAGCGAGGCCCCAGTGACCCCAGTCGAACCGATCGGTCAAACTGTCGAGCCATACGAGCCAACCCGGCTGGAGCCGCTAGAGCTTGAGGTGGAAGAGGGAGCGCCCGCGGAACGCGAGTATCCGCTTCCCAGCCGCGAACCGTTTCGCCCGGAGCCGGCCCGCAAGACAGGGCCTAGTTTGGGGGAAAGAGTAGGAGATGGGGTCCGCATTGTGGGACGTGGGGCTGTCGCTGCTGGCGGATCGCTGGCTGGTGGGGTGGGTACGCTGTTTCGGCGGATGCTCCCCGATTCCAGACGGAAGGCACGTCGCAGGGCACGCCCCTCACGTCCGCGTGCTCCCCGTCCAATCCCCAAGGAGAACCGCGGCGTGATGGTGGCTGCCGCTATCGGCATTCCGATAGTGCTGGCTGTCACGGTGGCCTTGGCCTACCGGTCCTTTGGAGCGCAGGCGCGCTTCAGGGGTCTCATCGAACAGGCGGAGGAAGAAATGACGTTGGCTCAGGCTGTCGGGGGCACCACCGAGCCATCCCGGCCTCACTGGGAGGCTGCTCTGGGGCATGCCGATGCCGCCGTTGCCCTGCGGTCCGACGACCAGGTTGCTCTAGCATTGCAGGCCCAGGCTCAAGCTGCGCTCGATCTCCTCGATGGTATCATCCGCTTGGAACCTGTCCTGTTGAAGGACTTTGGAACGGGCACTGTCCCACGCCAGTTGGTCGTTCACGGACGGACGATCTTTGTCCTCGACCCGGCTGGGGGGTGGTTGTCTCAGCTGACCCTGAATCAAACCGGCGATGGCCTAGTCGAGGAAGGGGATATACCAAGCCTCGTCAAGACGGATCAACCGATCGGTGAGGGAACTGTGGGGAGCTTGGTCGACTTTGTTTGGGTTGATCTGGCAGGTGGGCGGCAGACGAGCGGTCTCCTGGTTCTTGAAGAGGATGGGGCATTGATCAGCTACGACCCTGCCTGGCAGATCGAGGGAGGAGCGCCCCAGTTGCAGCGTTCTTTTCTTGGCATACCTCCAGAATCACCCAGGGCTGTCGATACCTACGATGGTCGGTTGTATGTCCTGGACGTCGCTATTAACCAAATCCGGCGCTACGAGCCGCGAGGAGACACCTATCCTGAGCGGCCCGAGCACTACTTTGTCGTCCCGCCATCCCGGCCTTTGGGCGATGTCCTAGATATGGCAATAGATGGTTATGTCTATCTCCTCTATGACGATGGGGCTGTCCTCAAGTTTCTGCGGGGCGAGCTTGAAGACTTTGATGTGCGTGGGCTACCCGGTGATCTGAGTCAGGCGGTCGCGTTGGCCGTGGACCCAAATGGGAACAGCGGCGTGGTCTATGTGGTCGATCGAGGTAACAACCGCGTGGTGGCGTTGGGGCCTGATGGGACCTTTCGCGCGCAGTTCCGCGCCGACGAGGCTTTTGATGCGCTGGAAGCGCTGGTGGTGGACGAAGCTATGAGGCGAATGTACGTGATCAGTAGCGGGCGGTTCTATGTGGCGTCGTTACCCTGATTGCTGTAGTTGTGTTATAATCGGCTGGCAAATCTGACGGATTTGATAACTCGGACACCGCCGCAGTCGTATCAAAGCGGGGGTGTTTTACTGGGAGGATGGTTAGTGCGACGCATTACAAGACGAACACGTGGCTCTAGCAGCATAGCTCAAGTGCTTCTAACAATGGCCTTGGTCGTGATGTTCTTGATTGTCGCTGGTGCAGTGGGGCTCTTTGTGTTCGACCAAGTGTACGACTTCACTTTCGCTTCTGAAATCCTGCCTAACTTCACCATAGAGAACAGTGAAGATCCCAGCGAGGTGGTCTACGAGCGGGGTAAGCCAGTGCCACGCTGGGAAGGTACAGAGCGCATCAATGTCCTGGTGATGGGCATTGACCAGCGCGAACACGAAGAGGGTCCCTGGCGCACCGATACGATGCTGATATTGACGATTGACCCGATCACCATGGGCGGGGGGATGCTCTCTATCCCACGCGACCTATGGGTGCCCATCCCTGGCTACGAGGAAGGGCGCATCAATACCGCTCACTACCTCGGTGAACTCTATGATCACCCTGGCGGCGGTCCAGCGCTTGCGGTCCAAACTGTCCAGTACAACATTGGCGTTCCGATCCACTATTATGGGCGTTTCAATTTTGCCGCCTTTGAGGAGGTGGTGGACCTCATCGGCGGGATTGACGTCTATGTGGAAGAGGAGATTGACGATTCCGAGTATCCATCTAGTGACCCTGCTGATCCTTACGGTGTCGAGCATCTGGAAATCCCGGCTGGCTGGCAGCACTTCAATGGTGAAATGGCGCTCAAGTATGCCCGTACCCGCCACTCCGCCGGTGGCGATTTCGACCGCGCCAAACGTCAACAACAGGTCATCTTGGCGATATTCGACCAGGTGACACGGCTCGACCTACTGCCACAACTGGCATCGCGCGCGCCCGAGCTGTGGCGCACGTTGCAAGGTGCCGTAGAGACTGATCTGAAATTGGATGAGATCATCGCGCTGGCACAATTGGCGAGCGAGGTGGAGACAGACAACATCCGCTACGGTGTGGTTGACGAGCACTACACTCAGTTCTGGACCACGCCTGATGGGCAGCAGGTCTTGATCCCGCTGCGCGACCGTATGCGGGAGATGCGGGACTATATCTTCACCACCGAAGCCCCCTCGCCTGGGTATTCTGAGGATCCCGCAACGCGCTTAGCGGAAGAGGCAGCCGTTATCAGAGTGATGAATGGGACAACGACAGCGGGGCTGGCCGCACTCACGACCGACTATCTCCAACAGCAGGGCCTGCAGGTCACGAGTCCTGACAACGCCGACCAATCCGACTATGCCCAGTCGCTGATTATCGTCTACACGGGGAAGACGTACACAGCCGAGTACCTCACCAATCTTCTCGGCCTTCCGTTGACCGCTGTGGTACACGGGCCCGATCCTGATGCCGAATACGATATCGCCGTGATCCTGGGAGCCGACTTCCAGCCGCGGGAGCAGTAGAGGGTGGGCTGTCCGCTGTGGACAGTGGACAGCGATAATTCGTCTCAGCTTCTGTATGGACTGGGGTTCTTGGGGCATTCCCTCAGGTCTTGACTAGTTCTCGTTTTCACCAACCTGTAGCGGCCCCTCCGCTGGCTGCTGTGCCCGCTCTCCCAGCAGGCGTGATTTCTTGTAGGCTGCCCAGATGGCCTTGGAGAGTACCGTGCGCAATCCCCCCTTTTCTAGCTGGTAGATTGCCTCTGCGCTGGTGCCACCGGGCGAGGTGACCATGTTCCGCAGTTGGGCCAGATGCAGATCTGACTGTTGGGCGAACTTGACCGACCCCAGCACTGTCTGGAGGACGAGCAAGCGTGCCTGACGACGGGAGAAACCCAGGTGTACCGCTGCGTCCACCATTGCCTCCATCAGCAGAAAGATGTAGGTGGGGCCAGTGCCGCTGACGGCGGTGGCCATGTCCAGTGCATCCTCGTGGGTGACATACATCTCCAGCCCCATCGTCCGCAAGATGGCCTGCGCTTGGGCACGTTGTACCTCAGTGACCGCCGGTGCCGCTGTCCACACGGTCATTCCCTCCCCAATCTGGGCCGGAGTATTGGGCATGGTGCGCACGACGGCGGCGTGGTCGAGTCCGGCACTGATAGTGCCGATGGGCATCCCAGCGACCGTGGAGAATACCAACGCAGGGGGCCGCACGTGACCCCGCAATTCGGTCAGCACCGTGGGTAGCACCTGGGGCTTGACCGATAGAACCACAATATCGGCCTCGCTGGCTGCAACGACATTATCCGTGGTGACACGTACGCCATAACGGGCTTCCAGTTCCTCACCGCGTGCACGCCGCGGGCCGCTGGCGACGATCTGTTCTGGATCCACGCCCCCTACACCCACCAATGCAAGGATTATCGCCTCGGCCATCGTGCCACTGCCGATGAAAGCTAGCGTCAATTGTCGTAGTGTATCTATAACTGCCATCTCTGCTCCTGTACGATTCACCGTTGATTCTCGTCACTACTACTACTTCAGCTTCTCCTCCCCGCCAAACTCCCGATGCGGGCTCAGTTCTTCCAGGATTTCTTGATCCTCTGATGTGAGTGCCCCTTGCACCATCCGGGTCAACAGCGCGCCTAGGCCAGGTCCCAACATGTATCCCTGCCCGCACATTCCGACGGCGTGGATATAGCCATCCGGCTCCTCCGTCCGGCCAACGATGGGGAAACCATCAGGCGTCATCGGGTAGAGACCTCGCCACGTGCGGCGGACCTTGATGTTGGCCAGTTTGGGCATCAGATCGACCATCCGCTGGGCGATCATGGGCAGAAAGACCGACGTCTCCCGCCGGTCGGTGCCGACGATGGGCGGTTCTGGCGTGATGCAGAAAACGACGGGGCCGGGCCGGTGTTGATAGAAGTAATAGTGCTTGGAGTCCTCGGCAGGCCGGATATCCACTACCATTGGCACCAGAAAGCGGGCTACTGGCTCGGTGATGCCTGCTTCGTGGCTATCGGGCACCACTGGCACATCGAGCCCGGCCAGTTGGGCCACTGTCCGTGCCCAGGGACCGGCAGCGTTGATGACTGTGCCTGTGGCATAGCCTCCCTTGTCCGTACGGACCCCCACCACCCGCCCACGGCGGCGGATGATGCCAGTGACCCGTTCGCGGAAGCAAAACTCTGCCCCTCGTTCCCGCGCCTGGATGAAGAAAGCGTGGGCGGTTAGCAAGGGAGATGCTGATCCATCTCCCGGGGAATAGGTCCCGCCGATGAGGCCGTCGGGATTCAGGTCTGGGATGATCTCTAAGAGGCTGTCTTTTCCCAGCCAGTTGATGTCCAACCCATAAGCCTGTTGTATCTTTAGCAGATCCTTTAGAACAAGTTCCTCCCGTTCCCGGTAGGCCACAAAGGAATAGCCTCCCTCATACCATTCGATGTCATCACCGTAGGTCTCCTGCCAGGTAGAGAAAACCTCGATAGACTTGATACAGAGGCGGATCTTGGACGGGGCGGAATGGGTGGCCCGGATGCCACCGATAGCGGCTTTGTTGGAGCCCTGGCCCGGACTGGCGAACTGATCAATGACCAAGGGCTTGAGCCCAGCTTGGGCTAGGAAGAAAGCAGCTGGTAGCCCGACGCTCCCAGCGCCGACAATGATCGCATCATATACTTTGGTCGTCATGCGTGTCTCCTTGTGTATGAAACGTGATAGATGCCGTCATTCGTGGTCGCATTTCACGTCCTAGCCCAGCATCCTTCCTTCTCCCCGTTACGTATGGCAAAGCATAAGCACTTGCCCCTGATGCACCACTGCCTTTGCTGTTCGTCAGCCACGTCTGCTCGCCTCTCTACTCGCCAATGTAAAAGATACGATAAATTACCCCGCTGCTATCGTCGGAGACGAACAAGCTGCCATCGGCCGCTGTGAGCACATCCACAGGGCGACCCCCGTTGGTCGCATTTTCCCGCAGCCAACCGGCAGCAAAGTTCTGCGCCGATCCAGGGCTTCCATCATGCATCGGGATGCGCACCACCTTGTAGCCTGTGGGCTCAGTGCGGTTCCACGAACCGTGGAACGCGACGAACAAGTCACCCTGGTACTCCTCAGGAAACTGATGACCGGTGTAGAATGTCAGTCCCAGCGGCGCCGAGTGAGCCTGCATCTCGACGGCGGGTGTCGATACCCCGTCACATGCACCGGCCTCGCCAAAGTCCGGATCCACGATCCG
>Ga0180437_10002709_pt1 | contig 27598 bp, 15 predicted proteins | sample SS_ome_4_FD_132410 | JGI IMG/M metagenome (GOLD analysis project Ga0180437, IMG submission 132410) | Hypersaline lake sediment archaeal communities from the Salton Sea, California, USA - SS_3_D_1 metaG | ecosystem: Environmental > Aquatic > Non-marine Saline and Alkaline > Hypersaline >...
GTTGCAACTGCAGACCGCCAAGTGACCTTCACTACCGCAACTGCCGCTACCGTGGCAGGGACGGCTACGCTGAGTCTGATCTGCGTGCCGATTGGTACTGAAGATTCCCCGTACACGACCCAGAATACCTGATAGGCTCTGGGTATGAGTGCCGGGATAAGAAATGTTAGCGGCGACCTCTGTGCCGCGAAGTGGATCTGGATCCGGAATGGACGGCTGCTTGTCACTCGTCCAGACGGTGATGGGTAATCCTGGCACTCAGGTCAATACAGGTGGGGCTCTTCGGAGCCCCGCCATTACCTCTTTCGGAAGGATACCGTAATGGCCCAACCGCAATCGAAAGCAAAGAAGAATGTTGAAAACGTCGCCTCTCTCTCGAAGAAACTGAAGTCCTTGTCGAAGAGAGTCGATCAGCTCGAAGCGAAACGCACTTACGCGCCGCACTCTGATGATAGCAAGAAGGTGAATAACCGCGATAAGGGGGCAGAACAGAACGGTGGCTTGAGAATGACCGATTACGATAAGGTCGTGAACATCGCCAACGTTCTTGCCATCCTGAACCCGAAGCTTGAAGTCGATGGGCGGCACACAATCGAAAACGTCCAGGCTATTGCAGGATACCCTGTTGATGTCGACATGATGGACGCTGCCTACGAGATCTTCGAGAAAAGAAAGAGGTAAGGCATGAACCTCCGGCAGATACGCGAAGAATGTTGGGCTCAAGCGAGAGATGCGGCTGAAGCGGATGTGGATAAGCTTTGGCCGACGAAAGAGATGGATCGCTATATCAACCGCGTCTATCGCTTTATCGCTCGTGAAACCCAATGTATCAAGGACAGTACGACCGCCGCTGTCTGCCTGATCGATGTGGATCCTGTTGACTATACGACCTACGCTGCCGGAACGCTCGACTATATCTGGGCGAATGACTCCGACGATTGGTTGTATCAGAAGGATGTCACGCCGTACCTCTTGACGCTTCATACCTCGATCCTTCAGATTGACATCTGCAAATGGATGTCACAGCCTTGGGCGTTGAGGAAAGTCTCTTATCGCAAATGGGAAGTCAATCCCTGGTGGTTCAAAGTTATCGGGCAGCCGACTGAGTATGCCCAGGATCTTGAAACCGGAAAGATTGCCTTGAACTACCGCACGGAATCTGCCGACAAACTGCACTTGCATGTGCGTCGGATGCCGCTGACAGATCTTGCAGCGGATTCAGATGTCCCAGAATTTCATATCCAGTATCATGATTTCATGATCAACGGGATCATGATGTGGATGTACCGAAAGCGCGATGCTGAGACTCTCGACGAAGCCAAGGCAACCGAATTTGAAACCGCCTTCCTTCGTGATGTTGATGAAATCAAACAGCAAGTGAGTCAAAAAGAAGAGCATCTGCGCCCTAACCAAGCGTTGAGTGCCTTCTTATGAGCAAACTTTGGAGACTCACAGGTTTCAGTGGAATCAATAACGTACAGGATCCGACAGCTATCGAGCAGCCCTCTGTCGACGCTCAAGGATCCGCGTCCGGTGCTGTTCAACTCACCGACTGCATAAACTTCGACATTGATGATTCCGGTGGCCTGATTCAGCGTGACGAGAGTCAGGCCATCTTTGATGCCGAATACGATGCAAAGCTTACCCAGACTTTGGGTGGGCGCACCTTTACCGCCTCTGGTAGACAACTCCGCTACACAAAGCCGTGGTCCGATGAAGAGGATTCTCGCCGCTCCGTAATCGAATACGTCGAGCAGATCGTCCTGATCCAGGAAGTCGAAGTTGGCATGTGGATCAGCACGACAGAGAAGATCTTCTACCACAGTGGCCGGAACCCTACCGTCAAAGGAGGCTTCGCCCAGACGCAGAGCTACGACTTCAGGGCGATTGCAGGAACCGGAGAAAAGGTTCATCGCTCGAAGCTCGGGCTCGATGGAGATGGCTTTGTCGCGATCTTTGCAACCGTGAAAGGAATTTGTTACGGCGAGGACAATGGCAACCTGGTCAATATCAGCGAAGGTATTTACAGCTACGAACCGGCCTATCGTGGAATAAGCTATGTTAAAGAGGAAAACGGTTTGGTACAGTACCAGGTAAGGCTGCTGACTCAATTTGGTGGATCATTCAATCCATTTGAACGGAAGAACGAAATAACGGTCGACACTGTATAGGAGAAAGATCATGGGAATCGAAAACTTTGACAACCTGCCAACAACGACTCATGCCGATGACGATCTGTTTGTTGTCCAGAAGAACAACCCTCCGGTCGGATCCAAAGAAAAGTCTTTGCTTCCGGCTGTCGCCGCCGCCCTTCTTGCGAAGAACGATCTTGCTGTTACGACAGCATGGACAGACAACGCGGATGGAACGGGTGATGTCGAGCTGACATTTACCCTGGGTGGATCCGCTTTGACGGAGCCGCTGTCCGGCTTCTTCTATGTGAGCGAAGTAGCGACCGGCCTCTCAGCATCCTCTCTCGATACCGGAGCCTCCGCAGGGAAGGGTGTCATCGCGCCGATCTTGAGTGCGGCAACGTCGCACTATCACTTCATTACCAACGCAACAGGTGAGCTTGACCTCACACTGACAAGCAACGCAGATTCGTACTGGATCGTGTTCCAACAGAACGACGGAACGCTGCTGATCAGTGACGAACTTGCTATCACCGGACCATAAATAAGGAGAAATAATCATGGCAATTCGTCTTTCTGATGCTGCTGCTGCTTTGATGGCCGGTGATTGTGGCCTTCGTCGTGCTCTCTCTGGAGCGCACATGGTTTTCTACACCGGTACACAACCCACAACTGCCAACGATACGCCTGGATCTTCCCAGGCGATTATCGCGTTTACTCAAGATGATGGTGTCTACGTCGCTGAAACTCGCCCTGTCTGGTCGGGCGTGTTGAGTGGCCTGGCCGGTACTGCCGGGCTATCCTCGATTGTCATGGACAATTGGGAGATTCTCGGCGCAACTGTGACCGGCACGGTGCTCGATACAATCGGTGCCGACATCGCAACCCAGATCAACGATAACATCGCAGCCCTCGACTTCTACGCAACCTACGACACAGGAACAGATACCCTGTCGATCTACGGTCCTCATGGAGTCGGGACTTCGATGAACTCGATGGTCTTGTCCGTCACAACGACCGGTACGCTCACCTTCACGCATACGGGCGGGACGGGTGCTGTCGATACTTCTGGCGTTGCTGTAGCCAACGGGCTGACCTTCGATGCTCCTGCCGATGGTGCAGGGCTCTCGACTCCTGAAGATGTCTTCTACATCACAAAGCCTTCCGGAGAAACCTGGAAGGGCAAGAACGGATTTGGTCCGGCGACAGCTGCCGCGACTGCCGTCTTCTCGGGGATCGTCAACGGGAACGCCTATACAGCCGGTTGGGGAAGGATCTGCGCCTCTTCGGGCGATGACGGCTCCAGTGCAACGTCCGGCGAGAGCGGCTACATCAGGCTCGACTTCTCGGTAGGAACCGGAAGTGCAGACTTCCTGATGACTCCAACCGCTTCGTTCACCGTTAACACGACGAGCGGCTCTGAGATCGAGTCGGTGATCAATACCTTCCGGCTGAAGATCGCAACTGAACTCGGCTAAAGGAGAGGCTCATGGCAACATTTTCAACAGGACTTAGAGATGCCGTAGCAAGTGGCTTGTCCTGGCTTGAGGCATTGTCCGGTGGACGGATCTACATTTATAGCGGGACAAAGCCAACGAGCGCGGATGACACTCCAGTTGGAACGTTGCTTGGTATCTTCACTCTGAACGGGGGTGCTTATACGGCCCCCGTAAGGAGTACAGCCGACATCCAGATCACAGGTGGCGGGGGTGGCTCAGTCGATACCGTTAAGGTTGGCGGGATGGATCTCAATCTTATCGGATCTGCGGTGGCATGGGATACGAATGCCGACACCACGGCTGCCGCCGTTGCTGCCGCTATCAACACCACTTCCAATCCTCTTGGCATCGTGGCTACCGTAAGCACTGACACCGTAACCCTGTACCTTCCCTATTGGCTCGGGGCGAATGGCGACAGTCTTACGCTTGCTACGACAACAACGACAGTTACGCACAGCACGGACGCGACCTTCTCCGGTGGCACGACTTGTGTCAACGGCCTTGACCTCGATCATCCGGCAAGTGCCGGTGTGATCTCGAAACCGTCCGGAACAGTCTGGGAGGCAACCGCCCTGGCAGACGGGACCGCTGCCTGGTTCCGATGGGTTGCCGGTGGATCCAGTTACACCGGATCGTCAACTTCGGACATTCGCTTCGACGGAGAGATTGGAACATCCGGAGCTGAATTGAACGTTCCTTCAACGAGCCTCGTGAACACAACCACGCAATCCTGCGCAACATTCAGCGTGAATATTACCGGAGTGTAATATGGCAGAACTGACCACTCAATATGATGTCACGGTGGGGATGATCTCCTACGACGGCTACCTTTATATCTTCTCCAACGATGGGGCAGGATTGGGCGGCATGGACATCTATAACGAGTCGACATTGGAGCTTCATGCCTTTGTCACGCTGCCGCTTCTTGTCACTTGCGGGACTGCCGGAGAAAACGGCATTTTCATCGGAACAGATGCAGGGATTTATACCATGTCGTTTCCTCCCGAAGGGGAAGGCTCTGCAACTCTCACGATTGATGACGGGACAACTCCTGCGATCAGCGATGTCAACGTCAGCGGGATTGCGACGGACGGGACGAATCTCATGGTCACGCATGATGCGGGGGTGGATTATATCACCGGATCAACCGTCTATTCCTATACGGACGCATCTGGAGCAACGAAGCCCTTTATCGACACCGTGAATGGGATGATTCTTTTTGCGCCAGGGACTCCGACGGACGGAGGCATCGCGATCAAGCCGACTCCGACGGCCAATTGGGACATCTACGATTGCAACGAGATCAACGCTTCCGGATTCATCTGCCGCTTTCCTGGGACAAACGGAGCGGCTCCTGACAAATGGTTCTTTCCGACGGTCTACTTCTCAACCGGTGGAACCGATGCCTTCGAGATCCAGAACAACAGCCTTTACATCAAAGGGGTAGACGATGGCACGACAACAACCCAGGGATTTAACGCTATCGGCGGCCCGAATGGTGCGCTGCCGCTTTCCGGCAACCTGACCATTCATGTGAAATACAGCGGATGGACTGAGATCGAAACCTCCGGTGCTGTTACCACACGGATATTCGCCTCGCTGCTCAAAACAGGTTGGGGGAAGATTGCCGAGTTCTGTATTGCATCAGGAAACAGTAACCGCAAACTCGATATGGTGCTTTGGCCTTCAACCGGAGCTTCAACGACGGCTGTCAATCCTCACAACGTTGATGCCGGTTGGCTGAGAATCACCAGATCAACAAGCGTTGAAGAGGCTGATACGGTGACGCTCGATTACAACAACGGAACAACCGACGCGATCCCTTCCGCTTCATGGTTGACTGCCGTTACTGATACAGAAGCGAATCCGTCTTACTACCAGGCCGACTGCATACTTGCCCTGGGAACGTATTTCAACGGTGGCGGTTCTCTGACCGAGATCGATGCGTACTTCGAACAGGTTCATGTGTCCTGCGACAACGCAAGCGCGACTCATCTCCGGCTGCTGCATAATACCTGCAACGACATGGCTTTTAACGCGAACTGCTTCTTCTTCGCAACCGATAGCGGAATCAGCATTGTCAATCACGTTGACGGGATCACAGACATGGTGACGCTCACGGCCACGGAGCTTCCGGAAGCCACGGTCGAAGCGATATCCGTCGATGCCGATACGGACGAGACAAGTGGCCGTGTTTATTTTGCAACAACCAACTATGTCGGGTACTACGACATTGGGACAGGAGAAAAGGTTTGGGGCTCCTCTGCCGGAGTCACAAGCATTGAAAAGTACATCCAGGGTGATGATACCTTCATAACGCACGGCGGGTAAGCTCATGGCAGTTATTGTATGGCAGACAACGGGAAGCGGAATTCAGACAGTTGCACCGGCGGTTGACGGGCAGCTCGATCTGACTTTTGCGCTGACAAGCAGCCTGAATGTTTCCTCGATCACGATGGAAGCAGGGCTTGCCACCGTTGGCGGTGGAGTTTTGTCAAAGCGTGCTGTCGAGATCTCGCTTGAAGGCGACCTGGCTACGATCAGCACGATCACCGGTGGGGCTGAAGTTCTACTCCTGACCGGCGAAGGAACGATGTACTCCTCGAAGTCTTATGTGGGGAATGCTGAAGTTATCAAGATTTCGATGGACGGTTCCGGCTATGTCGGGCAGGGAACACTGAGCCTCGATAAAGAACTTGTCCTCTTCTCGATGGAAGGCGAGATTGTCCAGGCCGGTGATCAAGCTCTGGATCCTGGCGATGACCTGACTTACCCAGGGATCCTCCTGAGTGGCGACGAGTACATCGTTGTTAATTTGAGAACCAAGAGCCATTCCACATACAGGGATGGAACAAGAGCAGCCGTCGCTGCTTCGCCGGAGATGACCTTCGATTCTTACACCGAAAAGTCTGTCTCTGACTTCTATCTCCACGCACGAGCAGAGAAGAACACCAACCTTGTTGTTCTGTCCGGAGAGTCGAAAGAGCGGATCTACCCGCTGACCTACGGAGAGAACACCCAGGCGAATCTGAAAAATAGACGGAAGCCGCTTGCCAAGGGTGTCCGTGCTACGAATTGGAAATTCACGATTGTCGTTCCCGAAGACTCTCACATGGAGATCCGAGGGATCGATCTCAGGGTCCACGACCTGAAGAGGCATAGCTGATGGCAGATACAGTCGATCTCCAAGCATTAGCGAATCGCACAGCTTCCCTGCTGCTCGACGCTCGAACTGATTTCGAGGATCGCATAGAGAGGATCCAAGAGATCGTGACCGAGATTGATTGGGAAGAGCTGACAGATCTGATCCTGATGCCTGACATTACGAACATCACTTTCGACAACTACGAGAACGCCAAGGATCTCCTCGACGGCCTGGTATTCAATCCGATTAGGGAGAAGGAACTGTTTGACGGCGACATCGAGAAGTACAAGGTGCATATGTTCATCTCCCCGTCGCTCGATGATGCTGAGAACAAGATCGTGGAGATTCTCTCCGGGGCCGGAGATGACGAATTCAAGAAGCTCTCCGGAGCGATGCTTTCGACGGCCATAAGGGACAGCCTCGACAACAAGATCGATCAGGTCGATGATCTCGTTCACACGCGGCTGCGCGGGTTGGTTGGGGGATACCAGACGGGCAACACGAACCAGAACCAATCGTGGATGGACACGCAGAGAAATTACAAGCGGCAGGATCGTGATCGCACCATCTTTAAGACCTTGTTCGACCTGGCGCAGGAGAACATCGCCTGGGCTTACAAGAACGGGATCAAGATCGAAAGGCTGCATGAGAACTTTACGGCACGCTATAACCGGCTGTTTCTGGATCTGACGGCAGCGAACATCGCGGCTTACAGGGCAGAGGTCGACGCTAATATTGCCAACTTTGAGGCAGAGCTGAGAGCTATTGTCGAAGAGATCAAGAACGATGAGCTTCGATTCAAGCGGGACTCGGCAGAGTGGGATCTCAGAGTACGGCAGTACAACAGCCGGTTGCGTGCCTACGTCGCTGACTATCGTGCTCGGCTTGCAACGAACCTGAAGCTTCTGGGTACGAGAATCAGCGGCGGGAAGAACGTCGCAGACGGATACAAAGCGATTTACAGTGCCTACTCCGGCCAATACAGCGGTGTGGCTCTGTCGAACTCAGGGGAATAAGATGTCCACTGTCAACATGAAAGCCTGGTACGAGGCAAACGCTGACAAGCTGACCGAACTGAAAGAACAGTATCTTCAGTCTGTCACGGAAGACGAGGATCTGCTCGGCGGGACGGTCAACGAGAACGGGATTTCGACGATCACGATTGGTCATGAATTGCCGTTCAAGCCCTGGGCGAATATCTTTCTCGATCCGGTCGATGAGCTGTCGAGTGCCTTCCGGAAGGCTTCTTTCGAGCTGCCTGAAAAACCTGGCATTCTCGATGGCGACTACAAGCTCGACAAGTATCGGGTGCATGTCTTTAGCGATATCAGACTCGACAGCTTTGAAGATCGCCTGAACGGGATCTATTCCAACTTCACCCCAGGGACGGATTATTCGATTTCCACCGTCACAGGCACGTTGGCTGAACAGGTTGTCGAAGCAACGATGGAAAAAGGGTATGACAGAGACATTGAGGATCTTACGACGGCGATGGATGCTGAAGCGAATGATTGGGCGGCAGAGGGCTATACTCGTGCGCCTGGAGCATTGGCATACGAACTGTCAGAACTTGCCGATAGATTTGACCGCGATCACTTCAACCGCACGGAAGCGGTCTTCGGCAGCATGGCTCAGATTTGCCAGAAGAACATCCAGGACGCTTTTGAAAACGGCATAAGCATCGAAGATCTGCACATGGACTTTGCCATCGCCTACTCGGAACTCTCGAAGGTGTTTATCGGCAGCCAGGTCGATGCTTACGTTGCTGAGATAGACAAGCGGGTGAAGGAACACAAAGCTCAGTTGGCCCTGCTCGGAGAATACTATCGAGCCATCGGCCTTGACACTGAAGCGGATATAAAGAAACATGAACTTGAGTTGAGTCTGCGCACAGAAGGATTGAACGCCTTTATCGATGCAACAAACAGCTTTATTGATTCCAAGGCGAACCTGATTATGGAGCAGATCAAACTCGCTCAAAATGTCGCTGAAGGGTTTGGCGGCATCTTCGCAAGTTACGGCAGCCTGTTTACAGGTGTCAGCTACGAAGAGGCATAGGAGAGGATAATGGCAAAGATCTACGTCAACGGTCAATGGATGGACGAACCGAAACCTACGACATCCGGCAAAAGCGGCCCGAAGAAGATTAACAAACCTGCGGGTCCGAAGGTCAAGGCCAGGGGAACGAAGCCGGTCAGCGCGAAACCTAGCGGCAACGTGACCTACGATGGGAAGAGATCTGCAAAACTTTCTCAGCGTGGCCCTGGGACTCCCCCGAAGAACGCTCCTCGCGGATTCTCTCGTGGTGGTTACGGCGGGGCTCCGAAGTATGCGCCTGGTGTCGGTGCTCTTGAAGCCCTGGGTGGTGGCCTTGGCGTTATGGCTGCAGGGGATATCGCTTATGCGATGACTCCTGAAGGGTATGGTCCGAAAGCAGGATACGGCAACGAGCAGTCGCCCAGGGACTTTAACACCTACCAGGGGGCTCTTCCGATGCTTGGCACGGCAGGAGCCGCTACTGAGAAGTTTGCCGGTGACGTAGGACAGGTTGTTGGCGAGTTGTCGACGTTCCTGCCTGAAGGAATGGGCGGCGTGAAAACTCAAGCCCCGCTGTATATCCAGAACCCAGACGGATCCTACTCTCCTAATCCGGCTGCAGGAACAGCGAGTACGGCTGAACTCTCCCCCGAACAATGGCAGGAAATGAAAGACGAGCAGTATATGGGAATGTTCGGGCAGGACCAGGAAGGGTACGGATACCTCGCCTCCGGATCCGAGCCGATGCCGCTTGGCCCTGGTCCTGCCCCTAGTCCAGCCGCTCCAGATGACAATCAAGTTCCTGACCCGCGTGGAGATGGATCCTTCGGCATGACTCCGGACGATTCTCCGGTTGATGTCAAGAACGGAACGGTCATTCCTCGCTACGGTATGCCAGAGGCTCCGACGATGAGATCTTACGGTGAAAGGCTGTACGATGTCATGGGAGAGACAATGCCCGACAGCATGGAAGCCTTTATGGTTGCCAACTTCATGCAGAACAAGTTGCTTGGCGACGATAAGCGGTCGATGGATCAGTACAAGTCCGAGTTGAATGCGATGCCTCAGTACATGCAGCAGGATTACATGAGACAAGCTCTCCCGTCCCTGATCGAGCAACGGCTCTCAGGTTCAGAGCTTTCCCGCACCCAGGCGAAACTCGCCCCGGGCGAAGCGGAGTCTCAACAGATCTCTCGTGCTTTGCAGGGCGGTCTTGCCAATGCACAGACACAACAGATCATGCAGAACATGAATATGTACGATCAGTTCTTGAACGGGACACCCGAGCAAAAGGCGGCTGCCAAAACCGCCCTGGGCCTCGACAAGAACAAAGGACAAGACTACAACCTCGAAGCCCTGAAGTTGGCTCAGAAAGAGATCGAGAAGAAGATGGAAGTCAACTTCGAGGATCTTGAGCCTGAAGAGCGTGAGCAGCTGCTTGCTCAATACTTCTGGAGAAACCGCGCTTACATGGGCGGCACAGCCCTTCCTCCGGCAGGAGAATAAATGGAGAAGTAGATGGCGTATAAATACCCCGCGTTACCGCAACCGCCAGATGCAAGCGTCTGGGAGAGATTAGGGGATTACGGAGTTGATGTCGGTCAGACCGTAATCGGAATGGGCGAAGCCCTTGTCGGTCTTGCCGACATACCTTCCGGTGGACATGCCGGTAAAGGTCTTCAGGCCATCGGATGGGATCCAAAGAAAACCCGCGAGATCCTGTCCTCTCTCTACTCAGACGAAAGACAATTCGAGGAAGCCGAGCAGTCTCGTCGCTTTGAAGAAGAAGGTATTCTGAGCGGCCTGAAATATGCTACGGCTAATCCTGCTTCTGCGATTGGCACGATCACGCAATCTCTCCCCCTGATGTATGGTGGTCGAGGGATCGCGACAGGTGCCATGAAGATGTTCCCGAAGCTTGCCCCTGCTATTGCCGGTGGTATTGGCGAAGGAATGATCGCCGGAGGTATGTCTCTCGAACAGATCCGTCAGCAGACCGAAGACGGAACCCTTTCCCCCGAACAATATGCTTATGGCATGGGAGCCGGTGCTTTGACCGGTGCTCTTGGCTATCTTGGCGGCAAGGTGGCAGGAAAGCTTGGTATTGCCGATGTCGACGTACCGATTCCTCCTGGCACGCCGTTGCGTGATCAGATGCGTCAACAGCTTGCCGAAGGTGCGAATAAATCTCTCCTCCGTCGTATTGGTGAAGGCGCGATCTCCGAAGGTCTGTTTGAAGAACTCCCGCAGTCCATTCAGGAACAGGTCATGGTCAACCTGGCGACCGGCAAAGAGTGGAACGATGGCATAAATGAAGCTGCCGGTCTTGGCCTCCTGACAGGCGCGGCGATGGGCGGCGGTATGCAAGGCGTTCAGTCTGCCCAGGCGAAAACCTTCAATGCTATCCTCAACCGAGCTGATATCAGAGAAAAAGGGAAGGCCGCTGCTCTCGAAGAAGCAGAGAACCTGGATAAGAAGCAGAAGAAGAAAGCGTCTGATTTCAAAAAACGGGTTGCCAAAGGGCATGAAGCCGAGTCCCTGATGGACGATACCTTGTCGATGGACGAGGTAAAGGCCGCGCAGGATCTTGACGATATCGCTTCAGAGGCAGAGCAGAACGTCCAGAAGATCGAGAAGGAAGCCGAGCAGCTCAAAGAAGTCACTGAGGTTGCCGAGACAGGGTTTACCGCCAAAGAAGTCACCCAGGCTCGAAAGCTGTGGGCTTCCTATCAGCGCACCCTGACCGAGCAGCAGAGCAGGGAAGAAATACTATCCGACCAGAAGAAGCTCCTCGCCAAAGCTGAAGAGGTTGGCATGGATCCGGTCGAGCTTGAGATCCTGCTCAACGACAACTACCAGAAGAACAAAGACTACCTGGCCGAGATGGAGCAGGACGTTGCTGCCATCCGCGAAACAGGTTTGCTCGATGAAGTCCTGCATCCGAAGATGAAGGAAGGCATCATCTGGAAGAACATCGAGGAGAAGCTTCACACGAGCCCGGGCTCTTTTGCCGACAAACTCCTTCAGCGTGCGTCACAGGAATTGCGGAACCGGATGTACGATTTAGGGACCGCAAAGGAACTGCGACGGGCCGCTAAAGCCTCGAAGGACGATCTCGAAAAGGCGCAGCTGCTTGGCTTGGCCGACGTTTACTACGAGATGTACTATGCCGAGCACGGCGAAGGGAAGAAGGTCGATGTCAATCAACCTGTTCCCACCGGAGAGCCTCTTGTTGGTGAAGGTGCCGGATATGACGGTCAGATGGACAACACAATCAAAACCGTCGAAGGCAAAGAGACTCAACGGGAAGGACTTCAGAAGCGGCAGATCCTCGACACCAATGTAAAGCCGATTGAATCGGACGGAGAGCGCATAACTGCACCTGCAGCTCCCCCCTCGCGGTCTGAGTTTGATCTGAACATGGACGAGAATCTCAATTGGGTCGACATCAACGGTGTCCAGATTCCACAAGAGAAAATCGTCAGTCACGAGATCAAGACCTACGAAAACGGCGTTGCCACCGTGATCCTTGGCCTTGCAAACGAGAAGGGCGGTATTACCAAGTCATACCCGATGCAAGTGACCGAGGAAACTCTGGATCGATATTTCCGTGATCTCGAAGTACGGAAGGGGAAGCGACTGACTCCGCAGCGGAAGAAGAAATCGATCAAGAAGGGAATGAAGTACAAGAAGAAGCAGACGATGCTTGATGAGACTATCGGCACTGTCGACGAAAACGAAGATGTAAAGCTTGAACGCTACGAAGGATACGCTCTCGATATCCTGGCCGAAGCCTACGGATCTGATGAGATCGACACCCGTCGCAGGACTGTTCAAGTCGAGGAGCAGGATCCGCAGCTTGCCGAAGCCCAGGCAGAGGCAGAAATGTTCTTTAAGGACGAAGGCTCGAAACCTCAGAGAGCAAAGAAGTATAGCGGATTCTTCAGCGATATTCCGGCAGAAATCCGCGACTTCCTCATGCAACGGAAGCGGTTCAAGGATATCCGGACGCATAACCCTGGGAGCACGACGTTCCTTCCCGATCCGACGATGGATGGCCTTAACCAGGGCATGATCAATCGTGCTGTGGCTCAGATGAACATCAACCCGATGATGAAGGCCGGTTATTCTGACATCGTTGCCGATATGCTTCTGAAAGCAGGGCGCACTCACAACCTGGGCGATGTGATCAAGTTTGTCCTTCAGGAGGAAAATCTTCAGTCTCTCTCTCAGCTTCAGGAGCCTCCCGAGTCGCTTTACGACTTCCTGCATTTTGCGCAGAACGGGTACGAGCCATTTGTTCCGGAAGAGAAGGTCGACAATGCTTTTGAAGGGAACCTTCGGGAGTCCGTGCTTGGCAAGGCGTTGCTTCGGATGTTCGCCAAGGCCGTCTTTACTGATGAGGCCTATCTGACCTTCAACGAGCGTGCGATCAAGCTGTTCATAAACGAGACAGAGAACGTCGAGAAGTTCGTGCTCGATCACTTTGCGGGGAGAGAAGCACCCTTCAGAGCGTTGTCGAAAGAAGATATCGATGCTCTGGCTTACGACTTCCGCAGAGAGTTTGGAATGCCGGTATCTCCGGCTGTCCTTCAGGAGATGATTAACACCCTGAACGACTATACGTTCCAAGAGGAAGCCTTTTACACGGAGCAAGCCTACGAGCGGTATAAGCGAAACCGGAAACGGCTGCGCGGTCCCCTGGATTCTTTCGAGTCCGAGGATCTCCAGGTCAAGAGAGTTCCTGCTCCGAACAAGAAGGCACGGAGAGCCTCGAAGGAATCTCTGGTCAAAGACGCTTATAACTTCTTTATCGAGAACACAATCAAGCGGAATAAGGCTGCCGATCAACAGACATACGTTGCCTTCTTCAAAGCAATCTTTGATCTCGCCAACAGAGGATACAGTGCAAAAGCAAACTTCTTCAACGCCGAGCATATCGCGGCGGCGATGTCTGCTAACCCGATGGCTTCCGAAGAATTCAAGCGGCCTACCACGCCGAAGATCAATCGCCTGAGAGAAGCCTGGAACGAGTCTGGGAGGAAAGCCCGTACCAAGGAATGGTATGCCTTGCGAGAAGCAGAGGTCGCGTTTCAGACCGATGTTGTTCGTAAGATGTTCCGAGAGTCCAGGTTCCAAGACGGGTTCTTCGAGAAGATGCTGCACAACAAGGATTACGAGCTTGAGCTGACTGCCGAGAACATGGAAGCTCTTTACTCCGAAGGAGCGATGCACGTTCAGGATCTTGAGAAAGAACTGAAGCTGACCGGAGAAGAGAGATCCTACCGGAACTTTGTCGAGACAATCAATAAGGCAGGGTGGCGTGCTCACACGATTGATTATGTGAAAAGCGTCACATACACAGATGCCAACGGCGAAGAGAAGACAGTCCAGAATCCAACCCAGAGTAATTTTGATGACATCATCAAAGAGGATCCGGCTGCCATCATTCGTCGCGGCACGAAGAAGTACCTGTCGAAATCAGAGCTTGATGCCCTCGACTTGGCCGACGTTCATTCGGAATCCGTTGCCTCGTCTGAAACAGACATCTACGAGGTTAAGATCTTCAACGAGAAGAAGGGAACGTGGGGCGATCCGGTTCCTATGACCGATGCTGACTTCGAGAAACTGAGCCGTCACAAGAAGGTCGAGAAGATCAAGAAGATTGCCCGTCCGGAGAGATATATCGTTTACCGGTGGGATCAGTCGACGATTTACATTCCCTTGTATGAGAAGGCTCTCAATCGTGGTGTTGTCACGATGGATCAGGTAGCGAACCAGGGAACGAGAAATTCGTTCATCCGCAGCCTGAATGCTGCCATCGCGATCATCGATGCGAACATCCAGGCACGCTATGACAGTGGCGATGCGATGGATATCGACTATATCCCGTACCTTCTGAAGCGGCGCGGGAAGCTGACACAGCAGAAAAACGAGATCCAGGAGATCTCAAACAGCTTCAACATCTTTACGAAGGCCGCGCTCTTTTCGAAATCCGCACAAGAGAACGAGGTACAGGATCCAGAGTTCTTCGAGAACATGGTCAACGATTATCCCATGACCCGCCTCCAGGTTGTCGACGGGAAGAAGACAAAGGTTCCCTGGGCGGCTGCCGACTACTATGCCCTGTACGAGAATGTTGGCATGGATATGAGCCGGTTCGTGCATCAGATTAAGTATCTGCATGACCAGGCCGCTATCAGGAATATGCGGGACACCTACGCCTTTGATGAGAACTACAAGCCTGTGGGTCAGAAGCTCAAGCCTGAACAGGTCGACGAGATCCTCAAGGCGCGGCTGCCGAAACATCTCCAGACCGATGAAGCCTTTAATCATGCCATCGAGGGCAACGAACATCTCCTGTCTCTCTACGCACCGGAAGACCGTCGTGCTTTGCGTGCCATTGGAATGCTGCGCAGCGAATTGCTGAAACTGGACAAGCCAAGCATCGCAAGCGTGCAATTCATCTCCAAAGCATCGAAGACCGGAAAGTACAAGCAGAAGATCCCGACGAGAGAATTGACACCTGAAGAGACTGTCAAACTCAAACAATCGCTTGAAGAAGAGCTGAGAGAGGCCGAAAAGGTAGCACAGGAGGCCAAATCCTTGACGAGAGCCACGATCTCGGCTCCTGTGACCGGAACTGCCCAGATCGAGGATATGGTCCGTCTGAAGGAGAATTTGACGGAATCAGAGCAGGAAATCGTCAACGGCAACCCCAATGTTCAGATCGTCAAGATGCTTTCGCCCGGGGCGCAGCGTCTTTATGAAATGGTGTCAAAGGCTTTCGGGGCCGAACTGATCATCGTCAACGGTCCCTACAAGTCCCGATACAGATCTCGTGGCAGGAACAAAGCACCGCAGATCATCCTGAACGTTTCTGCCCCCAACCTCCATAAGGTATACGGACATGAACTATTCCACCATATTGTTGCGAAGGCGGCTCCAGAACAATACAACGCCTTCAAATTCGGATTGCGTCAGATTATCGGAGAAGCGGCGCATTATGAAGGCATCGAATGGTACAAAGGGGCTGTCGAAGATAACTACTCTGCCAATGGTATCCGGCTTAAAAGCGATGAGATTGTACGAATCGCTCAAGAAGAATTCTATGCCGAAATGATGGGCGAGATGGTCGGTGAGCGGATCTTCTACGAGAAGCTTGCCGAAACCGCTGCCGGTCGCACCCTGGCCGGTAAGCTCCTCATCAGCCTGACCAAGCGTGTCCTGTCCATGAACAAGATGCTGCTTGAGAACGACGCTCCGACCTCCTTCGAGAAGAATGTTCTTCTGACTTCTGCCCAGAACGAAAAGCTGAACGCCCTGTTCGCAGACTTCCTCGGAGAGAACCTCAACCCGTTCAAGCCATTCCCGATCATGGAAAGGCTCATGACGAGCTACGGGAACGTGACCACTCCAAACCAGAGAAGCCCTGGGTGGATGGAGAACCTGATTGATCAGGTCATGTCGGACCTTCAGCAGGATACCGCCTCGAAGCGCGGCCTTGAGATCTTCCAGAAGCACCTGGCTGAACTGAAGGATCAATTCCCGAACAGCACGGAAGAACTGCAAAAGCTGTATGAGCAGTACAAGGCTGCCGCAGAAGAACGCGACACAGGCTCGAAGGATGTCAAGTATCATCGCGTGACGGATCAGGGAGATCGCATCGTCGACGATATGGACAGCGTGCGTGAGAACATCATCAACGAGCTGCCGAATATGTCGACCGCCCAGGTCAAGCAGACTCTCAAAAGCAAAGTCCGTAAAGCAGAAGGACTCAAGCGCACTATTGACAGCTGGAGGCCAGGGCAGAAGATTGGCGAGAAGGGTGTCGAATGGTTCAAGTCGCTCCATGCAAACATTCAGGAGGAGATCCATTGGATCCAGAAGGAACTGATCTCCCGTCGTAAAGCCGAAGTCAAAGGCATGACCGACGATCAGATCCTTGCGGCGATGGTCGAGATCGATAAGCAACTGTCGGCAGACGATACGAAGAACGTCCGGCAGCTGCACGCGGATTATAAGCTGCTCAAGGACGAGTTTGCTTCGAGGGAGCAGGATGCTCCTGCCGCTGATGAAGTCAACACCGAAGAGAAGTATCAGACATCCTTTGGCGCACGCACCCAGGAGAACCTGAAGAACCTGCTTGAGAATAAGCAGAATTGGGCAAAGGGGATCTGGGAGGCCATCTTCCCGAAGAAGAAAAGAACCCGCAAGGAACTCATGAGCCATTGGGAAGAGGGCATTAAATGGACTGTCGATTGGATCCGCGACAACAAGCCGAAAGTCATGTGGGCCGACTTTATGGCCGACAAGGTGGAGATCGCTTTGATGAACCGGATCGTCCACGGATCTGCCAAGCATGTCTCTCGCGTGAACTATGAGATCATGCGAGAACACAAGAAGGCTTTCAAGGAGATGTCCAGGTCACAGAAGATCAAGCTTCACGATCTCCTCGTGCGTGGAGTCGTGGTTTACTATGAGCTGCCGATCAAGAACAAGGCCGACGGATCGAACATCTTCTGGTCGCTCGACGAGATCCCGAGACAATTCAGGAACAACAAGAAACTGATCAATCAGTCCAGGGTCACTCTCAAAGTTGGACAGCCGAACCTGGAGACAAACGAGGGCCGCGAAGAAGCGATCAAGTACGGGATCACTCCGGAGCAGATCGCCGCTTTCCGTGCTTTCAAAAAAGAAGCTGACCGGATCTGGAGAATCATGAAGGGGATCTACCCTGATCTACCGAAGAACCCGTATCACTACGGTCAGTCCATCCGTTGGTTCCGCAAGGACGGGACGGAGCTTGATAGCAATTACGATTGGGAGAAGAAGTCCGACACTTCCGCGCTCGAAGGCAATAAGCGTTTTCTCGAAGCAAAGAACACTGAAATAGGGACCGAAGAGATTGCCGAGACTCACCGGCTCGAAGAGTTGTCGCTCGATCCTGACCGCCTGTTCATGGATTATGTCAGGGACGTTTATAACCTGATGTATTTCAAGCAGACGCTCAAGCGTGCGATGGAGTCCGGAAATGCGAAGATCTTCACCAATCCGACCGAAGCGCAGAAGAAGGGATACTATCCTGTCAACGATAACGCTCTGAGAGTCTTGCAGAACATGGCGATCAATACCGCCTACGTCCTGAAGGTCGATGGTGTCTATCTCAATACGGAAGGAGAGCAGATCACCGGTCAGAATGAGCAGCGGATGATCTACGGATCAAAACGGGAAGCTCAGACCAAAGCAAGGGAGTTGCGCTTCAAAGGATCTCCGGAAGTCCAGATCGAAGAAATCCCCCTGGATCGTCGGGTCGATATTGTTGGCTACCACATTATCCGGATCAACGACCAGACCGGAGATATCAAGTATCTCCCCTCCGACGGATTCCGCTTTCAGCAGGACGAAATAGAGAAGGCCGAGGCTGCCCTGGAGAAGGCCAGGAGCGAGTCAATGACCGATAAGTATCGCTACGAGATCGAGCCGATAGAGCGAGTCTCTGAAGGTGAGCCGGTCGCACAGATCTACTTCACGAAGGGCATGGCGAACATGATGAATAATGTTCTTGCCCGAGATCTTATCAGGACAAAATCTTTCTTCGGGATCCAGGGCCGCAAGGTCATGAACCTCAAGAACAAGTATACCTCTATCGAGTTTGCGATCTCGCTCTTCCATGCGATGACTATCGGGCAGGAATTGATAGCCTCGACCGCAGCCTGGAGGTATGGACGAATGCGGAGGGAGGGCAAGATCTCGCCGCTCGAAATGATCAAGTCGTTCAATCCTGTCTCAGCCATCCAAGATAGCCGGAAGATCTCCGCTCTGATGGAAGCCGTTCTTGCAGATCGAGAACTCGCACAGCACCCCGCCGTCAAGAAGAAGGCGATGGAGTTGCTCAACACGGACAATCCGGACGTTGTGGATGCCGTGATTCAATTCTACGATGCCGGTGGCCTTCTGGGGATGGACAAGTCCCTCAGATCTGAAGTCCATTATATGGGCGAGATGCGATACAAGGACGGCGATGCGAGAGTCTATGTCGACGATTCCGGAGAACTGCAGATCGAGCTGCCCAGGGGCGACGAGTATCCTCCCTGGCTACCTGGAGTTTTCGGAACTCACGCTCCGATATCGAAGACTGCCATCGTCAATTCTTTCAAGTCTGTGTTGAATCAACAGCTCAAGGAGAACCCGAACCATAAGTTGTCGGCGTATATCAAGACCGGCCAATTCGCGATGCTCGAAGGCACAACGGCTTGGCTCATGGAACAAGGCATTCCTCGCGTGAAGATGGCCGTCTTCGCAAGAGAGTACACTCACGAGCTTGAGCGGCAGAAGGATAAACTCGCCTCCGGACAAACGACCAAAGAGATGATTGCCCGGGACACGATGAAGTTCCTTGAGGACCGCTTCGGTGAAGTGAATTGGCAGAACACCTGGATGAACCCGACTTACAAGACGGCTCTCCAGTTTGCCTTCAGATCCTTTACCTGGTTCACCGGATCTTGGAACGCTCTCGCGAAGGCCGGAATCGATGTCGGCAAGTTGGGGTGGTTCAAGATCAAGGGCGAAGAATACGAGCTGACCAATCGAGGGTTGTGGGCTTTCAACGCAGTTGTCGCGCACATGATGGCAGTCTCTCTGATGTATACGGCCTTCATGATCGGCGCAGGTTTGAGCGGCGGCTTCGAGGACGATGATGAGGACGTTCCGCTGCTCAGTCAATTGCTCTTCCCCAGGACGGACGTTAATGATCCGGAGAAGCGAATTGCCATCCCGTCGTATGTCACTGAATGGTACAAGTTGGCACGGCATCTCGGGGTTATCGGGCATGATATCGAACCAAGCAAGCTGATCTCTGGCCGATTCAACTCTCTCCTCGGCAAAGGTGTCGATGTATTTTGGAACAACGCTGACTTCCGTGGCGTAAAGATTCGCAACGAAGCCGACTCTGTATTCAAGCAGACGTTTGACGCAATCCTGCATCTACTCCCGCTGCCGATCTCCGTTGCTTCGGCAAAGAAGAATTTCGAGACAAAAGGCTTTGATCCGGTGGACCTCGGCCTCGCGTCCCTGGGCATGGTCGACGCTCCCGCCTCTGCGAAGAGATCCTCGGCTGCGAACAAGGCATATGAGATCCGTCGTAAGGAATACAAGGGCAAAGACATCTCCTCGGATGAGATGGCGATCAAGGACAAGACCAAACGTGCGGCCTACAAGTATGCCAGGGGTGACAAAGAGATGCTTCAGGAGATGGTTGCCACAGGAGAAATCTCCGCACGCAAGGCACGGAACGCCCTGGAGCGGCAACCTCGACTCAGCGGGAAGCCAAACCCGAAATATAAAAACTCCCTCGCCGCTGCCTTGAAAGGTTTGACAATTCAGGGCGCACTCGAAGTATGGGAGTACATGAGCGACCATGAAAAAGAACAGCACAGAAAAACCATCCTGAAGAAATACCGGAACGTGGTTACGAGAAAAGATAGATCCAGAGAAGAAAAACTGGACATCAAAGAGAGAATGATTGACCTTGGAATAATTAAGAGCAAAAAAGGAGAATGAGATGATAACTCCGGTCACTTACAACATCCATGTTTACAAGAGCCGTGATTTCGATGTGACATTCACGCTGACAGATTCAAACGACGATCCGATCGATCTGTCATCCAGTACCATCGAAGCTCAGATCCGGAAGTCGAAAGACACCAATTCGGATCTCATTACAGACCTTACAGTGACCGAAACCGACCTGGTTAACGGTGAATTCAAGCTGTCGCTAACGGACACGGAAACCGCAGACTTCGAAATTGGCGAAGGCTTCTACGATGTCTGCATAACGGATGCTTCAGGTATCTCCTACACATATATCGAGGGGTCTGTAAGCTTCCATGAAAGCGTGACGGTGAAAGCATGAGCGTAAAGATTCTCGTTACTCAAAATAGCGTCAAGGCGCAAGTCATTGAGCAGCGGGGGATCACGGTCACAATGAAGGCCGTCGGCCCCCAGGGTGCTACGGGCAACGTAAACAGCCATATCCATGATGATCGCTACTACACCGAAGCGGAGTCTGATGCTCTGCTTGCTGCAAAAGCAGACGATCCTCATACTCATGGTCAGGACGATATCATTAGCCTGGTTAGTGATCTGGCCGGAAAACTTGCTGTTGCTCTGAACCTCTCCGACGTTGCAGACGTTCCGACCTCTCAGACGAACCTTGGCCTTGGCACTGAAGACGATGTGACTCATCAGAGCGTTACGGTGGACAAGCTTGCTCTTGACCTCCTCGCCGCCGTTACTGTCTCTCAGGGCGAATTTGCGTGGAACGCAGACGAAGAGACTGTTGATCTCGGTCTGAATGGTGCTGTCCTTCAGCTTGGGCAGGAAGTCCACTACCATGTCAGGAATAACTCCGGAGCGGATATCGCCAACGGGAAGCCAATCATGGCAACCGGAACTCTTGGTGCTTCAGGTCGTATCACTATCGGGCTTATGGATGCGACGGATCATGGCAACGAGATGTATTTCCTTGGAATCGCAACCGAAGATATTCAGAATGATACTGATGGTAAAGTCTCAAACTTCGGGAAAGTCAGGGGAATCGACACAACCGGAGCCTCGTCTTTCGGCGGGTTGGAAACCTGGAATGATGGCGACATTCTTTACCTGGATCCTGACAATGTTGGCTACTTGACGAAGGTTTCTCCGGAGGCTCCTGCCGTCAGTATGCCCTGTGCTATTGTTATCAAATCTCATTCCAATGGCACTCTTTTCGTCCGCGCTCATAACGTCGATGAAAACCATTACACTCCTCTTTCTGTCCATACCCTTACCGGCGATCCTACGGGGTGGGTTGATAATACCGCTATTTCGCTTTCCTATGATTCGACTGCTCGGACGATCACCTTGACGGGCGATCTTCGGTATTACTGGAAGGGCATTCTGAAAGAGCTGACTTCTCCATGGACTTCGGACGCTCACGCCGCTACTGCCGACACAACCTTCTTCCTCTACTCTACGGACGGAGACACTTTCGCCTGGAATACGACCGTCTGGGATTTCGATCAACTGATGGTTGCTTTTGCCTGGTATGGGACTTTGAACAAGTATGGCGTGCGGGAAGTGCATGGCACGATGCCGTGGCAGTCTCACAGGGAATTTCACGCACGGCAGGGAACTTACAAAGTCTCGGGCGGGACGCTCTCCGGCTATGTCTTGAGCAGCACAACCGCTGCTGATCGTCGACCGACAGTATCGGCCACTGTTTTGAACGACGAGGACATCTATTCGACGCTTTCAGAATGGAATGTTGATACTCTCGGGGCCACGCAATTCAGTCTCGCAGGGGCAGGGCCAACCTCGACGATTACGACCGGTGCTGCGGATATTGTTCCCCTCTCCGGCAGCCGACCCTACTGGAACGAGTTTACCGGTGGAGCATGGCAGCAAACTCTCATATCGAACAACCAATACATGGCCGCATGGTTGGTTGGTGTTCCAACGACTTCTGATGCAGGATCTCAATCTTATCGCTATTGGTGGGTGCAGGGGCAAACTGAAGGGGATCTGGCAACGATCCAGGCCAGGTCGACGCTTGATCTTGAACTTGCCGGAATCCCAACGATCACTCCGGAGTTTACTTTCCTCGCAAAAGCAATCATCCAATATCAAGGCGGTGATTGGCAGATAACCCAGGTCGACATCCTATCCGGATCCCGGTCGCAGATTACATCCGGTGCTTCTGGTAACTACCTTTCGATTATCAGCTCTGACTCTTCTCTCCTTGGCACAGGGACTTCAGGAGATCCTCTTTACGTCGCAAGATCCGTCACTCTTCCTGTAATGGACGGTACGGCAGCGGTCGGAATTGCAGATGAGTCCTCTCGATCTGATCACGTTCATCCTACGGATACGTCAAGGGAACCGGCCAACGTCAACATCCAGGCGCACATTTCCTCGACCTCAAACCCGCATAGCGTGACCTACACTCAGGTCGGTGCCGAACCTGCCAACGCGAATATTCAGGCTCACGTTACAGATGTCACCACGAATCCTCATAGCGTAACTTATTCTCAGGTAGGCGCAGAGCAAGCCGATGCCACAATCTTGAAGGAAGCTGATGTCTCAAGCGTTCCGGCTAACGCTGCGACAACGACCCCGATCTCAAGCGATTGGGCTTACGATCATGAGAACGATGCGGGTGTCCACGACGCGGATCAGGTCACAGTTGACGCAACAGGCTTTAGCGGGAACTTGAGCGTGACAGACACAGACGTTCAGACGGCTCTTGCGACTCTCGATGCGATGGTCGCCGGTGGTGGCGGCCTGACCTGGGCGAAGATCACCGGCAACACAAATGCGACGGACGGAAACGGTTATGCGATGGTGGCCGCTGCCGCCCTGACTGTAACGCTTCCGGCCACTCCGACAGAAGGTGATACGATTGGCATCGTCGACGCAAACCAGACGGCAACAACCTACACTCTGACTGTCGCACGCAACGGATCGAACATCGAGTCGACCGCAGAAGATCTGATCGTTGACATCGACGGAGCGGGATTTATCCTGGTCTACGTTGACTCAACTATCGGATGGAAGATCGTCACAGAGATCGGGGCGAATGATCCTCCTGCGTCTTTCCGTGGAGCATTGATCGGCAAGTCTGTTAGTGTTGGGAATACCTCTGTTCCGAATGCGTCCTGGACTGCATGTAATTTCGACGTAGAGATTTACGACACAGACGGCTTCTATGACTCAGGAACGGATAACACAAAGCTTGTTGTTCCTGACGGGGTTTCAAGGGTGCAGCTTGTTGCCTCCGCTATCATAGGAAATAGCTCTTCTGCTGGACAGAGATATGTTTCTATCAGAAGAAATGGTGGCGATTACTACGGATACGCTATTGAAAAATTTGACCTCAGTGCGACAAACGTTGATGAAATAGTCTCAATTACCTCTGCCGTCCTTGAGGTTACACCTGGACAGTATTTCCAATTAATGCAGTATCAGACTTCAGGAATAACAGAATCAGCAGGATTCAAGTATTCTGCCAACACCTGGATGAGTATTGCAGTCATCGAATAGGAGATAGACATGGGCAACCTCTCACAACTTTTTTACGGTGGCTTTGCTGAAGTTCCTTGGGCGGTTGATAAGGAGAGCTTTAGCCTTGCTGCGAGTTGGACAACAAACATTACCTGGACATCCCAAAAGAGTCGGCTTGGAAATCTACTTGTTCTTGAGTTTAGAGGGATTCTTTCAGGAACCTCTGACACAGGGAATCTTAGTTTTACTCTGCCAGATTCGTTATCGGTTGATACGAGTTATTGGCAGTATCAGCAGTCTATTTTGGGTTGGGGCTCTATCCGTGACAATAATACTGGAGCAAAGTATCCGATTGTTTGGACCTATGAAGGAACCGGAGGAACCCTTATTCAAGCCAAGATGCTCACGATGACTGGATCTTATGAGACTTACACAAACGTAACGAATACAGCTCCGATCACCTTTACAACAAGCGATGTCATCACAGGATGTATTCAAGTTCCTATTAGATATTGGGACGTATCGAGAAAGCTTTCTCCTCGTGGCTCGACCTTCCGTGGGGCTCTTGTTTATGAAAGTTCTGCTGACCAGACAATAACAACAGCGACAGATACTCAACTTACCTTTGATGCTGAAGTTTATGATACAAGCGGATTTCATAGCACCGTCACCAATACCGGAAGGCTAACAATACCAAATGGTGTGTCTAAAGTTAGGCTACAGGCAGCAGTATACTGTAGTAATGGCGTAGCTACAGGTAGACGTATCCTTAATATATACAAAAACGGCTCCGCTACAGGATTTGTCGGAACATCTAGAAGCGAGATTGCCCCCAACGCAACTATCGCATTCCGGCTCCAGACTACTTCTCCTATACTAGAGGTACAGGAAGGTGATTATTTTGAGGCAAATTTCTATCAAGATAGTGGCTCAAGCATGAATGTCACCTACAGTACAAGCGAGACATGGTTCTCAATCGAGGTTATAGAATAGGGGATCCTTGGGTGAAGTCATTAAAGAAAAAATTCATCAATCCTAGAGCAGAAGAACTCCTTCCCGACTTCCTTGTGATGCTTCGGGATTTGGAGTTTGAGCGCAAAGAGCTTTACAACGCGCCTTTTCTTGAGAGATCCGGCAAACACCTTGGGTATAACTACCTGATCAAATGTGCTATCGACTTCGACAAATTGATTGTCTGGGGTGGTGATGTCAGTCCGGAGATTCTCTTCGGGGATGCAAATGGCAAATATACAAATTATCAATACTCTACTGACGTACTCGGTGGCGGGTTTGACGGTCTTGTTGGTACACTTCATCCTTTCGTCGGGTACGAAGTACATATCGAAAACAGAGAGCAAGCGACTTGGGCTAATACTTGGTCTTCTCGCCATACTGATCTTCCTGAAATATCTGGTGCGGTGAGTCCGGCATGGCAATCCGAACTTCGTTACTTCGACAGCGAACTCTCCCTTTATACCCAGGGATCAATCTTTCCCCTCGCTCTGCTGCCGCCATCTTCTTACGCTCCATTGATGGTTGACCTTTGGGATATAACCTCCGGCAAAGCACAGGACAACTTCCTTTACTTCGCCAAGATCTACAACAAATCTTTGCTCTGGAATCTTTACGGTAGTCGTGAATGGTGGGTCTATTCTCCGAACTCCGGTGCTGTCTTCAACTCTGCCTGGTGGGTGCCGAACTTCCTTTACGCTGAAGCAGGGAACGGGCTGCTTGTCACCGGTTGGTATTATGGGCAGCTCGGTGGCTCCTGGGTTGGGAAAGAAGATCCTGAACCACTGACACCTGGAGAACCGGCCTCGACCGGAGAGGTTGTGTTCAATGCCCTTCTCGATTCCCGCAAGCAAGGTGGTGGGATCCTTCCCTACGGCTATGCGGAGCAATTAGTTTCCCTGGACGATGAGATCTTCAACCGCGTTTATTTATATCTCTCTAGCAGTCCTATGTGGGATTATGGGAACCCGTCTTATCTGTATCAGGGATTGACGCAGAACAGGGATGCAGGGACGGAGATGCACGGCAAGGCGTGGTCCGTTGAATTGAGGCCGGACTTCCCGCCGCCGATTGGAACTGGAGGCCGTTATGAACCGTATAGTGTTTCAATATGGAACTGTGCCGACAACCGGCCAGATCGTATCTTACCCTATGAGCAAGACTATGTTGGAATTGTTGTCTCGTCGGGACAAAACGCTATGGTGCGGCTATGGACAGGAGCTACCTATACTCTCCTTGATACAGACGAATACCACTCTCACTCCTATTCCTCCAATGGAGAGATCCTCGCTGTGTTCCTCGGATCCGGATCTCTCATTACGCGATGTGTTGTATTTGACCTCCGAAACGTTGGAGTAATTCTTCGGGACACGACTAACGCGGAGACAGGGGCCGACTCCATTGATCAGCTGCTTGCTGACACGGCCATCGTGATTCCGACCTATGGAGAAGGCTACACACCTGGGAGTCCATCCGTTCCTGTTGATGCTTCAGGCACTCCTGTTACATCCTATCCTGAACTGCTTTTCAACGAAGAAGAGATCGTCAAGGCTCTCGCTCCGTTTGGCAGCGTGCAGTACAACAACCAGGTCGTAAGGGGATACCACTGGAAGAAGGTTGTGATCGAAGACGGGATCTATGCGTCTGTGAAGGATACCGATGATTCTTGCATGAACGGATCCTTGACGATTATCCGGCCTGACAACTTCCCTCCAGTTGGGAACTATACGATCACGGTCGATGGTGTTGAGTATACCGGCACCTGGGGGCAGGTTTCCTCGTTGCTGCCTTACACCCTCTTCTCAGCAGGGGGATTCCCTTACGAGGTTGCTCTCTGTCATTGGGAGATTGGCCCATCTGGAGATCCGATTGGTGTCGCTATTGACGCAACAATTGACAGGGGCAGCGTTTATAATCACAGCGTTCCGCAGCCGTTCATTGTCTACGATGTGTCCCTGGGGCGATATGTTATGGAAAGCGGCCTCGGTGGGGATGAGGAGGTTACTGAATATGACGATCCTATCAATGATCCCTGCGGAGGATACAGCTATACAGTTGCCTCCGGAGTTAACTCTTGTGGGCAGACAGCTGAGTATGTCCTCGCTGTTCCCCCTTTCGCAGGAGGGCCAGGTATCTCAGGAGACAGAACGGAGGTCGATGTTGGTTGGGTCTATACTGCAACAGGTGGGCTTCCACCTTATCAGAATTGGAGCTTCGGAGCAGGAACCCTGACAATCTCCGGAGTGAACAACCAGACGGCTACGATAGCGACGATCACAGGTTGTGCTGCTCCAGGCGATTCTGCTTATGGAGATATCTACGTTGAGGATTCTTGCGGCAACGCGGCTCAGATCTCCGTGTCTCTTGTTGGTGCGGATTGGTGCTGTACTGATGAGGACGGCTATTGGTACGGATACTATTGCCCTTGTGCTCCTGGTACACCGAAATGCTGCAGCGGCTTGTATTGCTGTAATGTCTGGCTTAGTTGGGGCTACACAGGATGTAAACCAAAACCGCCCTATAGTCCTTATACGACAAACTATACAGGTGATCTTGGTGGCTTTAGTTATTATGAGCATTGGGTCGGATGTATCAATGCAACAGGAGATCCGGATCCACCGGAATGCTGTGAAGGTGGAACAACGGGATATGTCTCAGGAACGGATAAGTCTGCATGGGCAGCCTCAGTTGGAGCCCAGGTCGCTTGTCACACGCAGGTCAAAAGGATTGAA
>Ga0180437_10002710_pt1 | contig 27581 bp, 38 predicted proteins | sample SS_ome_4_FD_132410 | JGI IMG/M metagenome (GOLD analysis project Ga0180437, IMG submission 132410) | Hypersaline lake sediment archaeal communities from the Salton Sea, California, USA - SS_3_D_1 metaG | ecosystem: Environmental > Aquatic > Non-marine Saline and Alkaline > Hypersaline >...
CCTCTCGCGCGACAAGCCGCCCCATGCGCGCCCGTTCGTTTCCCCGACCCCCCCCAACCCCCCCACCCGCCCCCCCCGAGAACAAGACCCCCCCTACCTACCCCGACCCACCTTTGCCGACGCGATGGTCGGCGCTCGAAGGCATGGTCGGCGGCGGCGGCGGGTCGAAGGGCTCGACGCCGGTCGAAGGCATGGTCGGCGGCGGGCGGTCGTCGTTGCCCCGAGAAGGGGTCGGGCGCGGCGGCAAGGGCATCGGGTCGGGTCGAAGGCGGCGGGCGCGTTCTCGGGGCGGTTGCGGGCGAGCGCTGGCCTAGTTCGCGTCGGGGTCGGGGTTCGGCTCGGGCTCGACGACGACCCCTTCGGTGCGGATGGATGATCGATCATCCATCGCGTTCGCTTCGAGCATCGGGCGGCGGGCGCTCGGCACGAAGCCCGCTTGTGCCGCCGCCGCTTCGAGCGCGACTTGCTCGGCAACCAGTTCTTCGACGTCGTGCGGGTCGAGCTTCGACACGACCGCGATCAAGGATTCGTGGACCGCGACCGAGCCCGACACCGCCACGCCGATGGGTTCGAGCGTGCCCGTGATCCGGGCGAGTAGCTCTTCGTGCTTCGCGATGCTCGACCATGGCTTGCGATCCATCGCCCGCATCCGAAGCAAGTCGTTCCGAAGCCGCGCGACTTGTTCCGCCTTGTACGTCGACCGGGCGCTTCGGTATTCCTCTTGCCGCGCCTTGCGGGCTTCGTCCGTGTACTTCGTCGCAACCTTCCGCACCGTGTCGCGCCGAAGGTGCGGGTATTGTTCCGCGAACGCAGCAACGATCTGCGAAGAGCTTGCGCCCGCGTCGATCAACCCCGCGACCAACGACCGCCGTTCGAGCACAAGCGCTTCCCGCTCCATCGCCAAGAGCCCATCGGGATGCGGCTCGGGCAACGGCGGCGGCTCGCCCCGCGCAATCGCTTCGGCTCGGGCGGCGGCTCGGGCTTCGGCTTCCCGCTTCCGTTCCCGGTGTCGACGCACACGCTCTCGGGTCGATGCCCGCTTGGCTTCCGCTCGGGCTTCGGCTTCCGCCCGCTTGGCTTCGGCGGCGGCTCGGGCTTCGGCTCGGGTCGGCTTGCGTTTCGGCGTTTCGTCGGCTCGGGCTTCGGGGGCGACTCGCTCGGGGGTCGCCACGTTGGGGCGGTTTTTGCTCATAGGGGCATCGTGCCATCGACGCGGTGCGCGGGCAACGTCGGGGTTGTGGTGTGGGTTGGCGGTGCACGGTACGGTTGAGCGGGGAAGTGCGAGCGAAGCGACGCTGGTGCGTACGTGCGGGGCGGTGTTACTTCGGGTTGGGGTCGGTCGTATCGGGTTCGGGGTTGGCGGTGAGTGAATCGGGATGTGATGGCTTCGCGGCGGCGAGCTTGGCAAGTGCGGTACGAAGCTGGTGTTCGGTATGTTCGAGCGCGGCGAGGGTTGAAGTTGTGGTTGCTTGTGCTTCGTGTGCCTTGTCGTGTTCGGCTTGGAGATGGAGTTGAAGTTCTTTGATGCGTGCGGCGGCGTTGTTGGCAAGCTCGACGATGGTGTTGCCGGAAACGAGGGGTTGGAGAAGTGCGGCGGCGCGGTCGACGGGGTTGTCGGTGTTGACGGTGCCCGGATGCAGGTTGCGGTTGTCGAGCCAAGCTTGTGCGAAGCGTCGGGCTTCGGTTCTCCAAAGGGGTTCGTGTTCGGCAAGGGAAGGGGCGAGCTTGTCGAAGAAGGCGGCGAAGCGAGCGGAAGACGACTTGTGCTTGTGGCTTCTGCGTTCGGCGTCGGTGAAGGCTTGGAGGTTTGCTTGTTCGTTGTGACGCGCGGCTTCAAGCTCTTGTTCGAGCGCTTGTGCTTTCGCCTTCCAGTCGACGGGATCGTCGGTGCCCGGATGCGGGTCGGGAAGGAAGCGGTCGAGCTTCTTGTCGGTGCCCGCGTGTTCACGAAGCACCGCGTCGGCTTCGGGGTCGACGGGTTGGAAGGGGATCGGGCTGTCGGGGTCGACGGGTTCGTCGGTGCCCGGTTCGGGTTCCCGGTCGAGAACCGCGTCGAGCCGCTCGACGATGCTTGCGGCGGCGTCGCTCGTTCCGTCGTCGACCGTCGCGATCCATTCGCGGGCTTCTTCGACAAGCCGTCGCTCGATCAAGTGCGTGTCGGTGCCCGGATACGGGTTCCGGTCCTGTTCTTCCTTCAAGCGCCGCTTCATGTCGTCGTGCGCGTCGACAAGCATCGAAAGCCGCATCTCCATCGGGCGCAGCAACTTCGTCGTCGGGTCCATCTCGGGCACGCCCGCCTTGTCGAGCAACCCGTCGAACATCTCGACGACCGCTTGAAGCCCGGTGTCTTGACCCTTCATGGCGTGCGCAAGCTCTTGTTCGAGCTTCGCGATCCGCTCGGCGTTCGCGGCGTTCGCCCGGTTCTCGGCTCGAAGCCGTTTCGCTTCTTCGACCACCTTGCCGACCCGCGCGACCGTCGAAAGGTTGTGCCGTTGCCGTTCTTCGACCCCGGTGCGCGGGTTCCACACCCGCCGCTCTTCGACCGCGATCACGTCGTGCGCGTCAAGTAGCTTCGCCAACCTCCGGTGCTCGGCGGCGGCAACCGCGTTCGCGTCGGCGGTGCCCGACGCGGCGGCGAACATCGCTTCGATCCCGCGTTGCACTTCGGCGGCGTCGGTGCCTTGCGCGAACGTCACGTTCACGACGGGTCCGGTGTACGGCGCTTGGCGCACTTCGTCGGTGATCGGCGTTCCCGCATGCCAGCCCTTCGCTTCGAGAAGCGCCGCAAGCACTTCGACCTTCCCGAGCGCTTCGTCGCGTTCGGCTCGGGCTTCGTTGCGCTCGCCCGCGAAGGCGATCGCGTGCGACCGTTCCCGTTCGGCGGCTTCGGCGGCTTTCTCGGCTTCGACGGATCGACGCTTCAAGGCTTCGTCGAGCGTGATCACCTTCACGCCGTCGCCCGCTTGGATCTCCTTGCCCGCCACGATCCGCCGCGCGACCGGGTAAAGCTCGCCGCCGCAATGCCCGCACGCTTCGTCGCCCGTGTCGGCGTTCTCGGCGTACACGCGACCGCATTGCGGGCAATGCCGCACCGCGAGCGACTCGCCGCGCGGCTTGTCGTCGGGCTCGCCCTTCCGAAGCTCGGCAACTTGCTCGACCGCCCGTTCGGCTTCTTCGGGCGAAAGCTCGCCCTTGCGGTCGGCAAAGACCCGCTCGACGACCCCCTTGAACGCTTCGGCGGTGCGACCGTCGCGAAGGCTCGCAATCGTCGCGTCGGGCGTCGGGTTCGTAGTCGACGACCAGACAAGCTCTCCGTCGAGCACGACTTCGATCCCCGAGTCGCGTCGGGCGACCCCAAAGCGACCTTGCTCGGTCTCGAAGCCGACCCCGTTGAAGAAGTCGCGAATCGTAATCGGCTCGCTCGACCCCGCTTCGATCGTGATCTCGGGCTCCTTCCCGATTCGGATCGTTGTCATCGCTTCGCCCCCTTGCACCCGCACCCGCCGCTTTCCGCCGCGATGTCGGGGTCGAGCCCGCACTTCGGGCACAACCCGGCGGCGACCCGTTCCTTGCGCCGCTTCTCGCGCCGCTCGAAGGCTTGCCGGTTGCGCTTCGCTTCGGCTTGCTTGCCCGAGAGCTTCCCGCCGTCGTTGCGACGCATCATCCGCGCCCGGTTGCGGCGTTGCTTGCGCGTCGGGAAGAAGTGCGCGACCGGAACCGCTTCGCCCGTCGTCGGGGCGTTGCGCCGCTCGCGAAGCGACTCGACAACCTTTGCCGCCCGCCGCGCCGCTTCGGCGTCGGGCTTCGGCTCGGCGTCGGGCTCGTAGGTCTCCATCCGTTGTTCACCGTTGTCCATGTCGTGTTTCCTTTCGCCGGTCGGGCATCGTCGCCCAACCGGAATCATGCCGCGCATGGATGATCGATCATCCATGCGGGTCGGGGTAGGGGTCGGGTGCGTTGCAATCCGGGCAACGCGTCGCGTTCGGGCAATACGGATCAAGGTCTTCGGCACACGTTCGGCATTCGGGATCGGCGCACCGGATGAATCCGTTCGTGCATCGCGGGCAACCGACCACAAGCAAGCGCACTTCGACAACCTTGTCGTCGCGCACGACCGAGATCACCGTGCGGTCTTTCCCCTTGCCCGTGTCGACACCGATCACGTATCGGGGCGAAGGAAAGATCACGCGGGCGGCTCGGGTCGGGGCGTACGACTCGACGGGGTTGCCATCGGGGTCGGGTGCCAACGCCGACCATGTATGCCGGAAGCCTTGCGCGTCGAAGGTCTCGATCTCGGTCGGTGACACCTTCACGACGAACGACTTGCCCATCTTCGCCGCCGCCCGCCGCAACGCTTGGATCGCTTGCCCGATCTGGAATCGGATCCGCTTGCGATCCATCGGCTCGGCGTTCGCCATCGGCTCGGCGTTCGACGCGAGAAGGTCGAAGGGGATCAACCCGTTCGGCGGGCGGTTGCAATCGCAAGGCGAATCCTTCGCCTTGCGGCTCGAACATCCGGGCTCGTGTCGAAGGGATTCGTCGAAGTCGGGGTCGATCACCGGAAAGGTATCGTCGCCGCACTTCGGGCACCGCGCGAAGGTTCCGTCGCCGTAGGGCTCGGGCTCGCACGGTTCCCCCTTGCCGTTCGGGCATGCGACAAGCTTCTCGAAGCTCGAACCGGCGGTGAAGGCTTCGGCAAGCGCACGTCGGTCGGTGATCGAAGAAGTCGTGTGCGGGATCGTGCGGAACCGATGCTTCACCGCTTGGACATGACCGAGATCGTCGACGACTTCGATCACGTCGGCACGCTCGAACATCTCGGTCGGCAACGCTTCGATCTCGGCTTTCGATGCTCGTATGTGGATCATGCTTTCCCCTCCATCTCTCGAACGATTCGTTCGCCTTCTTCCGTTGCGCGCATGCCGATGGGTGCGAATTCGATCAACCCGCGCCGCTCCAACGCCCGACATGTGTTGCCCGCTCGCGCCTTCGCGTCGTGTCCGTATATGCCGCGCATCGGATCGTGATACTTCGCGACGTTCCAAAGCATCTCGCGCATGGCTTCCGATAGCTTCACCGCGACCATGCTTCACCATCGCCTTCCGTCGAGCCCGAGCCCGACATCGAAGAAGCGACGGGCTTCGAGCCCGAACGCAAGGATCCGAAGCTCGACAAGGTGCGGCGGGAACACGCGACCTTCGTTCATGCCGCTCGGGCTTCGCTCTCGCCCGTCATGCCATGCGACGACGAAGAAGCCGTGTCGCTTGTTCGTGTGCCAACCGCCGCACGCATAGCGTTGAAGCGTGACGCAAGCCCGCGTTGCCCGAACGACTCGCGCCCGTTGCATCGGTCCGACGCGCTTGCCGAAGCTCGCGGGATCGATGCCGCTCGCCCCTTGCCGAACGAAGCTCGCCGTTTCGACTTCCCGCCCGATGATTGTTTTCGCATTCATCGGATGATCACCATTCTCGGCATGCCGTCGAAGGCAACGAAGGCGATCGCTCCCCAAACGACGACACCGACGATCCAAGCGATCCATCCATGGCGGTTGACGGCTTGCGCGTCGTGGTACGTCAACGGGCTCTTGCGCCACGAATAGAACAACACCGAGCTTGCGATCACGACGAACCACACCCCGACGAAGGGAACGAGAATCGCCGCCGCATAGAGCCCGAGCTTCATGCCATCCGAGAACTTGTTCATCGCTTCCTTCCCTTCGCTTTCGCGTTGCTCGCCCGCCGATGCTTGTCGAGCTTCGCCTTGCCCGCCCGCCGATGCCGCCGACACATGTCGACGACCGCGAGCGTCGGTCCGTTCATGCCGCGCGGGCTTTCGACGTGGCACACGCACCCGCAAGGGGCGACGACTTCGACAAGCTCGGGCTTCGGCTTCGGCTTCAACGATGCCCAAACGTCGACGGGTTCGGTGCTCGGGTTGTGATCGACGGGCTCGTTCTCGCACGCAAGAGCGTTCGGCTCGACGCCGAGCGCGATTGCCGCGTCGGCTCGCGCCTTGTGCCACGTCGGTCCGTTGTCGACCTTGTGCTTGCGCCCATCGGGCGCGGTGAAGATCCAATTGCCCCACATGATCAACCCCCTTCGGGCAACCCCGTTTTCGGGTGCGCGACCCAATCGCGTTCGCGCACTTGTGTCCATGTTGCGAAAGTGATCTCTTCGAGATCGACGGCGCACCGCTTCGCATGGATGTCGAGCATCCAAACGATCACCCGAAGCGCGTGAATCGCGTCGCGCTCGTGTTGCGCGCCCGTACCCCGGATCGATTGCGCCCGCTTCAAGTGCGCATGGGCGAGCTTCCCGGTCCATGCGGGAAACGAGAACGTGCGGCTCGACCGTCGCCCGTCGAATACGTCGCCCGCGAGATTCCAACCCATCGCGGTGCAATAGTCGGCGGCGAAGATCATCGCGTCGGCAAGCGCGTCGATCACTTGCGTGCGGTCGCCCGACATGATCGCTTCGTCCAATTCCCCGATCTCTTCGACGATGCCGAGAAGCGGCATCCATGCGGGTCGATCCCCGAAGTTGTGAACGACCCATCCCTTCTGTTGTTCCTGTAGCGTCTCGAACAAGCCACCCATCGTGTTTTCCTTTCGTTGTCAGAATTCAACCGCATCGTCGAAGGCGGGCGTCGGACGAAGCTCGTGAACGGTCGATCGAGCGTCGAGCAAGCCCGCCGAGATGAAAGCGGCGAGCATCGGGCGCGTCGCTTTCAACTTCCCGCCGGTCACAAGCCGAAGGGCGAACAAGCTCGGCACAAGCACCCGCCGCACTTCGTCGTCGAGCGCTTCGTGCGCTTCGGGGCGAAGCCAGATCGAACCGTGTCGAATCACCGAGCAAGTCATGTTCCCCGACTTGAAGCGCAAGGGCTCTTCCCCGATGTTCACGAAGAAGCCCTTGTGCCGCCCCGGTTGCTTGCGCTCGGCGGCGATCTCGGCTCGCCGCTCGGCAATGACGTCTTCTCGGCGTTCCCCGGAAAGGATCCGTTGCGCCATGCCGCCGTGAATGATCGCCGCGTCGTCGAGATCGGGTGCGTGCGGGCTCGGAATCGGCTCAACACGGGCTTCGGGCGGCTCGACGGGCTTGGATGCCTTCTTCGACCGCCGACGCCTTCTCGGGCGCTTCTCGGGCTCGGGCGGCGGCTCGGGTTCGAGCTTCGCCCGATCTCTCGGGTGCATCGCGTCGATCATGCCCTTCGCGTGCGATTCGGGCACCATTCCGGTTCCCATGCAACACACGCAAGCGCGACCGCCGCTCGGTCCGATTTCGCAAAGCAAGCCCGCTGCGCAACACGGGCATTCGACTTCGGGCTCGGGCTCGAAGTCGGATTCGGCAAGCACCGTCGAAGGTAGCTCGCCCGCCGCTTCGACCATGGCACCGAATCGGTCGGTCGGCGGCTTCTTCGATGTCGGCTCGGGTCCGACGCTCGGGATGTCGAAGATCAAAAGCTGGGCGAGCGACTTCTTGCGACGCATGGTCAATCCACCTTTCGGAATTGCACGAAGAGCCCGCTCTCGCCCGCGACGTCGAACAAGTGCGCGACCCCGGTGTCGTCGGCATATCCGATGTCGACGTCGAGCACTTCGTCGGGGTCGAGCGACATCATTGCCCGAAGCACCGCAAGCGCCCGGTCGACGACGACCGAACCGCCGCCGTACACTTCAATCCGCGTGTCGTCGCGCCATGCGCCGATCAAGTCGCCGTTCGCGTCGTTGACCGCGAACCATAGCTCGAACCGATGTTTGCTCGGCATGATTGCCTCCATGCGTAGGGGTTACGGAGCATCATGCCGCGAAGCGGCTTCAAGGATTACGATGCCCGTTGGAACACACGACACCGCTTCGCATCGCGAAGAGCTTGCCGCCGCATACCTCGCAAGTGCCGTCGACTTGCACGCCGAGCCGACCCGCGCACTTCGGGCACACCATGCCGCCGCGATCCATCTTGACCCAGCCCGCCGCCCGAGCTTCGTCGACGACGCCCGTGCCAAGAACGACGAACACGAGCCCGCACGCATTGCACTTCACCTTCTCGCCCGTGCCCGCGCCTTCGCCCGTCGATGGCGGTATCACATACCCGCCCCGCGCCTTCGCGGTCGCGGCGATCGCGGTGAGCCGCGACGGGCATTCTTCGCACACGCTTTCAAGCCATAGCTTCGCGATTGCAATCCATTCTTCGAGATCGTCGCCGTCGAGCGACACCTTCCCGCTTCCGTTGCACCGCTTGCACGGACCGCCGATTCCGGGGTCGATGCCGCCGCCGTTGCATGCGCCGCAACGTTGCTTCGCAAGGTGCTCGGCGGCGACTTCGGCCAACGCTTCAAAGTGATCGAATTCGGGTTCGGTCATGGCTTCACCTTCCCGGCGGCTTCAAGGGGCGATTCGCGATCACCCGATCGAACGGGTGCGGTGCCGCCGACCGCACCTTCGTCGCGCTCGCGATGTTTGCGACGTAGTGAGCTTGAAGATCGTTGCGCTTGTATACGCCTTCCGCCCATTCGCGTTGCTTGCTCGAAAGCTTCCGCCGCGAATGGGGCAATGCGAACAACATGTCGGTGAACGCGTGAAGCTCGGCTTCGGTCAATTGCTCTTCGTGTTCGAGCAACCGTTCAAGCAACACCGAATCGGAAAGCCCTTCGGGTTCGCGATAGTCTTTCACTTCGCCCCCTTTCCCTTGAACAACGACACGAACCAAGCGATCAACGCGAGAAGCCACGCAATCGCCCCTTCACGGCGCTCGACAATCGGCGCGGGCTTCGGGGCGGGCGGTGTCGTGTCGGTGCCGTCTTGCCCCGGTTCCGGGGCGGCATCGCCCGGTTCGGGCTCGGGCTCGGGTTCGGGCGACGGATTGACGTTCGACTCTTCAGCAAACACCGCAAGCTCGGCAAGCGTACCGCCGAAGAAGTCTTCGTCTACCGCCCCCTTGATCCCGCGAATGCCGCCCGTGTGCGTGTATTGCCAGAAGTGCCATTGCTTCCAAGGAAGCGGGATCAATGGCTTCGTTGTTTGCGTGTGATACACCCACAAGGGGAAGCGCAAGAACGACTTGTCGGCACCGAGCGCACCGAGCGTCGACCACAAGCCGACTCCGGTATAAACGATCGGAACCTTGCCCGTGAGCCGCTCGACTTCGGCAAGCCACGCCTTCACGCCCGCCACGACGACCGCCGCTTCGACTCCCTTGCAACCCCCATCTTCGACGTCGATCACGGGCGGCAAGTCGTCGCGCTCGAAGCCGCCCGCATCGTTGACCAGATCGACCAAGAGTCGAGCTTGCTCGACCGCCGATTGCGACGCACGGAAGAACTGATAGACACCGCGCACGATTCCCGCTTCACGCATGCGTCGCCAATTCGCCGCGAAGTATTCGTCGACGACTTTCGTGCCATCGGTCACGCGGGCGAAGGCAAACTCGACGCCTTGCGCATGCACTTGATCCCAGTCGATCGTCTTCTGGTACTTCGAGACGTCGATTCCCTTGATCCGTTCATTCATCGTTCACCTTCTCGTGTAGGGATTCGAGCTTATCGGCACCGCGCCGAGCCGCTTCGCGAAGCTTGGGATCGATATCGCTTCGGCATGCGTAAAGTCGCATTAGCAGAATCACCAATTCCGCCCGTTCGGTATCATCCATCGTTCACCTTCCCGCGCAATATGGACCGACACCGTACGAACCGAAGTCGCCCGTGAATCGAAAGCCAAGCTCGACGCCGCCGTCGACATCGCGCTCGGCATAGTTCCCGACCGTTCCCCGGTCGACGATCTCGACACCGCGCTTCGACGTGCGCACGACGCGACCGGGGAACACGTCGACGATCAACGACGTCGACGATTGCGGCTCGTACAATCGCACAAGCTCCATCGTCGGAACCGAAGGGTCGGATTGTGCGGTAGATAGCGCCGCAAGCAAGTCGCGAATCGAATCGGCGTCGACGACGATCTCGGCTTGCGCCGAGAATCCCTTGTTCTCGTATTCAATCGCCACGCTTCGCCTCCATATTCGCGACTTGCTTGTCGTGCCACGCCCGAGAACGACTCGCCTTCTTCCGCATGGCGGCAAGCGCGTTCGCATAGTCGCTCGCCTTCATGTCGTACACGCAAGGCGGGCATACATTGCAGAAGTCGGATCGCGTCACGAAGGGAAGCCCGCACCGCATGCACTTTCGCACTTGTCGCGGGCGCTTCGGGAATCCCTTTCGCGGCTTCAAGGATTGTCCCCTTCACTCGGCATCTCGACGATCACGATGTCGTCGGGAACGTCGCCGTCGAGCGCTTCCCCTTCGCCTTGCACGACTTCACCGACTTGCGTCGCCCGCCGCATGAAGAACTCGATCCGGTCAACAAGCGATAGGGTGCGCCCGGTGTCGGGATGGTATCGCCCGATCCCGAGCCCGTCGAGCACGCCTTGCGCGTGTTCCAAGTCGGCAAGCGCGCCCCGAAGCTCGGTCGACATCGCCTTCGCGTTCGCCGCCGATTGCGGATTGCCCGGTGCGATCATGTCGACGACCCGCTCGGTCGACGATTGAACGAGCCCTTCAAGTTGCACGACGCGGCGGCGAAGGGGTTCGACCTTTTCTCGCAAGGTGCTCGCTTCTTGTCGCAACCCGAGATTCCGTCGCCGTTCTTCGGTCAAGTCGCCTTTCAACCGTTCGGCCATGCGAAACACCGCGTCGACCTTCGTCTCGCCCGGTTCGAGCTTCCGTTCGGGTTGCCAGTCGAGAAGCTTGTCGGCTCGGGCTTCATACTCGGCAAGCAATCCGCGAAGGGTCGATGCTTCGGCGGCGAAGGCTCCATCGGGCGAGCCCGGTCCTTGTTCCGGTCGCCCGTGCGGAACGATCGCGCCCGATTGCTCGGGAAGTTGCTTGTCGTTCATGTTTCCTCCATGTCGACCTTGATCGGTGTCAGAAGCCGCACCGCGACGTCGACCGCCCCTTCGCTTCCGCCCTTGCCGATCTCGCCCGCATGATGGTCGAGAAGGCACCGTGCAAGCCGATCCACTTGTTCACCCAAGAACGCCCGTTCACGTTCGAGCTTCCGAACGTGAACGAGAAGCGCGAACACGCACGACCGGGCGATCGCGAAGAACCGGGCGTTCGCTTCGGCTTCGGGTCCGTTGCCGAAGTACCCGAGCAACACCGCCGCCGCTTCGTCGTTGACATCGGGTTCGCCGTCGATCTCGCGGTAGACAAGCCACGGTCGGGCGGTCGATTGCTTCGTGAGCTTCGCAACCATGGCTTCGACCGCTTCGGCTTCACCGAGCAACCCCGCTTCGGCGCAACGCGCCCCTTCGCTTGCACCGCTCGCGAGCTTCTCGATCGCTTCGATCTCTTCGGGCGACAATGCATCGGCAATCATCGGACCGCGATCCTTGCCGTTTCCGTTTGCGATGGATGATCGATTATCCATGTGTCGATCGCTCTTCATGGTTCGTGCGTTCCTTTCATCCGATCACGTTGAAGCTTGGCGGCGCATACCGCCCAAGATCCCAAGTAAACCACGAAAACGGACGCTTGCCCGTGCTATGCGGACCGCCGAAGTGCGGGCGCTTGCGAAGCGGCTTCACCGAAGTCGGATAGCGCGAATGGATGCGTTCGGTTCGATCCTTGCCGGTCGCGAAGTCGAGCGGCAAGAGCAACGCGACGACTCCGCGACGCTCGGTTGCGATGCGAAGTGCATGCGCGGCGAAGTCGACGCCGATCGTTCGCGTCGGTTTCGTATAGGGCGGGTTCCCGAGTATCACGAGCCCGCCGTCGATGCCTTCGGGCTCGAAGTCGAGCCAGCTTGCGCGAACGACTTGCCACGACACCGAAGCGATCGCCGCATCGAACCGGGCTTCGCATTCGTCGGCAAGCTTCGGGTTGTTCTCGACCGCGATCACCCGCCGCACCGGGAAGCCCGCCCGCACCGCCGCAATCGACACCGCGCCCGTTCCCGCACCGGGATCGATCAATGTGAAACCTTCGAGCTTCGTGCTGAAGGGAAGTTGAAGCTCGGGAAGGATCGGTTCGACGGCTTCGGGTGGCGTTTCCCAGAAGTCGATCTCGCCGCCGTGTTGCGTGTCTTTGACCGTGCGCATATCGGCATCATGCCGCGTTCGCGTCGGGTCGGTCGTTTGCTGGGGCGAGAAGGGGTCGAGAAGGGCTCGGCGGGCGTCGGGCGGGTCAACCGTCGTCGGAAGGCTTCGGCGGCTTCTCGGGCTTGTCGGTGCCCTTGGCGGCGTGCTTCGCCTTCGCCTCTTCGACGCGCTTCTCGTGTTCCGCCTTGTTCCGGGCGACACGGGCGTCGGGCGAATCGTCGAGCTTCTTCTTCGCGGTGCCGATCTTGCGAAGCTCGACGAACACCTTCGGCCAATCGGCATCGTCGAACGTGTACCGCCCCGCTTCGATGCCGAAGGCTTCCGAAGTCGAGATCCCGAGCGACTTCGCGACTTCGGCGGGCGTGATCCGCGATTGCGCACGCTCGGCGGCATAGGCGCGGGCTTGCGGACCCGCTTCATACCCCGCGACTTCCTTCGTCGTGTACGTACCGTCGCGGTCGTACACGCGAACGCGGCGGTTCCGGTTCGGCTTGCATGGGATCACCTTGAAGCTGGACATCTTTCCTCCATCGGTTCGCAAGCGGGCCAAGTGTCCCGCTTCATGGATTCGGGTCGAAGTTGCTCGACGAAGCGAGCGACTTGCCAATCGTACAAGAACCAACCCGTTCGGGCGAACCGCGACACGACTTCGAGAAGGAAGGCGGGCGCGATCAACACCGCCAATTCGTCGAAAGTCGGTTGCGCATCGGCGGCAAGCAACCCCGCGTCGATCGCATGGTAGGTCGCCGCGATCGACGACATCGGGTTCTCGGCAAAGTGATCGGCAAGGATCGCGACCGCAAGTTGCTCGCTCTCGCGCGACAAGCCGCCCCATGCGAGCCCGTTCGTTTCCCCGACCGCAAGGTCGAACCGGGCGGGAAGCGGTCGCCACGGTGCCGACTCGCCGTCGCGAACGTTGACTTCGACGCCTTCCGACGTGCGCTTGCCTTCATAACCTCGCATGGGAACCCCTACTTCAACAATGCGTCGACGTGAGCCTTCGCCGTCGCGCCGCGAACGACGGTCGGCTTGATTCCCCAGAACTCGAACGTTTCCGAAAGCCGCTTGATCCGCCCTTCGAGAAGCACCGCTTCGGGCTCGACAAGCATCACATGAACTTCGGGTCCGACGAACAACACGAGCACCGCCCCGACCGCCGTCGCATACCCGACGATCGCGGTGCGAGCCGCAACCATAGCGGGAAGCGGCATCTCCTTCGGTAGCTCACCGACGATCACCGCGTTGTCGTTCGCTTCATTCGTTTCGTTCGCCATGGGTCAACCTTCATTCTCCAAGAACGCCCGCACGTCGGCAAGCGCCCGCGTGATATGGACCGGACCGAGCGAACGAAGGAACGTTCGCCCGTACGACTTGTCGACGATGCGGCGGTCGAGAAGCACGACCGCGCACCGATCGCTTCGGGTTCGCACGCCGCGACCGAAGCCTTGCCGGAAGGCAATCACCGCGCGCGGCAAGCTCCACTTGAAGAACCATCCGCGCGGGTCGCGTTGTGCAACGATGTCGAGCACCGGATCATCCGGCGTCATAAATGGCAAGCGGTCGATCACGACGCACGACAACGCTTCGCCCGGAACGTCGACCCCTTCCCAGAAGGAATCCGTGCCGAGCAACACCGAGCGCACGTCGAGCTTGAAGCGCTCGACCAATTGCATGCGGGGCGCTTCCCCTTGGCGCATGACCGTGAAGTCGAGATCGGCTTTCACAAGGGCTTCGTGCGCGATGTCAAGATTCTTGTACGACGTGAAGAGCGCGAGCGTCCGACCGCCCGCAAGCCGCACCGCATCGACGACCCGCTCGGCAACTTCTTCGCGAAACGCCTTGTCGTTCGGCGGCGATATCGCGCTCGGGCACACGAGCAACGCTTGTCGTTCGAGATCGAACGGCGTCGACACGACAAGCTCGTTGATCGCGTCGGCTCCCAAGTCGGCGGCAATGTGATCGAAGCTTCCGTTGACCGTCAACGTTGCCGACACGACCGACACGCTCGGAACCTTCTCGAAGAGCCGAGCCCGAAGCGTGTCGGAAACGTCGATCGGCTTGCTCGACACCGCGACGCGCTTGCCCCGATCTTCGAGAAAGTACACGACCGAATCGTCGACGACATCGCGAGCGGCTTCGAGATGCGCGACGTGTTCCCGCGCCCTTGCCCCGAGAAGGCGGAAGGAAGCGCGTTGCATGCCGTCGAAGGATCCATCGTCGCCCAACGCGACGAAGTGCGCGGAAGCCGCGTTCAAGGCTCGGCACATGGGGTCGATGTCGATCTCGCCGGCTTTGCGAAGCCGCACTTGATACGACTTCGACCGGCGGTAAGCGAGCAACCCGTCGAACCAACGCTCGGCGGTATCCTCCAATTCGAGAAAGCTTCGTTGCACCGCGTCGGCGGGCAATTGCTTCGCTTCGCGGAACACGCGCAAGGCATCCTTCACGAGCCGCCGAGCGCTCCATTCCGACATCGTTTCACCGAAGAAGTCGCGGGCGATGTCGGGCGCTCGGTGCCCTTCGTCGAGAATCGCGACATCGTATGCCGGAAGCACGCCGACCGCCTCATCGGTCGATGCCCGAACGCCCATGTCCGCGAAGAGCAAGTGATAGTTCGCGACAACGATGTTCGCCGCTTCGGCACGTTGCTTCGCGATGTTCGCAAAGCATTCTTCGCGACGCTTGCACCGCTTGCCCTTGCATGCATCGGCACCGACCGAAAGCTCGGTCCACACGACCGGGCTCGGCTTGAAGGGTAGCTCGGAAACGTCGCCCGTCGAAGTGACCGCCGCCCATTCGAGAACCCGGTGCGCTTCGTCGCGGGCGTCGGGGCGAAGCGGGTTCGGGTCGAAGTTGTCGAACCGATCAAGGCACAAGTAGTTTGCTCGCCCCTTCGCGAGCGCGAACGTGAACGGCATCGGCAAGACCTTCGCGAGCATCGGAAGATCCTTCCCGATCAATTGCTCTTGAAGGGCGATGTTCGCCGTTGCGATCACCGCCCGTTGTCGAACCGGCGTCGGTCCACACGTTCGAGCGATTGCCGGAATCAGGTATGCGACCGACTTGCCGATGCCGGTCGGTGCTTCCGCGACAAGGTGTTCGCCCGCCACAATAGCGGCGTCGATCGCCCGCGCAAGCTTCACTTGCCCGTCGCGTCGCTCGTATTGCGGGAAGTGACCCGCGAGAAGCCCGTCCATGGCGAAGGCTTGTTCGAGATCAAAGTCGCTTCGCTCGGATGCGTGAATGGTTGCGGGTGCGTGTCGAAGTCGTCGCATACGGGCATCATGCCGCGTCACGACAAGTCGAGCCGACGACTGCGAGCGGCTTCGAGCAACCCTTCAAGCCACGCTTGCGCCGTCGACCATTGGACACGACGAACGAGCGACACCGCCGCCCGATGCCGGTCACGCACGACGAAGGCGGCGAAGGCGTCGTTGCCCCGATCATGCTCGGTCGCAATCAAGACGATCTCGCTCGACTCGCCTTCGATCGTTAGCGTTCCGGGCAGAACGAACACGACCCATTCGGCGGCGACAATCCCCGCAAGCGACTTCACCGCTTGCGAGATCGACGACTTTCGTTCTTCGGCAAGCTCGCCTTGAATCACCATCGCCGTTAGGGTCGGCGCGTCGAGCGGCTTGCCCGACGCGGGGTCGCGGGTCGCACGAAGGAACACGACGGGTTCGATCCGCCCGAGATGCGTGATCGCCTTCGCGACGAATTCGCGAACGGCGGCGTCGAGCCCGAAGCAATCGACGTCGAGAATCTTGCCAAGCTCGGCGGCATTCATGGCTTCGGTGCCTTTCGTCGAAGTGAACCGGGGCGCTCGACGCGGGGCGCTTCCAATGGGTCGACGTGCGCGTGTACCGAAGCGAACCGGGCGATGTGCTTCCGCACCGCGCCCGTCAAGCATTCGCCCTTCCAACGCGCCCCGCACTTGGCACACGAACATTCGATCCGTTGCGGCTCGGGCATGCCGCCGTCGAAGGTTCGTACGGTATACCGCCCCTTGACGTGGGAACCGCCCCAAGACGGGCTCCATTCGATCCATTCGACCTTGCGGTCGTCGGCGGGCGTCGATGCGTTCACGGTGCCTCCAAGGGGCGGGAATCGGGATCCATGGATGATCGATCATCCATGCGCTTCCGGTATGCCGCAACATCTTCTCGAAGTCGACGCTCGATCGCCGGGTTGACCATCGCCCCGTCCGAATCGCGGGCGGCGGCTTCCCAAACAAGCGCCGAGCGCAACACCGGGGCGAATGCCGCCGATTCTTCGGCTTGTGCCTTCACTTGCGCCGCGAGCGCCGCGAGCGCCGCCCGTTGTTCTTCGAGCGCACGGATCGCATCCGCAAGCGCCGACGAATAGAAGTCGACCGACGCGACAAGCGCGTTCGATCCCTTTGCCGCGTGTCCATGCTTGTCCATGAACGCATCATGGCGCGTCGGGGTCGTCGGGGTCGACACGTTCGTCGGGAAGCACGACGACGCGGAAGCCGCCGAAGTATTCGCCCAGTTGATCCACGAAGGCGGCTCGATCTTCGGGCGGAACGTGCGCGAAGGGGTCGCGCGGGTCGTATCGCTTGTCGAGCATCTCTCGCAAGCTCGGGCTCGACTCGGCAAGCGACCAGTCGTGCGACGCCGCTTCGGCAAGCCGCTCGGGCGTGTCGGGGTCCATGTTGTCAAGCTCGCGTTCGCTCCATTCGAGCCCGCGCACGAAGCCCGAACGGTACGCATCTTCGGCTTGTGCGATCGCGAAGGCTTCCCATTCGTCGATGCTCGCGGTCGGATACATGACGCGGAACACGATCACCGCTTCCCGAAGGCGCGGCGGCGGGCTCGGGCCATCCGTCAACCGCCCGAGCATTCGTTCGAGCACGCCCCGCACAACTTCTCGAACCGACTTCATGTTCGCTTGCTCGGTCGCGACCGCGACCCTTCGAGAAGCTCGCGAACGATCGTGCCCGACTTCTTGCCCGACTTCGCGCTTCGCTCGGCAATCAAGCCCTTGCAAGCGTCGCGTTCGGCAACCGAATCGAAGGCGATCGAGAGCGTGACCGACGCGGCGAAGGGTCGCCCCCCTTCGTCGCCTTCGCCCGGAACCTTCGGCGCACCGACAAGGTTCTCGATCTCGCGAGCCGACAAGCCCGTCGCTTTCCAAGCTTGCGCCCCGAGCGGCACTTCGTGGACAACCGAATTGATCACGCGAGCGAGAAGGTCGGGGTCGAATTCGCCTTCGGTGTTGTTCAGGGCGATGTTCAAGAGCTTCGCCTTCGCGTCGTCGATGTCGAGCACGATGCAAGGCACCGACATCGCAAGCGCGACCTTCTCGCCTTCGATGTCGATCAATGCCCGACGCCGCTGGTGCCCGCCGATCAAGTTCATGCCCGACTTCTGGACCACAAGCGGGTGAACGAAGCCGTTGTCGCGAATCGACGACTTCAAGGCTTCAAACTTCGCCGCCGTGATCCGTCGCGGGTTGTATGCCGCCGGGTTGATCGTGCCGAGCTTGATCATGCGCGGCTTGTGGATCTCGACCATGGTGCCTCCCTGCCTCCCTACTTCGCAATCGCGCTCGGGTTGATCCCGAGAAGCGTGTGTTCGATATATCCGATCGGGATCGCTTTCCCGAAGTCGACCCCTTCGTCGAACGTGTCGACGTGCCAGAACAGATCGGGCGGCGGCAAGTCGAGCGCCCGCACATAATCCCGACGAAGCAACACCGTCCAGATCGGCGGAAGGGTTCCGCCCTTCTCGCTTCCCTTCGCCCGCTCGGCGTTGCGTCGGATCCAAAGCATCGGCTCGGCTCGAAGCTCGGCGGCTTCTGCTTGCGCTTCACGCCACCAACCCCAAACGGGCGACCGCTTCCCCGCGACGAACGTCGCAAGGCTCCAACCTTCACGCCGCTTCACTTCGACCGCGAAGGGGAAGCGCTCGGCGGTTGTCATTATGTCGCCCGACGCCCGAAAGTCGCGACGCACTTGCGGCGTCGACCAACCGCCCGACAACGGGGTTTTTACGAACCGGCTTTCGAGTTCGATCTTTGCCCACCATGCTTCGAGCTTCTTCGCAACTTCTCGCTCGGCGGCATTCCCCTTTTGCCTACTCGACATGTGCCCACTTCCTTCGCTTCACTATGTGTTCGATCGTCGTACTTCCGACATTATACTTCTTCGCAAGCTTCTCGAACGACGTCCCACCTGATTCGTATTCGATGCGAATCAACCGCACCTTTGCTTCTGTCAAGCGTGAATTAGGAACCTGCGAACCGTGCCGACGATTACGAACCGACTTCCAAGCAATGAAGTTTGCTCGCCCCTTCCGCATCATGTCGACATTGTTGTCGGCGCGGTCCCCAAGGAACAAGTGTTCGGGGTTGACGCACGCCGGAACGTCACACTTGTGAAGCACGCACTTCCCTACGGGTATCGCCCCATGGGTCAATTCCCAAGCCACACGATGAGCAAGTCGCATGCCTTCGTTTCGACCTACACCTATCCGACCATACCCTTTCGGATTCACGAGCCCGATCCACACCCAGCAACCATCTTCATGTTTCACAACCTTCGCCCACAATCGACGCTTCAACGATTCGAGCTTCGCTTCGGATGACATCGGCGGGCGACCTTGCTTCTTGTTCATGTCACCCACCCTATCGGGTTCGCACAATTATCACAACCGTGTCGCGGTGCGCTTCGCCCGCAAGGTGCTTGTTCGGATGCCGCCCTTCTTCGTATTCGAGAAGGGCAAGATTCGCGATGTCGGCAAGCAAGTCGTCGTTGCCCGTTGCGACGTATTCACGAGCCCGCTTTGCGATAGATTCCAAACGGTCATAGGTCGGCTTTCCCGGTGCGTTCAATCGTCCATAGCGATAGGCACCGACGATCAACCGATTCCGCATAAGCCGTTCGAAGCGCGGGCTCCATTCCGTTCGAGCAAGCTCGGCGGCGTCGAAGCGCTCGGGCTCACCAATAGGAAGCTCGGGCACGCCCGCCGCCCATCGCCACAAGTTGGCAATGAAGTCGTCTCTCGTGTTCATACGACTTCGACCTTCGACCCTTCGTCGTCGCCGGTCACTTGCACAAGCGCGGGCAACGCGTCGTTCACGTCGCGGTTGTGACTCACAATGAACGCTTGCTCGAAGCCTTGCCCCTTGATCATCGTGGCAAGGTGGACCGCAAGGGCTCGGCGGTGCGTCGAGTCGAGCGACCCGAATGGTTCGTCGATGCAAACCGCCGCCCATCGCGTTCCCCGTTGCTCGCGAAGCCATGCCGCCGCCGAAAGCTGGATCGCCACGCCCGCGACATCTTCGGCGGCACCGCTAACGTTCGACAACCGGATTTCGGGGCGTTCGATGTACTTCGGCGGGCGCGGCGTCTCGCACTTCTCGCACGACTTGACCTTCGCGCTCGAAGGGAACGCCGCCCCGCACTTCTCGCACGTATCACCGAGCCCTTTCGTCGGGTGCCGCCACGTTTGCGTGATAGTCAACGCGATCCCCGCATCGGCAAGCATGGCGTTCGCGCCCGCGTCGATCTCGGCAAGCGCACCTTCCGCGATGCGTCGTTGCGCCCCATTGCGCCCGAGTATCGCGAGCGCTTCCCGGTGAGTCGTCGACTGCTTCACGACCGCATCGCGGTCGACGATCGCTTGCGCCCGTCGTTGGTACACAAGCCGAAGCTCGCTTGCGTATCGCTCGGCTTCGCGGGCTTCCCCATCGGCGGCGAATGCCGCCTTCGTCGCTTCCGACTTCGCGTCGCTTGCGGCGGTGTCGTCGGGCGGGTTGCCGTCGCGCTCGATTCGCTCGCACGCTTTCACAAGGGCTTCGGCTTCCGCCGATTCGCGAAGCTTGCGTGCTTGCGCGTCGAGCTTGTGCAACTGGTGAATCTCGGCGGCGAGCTTGTCGGCTTGTTCGTCGACTTGCGACTTGCGCCCCTTGATCGTCGCGAGCTTCACGGCGGCGGCTTCGGCGGCTTTCGTGTTCCGAGCCCGCTCGGCATTCATCTTCGACGCATCCGGGCATTCGTGACCGTCGACCGGGCACACGCCGTCGAACTTGCCTTGTGCAAGCGCCGCCTTCGCTCGGCAATCGTCGTCGGCGGCTCGCAAGTCGCCCGCCATGGCTTCGAGCGTCGACCGACACGCCGCAACTTGCTTGTCGAGCGCCGCGAGCTTCTTGCGGTCGATCTTCCCTTCGAGCGCTTCGGCTTCGGCAAGAAGCTCGGCTCGGTGCTCGGCGCTTGCCGCATCGCGACGCCATGCTTCGAGCGCGTCGCGGTCGCGATCCATGTCGTCGACGATTGCCTTCTTCGCATCCGCTACCTTCCGAAGATCCGCCGCGACCGATTCAAGCTCGGCAATCGCTTCGGCGGGATCGACGTCGGCAACGTCGTCGAAGTACCGCGAAAGGATCTCGACGACACGGGCGTCGATGGATTGCAATGCGCCGACGTGTTTCGCCTCTTGCGTTTCGAGCGCCGAGAGCGCCGTCGACACTCGCTTCTCGGCACGTTGCAAGGCTTCGAGATTCAACCACCCGACGATCGTTCGCATCCGCTCGGCGGGTTGCGCCGACACGTATTGCGAGATCGACTTTTGCTCGAAGTAGGAAGTCGCGGCGAAGTCTTTTCCCGTGAGCCCGAGCGCCGCGTCGATCACCCGTTGCGCGTCGGTTCCGTTCGCTTGCTTCTTCCCGAGCTTCACTTCGACTTGCGTCGACTTCCCACGCTTGCGGGTGCGCTCGATTGTCATGTCGCTTGACAACGTGACACCGACCGAACCTTCGGCTTCGCCGTTCGTGATCCATTCATCTTCGGTCGGTGCGCCGCTTGTGCCGAATAGCGCGAATCGAATCGCCCGCAAGATCGAAGTCTTGCCCAGCCAATTCGAGCGCCCTTCGTCGTCGCAATGCCGCGCAACGATCCCATACACGGAAGGCTCGAAGCGAAGCTTGTGCGTGCCCTTGTATCGTAGCCAGTTGGTCAACCGTAGCTCGACAACATGCATTGACTAGATCCCTTCCGCGTCGAGCGCCGCTCCGACGACTTCCCGAAGCGCGTCGCGATCGACGGTGTTCGCATCTTCGACCATGCCTTCGACGACTTGGCGCACCGTCGCGACCTTCGCGACCGCATGCACCTTTCCGACGACAACCGCCGCCGACTTCGGCTTCGGCATCGTTCGCACCGCGAGCGCCCCAAGCTCGGCAAGCTTCGCCTTCCAACCTTCGATCGTCGCTTCGGTTGCCGCCGCGCTCGGGTACAACCGAACAATCGCCCCGCGAATGTCGTTCGGCCATGGCTTCAAGCTCGGGTCCGTGACGCTCACAAGGGGGCGAGCTACGCGGGGAAGGTGTCGGACCGACATGGATGATCGATCATCCATCGGCTTCTTTCGACGTGCCATGTCATGCCTCCAACACGAGAAAACCGGGGTCGTTGTCTTGTTCGCCAAACGTCAACCGTTCGAGCGAACCCGTGACTTCGATCCCGTTGAATGTTTGCCGCTTGTGATAGTGACCGTTCACGACAATCGCCTTCGGCCAACGCTTGCGGATCTCACCGATCGGAAGGAACACTTCGCGACCGCGCGGCATCTCGCTCGATTCAGAACCCGACTCGATCCCTTCGATGTTCAAGTGCGAGAGCACGACAACGCGGGGCGACTCGACTTCGACTTCGCGCACGAACACGGCGGGATCGTACGCATGGGATCGGGCGGTGAATGGCAATGCGACGATCGACACACCGTCGAATAGCTCGCACGTCGGCGCGCCGTACACTCGAATCCCGTTGCCGCCGAGCCCTTGTTCGAGCCCGCGAAGCGCCGCGAGCGTGTGCGAGCCCGATCCATCTTCGATCACGTCGTGATTCCCGACGACCCATCGGCTCGCGATACCATGCTCGAACCAAAGATTCGCCGCGACTTCGACCGCGACACCGACGCTCGCGTGCGAACGTTGCGTGTCGGGGTCGGTCAAGTCACCGACGAAGATGAATGCATCGACCTTCATGTCGACCGCAAGTCGAACCGCATCTTGTACCGCGTCGAACACGTCAAGGAATCTCGGCATTCCGGCGGTCGATGCGTCGAGATGCCAGTCGCTTGTGATGATCGCCTTCATTCTGTCACTTCGACCTTTCCGGCGTCGGCTTCCGCCCATTCGGCTTCCGCCTTCGCCCGAACGACCCGCTCGAAGTCGGCGGCAAGGTCGGGGTCGTCGTGAAGTCGCTTCACGGCGGCGTCGAAGCCTTGCCCGAGCGTCTTCTTGCCCCACTTGATATACGAGCCCGCGAGCGTCGCAACTTCAAAGTCGAGTGCTTGTTCGATCACGTCGCGGGGCGCGTCGAAGCCTTCGGGCACAAGCACGCCGTTCGACGTCGAGAAGTGCGCAACGGGTCGACGTTGATCGCCTTTCTTGCCGACCTTCGTCTTGCGGATCTGTACTTCGTGCCGTTCACCGATCACGCGGTTGTTCGCATCCGATATGAAGCCCGCACGAACGATCCGAGCCGCAAGACTTGAGTCGTAATAGACCGCCCGACCGCCGCCGACCTTGAAGCCTTCGTCGAAGATTCCCGCGTCGGGATCTTCGGCTTCGCGAGCGACGACGACCATTGCGGTTCCGGTTTGCGCGAGCAACGGAACCAATTCGTCGAGCCATTGCGCGTTCAACGCCGCCTTGTGTTGCGCCGCCCGACCGCCGAGCCCGTCAATGCCCCTTGATCCCTTGCCGCGCCTTCCTTTGCCCCTTGCGGGCGCGGCATCGGCGGCTTCCTTCATGATCTTCGCAAGCAACGCCTTCGGAACGAGCTTGCGAAGCGAGTCGACGACATACAAGCAAGACACGTCGGGGTCGAGCGTGCCCTTCGCCTTCGCGTCACCGATCGCTTCGGCGCTCGCTCGCACCGCGTCGACGGTTTGCTCGTAGGTTCGGGGTCGAAGCGCCCGGAAGCCCGGATGGCGAAGGTACGCTTCGCCCATGTATGCCCGAAGCCACGTCGAAGGGGTCGTGTATTCGGCGTCGACGAATTGGAAGAAGTGCCCGAGCTTCAAGAACGAGAGCCCGAGCCCGATCAAGAACAAGGTCTTTCCTTCGTTGCTCGGGCCATGCACAAGCGCGAACCGCTCGATCGGCCAACCGCCGACCCGCGTTGCAAGGTCGACTTGCGGGAAGATCGTTCGCACCGCGCGAACGGTTGTCAGAACGTCAATGGCTGGACGGAACGAATCGAAGCGTTCCGCGACCGTGGCAAGTTGTGCCAAGCGGTCGCGGTTCGCCCCGATGTCATCCGCCGAAAGTTGCTTCGGCTTTCGCATGGATCACTTTCCCCACGGAAGATCGTCGGTCGGATCGACGGCTTTCGGATCACCGAGCGGTTCGCCCTTCGTCGAGCCCTTCGTCGAGCCCTTCGTCGAGCCCTTCGTCGAGCGCCGCTTCTTACCCTTGGCGGGCTCGACGACTTCCCATGTTTCGGCATCGTGGATCGTCGCGCACGACGGACAGACCGCTTTCCCGTCGACGGTTTGCCCGCCCTTCGACTGGTCGGCAAGCGCGACTTGTGCCTTGCACTTCGAGCACGGTCGCGACTCGACGTTGCCGTCGTCGTCGTATACCGCCCCGCACTTCGGGCATTGCACGTCGGTCGCCTTCAATTCGTCGAAGTCGCACACGTCGCAGACGTACAAGTCGCCTTCGGGCTCGGGCTCGGGCTCGGGCTCGGGCTTCCCCTTCACTTCCGGGGTTCGCCCTTCGAGCTTGTCGGGGTCGAAGTCGCTTTCGTCGGCGGCATCGTCGTCGCCCTTGGCGGATTCCGCCGCACCGAACACTTCGTCGAAGGGGAAGTTCTCGATCAAGCACGCTTGCTCCATCTCGGATCGAAGCGTCGCGATGTTTCCGGGCTTCAAGTGACCCGCAAGGTCGGGCGGGTCGCCCGAGATCAACTCTCGAACTTCTTCCGGGCATTCGATCGCGGTCTTGGGTACGACCCGATACTTCTTCTCGAACGATTCGTCGGCGCGGTATTCCCAAAGGAAGGGATAGGGGTTCCGAAGCGGGTTGCCCTTCTCGCGCCCGACTTCTTCGATCTTGTCGCGAAGAACGCGCTTCATGGCATTGCCGAGCGCTTCGGCTTCGTCGGTGATCTGGACCCCTTCTTCGGGGTGATCGTGATCGACGATCGCGAACGTGTATTGACACCGGGCGATCGCGTTCTCGCGCCAAGCTTCCGAAGGGCGAATGCCCGCCTTGCGAAGCTCGCCCTTCTCTTCGACGGTCAAGTCGCGTCGCGAGAACGCATTGTAGATTCCGCCCGCCCGAATCACGGTGTCGTGTTCGCGGTCGGTGCCCGTGAATCGGAAGATCGGATCGGTCCAATCGAGATCCCCTTCGTTCACCATGTCGCGCACGACTTCGATCGTCTTGCAAAGCGGGCACACGACGGGCGGCACTTCCCGCTTGTCGTCGTCGTCGCGGAACCGTTGCTTGCGAAGCACAAGCTCGGATTCGTGGCACACCCACGTTCCGCCCCAAACCTCGCGCCGCGCTTCGCCCGTGTCGCGATCTTCCCGCACGACGATTCGGGGCCAATTGTGCGCCCATCGGGCGAACCCGAGCCCGACCGCAAGGTGAAGCCAAACGATGATCTTCGGCTCGGCACCGTCCTTCGGCTTCCGCCAGTTCTTCAAGAAGTTGCCGCGCGAGCCGCCGCCCGCACTGTGATCGAGAAAGTCATCCAAGCTCATTCCACGCATTGCTTCGTTCCTTTCGTGTGTTCGTCGTGTTCGACGTCGGGGTTACTTGTGCATCATGCCGCGAACGCTCGGCGGCGGTCGGAAGGTCTTGTTCCCTTCGGGATCTTCGACAACGACGCCGCTCGACGCGAAGGCGAGCGCTTCGAGCATCGACCGCGCGGCTTCGGCTTCTTCGTCGCCATGAAAGATCGCGAGCACCGTGATCATTCCGGGCTTCGTTTCGTACAACACCAGACGCTTGCCGCGACCGACTCGCCCGACGCCGATGAATCGCTCGGTGCCAAGGATCCCGAATTCGACTGGCTTGCCGGTCATGCCCGCACCGATTCGAGCAATACTTCGAGCGTTCGGACCCGCTTGCTCCACAAGTCGGCAAAGCGTTCGAGATTCGCGACCGTGCGCCGAGCCTTCGCCCTTTCCTCTTCGAGCGCCCGCCATTCGTCGGGGAAGAGCGCCGCGATCTTCGACGTCACGTCGGCGTCGGTGATCGCCTTGCGTCGCTCGCCCCGATCCTTGTCGGCTTCAAGCTCGGCGCTCGCTTGTTCGCGCATGCTCACCGCGAGAACAACCGCGTCGGCTTCGTAGCGGTCGACGGCAACCTTTGCCGACACGAAGATCGCGTGTGCTTGTCGGGCGTTCTCTTGCGCGTTGTCGAGCGCGTTCACGAGCGTGATCCGATCCCGGTTGCCGGGTTCCCCGATGCGAAGCTCGGCTTCAAGCCGCTCGTATGTCGACCATACGTCGATCTCGAAGATCCGCTCGACGATCTTCGACGTGCCTTCGGCAAGCACAAGGTTCTCCAAGTCGGCGGCGACTTGCGCCCGTCGACGGGCGAGCATGGATGATCGATCATCCATGTCGGGCGGCGGTGCCGAGATCGTATCCCGACCGGACTCAGGCTTCGCGGGCTCGGGCTTCGGTGCCGCCGCCTTCGCCCCGTTGCCGCCCCGTTTCCGCCCCTTGGCGGGCTTCGCGGGCTCGGGCTCGGGTTCGGGTGCCTTGACTGGCTCGGGCTCGTTCTCGGGCGCTTGTGCCGCCGCCGTTGCTTGCTTCACTTCACTTCGTCGTCGCATCGTTGCCTCCCATGTCGAACAACGTCGGTTGTACCGCTTGACTTCGCTTCTTCCGCCCCTTGGCGGGCTTCGGTTCCGCCCCCTTCGACCGCTTCACCCGCTTCGACGCGACCTTCGGGGCGTCAAGCCCGAGCGTCGCTTGATCCGGGTTGAACTTCCGGTTCGGGCGCGTTCGTTCCCATGGCGACCAGTCGGCGTCGGGGTACGCCGCCGCAAGGAAGCGCCGCGTCGGCGGGAACACGAGCACTTCCCAAACGTAATGGCGATCGAAGTCGCCGGTCCAGTCGACGGCGGGCTTGCATTGCAACCCATCGCCGCTCGCGTCTGCGACGTAATACTCGATCTTGACGCCTTCACCGACATCTTCGCCCCGTTCCTTCAATACCCGAGCAACCGCAACGTGCGGCGGCTCGGCGGCATACTCGCCGTCTTTCTTCTTGCGTCGGGCATAGTGCGCAAGCGGCTTCGACAACCGCTTCGACTGGATCACCGCGTCGGCGTCGATGTCGCCTTCGAGCACCTTGCTCTTCCAAGCGTCGAGAAGCTCGACGAAGGGTTCGATTCCGGGCGGGTCGTCGCCCGCGAGCAAGAGCTTGATCGCTTCATATTGCAACGCACGGGCGAGCTTCGGCACGTCGCCGCGCTTGTATTCGAGCCCTTTGATCTCGGGCTCGGAATCCTCCGTTGCTTCGGTTCCCTTATAGTGGAGATACCGCCCCGCATACCGCTTCGCGCTTGTCATCACAACGCGCTCGAACGCCTTCTCGTATGCAAGCTCGACTTCGTTGCGCGAACACGACTTCGACCGGATCAAGCTCGGGTATAGCTCGGCGTTGCACCAGTCGACGAAGGCGGCGAAGTCGGTGCGGCTCGCCCCGACGACGAAGATCGAATCGGTGTCGCCGTACACGACGCGCATGTCGCGAGCTTCCGCCGCCTTGATCGTTTCCTTGATCAACCATTGCCCGCATTGCGTGACCGCTTCGGCAACGTCGCGCACGAAGAACCGCGAGAAGGGCGACCCGACCACGCCATAAAACGAATTCGCGGCGACCTTGTACGCGGTCGACTTCCGGTCGGCTTCGACCCATTCCGGCGTTCCCGGCGGCAAGCTCGCCTTGCGCTTGTTCCAATGTTTGCGAAGCCGAATCATCTCTTCGAGCGCGACCGCGAGCAACCCGCGCGGCTCGTTCGCGAATACCGCGTCGGTGTATGCCGCGACGCAATGCCCTTCGGGAAGGGGAAAGGTCTTGGGCGGAAGGTGCGACAAGTAGCTCGGGCGAAAGCCGATGTCTTCGACAAGCCGCACGTTCGGGCGATACGTTTCCGGGCTCATGTTCCACGTAAGAATGATCGACGGGTACAACTTCGAGAAGTCGGCAACGTGAACGTTCCGCTCGATCCCGCGTGTCTTGGGGTCGAGCACGAATGCGCCCTTGAACTTCTCGGAATCCTCGAATCCATGCCACGTCGGGAAGCGGTGTTCGCGTTCGAGACCGAGCCGCATTAGGAAGCCTTCGACTTGCGCGGTAGGGTGCAATCCATGCGAGTCGGGGAATACGTGGCACGCTTCGCACAACGATTGAAGCAACGCGACGAAGCCCGTTTTCTCTTCAATGCGCCGCATAAGGTCGGCGTCTCGAACGCAGTATTCGAGAAGCCGCTTC
>Ga0180437_10002711_pt1 | contig 27579 bp, 25 predicted proteins | sample SS_ome_4_FD_132410 | JGI IMG/M metagenome (GOLD analysis project Ga0180437, IMG submission 132410) | Hypersaline lake sediment archaeal communities from the Salton Sea, California, USA - SS_3_D_1 metaG | ecosystem: Environmental > Aquatic > Non-marine Saline and Alkaline > Hypersaline >...
CGCAAAGAGTGTCGCGGATTTATTCAGCAGCCGAAAAATGTCAATTTTCCCGGGGACCATTTCGCTGGTAAAAAGCTGTTCGGTAAAAAAACAGGCGCCATAAGGTGTCTGAACATATTCTCCGGCTACGACATTTTCGATTGGATTTTGATCGCGACGCTTTTCGTTTATTCGACTGGAAACAAGTGTCGGATCAATTTGGCGGAGTTTGTCTTTGAAGTTCATTCGTCAAAACTTTCAAGCTGCCTCGGTTACTGAATTTGAGTAATATATACAAAATATTTATTTAATTATCAAGCAAACATTCAATGTTTTAAGTAAAAGCTTTAGCTACTTTAAACAGGTTCTTTAGCAACCAGGCCAAAGGCAGTCCTTCCTTCCGCACCAGGCGGACACTGTTTTGCAGATCCATTTCAATTTATTAAAAAACTACTTGATATTTTGAAAATTGTTTTGTAAAATCAAAGAGATAACTTTAACTGCAATTCAAGGAGAAGCGCTTGTTGGTATTGATTCTCTCCGGCAATTCATCTTCAGATTTAAAAATACTCTTCACTATTTCGTTTGTAAAAGGAGAACCGACTGTATGAGTAACAGCCAAACTTTAATCGAACTTTTCGAAAATAGTGTTGCGCTTTATCCCAAAAATCCATTACTCTGGGAAAAACATGTTGGCGCGTATCAGCCAACCACTTACGAAGAATCTTATGAACAGGTATTGAAAGTAGCCGCGGGATTGATGTCGCTGGGATTGAGTCCAGGCGATCGGGTGGTCTTGTTGTCGGAGGGGCGAAACGACTGGGTCTTTAGCGAATTAGCGATTTTATATTGTGGCGCGATCAATGTTCCCCTTTCAGTCAAATTGAAAGAAGCAAACGAACTGAAGTTTCGTTTCAATCATTCTGAAGCCCGGTTTGCCATCGTCTCTGGCGGACAACTTCCTAAAATTCTGGATATTAAAAAAGATTTAGCCTCCCTGGACAAAATTATTACCCTTGACCCGCCAGAATCACCGGATCATGATTTGATGACCATCACCGAAGTGAGAGCGCTGGGCGAAAAGTTTTTGATGAACCGAAAAGATGAACTTATCCAACGAAAAAGCGCCGTCACCGGAGATATGCCCGCCAATATCTGTTACACCTCAGGCACAACGGCTGACCCGAAGGGAATTATCCTGACGCACCGGAATTACACCGCGAATATCGAACAAGCCCAGGGTTTGTTTCAAATCCCGCAGGATTATGTTTCACTGCTCATTTTACCCTGGGACCATTCCTTCGCCCACACGGCGGGTATTTATTATTTAATGAGTAACGGTGCCAGCATGGCCTCAGTCGAAGCCGGCAAAACCCCTATCGAAACCACCCGCAATATTGCCAGGAATATTAAAGAAATTCAACCCCACCTTTTACTTAGTGTACCGGCATTATCTGCTAATTTTCAAAAAAATATTTACCGTCGAATCGAGGAAAAAGGTGCTGCTGGTCTGTTAGAGCGGGCGCTAAAAGTGGCTTACACTTACCAGGGTGACGGTTTTCGAAACGGGAAATGGCACGGCAAACGCATTTTAAAGCTAATGTATAAGCTATTTGATAAAATCTTATTTAGCAAAATCCGCAATGAAGGTTTTGGTGGCCGATTAAAATTTTTTGTAGGGGGCGGGGCTTTATTAGATATTAAATACCAAAAATTCTTTACCGCCCTGGGCATCCCAATTTATCAAGGCTATGGTCTCACCGAAGCGGCACCGATTATCTCGGCAAATAGTCCTGATTATCAAAAAATGGGTTCTTCGGGTCGAATTGTTCCCAATCTTGAGATCAAGATTTGTGATGAACAGGGCGAAGAACTGCCGCTGGGAGAAAAAGGTGAGATTGTTGTCCGTGGTGAGAATGTCATGCAAGGTTACTGGAAAAATCCCGAAGCCACGGCGTCAACAATTGTCGATGGCTGGCTTCATACCGGTGACATGGGGTATCTGGATGAAGAGAATTGTTTATATGTACTTGGCCGGTATAAAAGCCTCTTAATTGCCGATGACGGTGAAAAGTTCAGCCCGGAAGGCATCGAAGAAGCGTTAACTGGACACTCGCGATACATTTTTCAAGTAATGCTCTACAATAACCAGAAGCCGTACACCATCGCACTCATTGTCCCCGAAAAAAATGCGATTCTTGAATTTTTAGAGAAATCGAAGTTGAGTTATAAATATGAAAACGGCCAGCGGGCAGTGATACAATTGATTCAGGATGAAATCAATCGCATCAAAACCGATTCAGATATTCAGCGGCAATTCCCTGGTAAATGGTTCCCGACCACGTTTGCATTGTTAGGCGAAGCGTTTACCGAGGAGAATGGCTTTATTAACTCTACTATAAAAATGGTTCGCTGGCGAATCACGGAAGCGTATCAGGCACGAATTGATTATCTTTATACGGCTGAAGGCAAAAATATCATGAATCATCAGAATATGACCATTGTCAGTCGAATCAGTGATTAATCGATTGTATGAAATTAGTGAATGATCAAATTTGTGCCTGATCCAAAACGAAATGTCGCTTTGCTTCAGGCACATTGCTTTTTATTTCATTACTCAGCTTGTGTGAATTATTATAAATGATATTTTATTACTTTAATGAATGCTTTTGATTATGGAAAATTCAGAGAGAAAATGTCGCTTAGCTTTTGTGGGTTCCTGGTTAATGGCAAAATTATTAGGGTCGTTGGAACTTTCTCGTCTGGCGATCTTTCGATTTATTCCCCAAGCGGAAGTCCAGACAATTGCTAAACGCGAGGTCTTACTCACCCCTACTGAGTGGATTTATGAGCGTCCCTTTCTTTATACCCTCACGATGGATGAGGAAAAATCAAATTTTGTTTTTACAAAAGTATCAGAAATTATTAGTAATTAGGCGATTATTATGTTTGAACAGAAATCAAGTAGCTCGATGCTCTGCCCAAATTGTGGCCGATTAATTAGCACCAATTCCGAAAGTTGCTATTTTTGTGGGTATCGAAATCCCAACAAATTTGGGTTCACGCAATTCTTTCGGCGGCTTTTTGGACCACAATTTAATGTCATTAAAGCAATCATCTATTTTTGCTCAGGAATTTATCTCTTGTGTTTGGTAATGGATCCGCGGGCCATCTTTGATGTATCTGATCCGTTACGGTTGCTTTCTCCCAGTAATCTGGTCTTGTTAAAGCTGGGAAGTACCGGAACTTATGCGCTTAGACTCGGTCGCTGGTGGTCGCCCTTAACAGCAATCTTTTTGCACGGTGGTCTCTTACATATTCTTTTCAATATGCTCTGGGTTCGACAAATTGGCCCAATGGTCGAAGAATTTTATGGGACGGCTCGTTTTATTATCATTTTTGTCCTTTCCGGTGTCATCGGATTTATTGCTTCAATTTTGGGAGGACATCAACTGACCATTGGTGCCTCGGGTTCCATTTTTGGCTTACTGGGAGCGCTCGTTTATTATGGTCGTCAACGGGGCGGTTACTTCGGAGAAAATATTTATCGACAAACAGCAACCTGGGCGCTTATTTTATTTGCCTTTGGATTTTTTATGAGCGGGATTGACAATTTTGCGCACGGGGGCGGCTTCCTCGGTGGCTATTTGACGGCGCTGTGGGTAAGTTTTAGTGAACGCCGTCGCGAATTTCTCTGGCACAAATTCCTGGCCAGTGCCTTAATCGTTGCCACCATTTTAGCATTTCTGGTGAACATCTGGCAAATTATTTGACCTCTATATTTTTATCCTTTTGATAAATAATACTGAATAAATCAGATCAATAAAGATAAATTTATTTATACTACCGGAACCGATACTGGAGTCGCTGGTCGGACATTCTACAAATCCTGTTGCTGTTGAAAATAAAATTGGAGTACGACCATGTTAATCAGCACCAAAGCCCATGCCCGAGCCGGTTTTGTCGGCAATCCCTCTGATGGCTATCATGGAAAAACCATTTCTCTCATAATCCGCGATTTTGCCGCCGAAGTATTGCTCTATCAAACACCAGAGCTGGAAATTGCCCCAACCATTCAAGATCGGTGTAAATTCGCGAATATGGAGGAGCTGGTCGAAGATGTGAGTTTAAATGGTTACTACGGGGGCTTGCGCTTAATAAAAGCCACGATTGCCCGCTTTTTCCGCTACTGCCGGGAAAACAATATCGAACTTGAGAAGAAAAATTTTACCATTCGTTATCAAACTAATATCCCCCGTCAGGTAGGATTAGCGGGTTCAAGTGCCATTATTACGGCCACCCTGAGGGCGCTCATGGCGTTTTATCAGGTGGATATTGCCAAACCAATCCAGCCAAATCTGATTCTCAGTGTGGAAGCCAATGAATTGGGCATTACGGCCGGTTTGCAGGATCGCGTTATTCAGGTTTATGAAGATGTGGTTTATATGGATTTCAATAAAGCCCATTTTGAACGACAGGGATTCGGCCATTATGAATATATCGACCCGACGCTTCTCCCGCCGATTTATATTGCTTTTAAAACGAATTTAAGCAAAGTGTCAGGCACGGTTCACACCAGCTTAAGAACCCGTTATGATCGCGGTGAAAAGGGTGTCATCGAATCAATGGATTATTTCGCCAACCTTGCCGAAGACGCTCGAAAATGTCTGTTGAATGGTGAAAAGCAAAAATTAGGGGCCATTCTGGATGCTAATTTTGACAAACGCCGGGAAATTGTTGAAATCACTAAAGACAATTTGGAGATGATTGAGACTGCTCGCAGTTGTGGTGCCAGCGCGAAATTTGCGGGTTCAGGTGGTTCAATTATCGGCACTTACGATGATGATAACATGTACTGGAAACTGGTTGGTAACCTGAGCGAAATCGGAGCGAAAGTGATTCGACCGTTCATTAAGGAGAGACGCTAAATGATCAAGAAAGCTGTGATTCCGGCGGCTGGAACCGGAACCCGTTTTTTACCACTGACAAAAGCCCAACCCAAAGAAATGCTCCCGATTGTGGACACCCCCACCATTCAATATGTGATTGAAGAAGCCATTAATGCCGGCATTAAGGACATCCTGATTATTACGGGTCGTGGCAAACGGGCCATCGAAGATCACTTTGATCGAAGCTTTGAACTGGAACATCAATTGCGCGAAAAAGGGGATCAAAAACTCCTGGAGCGCATTCAGAAAATCGCGAATCTGGCAAACATTCACTACATTCGCCAAAAGGAGCAAAACGGCCTGGGAGACGCCGTTGCTTACGCGCAACAACATGTCTATCACGAACCCTTTGCCGTCCTGCTGGGCGATTCAGTCATTTCTTCACCCACTCCCTGTATTGGTCAATTAATGCAATTACATGATCGATTTGGCGCTTCCATCCTGGCAATGGAGGCCGTACCCACTGAAAAAGTGAACCGCTACGGAATTTTAAAAGGGAAAAAAATCGAATCTGATCTATACCTGGTCGAAGACCTGATCGAAAAACCCTCCCCCCAGGAGGCACCATCAAATCTGGCCATTGCCGGTCGCTATATTTTTACACCGGACATCTTCGAGTTCATTCAAAAAACGGCGCGCGGAAAAGGGGGTGAAATTCAATTAACCGATGCGATTCGATTGATGGCCAAGGAACACGCCTTTTTTGCCTATCAATTTAAGGGGAAACGCTACGATATTGGCAACAAACTCGATTTCTTAAAGACAAATATTGACTTCGCGCTGGAACGAAAAGAATACCGCGAAGAAATTTTATCCTATCTGGAAGAAATCGTTCATCAGCATAAATCAAAAAAGAATTAATTTATTGGATTCGAGTTTTTAATGCAAAATATTGAACAACTACTTCAAAATGTCCAGCGCGCAGCGACTTCCCAAAATCACTTCTGGCAATTTCTCTGTCGAAACTATCCGCTGGCGCCGGCTCAGAATAAAGTTCGCTATGAAAAGTTATTAGCCTTTCACCAGCAAATTTATGGAAATGAACCAGCTACCATTTTGCGGGCACCGGGCCGAATAGAGGTACTGGGGGGGCATACCGATTACAATGGCTGCCCGGTTATTCCCGTTGCCATTAGTCGCGATCTTATTGCCGTGGTCACGCCGCGGACCGATCAACAAATTGTCGCTCACAATCTCGATCCTGATTTCGCGCCGCGACAGTTTAAATTCGAAAAAAGAATTCCCCCTTTCCCTACCGGTGATTGGGGCAATTATCTCAAAGCGGCGGTTCAGGGACTCATTAATTATTTACGTTTTGCGGACAAAGCTCCCCAGGATTTTTCTGGGTTTAATATAAGTATTTCAAGTAGCCTCTCTCCGGCAGCGGGATTATCGTCTTCCTCCGCGCTGGTGGTACTTGGCGCATTGGCCTTTCTTAAACTGAATGCCCTCCCGTTCGACAAATTAGCCCTGGCAAAACTGTTGGCCGACGCGGAAAAATATGTCGGAACCCAGGGCGGGGGCATGGATCAGGCGATTTCATTAATGGGAGAGGCCGGGAATGCGTTGAAAATCGAATTCAATCCGTATAATGTGTGTAAAATCCCTCTACCGCCTGATTTGACCATCGTGGCCGCCCACAGTCTTACCAAAGCGGCCAAAACGGAAGCGGCGATGGACAAATTTAATCGGCGCGCGATTGAGTGTCGTCTGGCCACCGCCGTGATCAAAAAACATTTTGATGATACGTTTCAAACGACTTTCCCGGTAAATTTCATTGGCGATCTCACATCAGAAAAGTTAGGGCTCACCGATGATCAAATTCTCAAACACTGTCAACAAGCGTTGGCCCAAAAATATTATTCTTATGAAGCGCTTGCGAACCTTCTCCGCGTTGACATTCAGATCCTGCAACAACAATATTGTTTAAAAAGCGATCAATCCGTGTTTCCGCAGCCACCAGAAGGTTTTAAACTCTACCAACGTTTTTTTCACATTTTTTCTGAGTGGAAACGAGTTCTAAAAGCGGTTGATGTGTTGCGTGCCGGGAATCTAATTGAATTTGGACAAATTATGAATCAATCCCACCAGGGAAGTCGGGATAATTATGAAATCAGTACACCGGCTGTGGAGCGTTTAATCAACCTGGGTTTACAAAATGGGGCCCTCGGTGCGCGTTTGACTGGTGGTGGGTTTGGTGGTTTTACATTGCAACTGGTAGAACGAAATGCGGTCGATCATTTTATACGACAATTAATAAAAACATTTTATGAGCCGCAACAGGATCGGTTTCAAACACAAACAGAAAATTGTCAAGATTATATTTTTATCTGCGACGCGGTTGATGGGGCGGGTGTTGTTCTTGAGTAAGAGAGTTGTTTGAATTACTTGTAAAAATAGACCAGTTGAATTAACAGTTGCTTAAAGAACGATTTATAGCCAGGTCGTCATTCTATCTCAGGAATTCAGGGAGTAATTTTTTTTGATTTAATTGGCACAAACAATTAAAAGTCCCAACAGGACTAATATCAATGGAGGAAAATATGGACCCTTTGTTATCCAAATTCGAACCCAAATTGCTGTGGAAGCATTTTGACGAAATCCGAAAGATTCCCCGTGAATCAAAAAATGAAGTGGCTGTCGCCCAATATGTAATTTCAATTGCCCAAAAAAATAATTGTGAATATAATCAGGATGGAGTGGGTAATCTCGTTGTTCGTAAATCGGCTACCCCCGGTCACGAAAAGGCCCCCATTCTGATTTTGCAGTCACATTTAGATATGGTCTGCGAAAAAAATTCTGACGTTGATTTTGATTTCACGAAAGATGCGATTCAATTAAAAATCGATGGGGAGTGGCTCACCGCCCAGGGAACCACGCTGGGGGCAGACAATGGCATTGGCGTCGCCGCGATGCTGGCGGTTCTGGAAGATGACACGCTCACTCACGGGCCGTTGGAATTGCTGTTTACCGTTGACGAAGAAACCGGACTTACCGGTGCTTTTTCCATCCGACCGGATTTTTTACAGGGTCGCAAATACCTGAATTTAGACAGTGAAGAAGAAGGTGTTTTTACAATTGGCTGTTCAGGCGGAGCCGACACTGAATTTGCGCTGCCAATTAGCCGGGAGCCGGTTAATAGTGGACAACGTCTTAGGGTGCGGATTTCCGGGCTAAAAGGCGGACATTCCGGAATCGACATTAATACTGGTCGGGGAAATGCCATTAAAATTCTAAATCGTATTTTATGGGAAGCCGAACGGGAGATTGGCCTGGCGCTGATCAATTTTAATGGCGGGAATAAGCGTAACGCCATTCCGCGTGAGGCCAGCGCAGAAATTATTGTTCCCGCGAATTCAGTCGATCGAGTGAAAACACAGATGCAAAAATCTCTGAATGAAATAAAATTCGAATTAAAGGCGATCGAGAAAGATCTGACACTGACGATTGAAGCGCAAAATGGTGAACTTCCATCAATACTCACCGGCACATCCCAAAAAAATATATTGAATTTGTTGTTCGGACTCCCTCACGGTGTTCTACGCATGAGCCTGGATATTGAAGGGTTGGTAGAAACGTCGACGAACCTGGCAATTGTAACCACCAAAGATAGCGAAATCACCATTGGACAAAGCTCACGCAGCTCAATCGGTTCTGCGCTCACTGCCACTCGCAACAAACTGAAAGCCCTCGCTGAATTAGCCTCGGCGACGGTGGTTCAACCTGATGGTTATCCGGGATGGACGCCTAATCTGGATTCAGAAATTCTCAAAATTGCAAAAGCTGCTTATCAGGAGTGTTTTAATAAAGAACCCGAGGTCGCCGCCATTCACGCCGGCCTCGAGTGTGGGCTCATTGGTGAAAAATTTCCGGGGATGGATATGGTTTCGTTTGGCCCAGACCTGAGAAATCCACATTCACCCGATGAAAAAGTGCACATTGGCTCAGTGGGGAAATTCTGGAAACATCTGTTAAAAATTATGGAAATGACGGCTTAATTCAATGTTAAATTAAAATTTGAGTACTTTCATGGCTTCTGAATTAAATTTCCCGAGGCCATCTTTTTTAAATTAAAAACAGCTTCATTTCATGAATGAACCAATCTTGCTGGCACGGATTCCCTGGGATGCCCAAGGCATTTTTAAAAATCGCCCCAATCGCTATTTAGGAATAGTTGATATTATTCAACCCACCCCTGAAACCGATGTAAAAGTTCATATTCATGATCCGGGTCGATTGAAGGAATTGCTTTTTCCAGGGAATCAGGTGCTTTTACAACATAAATCTAACCCACAGCGCAAAACCCGTTGGGATGTAATTGCCGCCCGAATTGATAACGAATGGGTACTGATTCATTCCGGATTTCATCGCACAATTGCCAACCAAATTTTGCTGAATGCCCAGGTTTCTCCGTTTCCAAGCACTTTAACAATTAAACCGGAAGTTGCCTGGGAAAAGAGTCGCCTGGATTTCTTATTAACTGATAAAACCAGCCAGCGCATCTGGATTGAGGTCAAGGGATGTACCCTGGCGCAGAATAAGGTTGCCTTGTTTCCGGATGCTCCGACCAAACGCGGTTGTCGACATCTGAAAACCTTAATGTCAATTAAAGCGAGCGGGGCACAGGCCGCACTTTTGATTTTAATCTTTCGTTCCGACGCCACCCAATTCCGTCCCAATGCTGCTACCGACCCGGAGTTTGCCCGTCTGTTTTATCAATCAATTAACCAGGGGATTGTGGTGCATCCAATGGTATTGCAATACTCTGGTGGCCAAATTTTTTACCTGAAACAAGTACCTGTAGGGATGACTGAAGCCTGTTGAGGGGACTAATTTAATTAATTCTGATCACCGCTCTCTTTTTCATTTTTGTCTGCTGCAATAAAAAATTTGATTGTTTTTTTAATATTGAATTATTAATTTATAGAGCGAGTTGTTTTCATCTGAAATAGTATTTTATTCCATATCGAAGTGCAGGGCTATCGGCAAAAACAATTTCAGGAAAGGATGTTTGCTTACTACATTCGGATCTGGGATAAATATCGTAAACCAGTGTTATCCCTGGCGATTATAACCCATAATCTGAGCCGGAAGACACTTAAAAATACTTATGAAGTGGAAGCTTTTGGTACGATTTTGAAGTATCAGTATAACGTGTTTCATATTTCCAGCCTGGATTACGGCCGGTGTCTTCACAGTCACAATTGTGTGGAAGCAGCGCTTGGTATTTTAGCCCGTACACCAAAAGTTCCATTATGGCAAAAGAAGGCCGACGTGGTAAATAAATTCGTCGAGCTGGGTCTGAATCCGGATCAAATACATTTGCTCATCAGTTTTGTAGATCGATTATCGCCACTCAAGCCCAAGGAATTAGCTCAATTTGAAAAATACACATCTGAGAAAAAGAAGGAGGTCAAGATGATTTTGACGTCTTTTGAAGAAAAAGGAATTGAAATAGGAATTGAAGAAGGAATTCAAAAAGGGAAATTTGATTCGTTACTGAAGATTCTAGATAAGAGGTTTGGCGGAATTCCTGAATCAATGATTCTTAAACTCCAGGCGATTCATCAAATCGAAAAGCTGGATAAATTAATCGAATTAGCTATACAGGTGGATTCTCTAGAAAAATTTTTAACCAATATAATGGATGAACAATTGAATTGAATCAAGGAAACAAATTGGAGCAAAAGTTGTTCTTAGCCAACTGAAGTTTACCTGTCGTATCCACTGAAACAAGACTCATTTTAATCCATAAAAAAAGCCCACTTCAAACGAAATGGGCTTTTTTATTAAGAAAGATTGGCTTATTTAATTATTTACCAGCCAGCTTATCTTCTACTGCTGCGTGTGCTGCTGCTAAAATGGCAATAGGTACCCGGAAAGGGGAACAACTGACATAGTTCATGCCTACTCGATGGCAGAATTTCACCGATTCCGGATCGCCCCCGTGTTCACCACAAATACCAATTTTTAAGTCAGGACGAACAGAACGACCTTTTTGCACACCCATTTCCACCAGCTTCCCAACACCGGTTTGATCCAGCGTCTGAAACGGATCCGCAGGAAGAATGTTATGTGCAAGATAATAGGGTAAAAAACCACCAATATCATCGCGCGAGAAGCCAAAAGTGGTTTGGGTCAGATCATTCGTCCCAAATGAGAAGAATTCAGCCACCGCTCCAATCTCATCCGCTGTGACACACGCCCGTGGAATTTCGATCATTGTTCCCACGAGAAAGTCAAATTTAACGCCTTTTTCCTGCATCACTTTCGCAGCGACTTTTCTGGTAATGGCTTCCTGATGTTTGTATTCGTTCACGTGGCCGGTTAACGGAATCATCACTTCCGGATGCACCTCGACGCCTTCTTGCGTTAACTCGGCGGTGGCCTCAAAAATAGCTCTTACCTGCATTTCTGTAATCTCCGGATAGGCAATTCCCAGACGGCAGCCGCGATGTCCCAACATTGGATTCAACTCATGTAAACCGGCAATGCGCACGGCTAATTTGTTTTCAGGAACGCCCAGTTCTTTGGCCAGTTCTTTGAGTTGTTTTTCATCTAGATTAACGAACTCATGTAATGGTGGATCAAGCAGCCTGATTGTCACCGGTAACCCGGCCATCGCTTTTAAAATCCCTTTGAAATCATCACGTTGATACGGTAAAAGTTTCATGACGGCTTTGCGTCGGTCGGTTTCATTTTCAGCAACGATCATCTGACGTATGGCCATAATTCGTTCAGGGTCAAAAAACATGTGTTCGGTCCGACAGAGCCCAATCCCTTCCGCTCCAAAAGACCGTGCTTTGGCGGCATCTGCCGGTCGATCGGCATTGGTACGAACACCAATTTTACGAATTTCGTTGGCAAATTCCATTAATTTAAGATAAGCTTCATTATGCTCTAAATCCGGTTGAGCCAGTGGTAGTTGACCCAGATAAACCCGACCTTTGGTGCCATTCAGCGTAATGAGATCGCCCTCTTTTAATACCTGACCATTCACATGAATTTCTTTGGCTTTTAAATTAATTTGTAATGCTGAGCAGCCAACAATACAGCACTTACCCCAGCCACGGGCAACTAAGGCAGCATGACTGGTCATACCTCCTTTGGCGGTTAAAATGGCCTGAGCCGCATGCATTCCGTGAACGTCTTCGGGAGAAGTCTCATTGCGCACTAAAATTACCTTTTTTCCAGCCTTGGCCCAGGTTTCGGCATCATCGGCAGTAAATACGACTTGACCAAAAGCGCCACCAGGCCCGGCTGGTAGACCTTTCGCTAATTCTTTCGCTTTCTTTTCGGCTTCAGGATCAACCATCGGATGCAATAATTCATCCAATTGGGAAGGCGCAACCCGCATGACGGCTTCTTCTTTGGAAATCAAGCCTTCTTCACACATATCAACCGCCATTTTAACAGCAGCCGGGCCATTACGCTTGCCCACACGCGTTTGTAACATCCAAAGGCGGCCTTCCTGGATTGTAAATTCGATATCCTGCATATCCCGATAATGTAGCTCAAGCTTATCCCGAATATCATGTAATTGTTGATAAAGCTTTGGCATAGCCGTCTCAAGACTCATCAATTTAGCAGTATCTTCCGTCTTGCCAATTTCGTTAATCGGGTTTGGGGTTCGAGTGCCAGCAACAACATCTTCTCCCTGCGCATTGGATAACCATTCCCCGTAAAAAACATTTTCACCAGTGGCAGGATTACGGGTGAAAGCTACCCCTGTGGCACTGGTATCGCCCATATTACCAAAAACCATTGTCTGTACATTTACTGCCGTACCCCACTCATCAGGAATGCCTTCGATCCGACGGTAAGACACGGCTCGTTTACCATTCCAACTCTGAAAAACCGCACCAACTCCACCCCAGAGTTGTGCGATCGGATCATCCGGGAATTCTTTACCCAATACTTCTTTGATTTTCGCTTTATATATTTTTACCAATTCTTTCAGGTCTTCAGTAGTCAATTCAGTATCATAGGTAATTCCACGCTTTTTCTTCATCGCCTCCAGTTCGTGTTCTAACAACTCACGAATGCCGTGGCCTTCAGCCGGTTCAATTCCCACGGCTTTTTCCATTACCACATCCGAATACATCGTGATCAGTCGTCGATAAGCATCATAAACAAAGCGTTCATTTTTAGTTTTGGAAATCAAGCCTTGGATTGTTTTCTCGGTCAAGCCAATATTTAGTACCGTTTCCATCATTCCAGGCATGGAACGGCGAGCACCCGAACGAACAGAAACCAGAAGCGGATTGGCAGGATCACCAAATTTCATTCCCATTATCTTTTCAACTTCAGCCAGGGCTTGATTAACCTGGTTTTCAAGACCAGCAGGATAATTCTTGTTATTTTCATAGAATGCCGTACAAACATCGGTAGTGATTGTAAACCCCGGTGGGACAGGAATACCTAAATTAGACATTTCTGCAAGATTAGCTCCTTTACCACCTAATAAATTTTTCATTTCGGCATTACCTTCGGCTTTACCGGCACCAAAGAAATAGACGTATTTTTTTTCGGCCATACGGTCCTCCTGAATATATTTCACCTGGTTTTCAGGTATGTTTTAATTGATTAAAATTTAAATGATTTGATTATTAATAACTAATTCTTGGTTAAAGATAATTGTGGTAGGCCCATCACCAATTCACAACACGCCTTAAGGCTGTAGGGTGGCGTTAATCATGTATTGATAGAAAACTGTTGAGATTTATTTTCATTCATTTAAATATAATTAGAAATTATAAGCAGCTTCACCATAAAAGTTCCCGCTAAATCCTGGTTTTATCGTTCAATGTCAGCCGGCACAACGCGTCAATCCTTTAAACAAACCATGAGATTTTAGTTTAAGGATTGTTCATTTAAGATGAAGGAGTATTGTAAATTATTCGTCAAGATTTCTATTGCTTTTAACAACACGGGATCTTCACGAAAACTGGCTTCTACTTTCGCTTTCGTCCCCCCTAATTTAGCCGCAATCTCTGTTTTCAAACGGGATTTAATCACATCAACGTTTTGATTAAAAGCTTCCTGTTTTTTATTTTCAATTACCTTTTTAATCGATTCAATCGGTTTCTTATAATCCGTGTAACTCTCTTCTTTTTTTACTGATTCCTCAAATTTTTCTAGGTAAACCAGACCGGTGGGTTTATAATCAAATTTTTTTTCTTCGAGGTAGTTTTGAAATGCTTTAAGAACATTGTAATTGACATCAAAATCCAATTTCAATTCCGGATGTTCGGCACAGTATTGAACCGCAAATCCGAAAAACATACTTTTTCTTTCTAAAGCGGTTAAATAATCATTATATTCTATTCCCTTCACAACAATATCCGGCGTGATTCCGTTACCTTCATAAACGACTCTTTTTTTGCGGGTACTAAACGCCTTTTTGGGATCTTTCTCCGGATTATTTTTTTCTTCGTTTTTAGCCATGACCGCTGAACTATCCGCTTCAGCGAAAAATACACTTTCCTTCCCTTTTTTAACGGCATCGATTTTCTGAATCAAACGGCCGCTGGGAGTGTAATATTTGGCCGTAGTTAGTTTTAAATCGGCTTCATTTCCCAGATGAATCACCGTTTGCACCAAACCCTTGCCAAAAGTAGGAGTACCAATAATCACACCTCGATCCAGATCTTGAATCGCTCCACTGGTAATCTCCGCGGCAGAGGCACTGGCCCCATCAACGAGCACGATTAACGGTTCTTTGCCCCAACTCGATATATTTTCAGATAAAAATTCCTGATTCGCCGATTTGATTCGTCCTTTAGTGGTAACAATTGGTTCACCTTTATCCAAAAAATTATCAGTGACTGCGACGGCTGATTCTAACAGGCCTCCAGGATTGCCGCGTAAATCAAAAATAAGCTTTTTCATACCATCCCGTTTCAATGCTTCAATTGCCTGGCGAACTTCATTACCGGCATCTTTGGAAAAATGACTGAGTTGAATGTAGCCGATACTGTCATTCACAATGCCGCGATAAGTGATGTCTTTGACTTCAATTAATGCCCGAATCAAATGAAATTCCACGGGTTCTGGCTCACCGGCTCGTTGAACGGTAATTGTCACTTTCGTCCCAGGCTTACCTCGCAGGTGTTTTGCGGTTTCGCTAACCGATAATTCTTTGGTTGATTGACCGTTAATCTCGATAATTTGATCCCCTTCACGAATACCAGCGATTTCCGCGGGCGTATCACTCATCGGAGGTTCGATGACGGTTGGATAACCTTCTCGTTTAATAATTCTCATCCCTAAACCACCGTATTTGCCTTTAGTCATTATTTGTAGTTCATCACTGTCATCTTTTTCGATATAGACAGTATAGGGATCAAGCTCATCCAACATACCATCAATCCCGGCGCGAATAAATTTTGAAGGCTCAATTGTTTCTACATATCGCAGAGAAATTTCTTCAAATATCCGACCAAATAAGGTTTGATTCTGCTTGATTTCATAGTAATAATCTTTATTATTGCGGGCATCAACATAATTTATCAGTTGGCTGCCGAGGGTCGCCATCGCTAAAATTAAAACCAGAATCAGAATCAAATAATTTCTTTTATTCATTTTAACCTCCTGAATAAATGCATCTCAAAGGTTAAGATTAATCAGCATCATTCGGCGATTGCTTTATGATGAATTCGATACCATAAGGTCTATTCTTACTGTTATCTTATCTCAACCTGGTACTAAAATTTTTCCTGACTACTTGCCAAATCTGATTGGCGATATTTTCAAAAGAATCGTCACCATTGATTACGACAATCCGTTCGGGTTCGTTCCGTGCAATTTCTAAAAAACCATTCCGCACAATTGTCCTGAATTGCTGCGTTTCCTGCTCCATGCGGTCTAATTGTCGTCCGGCGAGTTGCTGGCGTTGATACGCAACGGCGGGATCAATATCAATCACAAAAGTGAGATCAGGTTTTCGATTTTGTGAGGCAAAAGCATTTAACATCGAGATAATATTTAAATCAATCTGCCGACCATAGCCCTGATAGGCGGTGGTCGAATCATAAAACCGCTCGCAAATTACCACTTTTCCGACAGCCAGTTCCGGTAAAATCGATTCAGCGACCATTTGTGCCCGCGCAGCAGCAAATAAGAGGACCTCGGTTTCGCGACACAGGGTATGATTGCGGGTACTCAACAGAATCTCTCGAATTTTTTCTGAGATTACCGTGGTACCCGGATCACGAATTAAGTGTACCGCATGGTTGGATGAATGCAATTTTTTAGCCAGACGCTGCGCCTGTTCGCTTTTTCCACAGAAATCAATCCCTTCTAAAGTAATAAAAAAACCAGCCATTTAAATCTGTTTCGAAAAAATGTCCAATCATTTATCTGAATACGGTTAATTCTGAATTGAACGTCACCTTACAAATTATCAATAAACTTCCACTTCCCCCCTTTAAAACGCCAGTAGTTCAGCAAAAAGCGTATGCCTTCATCTACCCCTTGCACGGCCCATAATGCGAATAAAAGGAATACTGAATTTTCTAATAAAATCAGGAAACCCCAATTAAAACCGATTTCGAAAACAAAGACGCCGAAAATAGTCGTCCACATCAGCCATTTTAAATCACCACATCCCCGCAGACTGCCAATGATCACACCATTCATCGCCTTGGGGATCTGGGTAATTGCAAACATGACAATACAAATTGCTCCCATTTCCAGAATTTTCTTCTCAGTCGTAAAGATCGAAATCAAGGTCCGGGAGAAGCTAATTGTGATAATGGTGACCAGAATAACAAAAACGAAAACCACTCGACTGGCTGTGTGGGCGGTCTTTTCGGCTAAACGATGTTGTTCCGCGCCCAGACTTTTTCCCATTAAGGTCATTGCCCCCATTCCAAAACCCAGATAAGCCATGGACAAAATCGTCTGAATCCGCACAAAAATTTGATGCGTCGCCAGGACGGTAACCCCGGCATAAGCGGCGTAGCTGGTCACAACCAGCATTCCGGTTGCCCAAACCATTTGTTCAACGGTGGTGGGGATTCCTAACTTGAAAAGCCGTTTAAAGGTCTCAAAGTTGGGAGAAGCCAATTCCTTAAATGAAAGAAACAACACCGATTTACGGGTTCGCAAGAGATAAAGCGTTACCAAAAACCCAATTGAATGTGAAATACCAAGCGCTAGCGCGGCTCCGTGAACCTCTAATCGGGGAAAAATAAACAATCCGAAAATTAAAGTCGGTGCCAGTACCAAATTCAAGCTATTGATAATGATATTGACCAACATCGACAGGTGGGTATCACCGGCACCTCTGATAATGCCTACTGCTAAGAAATTGGTTAGAATTAAGGGGACAAAAATCGCGACGGTTCTTAAATAAGTCACCCCAGCCTGTTCGGCAAAAACTCGACTCAATTCAGTTGTCAGATTGCTGTGATTATCGGATTCACGGATCAGTTTGAATAAATTAGGCGCACCGTAATAAAGAACAAGTGAAATGATAATCGATAAGATGATTCCCAGGATCAGCGCCTGCGCCAGGACGTGATTGGCCATTTGTTGTTCATTGGCTCCCACGTAGCGCGTAACCAGTAATGAAGCACCAACGATAAACGTTAACAACACGGTCAGAATAACCACTGTAATCTGATTTGCCATCCCAACGCCAGCAAATATAGCGGCTCCCAATTGAGCTACCAGGATCGCCTCGATCGTCCACATAATCGTTTGGGAGGATAAATCAATTACTGCCGGTAGCGAAGTTTTTAAAATCTGTTTAAGGGGATTACCGTCCGCCAAAATGATTTTCCTGCTTATTTTGCCTGAAAATTGAACCCATCCTGCGAGGTCATTTCTGATAAAAATAAGGGCCAGGCATTTTCTGGTTTTCCGTTTTTTTAAAGGACTACCTGAACGCTTTCGAAAAAGTTTTAAAGAACTTCTATCCCGTGATATGAAAGGCCTGCAAGGTCGTCAATAAAAAAATTTCCGTCACCCCGGTTGACGGTTAATTTGGAACCAGACCACCTTGCAGGTCAAAATTGTTTTAATTAGTCATAATATTCTAAACCCAGATGCGTAATCAGGTCTTCCCCTCTGAGGTAACGCAGGGTATTTTTTAATTTCATTAGTTGGATAAAAATATCATGTTCGGGATAAATATCCGGAGCATGCATCGGACTTTTTAAATAAAAAGAAAGCCACTCCTGAATTCCCCGCATATTTGCCCGACCAGCCAAATCGAGAAACAACGCCAGATCAAGTACAATCGGGGCAGCTAAAATGCTGTCGCGACATAAGAAATCAACCTTAATCTGCATGGGGTAACCTAACCAGCCAAAAATATCCAGATTATCCCATCCTTCTTTATTATCTCCTCGTGGTGGATAATAATTGATGCGAACCTTATGATAAAAATTACTATATAGATCCGGATAAACTTCGGGTTGTAAGATATATTCCAGTACTGATAGCTTGCTCTCTTCCTTTGTTTTAAAAGATTCGGGATCATCTAGGACTTCCCCGTCACGATTACCAAGAATATTTGTCGAAAACCACCCTCTTAATCCTAACAGTCGCGCTTTGAGTCCTGGTGCCAGAATGGTTTTCATCAAGGTTTGTCCGGTTTTAAAATCTTTACCCGCAATTGGGGTGTTGGTTTCTTTGGCTAACTCAATCAGTGCCGGAATATCAACGGATAAATTGGGGGCGCCATTGGCGTAAGGAATTCCCATTTTTACCGCTACATACGCATAAATCATACTGGGAGCAATCGCCGGATCATTATTTTTCATGGCCTGCTCAAACGATTCAATTGTATTATGAATCGGTTGCGGTTTCAAATAAACCTCGGTGCTTCCACACCAAACCATCACGAATCGATCAACCTGATTTTTATCTTTAAACTGATGAATATCGGCGATAAGCTGCTGGGCCAAATCCCATTTGGTCTTGCCGGTTTTAACATTGTCACCGGTTAGGTTTTTAACATAGTCCTTTGAAAAAACCGCACTCATCGGCTTAATTTTTTCGAGTTCTGGCTGAACCTGATCCAAAAGATCTTTGTGCAAAACACCCGCTTTAAGGGCGGCTTCATAGCAATTATCATGAAAAATGTCCCAACCCGCAAAGACGAGTTGGTCTAAATTTGCCAGAGGTACGAAATCTTTTATCTTTGGCACTCGTTTCTCAGTGCGTTTTCCAAGGCGAATTGTTCCCATCTGGGTTAATGAACCGATTGGCTTGGCAAGTCCCTTTTTTACTGCTTCCACGCCGGCGATGAAAGTCGTGCTGACGGCGCCCATTCCCGGCAGCAGGACCCCTAATTTTCCGGTTGCGTCTGCTATTTTTACTTCACTCAACTTCTCTCTCCTTACTTTTAATTCCCGATTAATCGTCCGCTACAATCTGAATTAATTGCTCAGGTAAAATAAAAAATATTTAAAACGCTTTGATCAAAAAAAAGATTGATAAAGAAAAATCAGCGAATTATTTTGTTTTGGGAATCCACCTGGACCACGATTGGTTCCAAAGTTTTCGCTTCCTCATCTGGAATCAGAACATAAGAAATGATAATCACCAAATCCCCTTTTTGGGCCAATCGAGCAATCGCGCCGTTCATGCAAATAATACCAGAATCGGCGGCTCCCTCAATAACATAGGTTTCGGCTCGGGAACCATTATTTAGATTCACGACCTGAACCCGTTCATAAGGGTAAATATTGGCGGCTTCCATCAGTGTCTTATCAATCGTAATACTCCCCTCATAGTTCAAATCAGCATCAGTGACTACCGCCCGATGAATTTTTGATTTAAACATATATCTCAACATCGTTAAACCTTTAATATGATAAGATTTGACAGGCTCCTTTTTAGAAATGATAATAATTCTTCTTCGGTAACGAAAGCAATTTTATCCACCTTGCAGTCAAATCAATTTTCATTCAAACAGTCAAATTTTTCATACTATCCTCCATTGACTGCCGGCGGACATGTATTAAGCGTTGAATCGCGGTTAAATTAGAAAAAATAGCAATAAATATCAATGCGGCAATCAGCGTATATTTACTAAAAATTGCACCAAATCCTAAATAAACCACTCGCTCAGGGCGTTGCATAATTCCAACTTTGCATTCCAGCCCTACCCCTTCAGCGCGGGCACGAACATAACTCACCATAATCGAACCACCCAGAGCCACCGCCGCCGAGACACCCCCGACTAAGGCCAGATCGATTCCCCACAAATAAAACGAACTGAGACGGGAGTAATAATAAACTATTCCAAACAAAACCAACATTTCAGCATACCGATCGAGGGTCGAATCATAAATTGCCCCAAATTTGGTAACCCGCCCACTGGCACGCGCCACTTTGCCATCAATAATATCAAAAGTTCCGGCTAATAAAAAGAGGGCTCCACCAATATGCTGATGGCCAGCGCCAAAAAAATAGGCCGCGATAGAACTGACAATCAATCCCAGGGTTGTGAACCAATTCGGGTTGAGCCGATATTTAATAAATAATCGGATAATGGGTTGAATGAGATTAATATACCACTTTTGAATCGACGCTGGTAATATGTCCATACGCTATGTTCTCTCAACTTAATTTAAACCACCTGGAAGCCACTATTTGCTTATAAAATTTGTATTCGATTCAGGCATATCATTTTTTTCCTTTACCCAGCTCCCGCGACAACAATCACCCATTCACCTTTCGTTGAAATCTGCTTCAACTTTTCGATGACCTCGACAAGCGGACCGCGGATAATAGTTTCGTGTATTTTTGTTAATTCTTTAATAACGGCCACGGGTCGATTTCCCCAGGCAGTCCGCAGATCTTCCAGTGTTTTGATCAGACGATGTGGTGATTCATATAAAACAATCGTCCGTGGTTCTTCACGGAGTTCCTTTAAGCGGGTTTGTCGCCCTTTTTTAACCGGTAAAAAGCCCTCAAAAACGAAACGATGGAGTGGCAAGCCGGACAAAATCAGGGCTGGTACAAAAGCAGTAGGACCAGGGATTGCCAGAATTTCAATTGAGGCTTTGATGGCTTCTCGAATTAGATAAAAACACGGATCAGAAATGCCAGGAGTACCGGCATCGGAAATAAGCGCCACCGAATGGCCCTCGATTAACCTGTTGATTAAGAAAGGCGTCTTGCTTTCTTTATTGTGGTCATAATAGCTGGTAGTCGGTGTATTTATTTTATAGTGCGCTAATAAAATTTTAGCGCGTCGGGTATCTTCGGCGGCAATTAAATCGACCCGGTCTAATATTTCCACTGCCCGTAAAGTAATGTCTTTCAAATTACCAATTGGCGTGCTAACAATAAATAAGGTTCCCGGCCTGGTTTTATTTCTAATGGGTAACAACTAATTTTTTATGGGAATAAGTGAGTTCGCTAATTATTTTCTATCAATATTTCGCTCGGAAGGTGAGAATCATGAAAATGAACTGTACTGGACAGCTTCTCATTTTTTTCTCAACACTCCGCTTAAAGAAATGACAAAATAATAAAAAATAATATTAATGTCAAGGTTTTTAAATATAATCAATAGCTTAGTTTTAACGCTGAGTAAGCATTCTCTGAAATTCCTGTGAGTTGAAAATTGAATATCCCTTTTGTTTAAATCCTCTTGATTACCGCTTCAAATAGACCGCAAGGATTATTTTATACAATCTTAATGCTAAATCGTCATCGCACTAAATCCACCATCAACTCGAATAAACGCCCCCGTCACAAACGACGACGCGTTTGACGATGCCAGCCAAATACAAGCCGGCACCAGTTCCTCCGCTTCTCCGAAGCGATTCATTGGCGTGTGGCGCATAATATCCGCAATTCGCTCCTGACTTAATATTTTTCGATTTTGTTCCGCCGGAAAAAATCCGGGAATCAACGCATTCACGCGAATATGATACTGCGCCCACTCACGGGCCAGAAATTGAGTTAAGTTATTGACACCCGCTTTTGAAACACTATAGGTAAAAACTTTGGAGAGCGGTGGTGAAGAAGAAGCTGAGGAAAAATTAATGATACTGCCGCCAATTCCCTGCTCAATCATCTGCTTGCCTACGACCTGACACGCCAGGAACATACTTTTTAAATTGACCCGAAGAATGAGCTCCCATTCATCTTCGGTAATTTCAAAAAAGGAGGTCGCTGAATTGATACCGGGGGCATTAATTAAAATATCAATTTTTTCGAAGGACTGTAAGTGGGCCGTGAGTCCGCGCTTTAAATCAGCTTTCACAGTGGCATCTCCGGCAATGGCCAACGCCTTTCCTCCCAGCACCTCAATGTGAGCGACCTGAGCGTGGGCATTCGCTTCATTTTTATCGAAAATACTAATCTGGGCACCGGCTTGCGCTAATCCCGCGGCCACTTTTCCGGCAAGTACTCCCCCGCCACCAATCACCAGGGCAGATTTCCCTTCCAGGCTGAAAATTTCTTCTAAGAACATTGCCACCATCTCCTTAGCTAATACTGAATGTTCCCTGTCATCATCGAAAGGAACCTGAGAAAAAAGTTCGCTTAAATATACAATATATTTTATGAAAAGCAAGTAATACTTTCAGCTTAAATGAAATAAAACCGATTTTAAAGGTAGGGAAATCGGTTAGTATTATCTGAATATTATTTACAAAAAAAATGGACGATTCGCATTGGAGGCCCGAAAAAAACGTTGATACTCGAATTATTGATGTAATTCCATATAGGTAGCCAAATAATAAATCCACCAACCAAACGCAGCAATAAATAAAATAATCACTGCGGGTGCCACCAATTTATTCAATTCAGTTTTAAGGGAAGGAGAACATTTTAAAGGATGCTCCGCCGTCGTTCCTGCAATCAACACCAGGATCACCACTCCCAGTGACGGCGGTAGCATGAGATAAGGCCAGATTAAGGTGACTTGAAAAAATCCCAGATAAGCGGCGCCGGCTGAAATAAAACCACAAGCCGGAATTGTCAGAAATAACAGAATTCGATAAATCTTTTGATTCAGCAGTTCTTGATCGCTCTCATTTTTCGCTAACATTTTTAACCGCCATTTCAAAGTAATACCTCAATGGGTGAATTGACTAACGATTGATTCGCCTTGAAATATACTCGTTAAGGTTTATTTTGTAACATTAAAGCCTCGGGTACCTCGAAAGATTTTTGCCCTCACCCCAACCCTCTCCCTTTGGGAGAGGGTTGGGGTGAGGGCAAAAAGTAATTCGAATTCACACGAGACGTTCTTTTTATCTAGATTTCTTGAATGTTACATTTTAACCGGTAACAAGTATATCTTATTGTGATTGAAAACCCAAAATTCAAATTGCCTTCCCCCACCTGTTTTCTATTAATAAAAATTAAAAATCCAGGGTCTTTTCCGGCGGTCGTCTTTCGGGGACCTGAACCTGTGGAATTTTATTCTCGGCCCATTCTTTTGACACAAACAGCCAACAGTAACACGCACCGTACTCTTCAATATCGGGTTTGGCATAAACACAGGGACAAACAATATCGCGGTCCTTCTCGAGATCACCCGTCGCGGGACGACAGGGACAGGTACGGGCTTTGTAACGCTCACCATTTTTTAATAATCCCGCTAATAAGGGTTCCACAATTTCCCAATCCGGATTCATCATTAAACCCTTCGTAGCGGCAAAATTTTTAAACGTTTCATGATATTTTTCCAATGACATCATAGTCCGAGCACCTCCTTTATACCGTCATAATCTTCTCCGATTACGGCCACTTCGCCGACAATCAGGGTCGGGAAGGACAGCCGGGGATTAATGGGCTGGAGAAATCTCAGGTGAGCGCGCTTGTCGCTTGGATTCAATAAATCCACGTCAACAATCACCGCATTCACCCCAAATTTACGCAAAAACGTTTTCATCCGTTGACAACGCGGACAGGTACTAATGGCTAATAAAATTGGTGTACGATTTTGTACTTCAGTTTCAAACATTGTTTAGCTCCATTTGAATGAGTATATATTATGATTAATTTCGTTTGCTGCTCTTTCGGAAATACTTATTATTATTTCTCGACCCTTAAATTTGTTCAATAACCTCGAGCGCGTGGGCGTCCGGTTTTACTTTTTCGAAGACGTGTTTAATCGTCCCGTCTTTTCCGATGATAAAAGTCGTTCGCAAAATACCCTCGTACGTTTTACCGTACATTTTCTTTTCGCCCCAGGCACCGAATAATTCCGCAACCTTATGGTCGGGATCACTCAACAGGGTAAAATTCAGTTCTTGCTTCTTAACAAAATTTTGATGTGATTTTAAACTGTCCGGGCTGATGCCTAAAACAACGGCACGTTTCGCGATAATTTCATCGAGATTATCACGAAACGAGCAGGCTTCTTTGGTACAGCCAGGCGTATTGTCTTTTGGATAAAAGTAAAGCACGACAGCGGATTTACCGAAAAAATCGGACAGGGTTACCATTTCTCCTTTGTCTGATTGTAAGGTAAAATCAGGGGCCTTATCGCCAACTTTTAACATAATTACCTCCTTTGTAATTGTTAAAAATTAGTTCCAGACAATTCTTCCATTTATTTTATTTGCGTCGCTTATCAGACTGAAAAAATTTATGCAATTGAGGAGGTGAGATAAAATAATTTACTCCTACCAAACCAATAAAAAAATATTTTTATTGGAAACCGATGTTTCAAACGGGAAAGTTTTTTAATCTCACCTCCTGAATTACATAAAAGATGAATAAGCATTGTAAAAGGCCTTCAGCTCAGTTTCGAGATTTTCAAATTCAGTCAGAGATTTTTTACACCCTCGCCGTGAGCAAACTTCGACCAGACCGCCTTCAACGATCTTAAAGGGAATCATCGGCGCTTTGCATTCATCGCAAAGGCGATTGCTAATCAATTCGGTACCACAATGAGGACAAAAAAATCGGGTTAGGGTATTAATTGGAATTGGGAACTCACTTTCGATATTAAAGTTCCCGTATAACGAACTTAGCCGAAGCCAGCCATATTTATTTTGATAAACAATGGTAACATTAATGGCGGCGTAGCCATCAATTTTATTTTCGGAGTCCATCAAACTTTTTCGGCAATGCGGACATTGTAAATTAACTTGAATCATTTTTGATCCTTTAAATTATGAACGACTGATTAAGGATGTGAGATTAAATAACTTTCCCAATTGCAATAATGGTGTTAAATAAAAATAACACTTTATCGGTTTAGGATGAGTAAGTTATATGATCTCACCTCCTAAACTACTGCTAAAAATAAAAAGCGGGTTTAACAGAAAATTCTGTACCCGCTTTCTTTTTAATTTCTTTGAATAAACATATCCAGGGCAATCGTAAAAATTAAATAATAAAATTTCGCTAATCTGACTTATTCTGACTGGTAATGAATAAGTGATTCAACGAGATAATTTTTTAATTTTTCTCGACCGTTGAGAAAATCCAATTCAATTAAAAAACCGAATCCAACAATGTCGCCGCCCAATCGCTCAACCAGTCTTGCCGTCGCTGAAATGGTTCCGCCGGTTGCCAACAGATCATCCACAATCAAGACCTTCTGGTTAGGTTGAATCGCATCTTTGTGTATTTCAATCTGATCGACACCGTATTCCAGTTCATATTCTTCGTGAATCGTTTCTGCCGGGAGTTTACCGGGCTTGCGCACACAAACCACGCCAAGGCCCCATTTATAGGCCAGGGCTGCCGCGAAAAAGAAGCCGCGTGACTCAACCCCAACCACCAGCTCAATTCCTTTGTTCTCAAAGCGATTCGCCAGACTGTCGATGGCCTGCCGAAACGCGGTTCCATTTTTAAGCAAGGTGGTAATATCTTTAAAACCAATTCCTTTTTTCGGAAAATCCGGTACATTTCGAATGTATGTGCTTAAGTCAATCATTCACCGCTCCTTTTCTCTCATCGTCCTGATTATTCAGTTTCAATCCAATAGGATAAATTTTAATAGGTAATATCAAACTTTGTGTATCTATTTCGAAATTCCTGCCAATTAATGATCACGTCGTGTACATGCGCGGAGGCGGGACCCACTCGCAATTCATCGATAAAGGCATTTATTTCGCCCTTTTCGCCTTCAACCTCCAGTTCAACTTCGCCGCCGGATCGATTCTTGACCCAGCCGCAGAGATCAAACAGCAACGCGCGACGATAAGCAAAATAACGGAAACCAACCCCCTGAACATATCCCTTCACAACAATATGGGCACAGGCGCTCATATCAGACTTCCACCTCTTTATTCTGGCAAAGAAAAAGTGTTTAAATTTTTGGGTTACGATTATTAGAGTAATAAATCAACTAACTTATTTCCCCTGGAAAAGTCTAAATTTGACACGATACTACTAATAACGTGGTTTTGAGATTCAACCTTTAAAATCCTCTCTGTTAAGATAGGATTTAGGTAAGTTTTAAATATCAGAGAATCTTAAAACCCCTTTCACCTTAGGCATTGCGCATAAATAAATTGGAATTCTTGCACCCCGATTTGGATATAATTGTTTTTTTTCACAAAGAGTTTAGAGAGGACACAGAGAAAAACTCTCTGAACTCTCTATCCGCTTTGTGGATTATGTTATATTTACAAATTAAGAGTTCCATGTTATTTATGCGCAGGGCACCTAGTATAAAAAATCAAATTTCAATCGGCTTACCATTCTTAAGGTGTCAACCGATGAATCAAGCGCGGAAACGGAATTGTTTCCCGGAGATGGGATAATTTGCAAATCCAGGTTAAGGTTCGTTCCAGCCCCAGCCCAAATCCAGCATGGGGCACGGACCCGTATCGACGGACATCCAGATACCAGTTAAAAGCTTCGATGGGTAAATTATGTCCTTTAATTTTCGCGAGGAGAGTTTCATAATCATCCTCGCGTTGACCCCCACCGATTATTTCCCCGTAGCCTTCTGGTGCCAGCACATCCACACACAAGGCGCGGGTGGCATCTTCCGGATCACTTTTCATGTAAAACGCCTTCACTTCGGTTGGGTAACGGTGCACCATTACCGGCCGATCAAAATGTTCCGAAATCAGGGTTTCGTCGGCGGCACCAAAATCATCTCCGAATTGAAAATCCTGACCGCTTTCCTGGATGATTTTTACGGCTTCATTGTAGCGAATACGCGGAAAAGGCTTTTGAACCCTTTCCAGCGGAGCCAGTTCCCGTTCCAGGCGTTTTAAGTCTTCCCGCCGGGTTTCCAGAATTCGACTGATAATATAAACCAGAAAATCTTCCGCCAGGTCCATGTCTTGATCGAGATTCATGTAAGCGACTTCTGGTTCAACCATCCAGAATTCGGTGAGATGACGGCGAGTTTTCGACTTTTCGGCGCGAAAAGTGGGGCCAAAACAATAGACCTTTCCCAACGCCATTGCGGCCGGTTCCATATATAATTGACCACTCTGGGTTAAATACGCCTTTTGACCAAAATATTCGGTCTCGAACAGGGTCGAGGTGCCCTCACAGGCGTTAGGTGTAAAAATCGGAGCATCGACCAGGACAAACCCGTGGGAATCAAAATAATCCCGAATGGCCCGCACCAACTCGTGTCGGATGTGCATGATCGCCACCTGGCGGGCCGACCGTAACCACAAATCCCGATGATCCATTAAAAACTCTACCCCGTGCTCCTTAGGCGAAATCGGATATTCCTGGGCCAGGTGCACTA
>Ga0180437_10002713_pt1 | contig 27573 bp, 16 predicted proteins | sample SS_ome_4_FD_132410 | JGI IMG/M metagenome (GOLD analysis project Ga0180437, IMG submission 132410) | Hypersaline lake sediment archaeal communities from the Salton Sea, California, USA - SS_3_D_1 metaG | ecosystem: Environmental > Aquatic > Non-marine Saline and Alkaline > Hypersaline >...
CTGACGGTCGTCTCGGCCGTCTTTGCTTTGCTGCTTTTTCAACTGGCTTTGCCGGTCTACAACCGTCTTACCGGACGAACCCTGGATTTTTTGGAACTGCTGCAGCCGTCCAACCTAGTCGTATTGGGTGCCATCATCGGTTTCCTGGGAGTGGCCGCCGGTTTGTACCCGGCCTTATTCATGGCCGGATTCCAGCCCGTCGCTTCCCTCCGCAGCCATCGGGATCCCCGCTCCGGTACCGCCACCCTCCGCCGGGGATTGGTTGTTTTTCAGTTCGTGATCTCGATTTTCATGATCATCAGCACCATAACCATCTACCGTCAAGTATCCTATTTTCAGGACAAAGATTTGGGATTCGACAAAGAGGGCGTGGTGGCGGTCAAGCTCTACGGCCGCCTGCGCGCTTCCGCCATCTCCGACTCTCAGGCCTTGAAAGCGGAATTCCTCGGAAATTCGGCTGTCAGTCATGTGGCTTTGGCATCCAACCTTCCGGGCGAACGGCTGAGTGTCGAGAATCTCAGGCCGGAAGGCATCGCTGAGGATCAGCAGCTGCCTTCGGTCCGGTATCTTCGGGTGGACGAGGATTACATCGAAACCATGAACATCGAGGTCCTGGAAGGCCGCAGTTTCAAGGGCCTGACGCGCAGGACGTCGGCGTTTATATTAAATGAAGCGGCGGTCAAAGCCTTGAACCTGGAGCAACCGGTGGGCAAGACCGCTTCCAACTTCCGCGGCGTAACCGCGGAGATCATCGGCGTCGTCAAGGACTTCCACTTCGCTTCCCTACACCATTCGGTGGAGCCATTGATATTGGACTATCGCCCGACTTGGGGTGGATATTGTCTCCTCAAGGTTCAGTGGGGTCGAATCCCCGACGTCTTGAAATTCCTAAAGACCAAACTGGAGGAGATCGCGCCTGATAATCTGTTCCTCTACCGCTTCGTGGATGATGAGCTTGTCAAGCTGTATGCCAATGAGATCCGCATGAGCGAAGTGTTCAAGCTTTTTTCGCTCCTGGCCATCTTCATTTCCTGCCTGGGCCTCTTCGGGCTCTCTGCCTACTCCGCCGAGCTCCGTACCAAGGAGATTGGGGTGCGAAAGGTGCTGGGCGCTTCGGTTATCCAGGTCTTGACATTGCTTTCGCGGGATTTTACCCGTTGGGTTTTGGGAGCCAATCTTATTGCCTGGCCGCTGGCTTACATCGTCATGCATGATTGGCTGAAAAATTTTGCCTACCGTATCCACATCAGCTGGATCACCTTCGCCTTGGCGTCCGGACTGGCATTGCTGGTGGCCTTGCTTACGGTCTCGTATCAAGCGGTGCGCGCCGCTTCCGCGAATCCGATCGACTCCCTCCGCTACGAGTAATTAATGGGGACAGTCCCCATTTCTTGTGGGGACAGTCCCCATTTCCATGATAATTAGGTACAATAGCTAAGAATCAAAACCCATGAGGGAGTCATGAGAAAGCAAATTCCTTCCCAAGGCGTAGATTCCCCGGCTGCGTCGGACCTTAAAACCGAGATTGCAGAACTGAAACGAGAGAACACCCGGTTGCAGCTCCAAGCGGCCAAGGCCGAAGAAATGCAAAATATGTGGCAGCATCTCATGCGCGTGATCCCGCTCCAGATCCTGTATACAAAACGAAACGGCGAGATAACTTTCCTGAACAAGAGCTTTTCTTTCTCCTCACCCCGCAAATTGAAGAAGAACAACATCTTCGAATATATTCCCCCTGAACACCAAAAACACATCCAAGAAATTCTGGACAGCGTCTTCCGATCCGGCCGCCGCCGGATCGAGGAATCCCACTTCAAGCTCAAAGACGGCACGGTCTACTGGCTGGTCTCTCATATCATCCCCATCAAACGCGCCACCAGTGTGGACCAGCTCCTGATGATAACCCAGGATATCACGGAACAAAAAAAAGCCGAAGCGGCCCTGCGCGAGAACGAAGAGAAATTCCGGACCCTGGCCGAACAGTCCCCCAATATGATCTTCATCAATCAAAAAGGACGTGTGGTCTACGTCAACCGGATGTGCGAACAGATCATGGGATTCACCAAGGCGGAGTTCCTGGCCCCGGATTTTGATTTCTTGACTTTGATCGCCCCGGAATCTCTTGCTCAGATCCAGGGCAATTTCGCCCGCCATATGCGGGGGGAAGAAATCCCTCCCTATGAATACTCGCTGGTCACGAAAAGCGCCAAAAGGCTTGAGGCCATCATCACCACCAGGCTGATCCAGTTTGAAAACGACCAGGCTGTGCTGGGCATCGTCACCGATATCTCTGAGCGGAAGCAGGTGGAGCAGGAGCTGGAGAAGGCTAAGCGGGAGCTGGAAAAGAGGGTGGTCGAGCGCACCCTTGATCTGCTCGAAGCCAACCGGCGTATGGAAATTGAGAACGAGGAGCGAACCAGGGCGGAGGCCGCCTTGAGATCGAGCGAGGCCAAGCTTCGCAGCATTCTGGATTCCTCCCCCGATGCCATCACGGTAACCGATGTCAGTGGAAATATCGTCGATTGCAATCAGGCCGCGCTCGATCAAAGAGGCGCCCGCTCCAAGCAGGAAATGCTCAAAAAGAATTCCTTTGATCTGATCGCCGAGCAAGACCGTGCCCGGGCGATGCGCAATCTGGAGCTGACGCTCCAGAAAGGCTCGATCCATAACATCGAGTACCGATTGATCAAAGACGACGGCACCTCCTATCCGGTCGAACTCTCCGCCAGCGTTATCAAAGATCCCACCGGAAACGTCTCCGGATTCGTGGCCGTGACCAAAGATATCATGGAGCGCAAGGCCTCTGAACTGGCCCTGCTCGAATCCCAGGCCCAGTTGCAGGAGCAGAAAAAAGCCCTGGAACAGAAGAACATAGCTTTGGGGGAAATCATCGCCCAGGTCGAGTTTGAGAAGCAGAAGATCATAGAAGACATCGCCCTCAACGTCCGCAAGGTGATTATGCCGACCCTGGATCTAATCGACCAGCAGGTCGCGGAGAAAACCCAACTCGACCTCCTGCGCCACCATCTGGAAGACCTGACTTCGACCTACGGCGCCCGGATCACGGCCAAGACCGCCAATCTCACTCCCAAGGAGATCGAGATCTGCAACATGATCAAAGCCGGCCTCTCCTCCAAGGACATCTCTCAGCTGCTGAAAATATCCACTCCCACGGTCGAGCAGCATCGAAAAAATATCCGTCGAAAATTCGATTTGACCAATACGGACGTCAATCTATCGACCTTCCTGCGCGATCTCCTTTAATGGGTATATTTAATACCTAATACATACCCATTGTTTCGTTTTCCTAGGATTCCTTTCCATCCATCATTCATTGTCAAATAGGGAGCGTATCAGGGAAGAAGGGGGCATTCACCAGGGGGAGAGGGTGCCGGCTGATGTCAGCAAAAGGGGGGTTGATGATGGGAACCAAAAAGGTGGGGGCTCTTCCCAGCCGGCAAGAAAGAACCACTATCATAATAACCGATTTTTTGATTCTGTCAAGTGCTTTTTTTCATATTGTTAAAACCTCTGCTATTTTTTTGATTCTTGTCTCGCGGGGATTCCCTCGCTTGACTCCCGAGCATACCGGGCTTAATATGGAACCGGACAGAATCCTCATGCTGAATCTAAAGAATCGCCTCCTGAAGCGCGAGCCTCAGCGGCCCGATGCGCCCCACGCCGACGACACCGAGCGCCTCCGGATCGCCACTTGTGTGGTTCTGCTGGAGGTGGCGAAATCCGACGATGAATTCGGCTCCCTCGAGAAAGCCGCCATCGCCGCCATTCTGCAACGGGAATTTCAGGTCTCCCAGGAGGCGGTGGAGGCCCTCATGGAAGTGGCCAAATCCCATCGTGAAGACAGCGTGGACCTGTTCGAGTTCACGAGTCTCATCAACCATCACTATGATCGGGAAGAAAAGATCAAGATCGTCGAGTTCGCCTGGCATGTGATCTATGCGGACCGGGAGCTCAATCGTTATGAAGACCATTTCGTCCATAAGCTGGCCCGGCTTTTCCGCCTTCAGCATGAAGAAATGATCGAGGCCAAGCTGCGGGTCCTGGAAAAGGTCCGTGCCTCGCTCCCGCGCACCTGAAACCGACCGCCCGGTTTGGCGGTGGAATATGAGATAGGTGAGGATCTTATGCCGCATCTAATCCTGATCCGGAAAGGGGCCTCGGCCGAAAGCCACCAGATCACCAAACCTGCGATCACCATCGGCCGCAATCCCGCCTGCGACATCGTCCTCTCCGATCGCTTCGTCTCCCGTGAGCACGCGCGCCTCCTGGCCCTCGAGGACGGCGAGCATGAGATACTGGATCTGGGCGGGCGGCAGCCGCTCAAGGTCAATGACAGGATCGTCTCCCGCCAACGATTGGAAGACGGTGACCGCATCGTCCTGGGCAAATCCATCTTGATCTTCAAAAAAGAGGATCCGTCCTCTTCATCCTTTATCCAATCCCTGGCCTCCGGTGATTTGACGTCCGACGGGGTCGAGGTCGCCTCCCTCGACGCTAAAGAAACGGCTTCCTTCACCCTGGGGGAAGCGGACGGGAAGGACCTTTCGTCCCTTCATAAAGATCAACAGCGGCTTTTGCGGCTCTATGAATTCGGCCAGACCGTCAATTCATGCTTGGAAGACCCGCGACTGCTCCTGGAAGAGATCCTGAATGCCGCCTTCCAGATGCTGGATGCGGAACGAGGCTTCATTGCGCTGGCCGACGAGGGCACCGGCGATCTGACCTATGAGCTGGTGCGGGACAACACGCCGCAGTCCACGGCCCAGGAGCCGGGATTCAGCCGCACCATCGTGCATAAGGTCTTTCGTGAAGGGGTATCTCTGCTGACCTACAACGCTCTGGAAGACGAGAATCTCGAAGAAGCCCAGAGCGTGAAGCAGTACAACATCCGTTCCGCCATCTGCGCCCCGATGCTGTTCCGGGACAAAGTACTGGGTGTTATCTATCTGGACAACCGGGCCTCGGTCGGAATCTTCCAAAAGGAAGACCTCATGTTTTTGATGGCCATGTGCCACCAGGCGGGGATCGCCATGGGAAATGCCTCTCTGCATCGTCAAGTGGTGCAGGAGAACGTGCGACTCCAAGAGGCGATCAAACCTCAGTTTCAGATCCTCGGCGATTCGGAAGGCATGAAAGGTGTGTTTGCAGCCATGCGTAAAGTGGCGCCCACCGAGGTCACGGTCCTGATCGAAGGGGAGACCGGCACCGGAAAGGAACTGGTCGCACGGGCCCTCCACACCCTTTCTCCACGAAGCGGGGAATCCTTCACGGCCGTTAACTGCGCCGCCATCCCCAAAGAGCTCATCGAGAGCGAACTCTTCGGCCACGAGAAAGGGGCGTTCACAGGAGCCGTCACGCCCCGCAAGGGCAAATTCGAAGCGGCCCACGGCGGCACGATATTTTTGGATGAAGTGGGCGATATGAGCCTTAGCACCCAGGCGAAGGTCCTGCGTGTGCTGGAGGAGAAGGAGCTGCAGAGGGTGGGAGGCTCGGACACCCTGCAGGTAAATGTTCGAGTCATCGCTGCCACCAACAAGGACCTGCGCCGTGCGGTGGAGGGCGGGGAATTTCGGGAGGACCTCTATTACCGCCTGAACGTGGTTTCGATCCGGATGCCTTCCCTCAAGGAGAGGCGCGATGACATCCTGCCGCTGGCACAGTTTTTCGTTTCCGGCCGCGTCAAAAGGATATCGAAGAAGGCGGCCGAGCTCTTGACTTCCTACGACTGGCCGGGAAATGTCCGCGAGCTCAAGAACTGCATCGACCGGGCCATCGTGCTGGGCGACGGGGAAGTCATACAACCGGAGGACCTGCCCCACAGCGTACGCGGGAGGGGGAAGACCATACCCTCTCCGCTGGAATCCCTCGAGCTCATCGAGCAGGACCATATCCTGCGCGTACTGCGTCATACCGGTTGGCATAAGAGCGAGGCCTCCAGGATCCTAGGCATCACCCGCCAGACCCTGGACAACAAGATCTCGAGATACGGCATAAAAAAATAGGCACGGTTGCACACCGATCCACACCGCTCCCCCATAAATCTCCCTCCGCAGTATCCCGTTTCAGCGGGAGGGATCTAGGCCGAAAACGGACATAAATAACCTGAATGTCAAAAAATTAGACAAACCGGATAGATCCTCCCTTAAACCTCGGGCAATCCTGCGCTGTAAAACTCGACCGGTCTGATTTCCCCGAGACATGTCTAATAAATTGACAAGCGGCGGGGCGGCATTCGGCCTCCTTTCCTGGGGAAAATCGCATTGGCATGCTTCTTGCTATTAAATGCGGTGATGCAATTTTCAAGACGAAACTCAAATCCTGAATTCGGTGCGCGTCCCGAGCGTGAGAGACGTGTCCGGATCAGAGGCGTACGCTTCATAAGGCGAAAGGAGGTGCGAAAGGGGAGGAAAAGGAATGAGTCGGCTACTATGGGGGGAGCGAAACGATTCGCTCCCGGGTTGGAAGAAATGATCCAATTATTTTGGAGGTAATATTGAAAACCAAATCAAGTTATATCATTAGACTTGTCAGTACGACGCTCGTCGGCATGCTCTTCCTGGTGGGATCGTTTGCATCCGCTCAAGATTTTGGATCCATCAAAGGCATCGCCAAGGATGCGGACGGTTCTCCGCTGCCCGGTGTGTCCGTGACTTTGAACGGATCCAAGATTGCACCCATGACCGTGGTTTCGACCGCGGGCGGCAATTTCCGATTTCTGAACCTTCCTGTGGCGGACGATTATAACATCAAGCTGGAGTTGGAGGGATTCAAGACCTACAACCGCGAGATGTTGGTCGTGTCCTACGGAAAGGATCTGAATCTGGAAATCACCATGGAAATCGCGGAGCTCAGCGAAGAAGTAACGGTCGTCGGTCAGACACCCACCATCGATGTCAAGCGGACCCAGGTCGGCGTCAATGTGACCAAAGAAATGCTGATGCAGCTGCCCACGGCCCGTAATCCCTGGGTGATCATGGAGATGATCCCGGGCATGATGGTGGACCGCATGGACGTGGGGGGCAATGAAGGCGGCCAGCAGTCAAACTACTGGGGCCAGGGATCCAAGGACACCGACAACACCTGGAACGTGGACGGCGCCAACATCACCGACAACTCCGCCTTGGGATCGGCCCCCGCCTATCTCAACATGGCGAGTTATGAAGAGGTCTCCATCAACTACGGCAACAATGATGTCAAGTCCCAGACCGGAGGGGTCCAGATCAACCTGGTCACCAAGCGCGGCGGCAACAACTATTCCGGAACATTTTACCTGGATGTCATGCGCAACGCTTGGCAGTCGGACAATGTGTCGGCCGAACTCAAAGACATCGGGTACACCGCCGGCGGGATCAACCGGCTCTACCTCTACGGCGCCAACTTCGGCGGTCCCATCATCAGCGACAAGGTCTGGTTCTACGGCTCCTGGGGCATCCAGGACATCGACAAGCTGACCTTGGCGGGCACATCCGACAAAACCTGGTTGGCGTCCGGATACGGCCGCTTGGACCTTCAGATCACTCCCACGACCAGGGCCAATTTCTTCCTCTCCTACGACAACAAGCAGAAGTGGAACCGCACCTGGGTCGGCCCCACCCAGCAGTCACCGGATTCGACCTGGAATCAAAGCGGTCCCGGCTATATCTATAAAGGAGAGTTCGAGCAAAGTGTCGGGAGCAATCTCTATCTCAACGCCAAGGCCATGTACACCGACAGCTTCTTTGCCCTGGACCCGGTCACGCCCTTTACCGGCGATGGCCCGGGCCAGCCCATGACCTGGTCTTATTATCCCAGCTTCTATATGACCGGCATCCCGGACCTTTACGAGGCCGACCGCGATGCCCTGAATTTCACCTTCAGCGGGAATTACTTTCTCGACAACCTGTTCGGAGCCACCCATGAGATCAAGTTCGGGGTGGACTATCAGAACGCCATCACCAAGGAGACCGACCGGTATCAGGGGGGCGTGTGGCTCTGGTACTACGGTCCGGCCGATTGGCTGCCCACCGGTCAGGAATGGGAGGTGGAAGTCATCCGCGACTATATCGTAAACTACGACTTCAAACGGTATTCCGCTTTTCTTCAAGACACCATGACCTTCGGCCGCTTCGCCCTCAACCTCGGCATCCGATATGACCAGGAACAGTCCCTCGCCAAGAATGTCAACATTCCGGCCGCCCAATACATGTCGCAGTTCATGCCCGCCATCAGCATCGATGAATATGATCCCGGTGTTTCGTGGAAGGTCTTCTCGCCGCGCATGAGCGTGACGTACGACATCTTCGGGACCGGAAAAGACGTGCTCAAGTTTTCGGCGGCGACCTACGGCTCCCAGTCCGGAAACGATCTGATCGACTACATCAACCCGGCGGGATGGACCGAGATCGGACTCTACTGGCAGGATTTGGATGGCGACGGAAGCATCATCGAAAGCGAGCTGTTCGGTGTGGACTGGGACACCCTGGAGCTCAAAGACCGCAACGACCCGGACTACTGGCTCTACTACAGCGACAACATCGATCCAGAAAATCCCTCCTCGCTCCAGCCCACCAGTCAGTTCGATCCCGATTACAACTCTCCCATCCTGTACGAATTGAGCGCAGCTTACCAGAAGGAAGTGCTCACAGATTTTGTGACCAGCGTCGAGTTTTTCTACAAACGGCAGACCCGCGACACCTGGGACCGGTCCATGCTGGCGGACGGGACCCTGGAAACGGAAGCCAACTACTACGAAGCCGGGTTCAACCAGGATGTGGGCCAGCCTTATTACGGACGCTACGACTATTATCCCTACTTGTACCGCACCAATCACAAGAATGCCTACGACCGCTACATCGGGGCTCAGATGGTGTTCAACAAACGGCTCTCCCGCGGATGGATGCTCTATGGCGCCGTTACCTGGCAGGACTGGAGAAGATACTACGAAGATGAGTTCCTGGGCGACATCACGGATCTTATCGCATGGGACCTGTCCGGTTCAGGCTTGACCAACCAGGAATATTTCAGCGGAGGCGTATTCGCTCCCGAGACCTCCATGTCGGGCGAAGAAGACATTTTTGTCAATTCCCGCTGGAGTGTCAAACTCTCCGGTCTGTTCGAGCTTCCCTTGGGCGTCAATGTCAGCGGTGTGTTCACGGCGCGGGAGGGTTACGTGCGGCCCAGCTATACGACGCAGTTCCTTCCCGGCATCGGAACCTACAACCTCTACGGACTTCCCGGGGAAGGCGGAAAATACGGCGACCTGCGCCTGCCCAACTACTATGTGCTCAATCTGAGGCTGGAAAAGTCCTTCCCGGTGTTCGAGTCGGGCCATGTCGCGATGTCCATTGATGCCTTCAACCTGATCAACAGCGCCCACGCGGCTAAGCAGGAGAACGATGTGCTGGCGGATAATTACGGACAGACCCTCCAGATCTTGAATCCCCGGGTCTTCCGGGCAGGTATCCGTTTCAGTTTTTAAAAAGTCGATACGCAATTGCCCAAAGCCCTCCGTCTCTCTCGAGCCCCTCTCGTCCCTGAACGAGAGGGGCTCCCCCCTCTTTTTCCGGCAGGTGTTTATTAAGCGATGCAGATATGTGAAGGACAAATCCATGGAGTTCCGGCACAAAAAGACGCCGACCTGGACGCTCTTTTTCGCAATGCTGGCGGCGCGCGTATTGCTGGTCCTGCCGGGATGTCTGATGCGATCCCCTCGATTGGACCCTCTGAGTCAGGAATTCTACGACTACGCCCGCCTGATCATGACCTCGGAAGAATCCGACATATTCCGGCACCTGCCCGATGTGGAATCCCGGCAGGAGTTCATCATCGATTTCTGGGACAAGCGTGATCCCGATCCCTTCACCGAAGAGAATGAATTCCGGACGGCGTTCTTTCAAAGGATAGAAGAGGCCAATCGATTTTTCCGCTCGGAAGGAATCCCGGGATGGAAAACCGATCGGGGCCGGATCTACATCTATCTGGGTCAGCCCGACAGGATAGAGCAGCGTCCTTATATGCGCGATCCTGAGATCAAGGGTCTCATCTGGTGGGGATACCTCGACTACCGGTTCGGCGTCTGGTTCGCAGACCGGAGGGGCGACGGGCAGTATATGATCTACGAATACTCCAGCATCCGGGGCGAAAGCCTGAATGAGGTCCTGGAGCGGGTGCAGGACAACCAAGTCCGCAAAAGAGGGGAGGATTTCGGAAACCGGTATCTTGATTTCGGCTTGGAGTACGACAGAGAAGAAGACGCGTTTCTATTATCCATACCGGTGGAGGACATGGTTTTTCTGGAGGAAAAAGGCTATTTCAAGGCCGAATTGAATTTCGACTTCTACCTCTACCGGCGCCGGATCAACTGGCAGCGAAAGCTCCACAAGACGCGGCTGTTCGAAACACCGCAGCGGGATGTGCTGAAGATGACCCACTTGGAATTCGAGTTTCCCTGCCGCCTCTCCAATGGGGATTACTATGTGGATGTGGTCGTGACAGGCGATAGAGGGGTGGGGAAGACCCGCAAGATTTTTCGTGTCAAGGTGTTTTAGGAGGATATGACCGGATAGGCATCCTGAACCAAATTTCTTTGGGAAAGAGGTTCATCATGAGCGAAACCAATGCATTCGATCCAGAGTCTTCCGGCCCGGCAAAGATTGTAGGTCCGGTGTTGGGTTTCGAGCTAAAAAAATCCCCGGCTCGACTTAAGATCCCCTTCAAGTTCAGGGAAGATGCACACTCCGCGGGCACGGGGAAGACTTTGTCCGCGATGGAACACGTGATCATCTTTTTCAACATCCATCATGTCACCCGCGAGCTGTGGAACCTGGGGCAGGTCGAGATCCGGGTCCAGGGATTGGGGCAGACGGCCCGCATCCCGAGTTCTTCTGTTTTGAGCCTGAAAGATTATCCCTTCGACCGGGTGCTCATCATGACCCACTCCATACCGGCCCAAGAATTCTCTCCCGATGTCTACGAGGTCAGTCTGAACCTCATGAACGGCAGCCGAAATACCATCTGTCAGGAAGTCTCGCGCTTCATCATATCACCTCGCGGAATCATCCCTCATCCGGGAAATCAGGACAGGTCGACTCCCGAGGAGCAAGGATGAACTAAAAAATGGGACAAAATCACATTTTTGTGTGATAACGATTTGATGTTTAAAACGTATATAGGAATAGAGGGCAAAACCTAACGGCTGAGTGGGTTTGAAATGGAGTCGACAGGTCGGAAGGGACGGAACGGCTATGATATGCCCGCAATGCTCTGCCGGGAACACGGAGACGGCCCGATTTTGCCGTAGCTGCTCGGCGGTACTCCGGAATTCAGCGGATTCCGGCTTCGACACCACCGCTGTATTCTCCGATCCCTGTATGGATTTCGCACCCGGTTCCACCTTTGCCGGCCGCTATCAGATCATCGAAGAGCTGGGGCGCGGCGGAATAGGCTGCGTTTACAAGGTCTTCGACACCCGCAACCAGGAAGTCTTGGCCCTGAAGCTCATAAACCCCGATTTCGTTTTCGACGAGGATGTGGAGGCGAAATTTCAGCGCGAGCTGCAGCCGGTCCGCAGGATTTCTCATAAATACATATGCCGCCTCCATCACTGCGGCCGGGCCAACGGCCTCTTCTATATCACCATGGAATACGTCCCGGGTCAGAATCTCGAACACATGCTCCGCATGATGAAACAGCTCAATGTGACCACGGCCGTCAACATCGCCCGCCAAGTCTGCGCCGGTCTGGGACAGGCGCACAACCAACACATCATCCATCGCGGCCTCAAGCCCAGCAACATCATGCTGGACCGCAAAGGAAATGTGCGGATCATGGATTTCGGCCTGTCCTGTTTCCTGAACGAGGCCGGAATTCCCGGCCGCGGGCTCATGCAGGGATCGCCCGACTACGCAGCACCGGAACAGGTGGAGTCCTCGGATGCCGATGAACGTTCCGATATCTATTCCTTGGGAGTGATCCTGTATGAGGCGGTCACCGGAAGGATTCCGTTTCCTGCCGCTGTGCCGGCCCATGCCGCCCGCCTGAACAGGAGCGACCAATCCCTTGCTCCCCATAGGCTGAATCCCCTGGTGCCGGAGGAGTTCAGCCGGATCATCCTCAAATGCCTGGCCAAAGACCGGACCCGTCGCTTTCAGCATGCCGCGGAGCTGTTGTCGGAATTGAACCGGCTGGAAGATCCGACCCAGGCCCCCCGGGCGCTCCCTGGGGGCGGAAAGCTTAGGGCCGATGACGATTCGGCGGCATCCATCTTCCGGCTGAAGCGCTGGCCTTGGGCGGCGGGGCTGTTCGCCCTGGCCATAGTGGGGCGCTTGGCGTTTTTGGGATACGGCAAGGGCGAGGTCGTCCCGCTCCAGCCGGTAAGAAAGATGCTGGTGGTCTTGCCTTTTGAAAATCTGGGTCCACCTGAGGACGACTATTTTGCCGATGGTTTGACGGAAGAATTGAGCACCCGACTTTCGTCACTCAAAGAATTGGGAGTCATCTCCCGGCACAGCGCCCGGCGCTTCGCCGATACGCAAAAAACATCGCGCCAGATCCACGAAGAACTGGGAGTGGATTATATCTTGGATGGGACGATTCAGCGTGACCACTCCACTCCGGGACAGGAACGCGTCAAGGTCTCGGTCCAGCTCATCCAGGCGGAGAATGATGTCCCTTTGTGGTCGGAGCTCGATAATCTGATATTGGAGGATATCTTCGACATCCAGTCCGAAATTTCCGAAAAAGTGGTCAGCAAGCTCGATCTCACGCTGCTGGAACCGGAGCGGAACGCCTTGATGGCCCGGCCGACGGAGAATGTCAAGGCCTATGATCTTTATATGCAGGGAAGCAAACTGGCCGGGGAAGCCTGGAACCGCGCCGATGCCGAAGCGTACGAACGGGCGATCGAGCGCCTGGAGCAGGCCGCAGAACTGGACCCGGCATTCACCGCCGCCTTTGTGACGCTGGGCATGACCCAACTGTGGATGCACAGCACCGGTATCGACCGGACACCGGCCAGGCTGGAAAAGGCCTGGGAGGCGATCCAGAGGGCGAAACAGGTGGACGCCGATTCCCCCGATGTCATGCTGGCCGAGGGATTCTATCACTATCGGGCTCACCAGGATTATGAGAAAGCGCTCGATATTTTCGAGAAGGTCAAGAGGGTGCGCCCCAATCTGCCGTATACGTATTTGGGGTACATCCAGCGCCGCCAGGGGAAATGGGAAGAATCCCTTAGAAATCTCGAACGCTCCTTTTCCTTCCATCCCCTCTCAGCCGACCTGGCCTATCAGATCGCCATCAGCTACATTCACCTGAGGCTGTACGATGAGGCCGAGGAGTGGTGCAACCGCTCGATTTCCCTCGATAAGGATTACTATTTCCCCTATTTGGCAAAGATGCGGATCGCCCTGTTGGGAAGGGGAAGCCTGCCGGAGGCCCGTGTCATCGCACGGGGCATGCCTGAGCACCAGTACTCCGACTACAACCGATTCCTGCTCGGCCTCCTGGAGCGGGATTTTACCGCTGCCCTGGAGCAGCTGGCCGCTTCGGAATATGTCGTGTATGTCGGTCAGGACTTCTATGTCCCCAAATCTCTCATGATGGCCTGGGTCTACAACATGATGGGAGACGAAATCCGATCGCAGGCCTTTGCGCGCGACGCCCGGACGATCTTGGAAGACGCCCTGCGTGAGAATCCGGGGGATGCCCGTGTACGCCTTTCCCTCGGATTGGCACTGGCGATCTTAGGAGATCGGGAAGGGGCCGTACGGGAAGGATCGGCGGCCGTTGCCGCCAATCCCGTGGAGCGAGATGCATTTATCGCTCCCCGCTATATGGTGGGTTTGGCCGAGATCTATGCCTTGGTGGGAGACGCCGATGCGGCGATCCGCCAGCTCGACCGGTTGCTTTCCATTCCCTGCGGCAACATCCTGTCGGTGCATTGGATTCGGATCGATCCCACCTGGGATGGTATCCGTGATCATTCCGGCTATTTAGACTTGCTGAAAAAGCATACGCCGGCCACGGGAGGTGCCGCGCGATGATGTGTCCTGCCTGCCGGTGCCTGAATAACGACGATTCCCGCTTCTGCAGCCAATGTGCCGCGCCGCTGCCGGCCGCGGGAGCGGATCCTGCGGCCAACGGCCAGTCCAGCTCCGAATCCTCCCTGGCGCTCCCCATAGGATCGATCTTCGCCCAACGCTACCGAATCCTAGAGGAACTGGGACGCGGCGGGATGGGACGGGTGTACAAGGCGCACGATGCGGAAATCAGTGAGACCGTATCCCTCAAGCTCATCAAGCCGGAGATCACGGCGGACCGCGGAACCATCGAGCGATTCCAGAACGAGCTCAAGCTGGCGCGACGTATCTCGCATAAAAATGTATGCCGGCTCTACCACTTCAGCCGCAGCAACGGGGCCTACTACATCACCATGGAGTATATTCAGGGGGAAGATCTCAAACGCATGATCCGCATGACGGGACAGCTCAATACCGCTTCGGCCTCGGGCATCGCGCAACAGATCTGCACCGGATTGGAGGAGGCCCACCGGTTGGGGATCGTTCACCGGGATCTCAAATCCAGCAACATCATGATCGACCGGGAAGGGACGGTGCACATCATGGATTTCGGGCTGGCCCGTTCCATTAAGGATCGGGACCGCACCGGGGCCGGCGCCATGATCGGAACTCCGGAATATATGTCACCGGAGCAGGTGGAAGCCCGTCCAGTGGACCACCGTTCCGACATATATTCGCTGGGTGTGATCATTTATGAGATGGTCACCGGCAGGGTACCCTTCAAGGGCGACACCCCGCTCCATACGGCCGTGAAACACAAGACCGAGACGCCCACCAGTCCCAGTCAGGTCAATGCCCTGGTGCCGCAGGAATTCAGCCGTATCGTCCTCAAGTGCCTGGCAAAAGAGCCGGATCGGCGCTATCAGGACGCCGATGAACTGCTGGCCGATCTGCGCTTGATCGGCTTCGAATCCGCGGATGCGGAAAAGCTTCCGGCGGAGGAGCCGTCTTCGGTGCTGCGACGCTTCAGATCTAAGCGGCCGAAGGGGTGGGGGATTGCGGCGGCCGTAGTGGTGGCGGCCGTGGCGATCCGCTTGTTTTTCTTCCTCCTGGATAGGTCGAACACTCCTGCGGCGCCGAATGGGAAGCAGGTTTTGGTGGTGCTCCCGTTCGAGAACCTCGGACCGCCTGAAAACGAATATTTTGCCGACGGCTTGACCGAAGAGATCACCGGACGCCTTTCGCTTCTCCATGGCCTGAGCTTGATCTCGCGGACCAGCGCCCGGCATTACAAGGGAAGCTCTAAGTCCATCCCGCAGATCGGAGAGGAGCTGGGAGCGGATTATGTGCTGGAAGGCACGGTCCGCTGGGAGGGAGGGGGAGCCGCCAACGGCCGGGTCAGGGTCGCGGCCCAACTCATCCGGGTGTCGGACGACACCCATCTCTGGTCCGAGATCTATGACCGTGTGCTGGCGGACATATTCGAGGTGCAGGCCGGGATCGCGGATGAGGTCATCCGCAAGCTGGACCTTACGGTGCTGGAGCCGGTACGAAAGATCCTGTGGGACAAACCCACCGATAATTCCGAGGCCTATGACTGTTATATGCGGGCCGGGGAGAAGATCAGCCGCGGTTGGACCCTGCGCGATCATCAGGCCTATTTCGATGCGGTGGAGCTCCTGGAACGCGCCGTGACCCTGGATCCCGACTTCGTGTACGCCCACCTCAACCTGGCCTATGCCCACCAGATGATCCATTTCGTGGGACTCGACCGCAACGAAAACAGAACCGCCCAAGCCCGGTCCGCCCTGGAGAGGGCCACGCGGCTCGATCCCGACCTGCCCCATGTAAAGGTGGCGTGGGCCTTTTTCAATTACCGGTCCCTGCGCGACTATGAGCGCGCGCTGCAGCTCTATCGAGAGGTCCAGCAGACACTCCCCAATTTCCGATCGCCGGTGGTGGGATATGTCCTCCGCCGTCAAGGCCGGTGGGAGGAATCGCTGGCCGAGCTGGAAGAGGTTTTCAGGCTCCAGCCGCGTGACCCGGATCTCCCCAGTCAGATCGCGATATCCTATACGTGTCTGCGCCGGTTCCGAGAGGCGGAATCCTGGTACCAGCGCGCCCTGGAGATCGCTCCCGATTACGTCCCGGCGAAGCTGAGCATGGCGGAGCTGCCCCTTATGTCGTCGGGAGATATCGAAGCCACGCAGGTCCGGATCGATGCGCTCGACATCCAGCATCCCTCCATCGACCTCATGCGTTTTTATCTGGCCCTGTGCCGCCGTGATTATCCCCAAGCTTTGGAGGCGCTCGCCCTGACTTCCGGGGATGCTTTTTCCGAATTCAATTATTTCCTGCACAAAAATCTGGCGCATGCCATGGTGTATGATGCCATGGGCCAGGATGAGCTGAAGCGGTTTCATGTCGAGGCCGCCGTCATCGCCATGGAAAAGGTCATATCGGAGCGCCCCTATGATGCCAGGATCTGTTCCGGATTGGGGATCGCTTATGCTTACCTGGGACGTTCCGAGGAAGCCGTGGAGTTGGGGATGCGGGCGGTCGAGATCGAGCCCGTCTCTCTGGATGCGGCCAACGGACCGCATCATCTCCTGGATCTGGCGCTGATCTATACTCTGATCGGCGAGTACGACCGGGCGGTGGATCAGCTGTCCTCTCTGATGGCCATCCCGGCCGGAAATATCGTGACCATCCCGGTGCTGCGTTTAGATCCCTGTTGGGATCCCCTGCGCGGCCATGCCGGCTTCCAGAGACTCCTGGCCGGCCGGACTCCCTGACCGGTCTCACAATCCATCGGGTTTTGGAAGAGCCTGCCTTAAGAGGTGTTCCCCGGACAGGACAAATCTGATATGATATGGCCTCAACTTTCGACAGGAAGACGGATTGGCCAAGCAGACTTTCACTCTGAATATCAACGGCCGGGACCGGAAGGTCACGGTGGAGCCGGACGAGCCGCTGCTCTGGGTGCTGCGCGACAATTTCAAGCTGACCGGATCCAAGTTCGGCTGCGGAGTCGGCGTGTGCGGAGCCTGTTCCGTGTTGATCAACCTGGTGGCGAGGCGGTCTTGCCGGATCCCCGTGTCGGAAGCGGCGGATGGATCCCGCATCGTCACCATCGAGGGCTTGGGAACGCTCAAGAAACTGTCGCCCCTTCAGCAGGCATTCGTGGACCACACCGCGTTTTGCTGTGGATTCTGCACTCCCGGGATGATCATCACCGCCACCTCTTTGCTGATGTTCAATCCCCATCCGTCACGGGATGAGATCGTGGCGGCCATGGACCGCAACCTGTGCCGGTGCGGCTCGTATCTCAACATCATCGAGGCCATCGAGGCCGTAGCCCAGGGGAAATATTCCGGATGAGCCTGAGCCGCCGACAGTTTCTGGCCTCCCTGGGAGGGGGGGGTCTGGTCTACGCCTTTCGCCTGGCCCCCGGGGCCGAAGCCCGGTCCGCAGCCCGGCAGGCCCAGGTCATGGATCTGGAGGAGTTCGACTGTGTGGCGGTGGCCCGCGATGTCGATTATACGGAATGGATCGCTTTCTCTCCCGACGGGGAGGTGACGGTCTTCACCGGCCGGACCGAGCTGGGCCAGGGCCTGAAGACCGTGATTACGGCGCTCGTGTGCCAGGGGCTGGACATCCCGCGCAGCCGCCTGACGCTGGTGATGGGGGACACCGACCTCTGTCCCGATGACGGCCCCACCACCGGGAGCGCCGCCACCAAAATGGTGGGATGGGGATTCTGGCTGGCCTGCGGGCGCATCCGCAGCGATTTGGTGCAGCGGGCGGCCGGGTATTGGGGGATGGCCGAGGCCGATCTGGAGTACCGCGAAGGCGGGGTGGGATACAGACGCCAGACCGGAGTTTCGGTCCGGGCCCATGAGCTGGGACAAGGCCAGGCGGTGCTCATGGGTATCGATCCGCAAAGCGCATCGAAAGCCGGCCGCGCCTACGTGGACCATGCCATTCCCAATGTCAATGCCCGCAGGATCGTCACCGGCCGGCTCAAGTACGTGGGCGATATCTATCTCCCGGGTATGAAGTATGCCGATTGGTTGACCCCGCCCTACCATCCCCGGATCACCCAGATCAAAGACGCCGATTTGACCGCCGCGCGGGCCCTTCCCGGAGTCAAGCTGGTGGATTTTCTCCGCCGGGGCATCGTGGCGGTGGGGGACCGGTACAGCGATGTGGATCGGGCCCTGCGGGCCGCCACGGTGTGGTGGCGGGTACCAAGCCGGCCGCGCCGCCTGGATGTCGAACAGGAGATCCGGGCCCGCGCCAAGCTGGTCGAGATCATCGAAAAGAGAGGTGATGTCGATCTGGGACTCGCCGGCAGCGACCTGGTGGTATCCGAAACCTATCGCACTCAGAATACGGCTCAGGCCCCCATCGAGACCGATACGGCCGTAGCCCGGATGGAGGGCGGCGGCACGAGGGCCAAAGTGTGGGCCAGCAGCCAGGCCCCTTTTATCGCGCGGGATATGGCGGCGGCTTACCTGAAGATGAAACCGCGCGACGTGCAGGTGGTGGGCATGCCCTTGGGGGGAGGATTCGGAGGTAAGATTTCCAATCCGGTGGCGGCGGAAGCGGCCGCCATCGCCAAGATGACGCGGGTGCCGGTCAAGCTGCTGTACAGCCGGCGCAACATGTTCCAGCTGCGGGGTGCGTTCAAGGCCGCCTGCCTGATCGATATCAAGACCGGAGTGAAGGCGGACGGCACATTGGTGGCGCGCAGGATCGATTCCCATCAGGATGTGGGCAGCGGAACGGTCGACACCTATGCCATCGAGCATGTCTTGACCCGCTTGTACGAGGCGGAATGGCCCTACCGGCGTGCGATAAGCCGGGGGACCAGTTATGTGCAGAACTGTTTTGCCATCGAAAGCCATATGGACATGGTGGCGGCGGCCGTGGGCATGGATCCGTGGGAATTTCGGCGCCGGAACGTCCTTTACCCCGCTTTTGTGAAGCTGATCGACGCCTGTGCCGAGATGATCGGCTACGACACCTACCAGCCGGGTCCGAATGAAGGCATCGGGCTGGCCGTCGTCAACCACGGCAAGCAGATGGGAGCGGTGGCGGCGGAGGTCCAGGTGGATCGGGCGGAGGACCGGGTGCGGGTGAAGCGTCTCTGCGGCGCTTTCGATATCGGGACCGTCATCAACCGCAACACGGCCACGGTCGGTATCCGCGGGGCCATGACCTGGGGGATCGGATATGCGCTCAAAGAGCGCGTTCAGCTCGACGGCCACCGCACCTGGACCACCACACTGAGTCAGTATGGGATCCCCCGCTTTTCCGACATCCCGCCCCTACAGATCGCATTCCTGGACAACTATGCCCCCGGCTCGCCCCGAGGATGCGGGGAGATGCCCGTCATTCCCACCATCGGCGCCATCGCCAATGCCGCATACCGCGCCACGGGCATCCGCTGCTATTCCACCCCTCTGTCCCTGGGGCCGGATCAAGGGAAATAGCCCTCAAGGGCCTCTCGCTCCGGCCCGGTCCCAAATAATTTCCTCATTTCGCGGCTTCGTGCGACAAAATTAAAGAAAAAGTGCGAAACCGACGGCTAAGGAACAATCCATGACGCGGACGGCCAAGGACCGGGCTAAATCCAAACCGCAGCTCATCCAGGAACTGGAACACCTGCGGGAAAAAGATACCGCCCTTATGGAGGCCGAACTCAAACACCGGCAGATCGAAAAAGAGCTGCACCGCGTCAACCGTGCCTTGGCCACCGTGAGCTCCTGCCACAAGGTCCTGGTTCGTTCGAAGGATAAGGGAGAGCTGTTCCAAAACATCTGCCGCGTCATCGTGGATGTCGGAGGCTATCGCATGGCATGGGCCGGGATCGCGCGCCGCGACCGCGTCCGCAGCATCCAGCCGTTGGGCTATGCCGGAGCGCACGACGGTTATCTGGAATCGATCAATATGTCGTGGAACGAGAGCAAGAACGGTCTGTGCCCGGCCGGCCGGGCCATCGTCTCGGCCGAGCCGTTTGTGGTCAAGAATATCCTGACCGCGCCCGATGTCATGCCTTGGCGCGGTGAGGCCCTGAAGCAGGGATTCGCCTCCGTGGTCTCGCTTCCCTTGATCAGCCGGGCCGGCACCTTCGGCGCCCTTTCCATCTATGCCGGAGAGGCCGATTATTTCCACGACGACGAGGTCGAACTCCTGATGGAGATCGCCGACAACCTGGTCTACGGCATCATGGCGCTCCACACCAGGACCGAACGATTTCGGGCGGAGTCCGAGGTGAAGGATTCGCTGGACAAGCTCCGCAAGGCCTTGGGTGCCATCATTCAGGTGCTGGAGCAGACGGTAGAGATCCGCGATCCCTATACGGCCGGGCATCAGCGTCGGGTGGCGGATCTGGCCCGCACCATCGGAGAAGAAATGGGGCTGGGCGAGGACCGCATCGACGGCATCCGCATCGCCGGGATCATCCACGACATCGGCAAGATCTACGTTCCGGCGGAGATCCTCTCCAAACCCCGGAGGCTGTCGCAGATCGAATTCAATCTCATCAAGACCCATTCCCAGGTGGGATACGATGTGCTGAAGGCCATCGATTTTCCCTGGCCGGTGGCGCGGATCATCCTCCAGCACCACGAGCGCATCGACGGATCGGGATATCCCCACCACCTGACCGGCAACGAGATCATGCTGGAGGCCAAAATCCTGGGAGTGGCCGATGTGGTGGAGGCCATGGCGTCCCACCGTCCCTATCGGCCGGCCCTGGGCGTAGACGCGGCCCTGCAGGAGATCCTGCAAAACAAGGGGGTGCTCTATGAACCCGAGGTGGTGCACGCCTGTATCCGCGTCTTCCGGGAGCAGAATTTCCTGTTTAAGGACGTCTCGCTCGAATTCTAGCGCCGGATCCCTGATTTCTTCGCCATCGCGGCCCTCGCTCTAAGTCCCTATCCTGAATCCATATCCCATGAGGCTCCGATGGCATGGGGCTCAGGGGTGCCAGAACCCGCCGTCGGAACCGAGCCGGTGGTTGCGGTTTTAGGGGGATTGTGCTAAAAAGAAGACTCTAAGGAGTAGTGGATGAAGAAGAAGGTCAAAAGGCAGCTGAAGACGGACGAATTCGCCAACTTGATGAGCCGGATATTCGATTTTTTCAAGTCCAACCAGCGGGAGTTCACGATCGCCGGGGCGGCGGTCCTCGTCATCGCGCTGGTCTTTCTGAGCGTCCGCTATGTCCAGGCCGTCAATTCCCGTAAACAGAGCGAGATCCTGGGGCAGATCCTCCAGCTTGAATCGGAGATCAAAGACAATCCCGACAGCCTGGTGGAGCTGGAGCAGATGGCGGGAAAAGGAAAATTCGGACGGCTGGCAGCCATCAAAGCGGCGGCCCTGAACTTCGAGCGCGGCCGGACGGGAAAAGCCCTCGAGTTGCTGCAGAGCGTCCCTTCGGCACCCAAGGATATGGTCTATTACCAGGCCCGCGACCTGTTGGGTCAGGTCTATTTTTCTCAGCAGCAGTACGACGAGGCCCTGGCCGTGTTCAGCGAGATCGAGCGTGAGAATCCCAGGGTTTATCCGATGGATATCATCCTCTACCGCAAAGCCCGGGTCTTGGCCGCGCGCAACGACGTGGATCTCGCCATCGAAGCGTTTACCAAGCTGCAGACCGATTTCCCCAATTCTTACTATGGATATGAGGCCACCCGTGAGGCGCAGAAACTGGAAGAAAAAAAATAAGCCCCGCGCTTGAAAATATCCGCCAAACGAATATAATAAACACTTAATTTTTTCAGGAGGAATCAAATGGCCTTTATTATCACAGAAGAGTGCATCAGCTGCGGCGCGTGCGAGCCGGAATGCCCTAACGAAGCCATCACCGCCGGCGACGAAATCTATGAGATCGATGCCGCCAAGTGCACCGAGTGCATACCCGTGTACGATGAGCAGCAGTGTGCCGCTGTTTGCCCGACCGACGCCTGCATCCCCGATCCCGAAAAAAAGGAATCCCGGGAGGAATTGGAGGCCAAATACCGGGGCCTGCACGATTAAATCCGTATCAACGACTTTCAGGCTTGAATATAGGAGTGATTTACGTCACTCCTATTTTTTTATTTAAGGATTCAAAGAACGGTCATAAATGCCCCAAGAGATCCCTCCCGAGTCGAGGCCGCGGCCTGAACGCCGCCGCACCCTGTTCGAAAGGGACCGACCCTGGCTCAATCTCCTGCTTTTGGTTTTGACCTTGGTGTCCACCTTCCTGGTGGGCACGACTTGGGGGGTCAGCTTCATGTACGGAGATACCATCACTGGTTTCGAGGGCCCGGATGCCCTGCTCAGGATGCACACCCAGCCTCGGGTTCTCTATCTAGGATTCATCTACATGCTGGTGCTGGTCGGGATCCTGATGGCGCACGAGATGGGGCACTATCTGACGTGCCGGTATTACGGCCTGAACGCCACGCTGCCCTTCTTCATTCCCGGACCGCTGCCCATCAATCTGATCGGGACCTTCGGCGCGTTTATCAGGATCAGGTCTCCCATCACTCGCAAGCACCAGCTGTTCGACGTTGGGGTGGCCGGCCCTCTGGCCGGTTTTGCGCTCACCATCCCGGCGGTGGCCTATGGTCTGTCGGTATCCAAAGTGGTCCCGGCCTTGCCCAGGGAGGGCAGCATCATCTTCGGCGAGCCCCTGCTCTTCAAGCTCATCGGAGGTGTGGTGCTGGGGAATATCCCGCCCGGGTACGATATCATCGTGCATCCTGTGGCCTTTGCCGGATGGGTGGGCACCCTGGTCACCGCCATGAACCTGTTCCCCATCGGCCAGTTGGACGGCGGTCATGTGGTCTACGCCGTGTTCGGTCCGCGCGCCCGCCGGTGGGCCCGGCTCGTATTGGCGGCGTTTGTCTTCATGGGCGTGTTCTTTTTCGCCGGGTGGCTGCTGTGGGCGGTGCTGATCGCCGTACTGGGTCTCCGCCATCCCCCCGTGATGGATGAGCCGGTCCCGCTTTCGGGAGGACGGCGGTGGCTGGGCTATCTTGTGCTGGCTGTTTTTGCCCTCTCCTTCACCCCCTCGCCGATCCAAGGATCCAGTATTTTGGACCTCATGCGGCAGCTTTTCATGCTGTCTCCCGGCCCTTAGAAGATTTTCACAAAAATTGTGGAAAACTTGTGAAAAAAGCCGGGCCCTTCACGGTTATGTTTTTCAATTTGTTACACATATGACAGTTTGCACAATATTTGGGCACCATTTGTAAATATATTATTATCAATAACATACAGAAAACATTGAAAACAAATGAATTACAAATGGCAAATTTTCCCGCCCCTGGAAACCGGTAATTTCCCCTGCTTACGACATGCCGGCCGGGACCTCGAATTTGCCGAAAAATGTCAAAATTACGCCCTCCATCCGGCTTACTCGGGGGGGATTCCCGGATTTTGCGGCGAGGCATTACAAAACCGTGACGGCTTGGTTGAAAATAGTAGCCTGTCCCCGATATTCGATGTATAATAAAGTCACTCATGCAAGAACGATTCAAAAAGATCGAAGAGCAATTCCTTCAACTCCGGAAGGACTACAAGAAGCAGAAGCTCACGGAGCGCGAGTTTAAAGACCGCCTCAAACAACTCCGCATCACCGATAAGAACGGCCGGTGTTGGACCATCGGTGCCAAAACCGGCAAATGGTATTATTACGACGACAAGGAATGGGTGGAGGCCAGCCCGCCCGCTCTCCAGAAGGGAAAGGCCGTCTGCACCTATTGCGGATTCGAGAACGATATTCGCAACCAGACCTGCGACTACTGTGGAGGCGACCTGACGGCAGGGGAGCAGAAGTGCCCCAAGTGCGGATGTGACCTGGTCGCGCCCTTCCTGGAATGCCCCGAATGTGAGGAGCCGAAGCCGATGCGGGAAACCGCGGGATCGACCGAAACCGGGGATAGTCAGGAATTCACCGAAAGTTTCGGCGGGACCGGCGACACCTTCGAGGCTGAGCCTCCGGAGGCCGAAAAAGACGTGCTCTTCGAGCAGTTTCTGGATACCTCACCCGAAGCGCAGGTGGAGCGGGCGGTTTTTCCGGACGACGGGGGTCCGAATTCCGTGCTGCGCTCCGTAAGCCCGGTCTCCGTGCTCATGTTCATGGGGATTTTGGGAACCATCGTCGGGATTGTGATGGGGGTGTTCGTGGGCATCTCCAACTTTTTCATGGCGATCGTCCGTTCGCTCCCGCCGGGCATCCAGTCCATGCACGGGTCCCTGTTCGGCGGTGTGGTCTACGGACTGCTGGGGGGACTATTCGGCTTTGTGGCCCTGGGAGCATTCGGATTTGTCTGGGCTCTGCTCACCAACCTGGTCCTGTCCTTCTTCGGCGGGATCAACGTCCGCATCGATAAGACCGAGTGATCGCCGGGCAGCGGCGGTCTTTCACTTTTGCAGATCATACCCAATCTGGGGCTAACGACCCATGCCCGTTCCCCGAGCCCTAGTTCGTTCCCTCGCGCGATAGCGGGGCTCGGATCGAAGGAGATCTCATCCCGACATCTTTGACACCCGCGCATCGAGGCGGGAGGAATTATGGGATCACCTCGTTCCGGATGTCTGAGTGGCGGGAGAGGGTCAGGGTTTCCCCCGGAGATGGTTGAGGCCGAAGGCGATCTGGCCCAGGGAGATCGATTCATCGTTGGGGGAGTAGAGGATCGGCCGCAGGGTCTTGAAGCCTTGGGCTTGGAGCCGCGTCAGAGCCCTCTCCAACAGGGCTCTGTTCAGGAACACACCGCCTGAGAGGACGACGGTCTCCAGGTTGTGTTCCTCCCGGGCGCGGCGGGCGGCCGCGGTGATGACCTCGGCCAGCGTGTTGTGGAAGCGGTCCGAGATGTCCCCCAGCGGGGTTCTGCGGGCCATCTCGTCCACGATCGCGCGGATGGTCTCGGAAAAGGACACCGCATAGGGAGCCGCTGCTTCAGAAGCGGAGAAATCGAACGGATAGGCCTCCGCGGCTCCGTTATTCGCGGCCGCCTCCAGCCGCATGGGCGCCTCAGCCTCGTATTCGACCTCGAGGGGGGCCGCTCCAGCCAGGAAGGACACCGCATCGAACAGGCGGCCGCAGCTGGATGCAGGAGGCGAGTTGATCCGGCGTCGGATCATCTCGCGCACTCCGTGGATGTGTTGGGGCTTGACCAGATCGAGGGCCGGGACCGCCGGGAGATCGCCCGCGAAGGCGTCTTCGAGGTAGGCCAGGGCCATGCGCCAGGGCTGTTTGGCCGCCAGATCCCCTCCGGGGAGCGGGACACGGCGGAAGTGGCCGAGCCGTTCGAATCCGCTGTAATCGGCGGCCAGAAATTCCGCGCCCCAGGGAGTGCCGTCCCGGCCGTAGCCGAATCCGTCCCAGACGATGCCCAGAACCCGCTCTCCGGGTGGGATCCTGTGCTCCAGCATGACCGCCAGCACGTGGGCGAAGTGGTGCTGCACCTTCAGGTGAGGAATCCCCATGCGTTGGGCATGACGGGTGGTGTGGAAATCCGGGTGGAGATCGGAGAGGACCAGCCGGGGTCTGATCTCGAACAGGTGGGAGAGGTGCGCGATGGTTTCCTCGAAATAGCGGAAGTTTTGGTACTCGTCCAGGTCTCCCAGGAATTGGCTGGTCACCACGTAGCCGTTTTTATAGACTGAGACCGTATCTTTGAGCTCGCCTCCCAGCGCCAGGACATGGCCGTCGATCCTGAGGATTTCGGGCACGGACTGAGGGTAGGGGACATATCCCCGCGCCCTCCGCACGAAGAGCGGGCGTCCGGCGGCCGATTTGATCACGGAATCGTCGGCGCGCATGGTGATCGGCCGGTCATGGGTAAGGACCGCATCGCACAACCGGTAAATACCCTCCCCCTCCTCCTCGTCTTGCATGATGGGGGAGTCCTTGCGGTTGGAGCTGGTGGCCACGATGAGATCGAGGTCCCGGAGCAGCAGATAGTGGAGCGGTGTGTAGGGAAGCATGAAACCCAGCTCTTTGAGATGGGGAGCGATTCCTTCCAGGGGGCGCCTCTGCCGCAGCAGAACGATGGGGCGCCGGGCTGAGGTGAGCAGTTCCTTTTCCGGGCGGTTCAGGCGGGCGAAGCGCTCCACCACGTCGATGTCGCGGGCCATGAGGGCGAGCGGCTTGGTGCGGCGGTCTTTGATGGTGCGCAGGCGTGAGATCGCCCGGCCGCTGAAGGGATCACACACCAGATGGAACCCCCCCAGTCCCTTGACGGCCAGGATCTTCCCGGCCCGGATCAGGGCGGCGGCTCGGGCGATGCCTCCTTTCAGGGGCTTTCGGGTGGAGGCGTCGATCAGAGTCACCTGCGGCCCGCACACCGGGCAGGCGATGGGCTGGGCGTGATAGCGGCGGTCCGAGGGATCCTCGTACTCCCGCCGGCAGTCGGGGCACATGACGAAGCCGCGCATCGTGGTCTGTTCGCGGTCATAGGGGAGGGAATCGACGATGGTGTAGCGAGGCCCGCAATCGGTGCAGTTGATGAAAGGATAGGCAAAGCGGCGGTCGCCGGGTGTCATCATTTCGCTGCGGCAGCTGTCACAGACGGAGATATCCGGCGAGATGAACACGAAGCTTTCACCCCCGCGGGTCTTTTCAATCGTAAACTCGGAACAGCCGGTGAAGGTGCCGGATCGGACGTCCGTCTTTTCGATCAGCGACAGCGGAGGCTTTTCGTTCTCGAGGGAGGTGAGGAAATCCCGGAAGTCGGTGGGATCCGGGCTTTCCAGGTGGATCTCCACCCCGAATCCGACGTTCTTGACCCAGCCGGCGTAGCCGAGGCTGCGGGCCGTGCGATAGATGAAGGGCCGGAATCCGACGCCCTGCACCACTCCGAATACTGAGATATCCAGGGCTTGTGTCTGCGCCATGATGGAATGTTGTTAGAAATGGGGACAGTCCCCATTAAAAATGGGGACTGTCCCCATTTTTCTTATTCGTCGAGCTCTTTGATGCGGCTTTCCAGTTCCTGGGTCTTGATCTTGGTGCGGTCGATCTTGGTGTAGAGGATCTCCAGCTCCCGATGGTCCACCCGCTCCTGCTCGACATGTTCTCCCAAAGCCTTGAAAAGCGGTTTTTTCTGATTCACGACCTCGGCGATTTTCTCATTGACCTTGTCTCTTCGTTTTTCCCACTCGTGGATGTCCTTCTGCATTTTCCGGCTGTGATCTTTGGTCATGTCGCGATTTCTCTTGACCTTATCGTCATAGACATCGAGTGACTGTTGTTGGGCCGTAATCTCTTTTTCCAGTTCGGCTTTGCGGTCTTTTTCCCGCATTTCTTCCTTCGCTGCGGCGCCGGCCCTGGTCTCCAGGGCTTTGATCTGTTCCTTCAGCCGCTCCATCTCGGTCTTTTTGACCTCTTCCAGGACGTCGGCCTTGTCTCCCAGCTCCTTGAGCGCCTTTTGGGTGGATTGCAGCTCTTTTTCCGCGGCCGACGCCTGGTGCTGCGACTGCGTGATGGCCTGCGAGACGGCCTTTCCCTGCGCCTTCAGCTCATCCATCTTGTCAACCCGGGGCTTCATCTCCA